>Ga0335073_10001293_pt1 | contig 33439 bp, 35 predicted proteins | sample Lox_Sample_22_FD_207093 | JGI IMG/M metagenome (GOLD analysis project Ga0335073, IMG submission 207093) | Soil microbial communities from Loxahatchee National Wildlife Refuge, Florida, United States - Lox_Sample_2.2 | ecosystem: Environmental > Terrestrial > Soil > Wetlands | place: USA... | reverse complement strand
GCCCGGAGGGTGGTGAGGCGCTGGCATCCATTCTGAAGCATGAGTAGCTGGCCGATGGCCTCCCTGCATCTCATTGTAATTAAACTAGTTGCATCCAAACCTCCCAGGTGACCACCATCACGGCAGAACATTCCCAAAAAGGGTCAAATAGCGTACTCGGTAGATTTTTTTTCGCTGCCGGCAACGAGGTCGATGTGATTACCAGCCAGGAAAGTCTGCCCATCGCTGAGGTGTGCGCTCAGATCAAACAGTTTGGCTATTCGATATCGCAGAAGATCCGCATTTATGGAGAGGAGTTCGAAGTCCTATCGGATCCGTTCCCGCGCGATGGCGGGATCGCGATCCACGTCTGCTCCAGAAAAACGTTACAAATCCGCGTACTGCAATTGCCCGCGACCGTCGTCCATCGAGTGCGCCAACGTGTCCTTCGCGCCGCGTGATTTGCGCCTGGTCGTTCCGGCCGCGTTCTTGGTGACGGCCATCACGATTTCCGGTGACTCAGAACACCGTGTTTTCACGCACGTTCGGCGCACACTGCTCTTGCAGGATGACCCGGCTGCCTCAGATCGACGCCGGGACAAGAGGCTTCCCGGGTTGGAGGTGACGTATGACCGTCACGTTGCTCGTTACCCTTGTCGTTGTCGTGCTGGCCGTTGGGCTCTTTCTGTTTCGCGCCATCCCCGGCATCCGTGCCTACTTCCAATTCCGGGGGAAACGTCTGGTCACTTGCCCCGAGACGCAAAAGCTCGAAGCCGTTGAGGTTGCTGCTGGAGAGGCCGCGGTCGGTGCTTTCCTCACCGAACCCACTCTCCGTCTCCACGAGTGTTCGCGCTGGCCCGAACGCCAGGACTGCGGACAGGAATGTCTGCAACAGATCGAGATCGATCCTCAGAATTGTCTGGTTTGGAGCGTCGTCTCGAAGTGGTATGAAGGAAAGAGTTGCGTGTTTTGCCACAAACAAATCGGCCCGCTTCACCATCTGGATCACGCGCCGGCCCTGCTGGGCCCGGACTTCAAAACGGTTGAGTGGAACCAGATCCGCCCCGAGCAGCTTCCCGAAGTCTTCTCCACCCACCAGCCGGTTTGCTGGAACTGTCACGTCGCCGAAAGCTTCCGGCGGCTGCATCCCGAGCTCGTCGTGGACCGCAAACTGGAAGCGAAGCGCGCGCGGTAGAGATCGCTTTCAACGGCACAGACTCAACGACTCTCTGCCCGTTCCGCCCCACCCAGGTCTGGCTGACGATTGAACCCGCCGACCGCGGGAGGGTCCGCCCTCGTCTTCCGCGCCATTTTGCGATGAACGTCCGGCCAGAATTCCTTGATTACGATCGTGATCGTGTCGAGGGTCAGCTGCGTGGCCCAGACACTACTCGTGTTGATCAGGGTTCGGTCGGAAGGAATGAACAGGTGCGGGTTGGTGGGTGTGCGGATGTAAGTGCTCTTCGGATGATAAGAGTAAGTTGAGATCGCCGCCGCCGTGGCAGAGCCGAAAATCTCGGAATAATTGAACTGCGCCTTCCCGGAATCACTGCGGGACACAAAGATTCGGCTCACTGCATATCCCAGGCGGCGTCCAAACCTGCCGTCTTCTGAATAGTAGAAGCGCGGGTCCTGGCGAAGGATTGAGGGAAAGACTGCTCCCACCATGAAGTTTTCGATCGTGCTGTCGGCCGCCGTGGTACCGTAGCGCTTGGCGTAGCTCAGCCATCCTTGTCCGTACGCGGGTTCGCTGTCTGCCGCTTGGCCGACGGCGGATATCATCCCCCACCAGGGATATTGCACGTAATCGAACGTTCCCTGCGCCACCACCTTGAATTTATCTTTTGCGGTCAGTGGGGGAAGGTTTTCCCCTCTCTTGAGCGTCAGAAAATTCGGCAAGGCGTAGAACAGGCGATCGTTCGATGTGCCCTTGACCTTGCCTTGACCGCTCTGCGGCTGGCTGTCCTTATCCTGGTCTTTATCTTTCTTGTCTGTCTGGGCCTGCGGAGTCGGCGCCTGATTCTGCCCTTGTGTGCGCGGTTGAGATTGGGTCTGCGCTGCGGGGGCAGCGTTCGTAGCTGGCGTGGTTTCCTGGGCGGCCGAGGGTAAAGGAAAAAGGCCTGTGAGCACCAAGCAGGCCGTAATGTTCACAACAAATTTCATTGACACAAGTCTCCTCTGAGAGCTCACGCTGCGTCAAACCCTCGATCCGCTCCATCTCTTACCTCGACGGTCCAATCGCCACCACGACCACCAAATCCACCCCTCACGGCTTCGCTCCGCCACTTGCTTCCGCACCCCTCTTGCGTTTGTGAGAAAACATTCGGCGGACGTCCGGGGCAAATTCCAGAAACGCGTTCCCCGCCATATCGTAGGCGAGTGCCACCGCCGTCCGCGTCAGGGTGAGGACAATACCGCGGTCGTCCTCGTAGACCGGCATTGCGGGCGATGTCGCTGTTGCGGGTACCGTTCGAATTCGGCTCTCCCCAGGATAATAGATGTTGGAAATGCTCCCACTCACCAGGGCTCCGAGTACATTCGAGTAGCCGAATGATCGTCGGCCCTTGTCTGTTCGGCACACAAACTCCTGCTCTGCTGCGTTAAACAACCGGCGGCGGAATCCATCCTTTCCCAGCCGGAAATATCGCGGGTCTTCTTTGAAGATAACGGGGAAAACGTAGCCACTCCAGAAGTTGTCCGAGACTTCGTCCGCCAGCGAAGCCCCGAAACGCTTTCCGTATCCTTGCATGCCCTGGCCATATCCGGGAAATTCGTTCACCGCCTGACTGACTGCCGCTTGCAGCGCTACCGTTCCGATCGTGGCTGGGTCAAATGACGACTTTACGAACAAATGAAATTTCTGGCCCGGAGTCAGCGGAGACGCATTCCACCGGTTGGTAACAATGAACGCCGGTAAAACGCCCAGAGCCCGCTGGGATTGTTCCTTGCGTTCAATCTCCTTCTCCGCCTCGGATTTGGCGTTAGCGCTCGCTTGTTGACCGGGCGGCGGGGGCGCATTGGAACCCGGCGGATTCTGCTGTGCTTCACACCACCGGCAAAGCAGATTCGCGGCAATCAATACTAGGAAGATCCAGATTGAGCGCTGCCACATCCGCGAATTCAGGCGCAATTTTCGGGCAGGGGGAGGAGATGGGCACTCATGGATGACGATGCAATACGTGGGTGGCGATGTCAGGCCAGTACTCGCGGAAAACATTGGTAAGAGCATCACGCCCCATGGCCCATCCAAATTTGACGGCGAGTGCGCCTGCGGTGCGGTCCGGTTTGGGGTAATACGCGGTCGAGATTCCCTGGGCCATGGCTCGCCCCACAATCTCGGAGGCATTGAAGGTATCGTGTCCGTGGTAATCCGGTGTGATGAGAATGCGCGAAGCTGCGTAAACTCCCCGCTTGAAGAAATTTCCTTCCCCCTTGGCGTAATAACGCTCATCCTCATGTAGTACCGTTGGCAGTGCAAAAATCACCAGATAATTGCCGTCAGTCTTATCCAGGAACCCACGCCAGTAATATCGGCCAAAGCCCGCAACACCCTTGCCCAGCTGCGGATGCGCGTTTGTTCCCTCGGCGAGCATCGAGGTGATGCCCACGAAAATGAACGATGAGTAGTCGAAACTGTTCTTCGTCGCGATGACGAAAGCCTCCTTGGGCGTCGGCGGTGGAGGCAAGGCCCCTGCACTGACCGCGCGGAAGTTGGGCATAACGCCAAGAATCCGCTTCGGCTGTTGTTTCGAGGTTGGAACAGACTGACCATCAGCCGTGTTCGACCCAACGTCTGGCTGGCCCTGACTTCCCGACTGACCGGCCTGCGTCTGCTGCGCTGCATGATCCAGTGTGGCTGGCGGTGCAGCTTGCTGCGCGAGACACGTCCACGCGAGAGTCGTCAAGACGACAGATCCCATGCACCTTCCCGCAAGCCGCATCAACAATCATTTCCCCGCTTCGAATCTGAAGTATGGTCGGCAAACCCCATGCTTGCATTCTATCAATCGCACGGACTGGAGTGGGGTCCGCCTCGCCGGCTTTTACATTGATTTACACAGTCGTCAATTTATACAGTCGTCGGCGGTGCGGCCCAAACAGGGTCGCCCGCTCGACTGGTTCAAGAGAACCTTAGAAGTGGAATCCGATTTCCGCCGTCAGCGCACGCGGTGTCACGTAGTGCGTTCCACTGAAGGTAGAGAGGAAGTTGTAAAGAGCGTACTTGTTCGTGATGTTGATCGCCGTCATTTGCAAACTGACTTTGTACTTGTCTCCGTGGAAGACATTGTCATGGCCCAGCGACATGTCAAACAGATTCCGCGACGCGATGCGCGGCGGATTATGATCGTCGTCCTCGGTATTCTGCGCGGGCACCTGAATGAGCGTGGAGCCGAACGCAGATGCTGGGCAATTGAACGGCAGTGGCGTTGCCGGCGTTGCGCGCACTCCGTTGCAAGTGAACCCCGCCTCGAACTCCTGATCGGCTGAAAGAGGAATCTCGCCCACGTTGGCGGCGCCCATGCTCACGTTCGGCACAAGTGCGCCACCGGAGCCGGGAAGGAGAACAGATCCCGGACAATCGTTGAACGCGTCAGCCCCGTAGCACGGGGTTGCCCCGGCGACCAGTCCGCTGTCAAACCGCCAGTTAAAGCCAACCCACGGACCGCGCTTCCACGGCTGGTATTGCAGGTGGGTTGTCTGGTTGAACTTCTCGTCGTGATCAATACGGAAGGGAAGTCCAGCCGAGGTTGCCACTGTCGCTCCAGCGCCGCCGATCTGCGGCTGGAAGAAACGCGCCGCCACGCTGGAGAAAACTACCAGCGCCGAAAAGCCATGTATCTCAGGCACGCTCACACGTCCCGCATACCCAGGAATCTTCGAGTTATGCCATTCGATGGGGAACGTGATCGGCGTATTGCCGAGCACGCTGAAATCGTACCCATTGTGCGTGTATTTCGTGATCCACTCGCCGGAAAAGACCAGATACCTCCCAAACGCCTGCTCAATCCCCGCATGGAATTCGTTGCGAAAGCCCGGACTCAAAGCCCCGCTTGCTGAACCGCACAGAAGAAGCGGGTTCAAAACGGCATTTTCACAACCGATGCTGGATAGGATCAGATTTTCGTTGAATGGAGATTCCAGCGTGCGCGCATAAGACACACGTAGAATCGTGTTGGTCCGCTTGACGTTGTAAGCCACGCCCACTCGGGGCTCTGCCTGCCGCGCCACCGTCAGTCCGTTATACAAGTCGCCGCGAAGCCCGAGATTGAACGACCAGTTTCCCTTTGTGATCACGTCCCGGATGTAGAGAGCCAATTCCTTCACATCGGTGTGGCCATTGAAGCGGAACAGGTCGCCTCCGCGCGTCAGGTCGTAAGGTGTCAGGATCGGATTGTAGTAAGGGTAAAACGCCGTACCGGGCGCGTTCGGGTTGGAACTGTTGTTTTGCTGATAGGTGCCGGTGTTCCCGGGGCAGTCCGCGGCCGTGAGTCCTGGGACCGCAACATAGGGGAACGGGTTCACCGCGGTCACAGTCGCAGCGGTGATGCAAGGAGAGTTATAGGTCGGGTCTACGATCCCGAGCGTGTCGTCCTCATTGAGAAATGTTTGTTCGTAGGTGACGCCTGCCTTGATTTGGTTGATCCCTTTCACGTAAGAGATATCCGATCGCAGTCCCGCGTTGGTGAGAGCCCGGTTTTGACCCACCGACTGTCTCTGCAGGCTTGGCGGTCCGAGGTCCGCAAAAGGATCGCTGCTCGGGTAATAGTTATAGTTGTCTCGCCGCACGAAAGCTCCCACTGTCGTGACGGCGTCGGAGCCGAGCACATGCGTCCACGAGGGTGCAATGTTGAATGTTCCAATCTTGGAGCGCTGGTCCGTTGCTCCCACGATGTTCCCGTCGGGGCCGATTCCGTTCAGTGCCATCTGGGGCTCAATGCCGCCCAGCCCACCCCAAGCCGTTGCGTTTTCCCCATCCAGCGAATTTGGTGTCTGGAACCAACTCCGGCTGTAGCCGAGATTCAAGTGGATCGAGTCGGCATTATTCAGCTGAAAATCCACTCGGTCGAACAGGTTTTCCTCGTTGCCTTTGTCGTGCAACACCACGAATTCCGGTGGATCCAGGAATCGCCCCGTATCCAAACCGCTGGCCGAGATAAAGTTTCCCCAGTTCTTGCCTCCGTAAGCGAGCTCCGCCGCCGCATTGGAGGTCCCAAACGTCCCGTACGAAGCGGTCACGCTGCCGTGCGGCGGGTTTACACCCTGGCCCGAGCGGGTCGTCGCCACGATCACAACGCTGGTCTTGCCCCCATATTCCGCGGGAGGCGCGCCGTCGATGACTTCCAGCGACTCCACCGAATCGAGGGGTATCTGATTGGAAAATACCTTGCTCTGTTGATCGGTAATTGGCTGCCCGTCGACCGAAAACGAATTCTCCGCGTGATCCCCTAGCCCGTGAAACAGTCCGTCGGAGTCGGCCGCGATTCCCGGCGTCGATTGCGTCACCGCCGCACTCAAAGAGGAGGTTGTGCTCTCCAGCGGCATTCGGATGAACGAGTTTCTGTCGATGTCAGAGTGGAAAGTGGAGTCGTTCTCCACCAGGTCTCCACCCGCCTCGACCGTCACCGTTGTGGTCGAGCTCAAGACTTGCAGACTGATCTTCAGGCTGACCGGCACAACCGACCGAACCTCTACGTCCTCGACGGTCTGGGCAAATCCCGTCGCGGTCACCACCATGTGATACGGGTTGAAAGGCACGTTCGGGATGCTGAAATTTCCGGATTTGTCGGTCGTCGTGGATCGGTCAAAATGGCTGACTGGGTTGTGAACTTCGACGGTCGCGTTCGGCACCACCGCGCCTGTGGGGTCCAGCACAGTCCCGCTGATCGACCCGGAACTCCCGCCCGATTGTGCAGCCGCGAGCGTGGCTAGCGACAGAGCCATCGCCAATGCACTGAAGCGCCCATGATAAGAACTTGGAATAAATCCTCCTGAGATGAATGAGGGAAACAGGTCACGCCGGACGCCTACACATCCAGAACGTCCAGCCGAAAACTCTTGTTTTTGGAATCCCCTACAGGACAGCAGGAGGACCGCGAATGCCTAAGTGGGAGAAATCTACCCGCGCGTTGGCGACGACATCCTCTTCCGGTAACAGTCCAACGGTCGCAAACGCCGGAGCCCTGTTAGTCGAGCTCGCCGCTGGGCTGGCAGTGTGTGCCACCATGCAAATCGAGCACGAGGCTGCTTCGGTCTGGCTGGGGTGATTGTGGATAGACTCCGCCGCCGCCGTCCACAGCATCAGGGACAGGCACAGCCACGCCGACCATCGCACCCAAGAACGCATGATTTCCTATTTCGGGTTTAGACACTTTCGAGCTTATAACGGTTATCGCGAATGTGGCAACCTCCGGCAAGTTACTATAGATGTGGGGCGTGATCCCGGCACACGGGCCATCACCTCCTGGCAGCAGTCATACCAAGCGAGGTAGGAAATGTCAGAACCAAGTTACGAGGAACTCAAAGCCAAGCTGGCTCAGCTGGAAAAAGAAGTCGAAACCAAGAAACGCAGCGGCGATCTGATCTTCAAGGTCGGGGAGAAGGGCGGCGTCAGTGTCTACGGTCTCGGCCGATTTCCCGTCACTCTCTACTACGAGCAGTGGAACCGTCTGCTCGGCGCCGCTGCCGATATCAAGCAATTCATGGAAGACAACAAATCGAGGCTCAAACTGAAAGATCAGGGATAACCGTCGCAGCCAAGGGGCTCAACCACGAGCGAGGACTCCGAATTGATTTGATCCGCAGCCCGATTCTTAGTACCTTGCTGCTGAAACCCCGTTCGCAGCTCGAGGTGCACGTTGCCAATGACCGCCGTGGACTCGATCACGCCCGCCCTTGAACACACCAAGCAACAGCTGTTCAAGCCCTTCCGCCTCGGTCAGTGGACGAAGCTTGCTTTCGTCGGGCTGCTGGCGGGAGAACTTGGGTCCAGCGGACTGAACCGCTCCAACTTCAATCTTCACCCCCATCCCGGGGAAGTACCGCACATCGGGTTTCCGGGCTCCCTCGGAATGGATCCCGCCCTGCTGGGCGCCTTGATTGCTGCCGCGGTCATTGCCTCGCTTGCCGTCGGCGTTATCCTGATGTATGTGGGCAGCGTGATGCGCTTCGTCCTCTTCGACAGCGTGATTGCCCGCGAGTGTCATATCCGCTGGAGCTGGAGCCGCAGGCTCGGTCCGGGATGGCGATATTTCGTCTGGAAGCTACTCTACGTCCTTCTGTCGCTGGCTGGAATCGTCGTCGTGGTGGGAGTCCCGTCGGCCTTCGCATTTGCTGCCGGATGGTTTAGGGAGCCGAAAGAGCATCTACCCGTGTTGGTGCTGGTGGGAGTCCTTTTCTTCATCGTGTTGTTTATTTTCGCAGTGGCCACGGCAGTGATTTTCGTCCTGACCAAGGACTTTGTTGTTCCCCAGATGGCTCTTGAGAATGTCGACGTCATGGAAGGATGGCGCCGCCTCTTGCCCATGATGAAGGCTGAGACTGGATCCTACGCCGCCTACATTGTGATGAAGATCGTGCTCGCCATCGTGGTAGGAATCCTGATTGGAATCGCCGCGCTAATCTTGGGATTCATCATCGCCATTCCAAGCATCGGGCTCGGCGTCATCGCGGTCATCACCGGCAAGAACGCCGGACTGACCTGGAACGCTTACACGATTACTCTGGCCGTAGTGGTGGGGTGCATTCTGCTCGCAATTTTCCTCTACTTGGTCTCGCTGATCTCTGTGCCCGCCATCGTATTCTTTCCCGCGTATTCCATGTACTTCTTTGCCGCGCGCTACCCGCGGTTGAGTGCTGTGCTCTATCCCGCGCCGCCTGCAGCGCAGGTTCCGGCCGGTGCTGCGCCCAGTCCGCTGTAGCATTCGCCGTGGCTAGCTCGAATCCGAAGTTTATGGGCGATTCGCGCTGTGCCCTCTCGCTCCCACCTGGACATCGTGGCCGGGGCCGCCCGGCGCCCCGCAATCTCTCCACAGCTTGTCCCAGTTCCACAGCCCGGATGTTACCTGCATCGGCAAAGGGAATCCCATCTGATGCGCGAGCATACATGCCTGACCGCGATGGTGAGCTTCGTGAGAAAGCATGTAGCAGAGCATTTCCACGCCAGCCGGCCAGGGCCGGGCCCAGCCGTCGCGGATAAACATCTTCACACGGCCTCCGCCGTCGAGCGCTTCCGCCAGCATCTCCTCGCACCGGGCGGCGCTCTCGGTCAACCCTGCGCGAGCCTGCTGCGGAGTGCAGTGCGCGCGATTGAGCTGTGCCGGAACTTTGAGGTGCGGAGCACTCAGCCGAACCCACTTGCAGCGGACATTGTGCACATGCGTGAAGATCGCCGCAATCGTCCGCGCCTTGCCAGGCGGCGTGGCCTTCCACGCGCCAGGGGCAAGACGTTGGATCAGCATCTGGTTCATGCGCTCATTGACGGCAAAGATCTGAGCTGCCGTTCGACCGAGTTGAGTAGGAACCTTGTATTGAAATTGACGAGATTGAGATTGACGAGTAGTCACGGCACCTTGCTCCTTGGCCAATCCTCGGTCCAATTATGAGCCAATCATGGGCCAATCATGCTTTGGCCAATCATACTTCTGCGCGGTCGGCCAGCCGGTTGCCGCGGTCGCGAGCCCACTCCCGTCGCTCATGCGGCCACCCGAACCCGGGGCAGTACTTCCGTGCCGAAAACTGACCTGTGTCACCGCTTTTCGGGCTATAATTAAAAAACTGTGCCCAAATATTCCATCGTGGTCCCGCTCCATAACGAGCAGGAGAACGTCACCGACCTCTATGATCGGCTGAAGGCGGTTATGGAAGCTCACGGCGAGAGCTTCGAAATCGTTCTCGTCGACGACGGCTCGAGCGACCACACTTTCGCCATGCTGCGCGAAATCGCCGCGGTCGACAGCCGGGTGACTGTCGTCAAACTGCGCCGCAATTTTGGGCAGACCGCCGGTCTCGCAGCCGGTTTCGATCACGCTCGCGGCGAGTACATCATCGCCATGGATGGCGATCTGCAGCACGATCCGAACGACATCCCGCTGTTCCTCGAAAAAATCGCTGCCGGTTACGACATCGTCAGCGGATGGCGCAAGAACCGTGTTGACAATTTCTGGATGCGCCGCATCCCCTCCCGCATTGCCAACTGGATGATGGCCAAAATCAGCGGCGTCGATATCCACGACTTCGGCACCACCTTCAAAGCTTATCGCCGCGACATTCTGGAACAGGTCCCACTCTACGGCGAACTGCACCGCTTTATCCCGGCGCTGGCTTCATGGCATGGGGCGACCATCTGCGAAGTGCCCATTCGCAACGTGAACCGCGAGCGCGGCGCCTCGCATTATGGGATCGGCCGCACATTCCGCGTCTTCTTTGATCTGCTGACCATTCGCTTCCTCTTGCGGTACCTCTCGCGTCCGCTGCATTTCTTCGGTGGCTTTGGGATGATGAGCATCTTCGCGGGCAGCGGCGTTGTGCTGTGGCTCGGGATTGAGAAGTTTCTGCGCCACGTTCCTGTGATGGCCACGCATGGCCCAATGATGATGGCCGCTCTCGGCCTTCTCCTCGGCGGATTAAATCTTCTAGCCATAGGCCTGCTCGGGGAAATGCAAGTGCGCCACTATCACGAACCCAGCCGCCGCGCACCATATTCGGTCGATCGCGTCCTGCGCTCGCAGAACGAAGAGCACAGCGTCTCGGAATAGCTTGTGTGGGGGGACAGCCGCCGTCGGGCTGTCCGGTCATGCGAGATTCGACCGGCACGCGGAGGATACCTTCGATCTCAGGGGTGTCCACCACCGCCAATCGCGCACATCAAAGCTCTTCTCTTCCGACGTATAATAGCCCGTTTGCCGTTCTTAGGAATTTTCCCGCTGAAGTCTTGGAATCGGAGTCTTGAATTATGGAGAGAGCCAGCACAACTCAATACGAACTGCAACTCGCGCGCCGCATGTCGCGGCTCGGCACCGAGACCGCCTTCGAAGTTCTGAATAAAGCTCGCGCTCTGGAGCGCCAGGGCAAGAGCATCATCCATCTGGAAATCGGCGAGCCCGATTTTGATACGCCCTCGAACGTTATCGAAGCCGGGGTCGACGCGCTCCACAAGGGTTGGACCCATTACGGCCCATCCGCGGGGCTTCCCGAGTTGCGCCAGACTCTCGCGGAATATGTCAGCCGCACCCGCGGCGTGAAGGTCACCAGTGACGAAGTGGTTGTCGTTCCCGGCGGAAAGCCGATTATCTTCTTCACAATTCTCTCGCTGATTGATGAAGGCGATGAGGTCATCTATCCCAATCCCGGCTTCCCGATTTATGAGTCCATGATCCATTACGTTGGCGGACACGCAGTTCCGATTCAGCTGCGCGAGGAGCGCGACTTCGCCCTCGACGTAGACGAACTCGCGTCGCTCATCAACGACCGCACGCGGCTGATCATCATCAATTCACCGCAGAATCCTACCGGCGGAATTCTCCAGCGCCGTGACATCGAGCAGATTGCCAAGGTCATCGGCGAGCGCAACGTGATGATCCTGTCCGACGAAATCTACAGCCGCCTGCTCTTTGACGGCGTTCAACATTTCTCCATCATGTCGGTCCCCGGCATGCAGGAGCGCACGATCCTGCTCGACGGCTTTTCGAAAACCTACGCGATGACCGGTTGGCGCATGGGCTACGGCGTGATGCGCCCCGATCTCGCTGCCCACATGACGCGCCTCATGACCAACTCGAGTTCCTGCACGGCCAGTTTCACGCAGGTGGCGGGGATCGAAGCGATTCGCGGCGATCAGAGTTCGGTCGATCGCATGCGCGTCGAATTTCAACGGCGCCGCGACGTGTTCGTCGCCGGGTTGAACAAGATCAAAGGCTTCTCCTGCCGCATGCCAAAAGGCGCGTTCTACGTCTTCCCCAACATCACGAAAACGGGGTGGAAGTCGCGGCCACTGGCCGACGCGTTGCTCGAGCAAGCCGGAGTCGCGGCGCTGTCGGGAACTGCCTTCGGCGATTTCGGCGAAGGCTATCTGCGCTTCAGCGTCGCCAATTCGCTCGAGAATCTGCAATCCGCGCTCGATCGCATCGATCAGTGGACCAAGAAGAACTTGTAACAGGTTTCTTGAATCACCCGGACAGAATAACCCTATAATCCTCCGTGTCTCTGTGGTTGAAGGGTTTCGTCATGCCGAAGAAAAACACAGCGAGCCCAAAGTCCAGCCGCATTCAGGCCCCCGGCTACGGTTTTCCCGAAGGCACCAAGGGCCTGTTGCCGTGGGCGTGGGCTGAGCAACGCTTGAAAAGGTCACACAACTACTGGGTCACCACAATAAAGCCCACCACCATCAGGCCCACGAGCGCAAAGCCCGGCGGTTCTGTCCGTTCGTCTCCCCACACGATGGTTGTCTGGGGTCTGTGGCTGGACGGCCGCTTTCTGTTCAGCACTGGTAGTAAATCGCGCAAGGCCCGCAACCTCGCGCAAAATCCAAACTGCACCGTCTGCTCCGAGCATGCGCAGGAGGCTGTCATCGTCGAAGGGATCGCCGAGATCGCCGATGTAGCCGCGCGCCGCAAGTTCCTTCCGCTATACGAGAAAAAGTACAAGTTCGACATGAAGTCGATGAAAGACGACATCCTGTCGATGAAGGAACCCGTCTTTGCCGTGCGCCCGCACGTCGTCTTCGCTCTTTGGGAAAAGCATTTCCAGGGCAAGTCAACTCGCTGGAAATTCGAATAGCCTCTCGGTCGCACATAGGGGAATCTCTTCGACCAGGCTGCAACAATGGTGGAATCTGACTGTCGCCAATGAAGCAAGCGTCACCGCCGGACGTGATTAGGATCACAGCCCAGCCGTTCCTACCCGAATACGCTCACTAGAGCACACTCTAAGCGCTTCTTCCGGCGCGGGAGGCGTTGTCATGGCCCTGATCGATTCCACCAGCGGGAAAATCATCCGCGACTATTCCATCGAAGAACTAAGAGATGCCACGAACCTGATGCGCGGCTACGACCTGGTTGCGCTGTGCGCGGCCGGTTCCGGACATGCCGGCGGAACGCTCTCCATCATGGACATCACCGCCGCGCTGTACCTCAAAATTGCCAACCACGATCCGCAGAATCCCAACTGGCCCGATCGCGATCGCATCATCTGGTCGACGGGACACAAGGCTCCCAGCTTATACCTTGGGCTCGCCTTCGCCGGCTTCTGTCCCATCGACGATGTCGTTACATTGCGCAAGCTCGGTTCGCCCTACCAGGGACATCCGCACTGGCTCAAGTTGCCGGGCGTCGAAGTTTCCACGGGATCACTGGGCCAGGGGTTGAGCATTGCCGTCGGCCTTGCGCTGGCTGCGCGGCTCGATCATAAGAAACACAAAGTCTTCTGCATCATGGGCGACGGCGAGCAGCAGGAGGGCCAGGTCTGGGAAGCCGCAATGGAGGCTGGCTATTACAAGCTCGACAATTTGACCGGCATTGTCGACTGCAATCGCCTGCAGATCGACGGCCGCGTCAAAGACGTGATGGATGTCGAGCCTCTGTGCGCCAAGTACTCTAGCTTTGGCTGGGATGTGATGCGCATCGATGGCCACGATATGACCCAGGTAGTCGACGCGCTGGAGCAATCGAAAACAGCGAAAGGGCGCCCGGTGCTGATTCTAGCCGACACCGTGAAGGGTAAGGGTGTCAGCTTCATGGAAGATCAGGCGGGATGGCACGGGAGAGCTCCGAATTACGAGGAGCTGATTCGAGGGCTCGAGGAGCTGGCGCTGATCGATCGGATTCCGGTTCAGCACTTGTTGGATAAGGCCAACTACTACCAAGCCCAGGTCGACCGCAAGCTCGAAGCGAGAATGCCGAAGTTCACGCGCAACTACTGGTGGAATGCGGGCGACACGATGAAAGTGAAGATGGAACCAACGCGCAAAGGGTTCGGTCAATCGCTAGCGCAAAACGGCGATGACGAGCGCGTGGTCTGCTTGGGCCTCGACATTTCCGGATCGATTACCATCAGTGATTTTTATGCCGGAAAGCCGGAGCGCAAGAAACGCTGGATCAGTATGGGCATCGCCGAGCAGTCCGCGACCTCTGCGGCGGCGGGACTGGCGAAAGAAGGGAAGCTGCCGGTGCTGGGCACGTATGCGACGTTCGCCGCGGCGCGCAATCTCGACCAGATCCGCACCTCCGTTTGTTATGGCAACTTCAATGTGATGATCGCAGGAGCGCATGGGGGCGTGTCGGTTGGTCCCGATGGCGCCACGCATCAGGCACTGGAGGACGTGTTCGCCATGCAGGGCTTGCCGAACATGTCGGTAGTCGTGCCCTGCGACGCGATCGAAACGCGGAAGGCGACAACGTATCTTCTGCTCGAACATAAAGGGCCGAAGTACATCCGGTTCGCGCGTGAGGCAACGCCGATCGTGACGGATGAAAAGACCCCGTTCATTTTCGGCCAGGCCAACGTGATTCGTCTGCGGAACGAGGGGCCGAGCTTTGCCGAGGCGTTCGAGACTGTTCTGGCGAGATCTTACAAGCAAGAAGATGAGGACCTTAGCATCGTGGCTTGCGGACCGATGGTTCCCGAGGCGATGCGCGCCGCTTACATCCTGAAAAAGGAATTCGGTTACGAGACGCGTGTGCTGAACGTCCACACGCTGAAGCCGATCGATGCCGAGGCCATCGTTCGGGCCGCGCGTGAAACGGGAATCGTCGTCACGGCGGAAGAGCATCAAATCGGCGCGCTGGCCTGGCACGTCAGCAGCTTGTTGACAGAAAGTCCGGAACTCTATGGCTTGCCGTTCATTACCGGTGCTATCGGAGTGAAAGACCGCTTTGGCGATTCCGGAGCGCCCTGGGAATTGATCAAGGAATTTGAAGTCAGCGCCGAGCACATCGCCCACAAGGCCGTCGAGCTGATGGCGATCAAGAAGAAGTGGTCAGAAGAGAAAAAATCAGACGAGAAAAGGGAAGAGCACGTCACGCTGGCAGGGGCTCGCTGATCCTGAAGCCGTGACACTGTGAGGTTCGATCTTCCGGCTTCGCTGCGGCGAGCCGTTGCGTTTGTCATGGTTCTTGCAAAGCCCAGGGGCGAATCATCCGCCTATAATTGATCCCAGTGGCTGAGACGATGGAACGAAGCGCTGGAATGGGCGTTTGGCGAGCCACTGCACAGGCATCATTCCCGTGCGCTTTCGGCATCCTACCAGCTAATTGACACTGCGGTAGTCCTGCTGAACAATGAGCTATCCCTGCAATTCATCTTTTTTGCTTCCGGAGGAGGAAGACTGTATGGCCGATGAAGGCGAACATCTACAAGTGGAAAGTCAATCGAATGCCGGCAAATGGCTTCTGACCCTGCTGGCTGTGATCGTGGTTGCCGCTTCCGGATACGCGCACTATGCCACTCACCAGAAGGTCGACAAGCTGGCGGAGGCCCTGAACTCCAGCCAGGCTGAAGTCAAGGAACTGCAGAACCGCATGCAAACCGCCGAAGCACAGGAAGAAACGCTGGCGCGGCAGGCAGGCATGACGAAGAAAGAATTGGCGCAGCGAACCGCTGAATTGCAGGCCGAGCAGAAGGCCGCCGAAGCGCGTCTGGAGAAGGAACAGAAGGCTCAGATCAATGCTGTGTCGGGTGACATTGCGGGCGTAAGAACCGACGTGGGCGGGGTGAAAACCGACGTCGCCGCGACCAAGGCCGATCTTGAAGCCACCAAGGCTAAGTTGCAAAGCGCGGTCGGCGATCTCGGCGTGCAAAGCGGATTGATTGCTACTACGCGCTCCGACCTGGAGATCCTGAAGCACAAAGGCGATCGTAACTACTACGAGTTCACGCTGCTCAGGGGCGCGAAGCCGCAGCCAGTTTCCACCGTCAGCCTGCAACTGAAGAAGGCCGACGCCAAACGCGGCAAGTTCACGCTGAATGTGACGGCCGACGACAAGACGATCGAAAAGAAGGATCGCAACATCGCAGAGCCCATCCAGTTTTACTCCGGCCGCGAGCATCTGCTGTTTGAGCTGGTAGTTTGGACGGTCGACAAGAACAAGGCCACGGGATACTTGAGCACGCCGAAGAATGCTCCCGTGCCCGTGACGGCGAACTGACGATCAACTCCACCATGAACGGAGTGCTCTTTCCGGCGGGCGCCCACGTGCTGTTGCAGATCGTGCTGCGCACGAGCGTCATCTATCTGCTGGTGCTGATTGGGGTGCGTTTAAGCGGCAAGCGTGAGGTCGGACAGATGACGCCCTTCGACCTCACGCTGCTGCTCCTGATTTCGAACTCCGTGCAGAACGCCATGACCGGACCGGACACGTCGCTTTTCGGCGGCGTGGCGGCTGCTTGCACGCTCCTGATTTTGAATTATCTGGTTGCCGACTTCTCCGGAGCCAATCGCCGTTTTCGCCGGTTGATTCAAGGCCAGCCCAGCTTGCTGGTGCATGATGGCAAGCCAATCGAGTCGCACATGGCCAAAGAGCACGTCAGTATGGACGAACTGAATCGGGCCTTGCGCGAGCATGGCATCAACAGCTGTGACCAGGTCGCACTGGCAGTGCTCGAAGTCGATGGTTCGATCAGTTGCCTGAAGTACGACGAGATTAATCCGAATGCGAGCACGCACCTGGCGCGGCGGCGATTCATTCAGAAGAAGCAGTAAGCCGTAACAGGAAGCAGCAAATCTCGGGGCATCTCGCGAACCGGGCGATGCATATCCTTGGGCAAATCGCCCAAGCGACGCAAGGCAAGTTTTATCCTGCTCCGCCCCGTAACGTTCGCGCTGAAGAATGCTGGAACGCCCGACAGTCCCTTCTGAAAAGTTCCCACCGGGACCAGGACCGCGACGTCGGTCTGGTCTTTCGCGAAGTCAGCCTCGACGCACATGTCAGGGTCGCTTCTGTGATCAATCGACGGGCTCCCGGTCTGTCCTAAGCAGTCGGTTAGTACCCACTTGATCGGTGTGCCTGCGCCTTCGTAATTCAGAAAAAACTCCAGGCTCACGTTCGGCAGGCTGCTATAGTAACCGCGCGATTTTCAAGCGTCACCGCGACCGGCGCAGGCGCCTTACTCCACGGCCAGGAACTTGACACAAACGGGCGATACCACCTCGAGCACCTTCCCAGTGGGCGTAAGCCGCCCCGTCTTGGCGTCGATCCGAAACACAACAATGTTGTCCGACTTCTGATTCTCGGCGAACAGAAACCTACCGGTTGGATCAATCTCGAAGCTGCGCGGTTCCTTTCCTCCGGTAGAAACGATTCCTATTTGTGCCAGCGTGCCCTTACTCTTGTCGATCGCATAGATGGCGATGCTGTCGTGGCCGCGGTTAGAGGCGTACAGGAACTTGCCCGACGGATGTATCTGGATTTCCGCGTCGTCGTTGCGGCCCTGGAAGTTCTTGGGTAGAGTCGTGACCGTTTGCAAAGGTTGCAGCCTTCCGCTGGCTGCGTCATACGAAAGTGCAGTTACAGTGTGCCCCATCTCGCTGATCACGTACGCAAACTTTCCATCAGGGCGAAGCACGGCGTGCCGCGGTCCCGAGCCGGGACCGAGTTGAACGACCGAAGGATCATTGGGCGTGAGCGTGCCCTTCGTTGCATCGAACCTGTACACAAACAGTTCATCGAGCCCGAGATCGTCGACGAAAGCAAAGCGATTGTCGGGGGAGAGATCGATCGAGTGCGCGTGTGGGCCCTCCTGCCGCTGCGGATTCGAACCATGACCCGTGTGCTGAAGGAGGGCTGACGCATCGCCCAGTTTCCCGTCGTGGAGAACAGGGAAGACCGCGACGCTGCCGCCGGTGTAGTTCGCGACGAGCACATACTTTCCGGTTTTGTCGACGGTGATGTAGCAGGGGTCGGCCCCGCGCGATGCAACTTCGTTCAGGAAAGTCAGCTTGCCGGTGGCGCGATCAATCGAGAATGCGCTCACTCCTCCGCTGTTCGGGCCCTGGTAGTTCGGCAACTCATTCACGGCGTAAAGGAAACGTCCGTTAGGATGCAGCGCCACGAACGATGGATTCGTGGTTTCCGCGGCGAGGCCAAGCGGAGTGATCTGCATCGTGGCAGCGTCGTAACGGTAGGCGTAAATGCCTTTGCTCCTGCTGCCATCTTCGGTGTAAGTGCCGACGTAGAAAAGATACTGGCCCTTGGCCGCTGGTGAAGCGGCGGCGACGGTTGTCAGAGTGACGAGCGTCGAAGTGAGGAGCAGGAGTTGGAGAGTGAGCAGGAGCGCAGTCGAACGGAGACGAAGCCGGATGATCTTCATTCCTTTATAGAAGCGCACTCCGCGGCAAATGCGCAAGCGGCGTCGGGTCATTTCGTCAGAATTACGGGCACAGTTTGATCGTAAGGCCAGACGATCACGCTGATCGATTGGCGCTGGTTGAACTTGTCGAGTGTCATGGGAAAGTTGACTATGATCGTGCGAATGACGGTCTCATCGGGCTGAATCTTGGTCTCGGGCATGAGCGCGGGCTCGGCGCCATGCTTCAAGTCGGGAAAGGCCTGGAAGTAACGATCGAAGTCGACGGCGGAAACTGCGTCAGCGGTGGCGTCGCCCGTAGGCGCTTTGATCGAACTCTGAAGGCTGTGGACGTAGAGGATCTTGTCGCTGGTATTGTGCAGATTGAAGGTCAGGGCAACCATGGTCGTACCCTGGCCGGGAACTTCGACAGCGACGACATTGTCGAGCGAACCGGAGGCCTGCGGCTTGGCGCGTTTGAGAAAAGACGCGATCAGGACAACGACGAGCACGGCGCCGATCGCGATCAGGACAACCTTCGCAGGCGGCAAATTCTTCTTCGCAGTGCCGTATTCTTCGGCGATGTCGATGGTCGGTCCGGCGGGAGCAGCTGGCGGCGCGGGATTCGGGGTCGGCATCGGGGTCGGCGGAGGAACTGGTCTTTGATCCGGCATAAGGTATTCTCACCGGCGATTCTACGCCTGCTCAAGTGCGGCAGCGACGCGCGAAAGGCTTTCACCACAAAGCACAGCAAGGAGCACGAAGGAAAAGACCGCAACCGTGTGTGCCTCAACCTTTCTCCTCGGAGCCGGGAGCGACGATCCGATTGCCCGAGACGACTTTCAAGTCGTGGTCGCCGCTGGTCCATACTTGTTCCCGCACGGCTCTGGGCAGGATGATGCAACCGCGAGATGCCGATCCGGGGTGTTCTTTTGAGTCGCCGTGCATCAGGAATCCGGTGCGACCGAAGGTTTCGGTTTCGGCCGCAGGCTGCAAACGCAGCACATAGGGGCCGTGATCTTCGGAGTCAAAGGGTGGTCCGCAGATCGTCCAATTACCCTGTGGGATCGGACCGACGTTGGTGAGGTTCTGCATCTCGGGATTGTTCTTGCCTGCGCCCGCACCGGAGTAGCCGATCGCAGCGGGTTGGTCGTTCTTCAGCGAATCGTCTTGCCTCAATTCACCGGACTTCTGGGCGTAGGCCCAGGCGAAGGCCTCGAGGTCGCGGACGGGCTCATCTTGTCGCGGACGGGTCGACGCCCCGTCGGCAGCGGTGTGTTCGGTAGTCGGTGTATCTCTCACTTTTTCTCTCACAATCTGAAAATATCCATTTCATGCTGGTTAGAGGGCCGGATCCTTGTAGCGTATTGATATCAATTTGGTTATACGCAAAATATCCGGGAGCGGTCTTGTCGGAGCCCGTCCGGCGATTCGGAATCGCGTAGATCGCGTGCACGATCCAAGTGTGGGCGGATTGGCGGGCCAGAGTAAAGGTTGCGCGTCACATGAGTGCGAAATCCATCTGTGGAAAACGGTCGTTTAGCTCAGAGTGGCGAATTCATATTCAACAAAACGAATCGGCCCGGCCCTCCGGTGGGCTCTTGGCATCGAGTCGTGAAAACACGGTCGCCAATAGACAGACTTCGAGTTGGGGGGCCTAGCGAGCCGACTTGCCCAAGGCGGCAACGGCGAGAGCAGGCGCGAGGCGTACGGCAAACTTGTCATCGTGACCGCAGCTAATGACTGTTGTTTGGTTGGGATATTCCCTGATCCAGATCACCCGTTCGGGGTTCACAAAGACTTCCATGCCGTCCACATCTTCGAACATGACAAACTCCACGTTGCCTCCTTTTAGCACCGATCGGAATGCCTGCCATGATAAGGGCATTGCCTGGCAGACGGAAGAGAGTCGCTATGGAAGAAGGCCCTCCGGTACAACAACCCTAAGTGGGTCCGGATCCGTCATCTGAGGGGTTTGCTGATCCAGTGGTCGGTGAAAGTCGAGTGCTGGATGGCAGACTCGACCTTAGGCATATGGCAGGTTGTACAGTTCTTCGTATTTACAGGGCAGGCCGCGCCGGGGCGGTCGGCAGACGTTTTTGCGCCCAGCTGATTGACGTGACACTGCAGACAGCGTGAATCGTAGTCCGCAGGATCGTGATCGAGAGGCTGATGGGGATCGTGGCAGGCAACGCAGGTAAGCCGGGCATCTGGTTTGGTCCAACACTTGCTGTTTTCGAGGCGGTAAGGCGCAAAGCGGAGGTTCAACACACCAAGTCCGATGTTGGTCACAACATCTTCCCAAGTGCGGTGACACGCGCCGCAGAAGTCCACGGACGCGACCGGATCCAGGCGACTGGGATTCATGATCAGTTGCGCTCCCTGCTCCTGCTGTCCCGAATTCATGGCGACTACATGACTAGCACCCGGTCCATGGCAGGCCTCGCAGGTGACGCCCGGCACCGCGCCATTTACGTCCAACTGGTTGTTGGTCACCGAAGCGGTTGTGTGACAGGCAAAACAGGCGCGGCTCTCTGCCAGTGGCATCCGACGTCCGGCGGCCTCGGCAAGGCTGCGCGGTGAGTCGAGAGACTGGCCGGGGGTGATATTCAGATCCTGAGAAGACGAAAAGAAAGTCAGATGGCTTTCGTAGTAGCTGCCGTTTTTCTCGTAGACATACGTCTGTCCCATGTGCCCGACGCCAAATGCCCACAACAGGTCGGTGGAAAGGCGCGCCGCGCCATCGCTAGCAGTGACCGTTAGAACGCTTCTGCCGCCTTTGGTTACGATCCGCTCACGGTAGGGACCAAGGCGAAAATAGAGATGGTCATGCTGGCGAAGTATCTGCGATTCGGCGGCGCGAACCGCTGCGTGGGCCATGGCGTGTTTCTGCTGAGTCGCAACCTTGGAAGCGTGACATCGCGCGCACGCTGCCGTGCCCGCATAACTATCTCGTGCGGCGTCTCCTTTGGTGGGCCACCAACCGGGCGATTGAACCCGGGATGCGGTCAGCATGGAGATGCTGTCAAGAGCGGGAGTCTGAGCGAAGGATGGGGAGGCCAGGCCGAAGATTGCGAGCGCCAACATCAAGTGCAGGACGACCCTGGCTCCGGGGGTAAGGGCCCTTGGGCTGACGCGTTCCTGGGTCGCGGAGAAAAACATGCTGCGGGAAACAGCTGGCGCTGAGGACTCTTGGCTGCGTCCGCTCGCACGGTCATACCTAAGACTTAGGTCGGATTTTGGCCGTGGAGACGGGTGCTATTGTCTCGTCAATCCCGGCTCCCGTCAATGCGAACGATCGATCATCAACCTCGAGAAACGCTTTGCAACACCTGCACTCATCCTGGAATCAAACCTGTCCCAATCGGGCGGCCGCCAATGGAAACAGCGTCGAGGAGTTTAAGAGGAAGAGTATAAGAGGCGAATGATGGGACAAACGAGTCATCCGTCGACGGTGAGCGGGCGCGTTACCGCTGTTTTGGCGATTGTCAGCATGCTCGCGCCCGCAATCCTGCGTGGAGACCAAGTGCTTGTCCGACACCGCCAAGGTGCGCTTCGCGGGTTTCTGATATTGCGAACGGCGGACGGAGCAGTGATTGCAGACGGTGAAGTCTCGCAGGTGGTGAGTGGCACTCGTGTGACAAGTAAGACTGATCTCCACTTCAAGGATGGTTCGACGCAGGAAGAGACGACGATCTTTTCCCAGTCCAGAGGCTTTCGGCTGCAGAGCGACCACATGGTCCAACGCGGGCCATCGTTCCCGAATCCCATAGATGCTTACGTGGACTGTGGGCGGGGTCAGATAGAGGTTCGCTACCCGGATGACAAGGGACAAGAAAAGTTAATCAAACAGCACATGGATTTGCCCGCTGATCTGGCAAACGGTGTTCTCTTCACGATGCTAACGAATTTACAACCCGATAGCGGCAAAACCACCGTGTCTCTGCTCGTGACGAGTCCGAAACCGCGAATAGTTCGCGTGAACATCACGCCGAGCAGCAGTCGAGATTCTTTTTGGGTGGGCAGTTCGAAGTACGAAGCGATGCATTATGTCCTCAAAATCGATATCGGGGGAATCGCGGGGGCGGTGGCTCCTCTGGTCGGAAAGCAGCCGGCGGACACAAATGTTTGGATTCTGGATGGGGATCCTCCGCTTCTGGTTAAGTTCGCCGGGCAGTTTTTCTCCGGGGGTCCGGTTTGGCAAATGGAGCTGGCGGCTCCCAATTGGACGGAGCCTGGAAGGAATAGCCAATGAAGTCGTAGAGCCTTTGTCTGGTCAGACGTGCTCGCGCAGCGGCTGGATTGATCTCAACGCCAAACCCCGAATCGCAGGAGAACCATGTCGCCAACTACACAGAGTTCCGACCTGCAGAGGCTCTCTGATTGTGTGCATAACTATCGGGCGAAGAATTGATTTTGTTCGCTGAAGGACGGGCGGCCCAGAATTCACCCTGTATTGCTGCTGCTCTGCCTGCTGCTGCCAACCGTTACGTTTCCCTTTTCGTGCAACGGTGTATCATCCCGTAGAAGTGATGTCTTGGCGAAGAGGCGAGGAAGTGCGTCGATATCACCACATTGGAATTCCGACCACCCAACCGAGGCCGGGAGAGCGCCATATCGAGCGTCTAAAGATTTTTATTGTCGGACACGAAAACAGCGAGTATGGCGTGGAATGGATGCGGTTCGAAGCGGACGCGCCTGTTCCCGAGTTGGTCAGGCAAGTGCCACATGTTGCTTTTGAGGTGAATGACCTTGCGTCCGAACTGGTAGGCCGAGAGATTCTGATTGCGCCCAACAGCCCGTCCGATGGGGTGCGCGTCGCATTCATCGTCGAAAACGGCGCACCCATTGAGTTGATGGAATTCACTGACCCCAACCATCCAGACCGGCGTTAAGACACGAATTGGAGTTTTCAAGTCAATCCCGCTGACACCGGCCGCAGGGCATTCAATCGGTTACCCCAATCTTCCTTAACTTTTCGCGGACAGCAGTGGTAATTTCGCAATTTCGTTCATTGAAGGCGACAGTCCTTGCGACTGCGCATTTGTTTACCAGGCGTGCTTCATGGCTTTTGCGAACTTCGCCGTCGGAAGGGTGTTGAGCACGTCGTCTTTCGTCAGCCAGGCGCGGCGCGCTTGCAAGACGCCGAAGCGGATCTTTTCCATGTGCGAGGTGTGATGCGAGTCGGTGTTGATCACGACCTTCACGCCGTGCTGTTTGGCCTGGCGAAGGTTGACGTCGTTGAGGTCGAGGCGGTCGGGATAGGAATTTAGTTCCATCGCGACTTTGTTTCTTGCGGCGGCGGTGAGAATAGCACGCATGTCGAACTGGTAGGAGTCGCGACGCAGCTGGATGCGTCCGGTGGGATGCCCGATGAGCGAAGTGTTGGGGTTGGCGATGGCTTTGAGCAGGCGGTCGGTCATCTTGGCGGGTTCTTGATTAAAGACCGAGTGCACGCTGGCGATGACGAGATCCATTTGGGCGAGGACATCGTCGGAAAGATCGAGATCGCCGTCGGCGAGGATGTCGACTTCGATGCCGGCAAAGATGGTGATGCCACCGATTGTCTGGTTGGCCGCGCGAATGCGCGCGATGTGCGCGAGGGCGCGCTTGTCGTCGAGTCCGTTAGCGAAGGCAAGATTCTTGGAGTGATCAGTGATGGCCATGTATTGGTAGCCGCGAGCTTTAGCAGCCTCGGCCATTTCCTCGATGGTGTTCTTGCCGTCGGTTTCGACGGTGTGCATGTGGACGTCGCCTTGCAGATCAGGTTGGGTAATTAGCTGTGGCAGAGCGTGATTTTGAGCCAGGTCGATTTCGCCGAGATTCTCGCGCATCTCGGGTGGCACGTAGTCGAGCTTCAACTTGGAGTAAATTTCTTCTTCGGTTTTTCCGGCGACGGGCTTCTCACCTTCAAGTGTGGCGAGGCTGTATTCATTCAAGGTGTAGCTCATCTTAAGCGCGCGCTGGCGCAGGGCCACATTGTGGGCTTTCGATCCGGTGAAATATTGCATGGCCGCACCGAAGGATTCCGGCGGCAGAAGGCGCACATCGACCTGCATCCCGCTGCGCAGGTGAAAGCTGATCTTGTTGTCGCCGCTGGCGATGACATCCATGAGAGGTGGATATTGTGCGACGTAGGCGATGGCCTTCTGGCGTCCCTCTTCAGTGGCGCAGGCTTTGCCGGTGACGAGGATGTCGAGATCGCCGACGGTTTCGCGGCCGCGGCGCAGCGAGCCGGCGGGTGTGATCTTATCGATGCCGGGATACTTGCGGAGATATTCAGTGAGCTTCTCGCATTCAGCTTCGGCGGCATCGATCAGGAAGCGGCCGCCGATGCGGCGATAATCTTCGATTGCCTTGATGAGCTTGGCTTCGTGCTTTTCGCCCATCCGCGGCAGTTCGCGGATCTTTCCTTCGCGCGCCAGTTTCTCGACGCCGTCGACGTCGCAGACTTTGTAGGCGCTCCAGATGAGGGCAATGGTCTTTGGGCCGAGGCCTTGAATCTTGAGCAACTGCAGCATCGAAGGGTCATATTTTTCGAGCAGCTCGGTCTGGACGGAAAGCTTGCCGGTCTTGAACAGTTCGTTGAGCTTCTCGAGCATCCCCTTGCCGATGCCTGGGATGGCGAGGATTTGCTTGGGCTCGGAGATGAGATCGTTAATCTGCTGCGAGTGATTTTCGATGGCCTGCGCGGCGTTGCGGTAGGAACGGATGCGGAACGAGTCCTGTCCGTCGATCTCGAGCAGGTCGGCGGTCTCGTAGAGGATGTTGGCGATGGCCTTGTTGTCCATGTTTTGCTTAAGCGGATCAAAAGTAGAGTAAACAAAGTTGGCAAGGAGAGCCAGCGGCGCTTACGAGGTAAAAGGGATGGGCCCACACTAAACCTTGGCGGGTGCGGGGCTGCGCTCGCAGAGCGGAGAATCTGGAATGGGTGGCTCAGACGGCCACTACGAAGCTTTCGTCACATTGGCAGCTTGAGGGCCTTTCTGACCTTCAGTAATCTCGAACTCCACCTGGTCGCCCTCCTGCAAGCTCTTATACCCCTCGGAAGCAATGGCACTGTAGTGAACGAAAACATCGGGCCCATCAGTGCGCCCGATGAAACCGTACCCCTTAGCGTTATTGAACCACTTGACGGTTCCTTTCAGTCGTTCCACGTAACCCCCCTATTGCTGCACGTCCCTTATCGGGGGGGCCGAAGGACGTGCACCGCAGACAATAGGATGCATTTTGTAGCGACCGAGGTGGGCTGTCAAGCGGGTGGATACCTGAGAACGCCGATCGGGGACGGAAGGCGGCGTAGTCAGGGGGTGCACAGCCGGTCAAAATTATTTTCCGGCCTTGCGTCGCTTGGGTTTTCGCGTGAATTTTTCGGTGCGGGACATGTAGTCGAGCCAGAGCACGCCCGAAATCGTCTTGGCGTCGCGGATGGTTCCGCTGACGGCCATGCGGACCGCGGTGGACAAGGGAACGAGGCGCTTGTAGATGATTTCGTCGTCCTCGGGCTGCGCTTGGCCGGCGCGCAGACCGGTCGCGAGGAAGACTGACATGGTTTCGGCAACGAATCCGGGGCTGGCATAAAACTTCAGAATGCGGCGCCATGAGGCGGCCGTGTATCCGGTCTCTTCCAGGAGTTCGCGACGCGCAGCTTCGAGTTCCTGCTCTCCGGGATCGATGCGGCCAGCTGGAAGCTCCCACAAATAATCGCCTGCGGCGTGACGATACTGGCGCTCCAGCAGGACACGAGGAATCGAGCAGGAGTCGTCCACCGCCAAGACGACGATGGAACCGGAGTGACGGACGACGTCACGCCGGGCGCGAACGCCGCCGGGTTCCTCGACGTGATCTGTGGTAACCCAGAAAACCGGTCCGCGATACACGGTGCGAGAGGAGACGATGCGGGTCTTCTTGCGGTTGCTGCGGGCGGCTTTGTGGCGAGATTTTGGCATGCAGACAATATAAAGCAAGGCGCAGGAGATCGGGCTCAAGGCGTCAGAGTCGGAACTTGGATCGCGACGACGGATCGCGAACCTTCGACATCCGAGCCTCGCGTGCTTCTGCTATGCTGCCCGGCATGGCAGGCAAGGCTCGAATTGCGATCGTGGGAGCGGGGAATCTGGGTGCGGCTCTTACGGTGTCGCTGCATCAGGCCGGATATGTGATCGAAGCGATTGTGACGCGCGCTGCTTTGAAGTCATTGAGAAGGGCGAGGAAGCTGGCCACGGAAGTGGGGTCGCGAGCGGTGATTCGGGCAAAAGGTGTAAAGGCTGAAGTGATCTGGTTTTGCGTTCCGGATGCAGAAATTGCGAGTGCGGTGCGGGGGCTGGCAGAGCAGATTAAGTGGGAGGGGAGAACAGCTCTGCATTCCAGTGGCGCGTTGAGCAGCGATGAACTGGCGGGGTTGAGAGAACGTGGAGCGGCGGTTGCGTCGGTTCATCCACTGATGACATTTGTGCGGGGATCGCGGCCGGCGCTGGCTGGCGTGCCGTTTGCGATCGAGGGAGATGGCAAAGCGGTGCGCATTGCGCAGCGAGTGGTGAACGACATGGGAGGGCAGTCGTATTCGATTCGAAAGGAAGATAAGGTCGCTTACCACGCGTGGGGAACTTTTGTGTCCCCGCTCTTCACCGCGCTGCTTGCCACCGCCGAGCAGGTCGCCGGTTTGGCGGGAGTGAAGCCGAAGGCAGCGAAGCGGCGGATGATCCCAATTCTGCTGCAGACACTTGCGAACTACGCGGCATTCGAGGCGAAGGATGCATTCAGCGGGCCGATTATTCGCGGTGACGTGGATACGGTGAAACGGCACCTTCAAGTCTTGCGCGGGGCTCGGGCGGCGAGCGAGGTTTATAGGGCGCTCGCGCGGGCAGCGCTGCTTTATCTGCCGGCGAAAAACAAAGATGCGCTCAGGAAGGTGCTTGGTCGCCGGCCACGTTGATTCGGGCGGCAACGGCGAGCAGCGCCAGCACGGCAAAGACGAACGACACTGCCGTGCGAAGAGGCAGAGCGAAGACTGCAGTCGAGTCGAAGCGGGCGACGGAGAGTAAGTGACGCGCCGCGAGCAGTGCGACTGCAGCGACCCACGGCCAGAAGAGAACGATGGCGCCGACGAACAGCAGGGTACGAGGAACGGGGCCTCCGCGCCAAAGCTTCCGCCGGTAGCGGAGAAGGAGAAAAATTCCGGGTAGAAGAATGACGTCGTCGTAGATGGCCTGTCCGGGTAGCAACGAAACCGCGGTGATGGCCAACAGCAGACTCAGAGTCAGCCAGAATTCCTGAGAACTTGGATTCACGCGCCGATTTCTCCACGCGAGCACGACAGCCACGGCGAGGATGATCACGATCACCAAAGGGCCTATATACGCGCCGAGAATCGGACCGAGCAACAAAGTCAGGAGCGGCGGCGTCGCGTAACGATGGTATCCAAGGAGAATTCTGGTCCACTCTGCGATCCAGCGTGGCCAGATCATGAGAGACGCGCCGACCAGCGGCAGCGTTGTGAAAATGAATCCGATGCAGAGCCGGGCGCGGCGCCGGTCAGAACAGCTCCATAGAAGAAGAGAGAAGATCGCGAGCGCAGTCATTTGCGGCTTGATCAGGGTCAGGGCGAGAAGAATTCCAGAGAGAAACAAGTGGTCGCGCCGGAGCGCCAGCGCTGCGCAGGCCAGCAGAAATCCTACGATCAAGCCGGGCTGATCAGCGAAGAGCCCTTCAAGAACCTGATAGTTGCAGAGCGCGAGGATGATCAGGATGGCGAGGAGTGTCGGGGAGATGCCCCAGTCGAGGGCGAGAACCCACAGCCAGACGCTGGCGGCGGTAAGGAGCGTGAGCAGTACGGCCAGAATGAGGCGGAGTTGGGAAAAATCGATGGCCGCAATCGGCCAGAAGAGAAGATCGGTAAAAGCGGGGTAAGCGAATTCGCGGTAGTCGACGGGTGGATCGGTGGGATTGCGCGTATCGAGCGGACGGCCGAAGAGACCGGTCTGAATCTGCCGCGTCATCTCGCGGCTATAGGGATCAATGTGCTTGGATCGTGCTTGCCCTGCGGTAAGCCAGACGGGATAGAAATCGTCGCCGAAGGCATAGCCGTTGCCTAATCCCTTGGCAGCACGGGCTGCGATGACACGCGGCATGAAGAGGCCGAGGTGGTAGTAGACCATCGAGACCCCGCCGAGCAGGGCAAGGAAAAGAGCAACGGTGTGCACACGCGAAGAGCGATTTTCTGAATCGAGCTCGGCCATTTGTGAAGGTGGGATAGCGAATTAGAGCACGGCAGAAGCACTGGCGCAAACTGCGGCGACGACTGGACGGCCGGGCGGCTGTCCTGACACGACCTCCCGGCAATCGAGCGCCGGCTCTAGCTCGACGTGAAGAGGTGTCCGAGCTTCTCTTTCTTGGTCTTCAGATACTCTTCGGCTTGCGGGCTGGGCGTGACCTCGCACGGTACGCGCTCCACGACCTTCACTCCGGCGCGCTCTAGAGCCTCGACCTTGTCTGGGTTATTCGAGAGCAAGCGGACGCGAGTAACGCCCAGGGCTTTGAGAATGTCGGCGGGGAGCGAAAAATCACGATGGTCCGCTTTGAAGCCGAGACGCTCGTTGGCTTCTACGGTATCGAGGCCGGCGTCCTGCAACTCGTAGGCTTGCAGCTTGGCCATCAGGCCGATGCCGCGTCCTTCCTGCTGTTCATAGATGAGGATGCCGGCACCTTCGTCCGAGATCATCGAAAGCGAGAGCTCGAGCTGCTGACGGCAATCGCAGCGCAGGGAATGGAAGACGTCGCCGGTGAGACATTGGGAGTGAATGCGCACCAGAGGAGGGTCGGACTGGATATTGCCCATGACAAGGGCGACGGCCTCCTCGGGATCGCGCTTCCCGTCAGATGGAGCTTCGCCGCGGAATCCGTAAATGCGGAATTGGCCCCAGCGAGTGGGGAAGTCGGCGGAAGCGACTTGATGAACAGAGGATGGATTCACCTTTCTATTATAAGGGCAGGCCGGCCGCGGGTCCGGTGCGGTTGCCTCTGCGCCACGATTTCACTTCCATTTTTTCTTATCCCTCTCCTGCTCGGCGGCATCAAAGTTTCCGAGGAGTGACCCGTCGGCGCAGACCGCCCAGGCTAGTGTCTTCGCGGTCAGAAGTTCTCTGTTAGGCCAATAAGGCGTGGAGGAGTACCAGCATGGCCACCGCCCCGAAGTTCCGCATTGACGTTGATATTCATAATCTGCTGATGCACTCGGAGACAGTGCCGGTCCAAATTCCCAAGCCAACGGGTTTGACGCTGCCCGAGCCCGTGTTCCCCCGATATCCGGAAAAGCTGGCGGATCCCGCTCCTGAAGCGATTCCGGGAAAAGCGCGACTGGACGTTGCCGCAGGTGTATCGCAGCATGCGGGGATGGCTGTTTCCGTATGTGAGATCGCGGGTGTTGCCGGGGGAGTTTCATCCGATCACGGCGTATCTATTTGTCGAGTACAAGTGCAATCTCGATTGCTGGTACTGCTGGGCCTTTAACAACAAGGTCAAGGGAATGACGGAGGATGTGGCTCGACGATCGATTGACTGGCTGTACGACCACGGTTGCCGTGTGCTGGCGCTGATGGGAGGCGAGCCGCTGCTGCGTCCGCAGCCAGCGGAGCAGATTTGAAGCGGTTGGGATGGAACGGCGACGGAACCAGGACGAATGGCGATGTGGCCAAACAACTCGTGCAGACGCCGGGCATTGTGCAAGACAGCAAGGGCGAATTGCATTTTGCGGAGTGGAATTGCCGGGCCGGACAGAACAATGTCATCATTCGTACCGATGGCACGGTCGCCCCGTGCTTTCCAATGTATGCCTCGACTTACGATTGGGGAAATATCGAGAGACACAAATTTGATTCCGGGCAACTGGGGAACATGAAAAAGACGTGCCAGCAACATTGCTTTTCCACGCTGAATCACAATCTTGCCTACTGCTACAACGACGCGCGAGTCATCAAGTTCGTGTGGAAGAACCTGGTGACAAATCGAATGAAGGGCGGGGCGCGCAGTTTCGAAGACTGAATCGTGATGGCATTATCGCCCTTGCGGCGACTGCAGGCCTAGCCTCTGGCGCGGAAAGGAAAGATTGCGTCCTGCTTCGAAGCAATGGGCGTGCCGTTGCGCGTGGCGGGGTGAAAGTGCCAGTTCTCGAGTGCGGCCAGGCACTTTGTGTCGATCTCGGGACCAAGGCTCTGGAGCACGGTTTTGCGGACGATCTCTCCGCGTTCGTCGATCGTGATTTCGATGACCTCGTTGCCGGGTGAATCGGGTAACTGCCAGGGATAAACGACGGGATCAGAGGTTGCGACCGGGAGCGCCGGGCGAATCTCGTCGCCGAACAAAGAACCGCGGTTCAACGTGCCGTAAGTGGGGCCGGCTTGCGCTCCATGACCGAGAGCCGAGAGCGTTTGGGTCTTGGAATTGTCTTCGGTCTCAGTGTGGGTGATAGGACTTTTCGGGGCCGTGAGCTTCGCAAGTTGTGCAGGCGCCTTCCACCGCAGTTTCTCATGACCCAGCCGCTCATGACGGTAGCGCTGCGTCGCGAGGTCCGGCGAACTGTGCGTGCGGCTGTCGGGAGTTTTGCTTGGCCAGTAAAGGCGAGTGAGAGATGCGCCATTTTGTCCGCGGGCCACGGAATTCGGCGTGATTCGCATGGGCTCGGGCGCGTGCAGCAGCCAGGCGAGCAAGAGACCGTGCAGCAGAAGAGAAGCGAAGCGGACCCTACCTTGGCGTCGCGGATTTGTGGGATTGATCTGTGAAAACATCCGGCGCTCCCCACGCCCCACCGTCGTGACTTAATGATAGTAAGACGTAATTCCGGGGATTTCGTCAAGGTCATTCTTGGGTACGTCTGCGGTGCGGAGCCTGCAGCGCGGCTGGCGTTGGTGTCGATATTGGATCGCTGATAAAATAGGTGGGCAGTTGCCGATCCCATCCAAACGCATGGGGCTATAGCTCAGCTGGGAGAGCGCATCGTTCGCAACGATGAGGTCGTCGGTTCGAGCCCGACTAGCTCCACCAAATCTTTCAATCACTTGCCGACTTTTTTCGCCGTATCCGATCATAGAAAAGCCTGAGTTATTGGACCGTTTTGGACCGTGAATTGGACCGTGGATTTTCTGCACTTGCGTTGGCAAAAACAGCAAGCTGTTCTAGCGCTCTGCGTTGTGCAGCGGGCACGATCTGCGCGTAAATGTCCATCGTGGTCGAAATGCGGGAGTGCCGCATCTGACCCTGCACCGATTTCGGGTCGGCTCCCGCCTGAACGAGCCACGTTGCATGCGAAGTGCGCAGGCATCGCCAGTGCACGAATGATAGTCCCAACTTCTTAGCTGCCGGTTGAATGTGGCGTTTGAGAATGTTCTGATCGTTCATCGGCTGGCCGGTTTGCACGCTCTGGAAAACTAGATTGTCCGGTTCCGCTGATTTGACCAGTTTGTGTTTTCGAACTGCACGCCCCGCGCGAACCTCTACGGTGAGAGTCTTCAGGCGTTGTATGCGGGCAATGACTTCCGGTGAGACGCCGATGGTTGCCGCGCTGGCCTGTGTCTTCGGCATGGACCAGTCGCCACGGCTGTAGCGTTCCTCAACCGTGATGCTGTCGGAGTGAATGCAGCGCCACTTGAGGCCGATTAGTTCACTCACTCGCAGCCCGGTCCAAACGCTCACATAAAGCATCGTGGCATAAGGTTCGGCGACGAGTTCGACCAGTTCGCGGAACTTTTCGGGTGTGATGGTTGGCTTGGGCTGCCGAGCGCGCTTGTCCAATGGCAGCCGCAAACCTTTCATCGGGTTCTTGGTGAGACAGTCCACATCGACCGCCGCGCGGAGGATGGAGGACAGCGCATCTCTGATTTTCGCAACCGTGGGATGTGACACCGTGCCCGCCATGCCGGAGAAATACTGCTGTATCGTGAGACGCGTAAGGTCGCGCAAGCACAGATGCGAGAATCGCGGCTCCAGATATTTCGAGAACGCGCCACGATAGGAAGCCTGCGTGTTGCTCGAAAGCAACGGTAAGTACGTCGGGTTGTAGGTGCCAGTCACAAAGTCAGCGAAGGTCATCGCCGAGCCGGTCAAAATCAATCCCTGATTCAAGGGCCGGAGTTTTTCTTCGGCGATCTTTTGCACTTCCCGCACGGGCATATCTGCCAGAGCGAGCTTGACGCGTTGACGTTTTCGGCTGCCTGCTAGGTTGGTATCCCAAACACGCAACCACCAAAATTGGCCTTCCTTAAATGGTTTTGGATTCTGAAATCTCCTTCGAGACATGGCTTCGTGGGCTCCATGACTCGCCGGAGGAGTTGCCTCGCCGTGCACGTTAGCACGGATCAGGGCAACTACGGGCTGTGAATTAGTTGCCACTCCAGATTCCTACATCAGAGAATGCTGCCGCCGCTCAGCGTCCAAATCCTGCCGACGAAAGCGCCACACGCGACGCTTGATGCCTGAAAGTGCAAAGGCTTTCACTTTTCCCTGCCGAGCCCAGAGCAGAAGTGTTCGCGCCTTCACTTTTCGATACTGCGCAGCCTCACTCGCCGTCAGCCAATCGCTATGCTGGACTTGGTTGGTCATCGTCTTTTCCCTTATCATTTGAGCCCTGTTCCAAGAGGTACGCGACCAGAGCGAGCAGCACGACGCCACCGACCACGATCAAGATCATTCCCATCACGGTGATTTTCATTTCGATGCCTCGCTCCAGGCCGCAATGCCTTCGCAGCCCCGTTCCGGACAACGGAAACCCTTCACGCTGCCGTCGAACATGCTGGTCCTGATCAGCTTTGGACTGATCCAAAACTTGTGTCCGCAGTCCGGACATGTGAGGCGGTATTGCCGCTCCATGTGCGTGATTCGGGCTAACAGAGGTTCTTCGCTTGTGCTCTGGAGCAACCGGCTGAATTCTTTGATTCCGGCAGGTCCGCGAACGAAGACCTGGACTCCGCACGGATCGCACGTCAAGTACGGCTTGTTCTTCTTCGTCATCAACACTTCCCGTGGTCCCGTACATACGGGACAAGGAAACATGGTTTTCCCGCCCATCTCTGTCCCTCCATATCGGTGAGAATGGCCGTCTGGAGCCTAGTCTAAGGCCAGTTCTCAGAAGACACCGGTTTCCGGATTAGAGGTGAGGCCGAGAGAAACTAGGTTTTCCCGCTTAATTCGGCAG
>Ga0335073_10001292_pt1 | contig 33446 bp, 23 predicted proteins | sample Lox_Sample_22_FD_207093 | JGI IMG/M metagenome (GOLD analysis project Ga0335073, IMG submission 207093) | Soil microbial communities from Loxahatchee National Wildlife Refuge, Florida, United States - Lox_Sample_2.2 | ecosystem: Environmental > Terrestrial > Soil > Wetlands | place: USA... | reverse complement strand
GCGGTAAAGAAGCTGAAAGAACGTGGCCTTGTCAGCCCATACCTGCGTTCGTTCGTGGTAGCGCGCATCAACCCGCTGCGCTGGATTAAAGGCGAACCGCCTCCACTCGAAGAGGTGCTCAAGACGATGCGCGAGCGTGCGGCCAAGTTCAACGTCGAGAAGATCAAGCCACAGGATCTTGCCGGAGCTGGAGGTCCACCGGACGAAGAAGCCTAGGAGGGCAGACCACGAATGACAACCTCATCCGGCAGAAAACATGCGGGGCCGGGACCTGCGAGTGACCAGCCCCAGTGCCCGAGCCCACCTTCGCTGAGCGTGCGCGCACATTAGTCTATCTGGGCCGCCTGGGCAGTCTCTCTACCCTGTCGCGTAAACAGCCAGGATTCCCGTTTGGGTCCGTCATGCCCTACGGGCTGGACGATCACGGTCGCCCTATCTTTCTGATCAGCACTATGGCTATGCATACGCAGAACTTGCAGGCCGACGCCCGCGCCAGCTTGCTTGTCACCCAGGAAGACACCGACGGAGAACCGCTCGGCGCATCGAGGGTCACGCTGGTAGGAAATGTCCTGCCAGTACCGAACACCGAGTTGGCGGAGGTGCGAAAGCTGTACCTGGAGCGTCACGCCAACAGCAAGTATTGGGTAGATTTTGAAGACTTTTCGTTCTACCGCATGGACGTTGTGGATATTTATTACGTGGGCGGCTTCGGGGTGATGGGCTGGGTATCTGCATCCGATTATGACCGCAGTCAACCAGATCCCCTGGCCGACTCCATGGCCGAAATCATTCAGCACATGAACGCCGACCACAAAGATGCGCTCGTCTTGCTTGCCCGGACATTTGCTCGCATAGAGTCAACGGAAGCAACGATGACAGCAGTCGACCGGCTTGGTTTTCATGTTCGCTTGAAAACTCCGGATGGCATGCGCGGTGCTCGCATTGCATTCTTGAGGGAGGTAAGCAATCCGGCTGAAACTCGGAAAGTGCTTATGGAAATGGTGCAACAGGCTCGATCGCAGGCCGAATGAAGTTTTGATCTGGCGCCTGGCAGGTTGACGTGCATGGAATCCTTGGATTAGCGATGGCGCCATCACAGGAAGAGAAGTCGCACACCAACGGCGCACAGGAGGTCCCGAAGTCTGTGGATCGTTGGAATCTCTACTAATCGACAGTCAGCCGACTTAGATTATCCCGAGGAAAGCATCACTGCATAACGTGCATTGGATTGAAAGCGCCCATCCACAGGACATCGATCAAAGCAGAGTTGCCTTCGGCCACTGTGAGGGTGCAGAGATCACGGAGGCATGAGCACCTTGGTCTGCGTGACCGATCATGGTTTCGCAATAACATTGCGAACGGCTCGGAGCATTGAAGCCGACGTAATCAAAGCCTGGCGCAAGGATATTGAATTCAAAATATCGATGTGGCGGCGCAAATTTGCCCGTCAACCAGCCGATAGCGTAGCTAGCCACGAGTGCGCCAGCCATTGAAGTAAAGTGCCCCACAGTGGGAATTTCAGGGACGTCCTTCCAGTAAGCGCCGACATTGCCGCCACGCAGGTCAGCTTCTTTGGCCTCGCGCCGGCGGCGGTCCTTTTCTTCGTTTGACATCAGCTCAACGGTTGCGCGCCACGGATCGACAAGGCCAAGGCAGTGGGCACAGGGTCTGCCAGGTGAATAGAAGGTAAGCCGCCCGATCTCTCCCGTGACGGAACCGTTCGTGGATTCAAATACGACTCCCACATCGATGGCCGGAACGAGGTACCGATAGGCCAGCTCGCTGATGGCGGTCCGGCTGTGGTTTGTGTCCGTCCCGCAGATGATCAGATCTACGCCAACCACTTGATCCCGCGCAAGAGGCTGAAGAATATTCCCGGCGATGCACGTAACATTTGCCTTGGGATTGATGGCCTTGATCAGATCCTTGAGGACCGCGACCTTGAGCGGTGCTTCCGCCTCGCCCTTGGCAAAATGAGCGTCGTAACTGCCATGAAGCCGTTCAAGATTGGATTTGGCCAACTGCTGCGGATCGATCAGGACGAAGTTGTTCACACCCGCCCGCGCCAGCACGTGGGCCGCTGGAGAGCCGGTACCGCTGGTTCCAACTATGGCGATGCGGGCGTGGCGTAAACGTGTGGCCGCTTCTGCGCCATAGATCTCCTGGAACCGGTCGCGATATTCATCCCGGTGTTGTGTGGCGGCACCCCGGCATGTGGCCATGTCATGCCGAATCTCCTTGTCGCTCACAGTGACCATCTCAGTCACCTGATACTCCATCCCGTCGTTCCAACCACGTCCCGAGAAGTACAGTTGGCCATCCGAGTCTTTGGCAAAGATGAGGCTGAAGTACGCCTTTTCGTTCCCAAACGCCGGGAAGTAGTCCATGTAATAGCCGTCCATGTCGTCGTCGAGTGGACTGGGACGTACTCCGAAGTTCTGGGGATGGGAATGAATGACTCCGACGCAGAGACCACACCGTTCTTTTTCGAGCGCCGCCCGCAGGGAATAGGGTTCCGTGAACCGTACGATTGAGGTCGTGGAGTCAAGATCCTCGCCGCGTGGCTCCAAGATATCGACCACGGTGATCGCCATTCCGTCCGGCGTCTGGTGCGTACCGAACAGGATAAACGTGCCCCATTCCTTCTCGGGATACCGCGAGAATAGGAGGCTCTCCAGGTGCTGGCGGGCAGCGCCCGTGATCCGCATGATTGCCGCTTGCTTTATCTTCTGACCGATAACCATGACACCACTTCGTCCAGATAGGTATGAAAACCATGGCGCGTTGGATCCCACGGGGGAGCGCCGCCCCCGTTATGCGGGTGATAGCTGATGAGAACCCACGTCCTGCCGTCCGCCGCAATCGCACATTGAGACTGGGGCTGGCCCTTGACAACGCCGATGAGCGGCGAGCCTTGCGGAAGATAGGCTCCGTCAATCATCGATTGCGCATAGCCGCCGGGAACGAGCACCAGCACGTCAAGGGCTGAAACACCAAGCGGGCTGGGAAGGCCGTAGTAGATGACGGCATCGGGACTCTCGACCAGCTTCGTTTTCCAGGTGACCTTTTCGAGTTCGCGGCTGACACGGGCCCGAACCTCCGGCGTCACCGGCAGCCTCCCTCAACATTCCGGCGGGTCACCACGAAGTGCTCGCCATTCTTGATTGGGACAGAACCCGAGAGCGGATCCCCCACTGGTCCATCTTCACCCTTGCGCTCACGAACGACAGCGGTATCGGCGGTTAAGCCAGCGAGACGCGCGATCGCGTCAACCGTCATCGGATCGGTTACGCCGTCGTGCGTGCTGGTCTTCTTCTTCCCGTTCACAAAAATCACCAAGTGCTCCATTTTGTTCACCTTCCTGTGCCCATGCAGCCCGAGAAGTGCTGGCTTTCCGGAGCGGCCCTGCTGGCTTTCTTATTTGCCGCTGCTGATCTATGCTCGAAACCGCGTGTTTGGCGACATTTGGAAAATTTTCCGTTTTTCTTGTCGCGAAAATCAAAGATCTGAGCATTAACAAGTGAGGCCCGGAATCGCGATGGCGCTGGAGCCAATGAAAACCAAGCCGAAGGCTTCACCAGCTAGCCCGCAGCCGGCACCGGCTACGCCCGGCGACATCCGGCAGGCCATCGAGGCTTTGACACGCGAAGACACCGAGCGCATACGACAAACTGCGCAGAACCGGATTTACAAGATAGGCGCGCGTGCCGCTAACGGCCGTGACGCCGATGACCTCATCGGGGAAGCTTTTGAACGAGTCCTGGGCGAGACGAGGCATTGGCACAAAGAACGTGTCGCCTTTACGCTGTATCTGGTAGGCGTGATCTGGAGCATTGCCAGTGAATGGGCTCGCTATCGAGAGCGCAATAAGAACTTGCCAGAATTCGCGGGGTTGGAATCGCAGCTTACGAAGACCGATGGCGAAGGTAAACAGATTTCTCCATTCGACGGCCTGGCGACGACAGACCTGAACCCTGAGCAGGCGCTTGCTCGGGCGGAAGCAAACGCTGAGCGCGAAAGGCACAGCGAGGCCTTCATGGAGCGAATCCGAGCCGAATTCGCCGATGATGTACCGGCAAGTCTCGTCATCGACGGAATGCTTGATGATCTCGATGGAGCGGAAATCAGGGCAACGCTCGAACTTTCCGAGAAAGAATTCAAGGCGACACTGCGCCGGATACATCGGCATGTGAAAAAACTAATGGAGCGATCCAATGGCACCAAAGGAGCGTAGTCACACAGAACGATTTGAGAAGATCCTCGATTTTCTCGGGGATCATATTCGGAGTGCCCCCGGGGACGAGCTGATCGAAGCGGCACGCGAGGAAGGCCGCGATCCGGGAGAAGAAAATACCCGGCTCAAGGGTCTCTTGCTTAGAAAATTCAAGTCACATCAGCAGAGGAAATTGGCAGAGGCGAGGGAGGGCTACGACCGCGAACTCGCCTCGATATCGGGAGGAGAATGCATTCTGCCGGACACGGTCGAAGAGAGGAGAGCATTATTTATCGCAACTCTTGCTCACGCGAGCCAATTACAGTCCGCTTTCACAATGCAGCACCGCGACCTTTCGGAATTTTCTGACGAAGACATCGTGGCGAACCTCAAAAAGTTTTATCAGCTTGGGTTGCTACCCGACCATCCCATCCGTAATCGAAAATGATTCCAGCCGGCACGCAGCCCCAGGAGATTCTCAGTCTGTTGGGCATCACGGAACCAGAGGATATCGACATCGAGGCCATTGCCTACGCCTGTGGTGCAACGATTCTCAAGGAGCCGCTGACTGGCTGTGAGGCCAACATCATTGGACGTGGTGACAAGGCCATCATCACAATCAACAACAAGTCCATCCCAGGACGCCAGCGTTTCTCTGCTGGACACGAGCTCGGTCATTGGATGAAAGACCGTGGTCAGAGCGCCTTCGGTTGTTCCAAGAACCAGTTGTATTCCTCTTGGACTGGTAACAATCCCGAGACGCGTGCGAACGGTTTTGCCAGCGATCTTCTCCTGCCGCTCAGCATGTTTGTGCCGCTAGCAAAAAACCGGCCAATTACCCTTGAAACTATCGCCTATCTTGCAGGTATATTCAAGATGAGCCGCACCGCAACGGCCATGAGACTGGTGCATCGTGGCTCGTTTCCCTGCATGCTGATTCACTACGAAACGGGGCGACGGAAATGGTTTATTACATCGGGCAGCGAGATCCATCGGTCGCTCTTTCCGGACGAAAAACTGCAACCGCATTCCCTCGCCGCAAGCCTCCTCGCGAGCTCGTTTGAAACTGAGAAGAGCGGAGAAGTGCGTGCGGATCATTGGTTTGATCGCGATAGAGCCGACAAGTACTACTTGCGCGAAAGCTGTTTCAAAACGGGTTCCGATTCAGTGACCGTCATCCTGTGGTGGGAGGATGAGCAACAGCTGATTGACATAGAGGAGGAGGAAGATCGCCGGGCTAGTCGGCGGTCGGACTACCGAGAGGAATACTGAGGACGTTCAGACTGGAGTCTTTCCGGGTCAGAAACTCAGCTGCCGTAAACTGCCTAAGGGGACCCTTTTCTGCTGTATCGCGAGTCTGCTTGACGCCTTCAGGCACGCCCCTCACTCCTGAAGTCTTTCAGCCTCTTTGCCGGCAGCCAGGGACTGGAAGCCTAAGACGGCGCGATTATGGTAATTGTTCCAGAATGTCTTCGTAATCAATTCGTCATCGGTTTGCAGTCGGACAACCGAGCCTGTTAGTTCCTCAGCCAATTTCAAGAAATCAGCACGGGTTGGGTGTCGTTCAATCCTATACTGCATTCGATTGTGAAATATCCGGTATAGAAGTTCAGACACCTCAGCTACATCATCGCTCACGATTGCACCGACCGCGACTCCGCTTCGAAAGTCTATCAGACGTGCCAGTGGGTGCACCTCGCGGTAAAAATTCGTTTTCTTCCCATGGTCACAAAAGAAGATGACAGGCTTGCCAAGGCTCAGAGCCATCGCTGCTTCTGCATCCTTGCCATAACTCTCTTTTTCACCTTCGCAATAAACGAGAACTTTCGCACACTTTACCATTAAACATTCAATCAAACCCTTGTCCTCGTGCCCTCGAGCAGCGCTGAGCGTGGGATCGAAATAGCGGAGATGTAGGGGCCGCAGCTTCGGATGGCTGAAAATCCTCGCGGTCGCATCCGCCATATCTCGGAAGTTCTTTCGAGATCTCATGCTCGTTGCAACGTAGACATCTAGGTCATTCACCATCGAAAGATAAAATTCTGTGTTCTGAATTGCTTTCGCTCGGGCATCGAGGAATTTTGTGGCTACCAGCTGAAATTTCTGTTCTATCTCGATTTTGGAGCTGACGCTTTCGTTAGATATGTCGTCGTAAGAGAGTAGTAGCTGTTCTTCTGTGCTCGTAGTAGCGACATAGCGCTTTAGGAGATCGCGAAAATCGATGGCACCGCCTCCGGCCTGAGCATGCTTCTCCCACGCCTCTTGAAGTGCTTGAAGCGCGGCTTCTCTTGTGGCGGGAAGTTCGCCAAAGGTTTTGCAGGCCATTTCAGAAATCAAGTAACGATCATCTCGTCCTATTGGGTTGAGAGGCAACGCTGGTCCACGGGCCGCGATTGCATCGGTGTCGAATCGTTTCCGGCGAAAGAATTCAGCAATCTGTTCGTGTGCAAGCGACCGGAGCGAGGTGAACCCAGCCTTCACGTTACCGTAGAACAGCAAACCGTCTAGATAAAGACGATAAAGGCCCCAGTGGAGGTGGTCGATGTCACGGACCAGCTGTTCGCTGCCTTCTAGCCATTTGGGATTGAATGTCCCGATTGCTTTGACCTCGTATGGATGCTCGGGCGCCTCGCGCCAATAGTATTGGAAGAAACCGTCCGAAATACTTGCCATTTGCGACACAACGAACAATTGGTTCAGTTGAACTTTCGTTAAAGGTTCACTCTCCAATTGTCGGAGACGATCGATGACCAGCGGATGAGCGTTGCTGGAAATCCATGTTCCAAGCCCCTGCTCTGAGCCGAACGAGAGGTCCGCAAACTTTTCTATTATTCTTGTTCTATCGACCATGAGACTCCAGGGTGCACTACAGCCCGTGTAATCCGCAACTCAGCCTCAGGCGAGGACATCCCTTCTTCAGTCAAAGAAACCTTTACAGAGCACTGCTTTCGGGCGAAGATCCCTGTAACCGGGTCAAACAAGTATAGCCATAAGTGATTGACAATAGGCATACTTAACTGATCTTTGCACCTTCAGCTGGGCATTCAGGCAGGGGCAAAGGGCCAACCGTTATCTTCGTGACGTTTCGAACCATAGGCGTATCAGGATACAAATAGGGAGCGTAAAATCTTTCATGTGTGAGTGGGCAATATGGTGCGTCGCAAAACTCAGAATGGCGAAACTCAATTGTCGATTGGATCGGAGGAAGTTCCCGTGGCGTCCTCCCGTCATGACTTGCTGGTCCCCAGCGATACTGTTCAGAACGGAAATGAACCGGCCGAGATAAGCAAAAGCACAAAGGAACAACGCCAGGAATTCTTTTTGCCCGTTAACGGGTTTGTTTGGCTGTATCCCGAAGAGGTCCAAGTTGCAGATCATCCAACCTTTCAGAGGCTTGGGCGCATTTATCAATTAGGCCAGACGTGGGTCGTGTATAGAGGAGCAACACACAAACGACTCGAGCATGTCTTGGGCGCTGTTCAGGTGGTACAGCGCATGATCGAAGCAGTGGACCACAACGGCAGAAAACCGCAGCCGGATGGTGAGACACGGCGTCGCGTATTAACTGAACCAGAATGGCGGTTCATTCGGTTAGGCGCTTTATTGCACGATATTGGCCATCTGGCGGCGGGCCACACTGTAGAAGATGAACTCTGTCTGGTCGGAAAACATGATGCGGATCAGCGCCTTGACAAGATCTTCGAGAGCGGCGACTGGCGCGACGAAGAAGGGCGACGATTGGCGGATGTCATCGACAAACTGTATGCGAAGTACATGCCAGAGAGTCTCAAGACTGTGAAACCGTCTGTACTCGTTCGTTTGCTCATACGAAAGAAACCTGTCGCCCCGGAATCCGACCCCCACAACGAGGATGAGGGCCGGGCAGCAGAATCCGCAGATTTTGCTCTCCAGGTTTGCAAGGACATGATCGGCAATACGATCTGTGCCGATTTGCTCGACTATATCTATCGAGACTGGTACCACATTGGCAAGCCTCGTCCGTTCGACGAACGACTCCTGCAGTACATGGAAGTACGCACCTGCAATGATGCCGAAGACCAGTTTGTAATTTCTACTGGCAAACGTCCGAAGATTCGGACCGATGCCATTTCCGCGATTCTTGAGCTACTCGAATCACGATATCAATTGGCGGAGTCGGTCTTATTCCATCGTACTAAGGCCGCCGCCGCAGCGATGCTTGATCGTGCGCTATTTGAACTGTGGAACGACAGCAGCGAGCCGCTCGAAGATTTGCTGCTGCCACTGAGTGACGAAGAAATGCTTTCTACAGGGATCGCACGCGCAATCGAGCGCAACGACGAAAGAGGTAGAGTGGCTACATCACTTTTGCGGCGCCTGCAGAGCCGACAGGTCTTTACCTCGCTCAGCACAAGATTCTATGAGGACCTGCCGGCCGATGTCGTTGCTGCGATAGAGAAGACTTATGGCGCGGAGGCCCCCGATAAACATCAGGCTGCAGTAAATAGGAACCGTGTGTTGAGGGTGCTGGAAAGTGATTTTGGCCTAAGCCCAGGCTCGCTGGCAATGTACTGTCCGGGAAATATGAACGCGAAGATCGCAAAGGTTAAGATTGCCGTCGGAGATGACATCGCAGAGTTCGCGGAGTACGAAAGAAGGCATAACGATCAGCTCGCAGGCGGGCATCTTGATGCGCAGCTTCGGAGATTTCGTAGGTTGTGGCGGGTTCATTTCTTTATCGATACGAAAGAGAAAGCGAAGCTCGGCGAACGCCTATATGTCTTGCAAGACGCGATTATCAAACTTGCGTTGGGCCATATTCTCGACGATGAATCGAAAACGCACGCGGTGCGTGGATTCGCAAGACTTCTGACGCAGATAAATGAATCGCCGTGGTTCGGGCAAAAGGTATCAGAGGAGAGCGTGATTGCTGCCTACCAAGATGCCAGTACTGCAACTGGGAACTATCCGATGGGTGCCAACAGCATCCGTTCTTACATCAAGTGACAGGCGCGACTATGAATGATGAAGTATTGCGAAAGCTTTACGATATGGCTTCAGATCTGGCTGCGAACGCTAAAAGTCCCGTTGAGATTCGTACCATCTGCGATCGTCTGGGCATACCTGTCAAGCGCGCAATTGCAGTTAATGATCGGCAAACGATGAAGCGCGCTTTCTTGCACCAGAGCGGCGATATAACTGAAATTGTCCTACCCAAAACAACCGCTGACGCAGTCCGCCTTAATCGCTGGGAGAAGTTTCTGATTGCTCACGAGCTGGGACATTATTTTCTGTCCAAATTTCGGGTGCCGAAGCCGCTAGGGTCCCGAGAATACTGGGAAGTCGAGAAGGTATGTGATACGTTTGCACGTCGACTGCTGCTCCCCACGGCCGAAGTGGTTGCCGTTCTGTCGATATGCCAAGGTTCGGCTGTGGATCTGCTCGCTGCAACTGTTCATTTACATCTCAGATTTGATGTTCCGTGGCCGGTCGCGGCACATGAAGTCTCAGACTGTGCTCGGAAGGTGTACTTCTTCAAAGTCATCGCCGACGACCAGCGTTTTCGCGTCTCAGCTTCCACACTACCCAACAAGCGACAAACAGGGCGTCACATTGCTTTCGAGTCATCTTTTGGTCGCCTACTACGTGAGCTTCCGGCAAGAAATGACAAACCACAGAAGATTACGACGCTAGATGCCGCTCTGTTCGAGCCGCTCCATAATATTAATGACGCGGCCGTTTATCGAGCGGGACGTGAGTACCGAGTTGCCACGGTCGTGAGTTAGCAACGGTTGCGCTCGACGATGGAGAAATACTCTCTGATTCCAACGTTCGGTTTCTTCGACCAATACTGTCGCCCATGATCGATACATTCTTCTCGTTGATGGCGAGAGCCGATTACGAGGCGACGACCGCGCACGTTGGAGTAGGTATACGCCATGATTATCGGTCCGGCTTCCCAAACTTCGAAGCGCTCTATGTGGTCGTTTTCAAAACTTGCTTCGATACCCCAGACGAGAGTTCGTTCACCAACAGCTTCAAACAGAGCTTCGGCAACATCCCCTTCGAAGGACCTCTTCGCCAGGTCGAAGAGTTCGGGACTCGCGCAGAAAGCTAACACGTCATGCTCTAGCCTAGTTGATGCGGACGAAGCTCGATCGCAGATCAGTGCTGGCAACCTAAGAGTTCCTTCTTTGCCCTTGTAACAGAGGAGCTTGGAAGCGGGCCAGAGTATATGAAAACCGGCGGAGCGTAAGGCGCTTGCCCACCAACGAACTCCGACGGAGCTCGTTAACCTTTCCACGGTCACAAGTCTTCCGCTCATTTCGAGTTTTGCGCCCACATCAGCAAGCAGCGTCTGCCATTTTCTGGAATCAGGAAGCTCCGGGTCGGAGAGGGACCAACTGAGGGGCATTCCTGGGATTTCCAGAACACTGTGATAAGTCATTGTCGCCGTAGCGAGATCAAATCGTCCGATCTCTTGCGCACTGCGCAATTCCTCCGCGCGAAGCAGCTTGAATGTGACGTTTTTTATGCCCAAGCGTTGGGTAAGTTCCGTACCGGCTTCGACAGCCTCAGGAATGGAATCGATACCCACGATTTCTGACTCAGGAAAGGTAACGCCATAACAACAGGTGAGAACACCATTATCGCAACCAACATCGAGAATGCGAGCGACATCTCGGTCTCGCACAGCGTCGTTGAACCACGACAGGTAAGCACGATAAAAGTCGCCCATGAATTGCCCAGAGAGCCACAAGCTTAGGTCCAGATTCGTATTCTTGATTCTCCAGAAGTCCGCGTCGGGCGATCCGTCAGCTCGATCATCAATGAGTGTTAGGAGATCTTTGGCCTTTTGTCCGAATTTCTTTTCTAATCGACGCCAGAAACTGTCAGTGTTTGTAGGACGGCCCACCCCCATCCGGCTCAAGAGACTTTCCTGGATCGAAACAACCTTTTCTTTGGTAAAAGACATTGAGGAACTCAGCAAACGGGAGAAATATGAGTGTTCCGCACGAGAACGTGACCTTGGCCGTACTGTGGAACTCGCTGCTTGCCTTTGAGACCCTTGATATGCAAGTAGCTGGTTTGCTCGAATCTGCTCACCATCGCCTTCACATCCCGTTCAAATACGAGTGGTGTCTCCAGGGCCAGGGCCAGGGCAAAGTCATAGGCAATTTGGCCGTGCTGATCAAGCTGCTTTCGGAGTTTCTCATCCGCCTCTGACAGGCGGAGCGTCCGCTCGATATCCAGTGCCGTTGGACCAATCGCAAGCTCTGAGGGAGGGAGTAGCAGAGGCTGACCCGTTCTCTCCAGTCGGCTTGCCTCCTTCGCATCAAATCGTACGCGCTCTTGTTCAGAAACGGCCGCTTCTTCAACCTTTCTAAACTCGATCAGCCCCTTGGGATTGCGTGTGCCATAAACTAGATGAAAATAGGTACGATCCCTCGTGGGATTTAATATCCTTGTCGAAGTGGTGTAGTCGAAACCGCCTATTGACCGCATTCGGCTACGATAAAGTTCAATAATTGCTTCCTCTCTTCTACAAGTGGCTTTGACGGTGGACTCCCACCCAGTCCCCCCAAAGAGATCGTCAAAAGATGGCGAGAGCTCGGATCGCTGATCGTCCAGAAATCGATTGATGTGATCGAACATGAAATTGACGATCACTTCTCCTGGGCGGTGCTGCAGAAGAGGGGCGATTCTTCTCAGACCGAAACCTGTCCATCCCGTCGGGTCGATGAACACAAGGGAAAACGCTGTTCCTATGAATTTGTGGATCCGCGGGATGAGTTGCTCGAACCTGCCTTTAAGCGGCTCGCACTTAATATCGGTAATGCTTTCGACGGCACGCTTTAACGCACGATATGGAATTTCCTCCTCTTCAATGAACAAGCATCGAACCTTGGGATACCGGGCCACCTTCGCCAAGCCGCTCAGGACCATTCTGAGTCTTGCTATGGCAATCATGAAGGAAGTGTCCTGGAGCGCCTCATCCTGCGATTTCCAAGGTCCGGAAAACCCATCCACATAGACGAACTCGTCCGTGAACCAGCCGATGTTATACGCCACTCTTTCAAGGTATCGTTCGAGAAAGAAGTGCTTCAGATACGTCTGTTCGCGGCCTCGATAGTACTCAATTGATTTCAAAGCGTGATTCACTCCGCTACCGCAGTTCTTGTAGCCTCACTATTGCCATCAATTTGCACCAGACGTTTCTTTAGGGCCACTCTCAACGGCGCAGACTTTTGATCTTTACTTTCGTTTAGCCTTTCTGCAACTACAGCATCCGAATTACCCAATAAGCAGTGGCAACCGCGAAAAGGCAGACCCAATTCTTTCCAGAGGGCGCTGTCCTCTTTGCAAAGAGCCGGTACGATGTTTGCACCTATGCGGCGCAGAGCAAAGCGGAATAGCGAAACCTGTTGACGAAACGGAATCCGATACTTGAATCCCGATGGATCCCGCTCTTCAGCTAGGAAGTCGAATATACTGTCGTCGCGTCCATTTCGCTTTGCTGCCGAGCGCAAAGAGGTCCTTGACGTGGCCCGCAGAGCACCAAGCGTCACCATCTCGGGGTTGAGTCGATTAATCTGTCGGATGGTCTCTCCGTAACCTGATTCCCAATCGGCATACGGGACCATTGGGTCCAAACGAAACCGAATCGGCCACCCTGCCGTTTTTATTCGTTCGGCCGCTTCAAATCGTGCTGCAGGAGCAGGTGCTCCATGCTCCCAACGCGACGACACGTATTCCGAATTGACCGACCACGAAAAAACCACTTGTTTGGAGGGGGGAAGCTCAAGTGCATGATCAATTTCGGTGGATTTCGTAAGGAATATAAGGCGATGCCTGTTTTGACCCGCAAACTTTGGCACTAGCCAATGTGTAAGAGGACGCCCCGTCACCTTTTTATATGCTCTATCGAAGACAAGACCGTCCTGTAGCTCACCTACAATCATCATTTTTGGCACGTCATCTTCCATCCACTCGTCAAGCTCTCGAAGCATGTCATCTACGTTGGTATAAACAAGACCATAAAGCTGATCGGGGTTGAAACGAAACCAAGGAGTTGTCTGCAGGAAGCAATAAGCGCACTGGTATGGGCATCCACCCGCAGGAACTAGTTGCCAAAATTTAAAGCATACGATCCCCGATCCCTCTCCGGGTCCGGCGAAGCGGCGGATAAAACGAGAAGCTCGGCGGCTGGTAATCATGCTGACATCCTCCTAGTGTTCCGAAATGTAGGACGAACGGCAAAGCCCGACTTTCTTGATACGTCTCTTCGAAGAAGTCCTATCATGACGCCTTGGATGACTGCAGAATCAGTCTCAATTGGAATTGGGCGAAATTGCCTGTTCTCAGGCGTCAAGAACCAGCGGGCACCGCGCTTGGTGAGACGTTTCAGAGTTGTTTCGCCGTTCAGCGTGGCCACTACTATATCGCCTTCCGTGGCTACTTCTTGTGCTTTCGCCACGATCATGTCCCCGTCGAGGATGGCGGCATCCTTCATACTGTCCCCCAAAACTCGCACCGCAAAGTACTGCCCCTGCGATGTCCATTCGGAAGGCACCGGTACATAGGAGTCCACTGACTGTTCGGATTCCACGGGGGTGCCGGCCACTATTTTCCCAACGACTGGCACCCTCGTGGCACTCGGTCTGGATTCGATTAGACAGGCAGCACGCGATCGTCCTCCGGAAAGGCGAATGCATCCCTTCCGCGCAAGAGCTCGAAGATGATCCCGTACGGTACCGGTGGAGCTCCACCCAAATTTTTTGCCAATCTCCCGATATGTCGGGAACGGTCGACCGGTGTCAACGGCTTCCCGCAGGTACTCGAATAGTCGTTGCTGTGTCGGCGTTAGCATAGTTGACTGCACCATTTCCGGTATACCACTCATCTGAGTGGTATGCAAATATTTTTGAAGTAGCGAGACGAATTCGCGCAACGAACCCGGTCGAAGCGAGGGACGGACAGCGGTCTCACCCTCTGGGGAATCGGGCACACTGTTCGTGCACTGGGTTAAGGACGATATTGTTATTGAGCCTTCTTAGTGAGACAGGTGGCTGTTGGAATGTCAGTCGGAGCATCCCGGTCGCGCCCGCGTGGGACATTGAATTGCTGCACTGCTCGGAGTTAATCGCGCCCGGCAAAAGTAGGCGGCAGCAGGGGATCGGTTATCCGGCTGCAATTTCTCCAAAGAGACGGACAACAACCTCATCCAGCGTCTTTAGCTTTGTAAATGCAGAGGGAGGAAGCTCGTGATGATTCTTACGCACGGGGCGCTCGCCTTCGGCATTGTGAGTTGCACGCTTCGGATTTGGATACGCAGAAATGTCAGGCAACGGCAGTCCGGGAGCAGCGCCGAACCACATAAAAGGGCCGAGTTCCAGCGTTTCCTTATTAAGGCCGATCCAGACAACACATCCGCTCGGCTTTTCAGCCAGCGCGCGGCCCACCGACACTTTGCCTGCAGCTTGGGTTTTCAACTGTACATGGCGGACGATGGGTCCTCGGCTCATCACCACATCATAGCCATGCGCGTCGAATTCCGGACGCAAGATCTCCACATCGGTGACGCCGCGCCGCCAGAGCGTTCGGAGCACGTCTCCCACAAAAACGTGCTCCACGATGCGCTCGCGGAGAGTTGAATGCGTGAAGTGACGGTCTTCGCCTACCACGATGCCTCCAGTTAACACAACTCCTACCGCGCTTGCTTGGTATTTTAGCTATTGCGTTGCCCTGCTCGTTTCTCGTCGCATCCGGAGTGTCACGCTGGCTGCAATCACGCTCGGGTACTAGTGCGATAGATTAGACAAATTGAAAAAAATAGGCGTCAGTTTTGCAACGTGTGATTGATATCACAAAGGTCAGTGTCATTTGGTGCTAAACTCAGCGTCTCCCCTCGTTTATGGCCGTTGTCTATTCTGAAAGCCCGCTCGGAATCAATCACGGCGAAGGCGAGCGCAGTGTATACGATGCAGCCAAGTCGCTAGACCAGCGATGTTCGATTTTCTACTCGCTCGCATGGCTCAACGCGCTCTACCGAGAATTGAAATCAGCGCTACAACGGGAAGCCGATCGAATGTGAGTACGAGCGGGATAAAACATGATGCCAGACGGCACACACTACAGATCGGTAAGAGAAGCGTGGACTCAGGCACTCCAGAACGCGCTCTTGTTACATCCGCTTTCGGAAGATCACAACCCGACAATCCTCTCGATTAACCCGAGCATTTGGGGGAAACCTTATCAAGTCATCAATATCGGACCACTACTGGGCGCCCGCCCCTCGATGGCTGGGCGGCCTTCCGAACTCGAACACGCGACCGCGATGGCGTTCCAAGCCGCCGGCTGGTCGCTCCAACGTATTAATGAAGAATTTCGTATCGACCTAAAAAGCCCTGATCCACTGGATATTGTCCTTATTGGAGAGGACGGGCAGTGTCTCGTTGCCGTGGAAGTTAAGAGGAACGGTAATGAATGGAATCGACGCGTAAGGGAAGGCTGGGCATACCTTGAAAGAAATGCGCCCGAAGTACCGTGGCACAGCGTCACGGATGGCGCGACGTTCTTGCTGCGCAACAGAGGCGCGGGTATAGACGTCGAATTGGAACGCCCATTCTCACCGGACTCACTCGCGACAGGAGACTTTTCCAGCAGAACGTCTGGCAGCAGCCTTGCTCCCGCCTCACTTGCAGAACTTCGGCAGCTACTTAATAACGCGAGAAGCGTCGTGTTGGATCACACCCTTCCACTGATGCGACTTGAACCAAATGGCAGGATCAGAGCAATGCTTGAAGAACAGCTCGGGCCGCTCCTTCCGGCTACCGATCTCACCCAGGCACTCCTCGCATGGATCGCCTCGTGTGCGGAAATCACATGGGTGAGCGCCTTCGGAACAGCATCGCTGCTTCGTGGTGAGTCGAGCCAATGGGTCAGGCATGAACTTGGATCACGATTCGCAGTTCGCTCTGTCATCGAATTCGGCGGTGTTTTCGAAGACGTGCACCCGGCGATGCGATTCTGCGTCATTCAACTCGGCAAGACTTCAGGGCCGGCATTTCTCGCGAGTGTCGCTGGTGATAGGGTCGAAAAACTCGATGAGTCTGTCCAAGCAGCGAAGCAATTCTTCGCTGGTGAAAAGCCAGCAACTGGGTTCATCAGTGATGTGCCGGCCAAAGGGCGTTGGGCAGTCAGTCTCTACGACCCAGAGCTAAATAAGCTGGAAGAGCGCCTTGCCGGAATCGGACCAACTAAGCCGCTATCCGAAGTTTGCACGATACTACGCGGCCTTCCAATGGGGCTCCGAAACAAAAGCACCAACAAGGATGTGGCTCTCGTAACGAGAGTCGCGCACGTCGAGGCGCCGGCATCCTTGCCCGAGGACGTACGCAAGGTAGCTCTGACGGACAAGACCCAACGATTCCTGCTGCGTCCGGGTGACATCGTGGTTTCATCGATCAAGGGCGTCTATTCACAGTGTGTACTCGTTCGTTCGGACGTCCCTCTCGTTGCATCCGACCGTCTCTTCATCCTTCGTGTTAGCGATGCCACGCTTACCCCGGAGTTCCTACTCGAGTACCTCAACTCCAGTCTGGCTCGTCGGCTTATCGAGGAACGATACGCGGGCTCCACCAGCCTAATGCTCAGCACGCGCTCTCTTGGGAGCCTGCCCGTGCCTATGCTCGGGCGACCGGTAATGCTCGATCTGTGGGAGATTGGGGCACTGGAGGGAGCGTTGCGCCGACGGGCGGATGAGTTGCAAGTGCAGCGCCAGACCTTATTTGATGCAACGAGCCCCCAGGCCTTCACCAGCGCCGTTCAAGATTTGCGGCGCAAGGGGGAGGTGCTATCCCGCAGCTTGTTCCGCGCGGACGATCTGAGCTTTCAAGTCGGAAATTTCTATCCCTTCCCGGTCGCCTACGGGTACCGGTTGTTGGCGAGCATCGGTAACCCCACAGAACTATATAAAGAGCAGTTGCGCGTCGTCGAGAATATCCTTTCGTTTCTGGCTTCAGTCGCAATGAGCCTGATTCAGGCAGATGATCGAGCAACCGTGGAACTGGATGTTCGCGAAGTCTGGGACCGTGGCGCTTCGCCGGGACATTGGCGAGAGATAATCGGAAAATGCTGCAGGGTTTTAGGCACCTACAAAGACCACCCACTCGCATCAAGTCTCGTGGGGCTTCGCATTACGTCCCTAAAGCGCGGCTTCGGTGAGGTCATTGAGAAGTTGATTACAGCGAAAAATGACTTTAAGCACGATCGTGGACCGCGCACCGAAGAGGACTTCGAGTCCGCGACAAAGGACGTGCAGCAGGCGCTCGACGCGTGTATTAAGGAGCTAGCCTTTCTTACCGATTATCCAATTCGGCAAGTGGTCGACTTTGACGTGACGAGAGCGGGAGAGGTGAAACTCCGTTGCCTCGCGCTAGTTGGCGACCATCCGGGGCTGCCGCAGGAGGACGTCACATATCGTATGCCCCTCAAGAAGCGCGACCTGTATATCGCTGCGGGTAGTGTTGGCTGGATAAGCCTGTTCCCGTTGCTTGTCGCGAGGAACTGCCGAACCTGCAAGAGTCGCGAGACCTTCTTTCTCGACAAGTGGGATAGGCAAAAGAACACTGCGATGCGCAAGAGCTTCGAGCGGGGACACGAAGAGGAAACCGACGAGGTGGTCGTAAATATGACTGGCTGGATCAATTCGGCACCGAAGGAAAAAGGCTTGGTCCGCCCTTGAGATTGGCACCGTCTGGGCTGCTGCTCTTTTCTTGCCGCTTCCGTTTCACAAAGGGTGGTCTCAGATTTGCTATCGCCGCAATCCAAGGATCGGAAACAGTAGCTACAGTGGCGTGGTGTAGACGTGGGGGCGCCAATAGGACCGTGGATGGAATCCGCTCGGCAATTCAGTACTATGAATCCTACAATTCGCTGGGGTTGCAATGAACATTTTCGATTACCGAAACCGGATTGTTGCTGATTACGCTGATTACGTAAAGAGCTTTATCGCAATCCGAGATGAAAAAATCCAGCAGCGAGTCAAAGCAGAACTGGACGAAGGTTTTCTATGGCCTGAGCCGAGTATCGGGTTAAACCCGGCTTTCGCTGCTGGCGCGTGGGTTGACGAACTCGTGCGCTACGGCATTCTTCACGAGGAATGTGCCCGGATTTTCCGGATCAAACGAGGTCCACAGGACGCAGGTTCCGGATTGCGTCTTCATCGGCACCAGATGGATGCCATCGATACGGCTCGACGTGGCCGCAATTATGTCTTGACCACTGGTACAGGATCGGGAAAAAGTCTTGCTTACATCGTTCCGATCGTAGATGCGGTATTGCGAGAACCGCGCAAGGCTGGCATTAAGGCAATCGTCGTTTACCCCATGAATGCGCTGGCAAATAGCCAGGAGCAGGAACTCAGCAAGTTCCTGAAGTTCGGATATCCGGACGGACGGGGCCCGGTGACGTTTCGGCGATATACCGGACAGGAGGATGATCGAGAACGCGAAGAGATCGTTGCGAATCCGCCTGACATTCTGCTCACGAACTACGTTATGTTGGAGCTGATCCTCACGCGTACCGATGAAAGACAGTTGGTACGAGCAGCGAGGGGACTCCGCTTTCTGGTTCTCGATGAGCTTCATACGTATCGGGGTCGCCAAGGCGCCGATGTAGCGCTACTGGTCCGGCGAACTCGGGACGCATGCTCCGCAACGAGCCTCCAACACATAGGTACTTCAGCGACCATGGCTTCATCAGGTTCCTCGATTGAGCAACGGAAAGAAGTAGCGCGTGTTGCGACCGTGATATTCGGAGCACCGGTGACGACTGAGGATGTCATCGGCGAAACGCTGGAGCGGTGCACTCGGGAACCCGACGTGAGTGACGCCTCATTTTGCAAGGAACTAGCGCGACGCATTAGAGAAAACGTAGATCCGAATGCCACTCTTCCCGAGTACGCGACGTTCATTGAAGATCCGTTGTCACGGTGGATCGAGAATACGTTCGGTATTACGACAGACCCTGCTTCGCAGCGCCTGATCCGGGCTACTCCAAGACCCGTCGGGAGCGAGCAGGGTGCCGCTCTAGAGCTGGCTGCGTTGACGGGGGTAGACGCGGAGGCCTGCAGGCGCCGCATCGAAGACCAATTACTGATCGGTTCGCAAGTTCGAGATCCCGAGACCGCTTTTCCAGTCTTCGCCTTCCGAGTGCACCAATTCATCAGCCGTGGTGAAACGGTATATGCCAGTATCGAGCGCGAAACAGACCGTTATCTAACACTTCACCCGCAGAAGTTTGTGCCTGGCGATCGATCGAAGGTTCTGTTTCCACTGGTGTTTTGCCGAGAATGTGGGCAGGAATATTACACCATTCGCCAGACCGATGAGGGTGCCGATGTTCGATTTGAACCGAGAACCCTTCACGATCGAGCTGAGGATGGAGAGGGTGACGTTGGGTATCTGTATATCAATTCAGAACGGCCATGGGTATTTCAGCCAGAGGAACTGCCGGATGATTGGCTGGAACCAGGGGATCCACCACGGCTCAAATACCACCTCAGGACGGCGGTGCCGCGCGAGTTCCGTGTATTGCCCGACGGACTCACAGGGCAAGCCGGAATAGTCGCACATTACATCCGTTCACCGTTCCGGTTCTGCCTGAACTGCGGCGTGGCGTACGGCGGACGCAGTCGCGCGGACTTCGCGAAGCTCGCGACGCTCGGGTCTGAGGGCAGGAGCACAGCTACAACTGTGCTGAGTCTCTCAGCAGTCCGCCACTTGCGGGAGGAAACGGGTATTGCGCCCGAATCGCGGAAGCTGTTGTCTTTCACTGACAATAGGCAAGACGCATCTCTGCAGGCAGGACATTTTAACGATTTCGTAGAAGTGGGGTTGCTCCGCTCCGCGCTGTTCAAAGCAGCTCAAAAAGCTGGGCCAACCGGGTTGTCACACGATGTGCTCACGCAATCCGTATTCGAAGCGCTCGCTTTACCGATGGAATTGTATGCGCTCGATCCGACAGTAAAGTATGCAGCACTCGCCGCGACGCAGAAGTCGCTCAGGGATGTCCTGGGTTACCGGCTCTATCTAGATCTCCGTCGCGGCTGGCGGATCATATCGCCAAATCTGGAGCAAACCGGCTTACTTCAGATCGAGTATGAGTCGCTCACAGATTTGAGCAATGACCAGAACGAGTGGGCCAACCGGCACGCACTCTTGGCAGGTGCGGATCCCACTGTGCGTATGGCAATTTCGAAAGTGCTTCTGGATTACCTGCGACGTGAGTTATGTGTCAAGGTTGATTATCTTGACCATGCCTTCCAAGAACGACTGACACAGGCATCAAGCCAGCACCTCGTATCACCCTGGGCCATCGATGAAAACGAAAGGCTAGAGCACGCGTCGGTCGCCATTCCGCGCTCTGCCAGAGCTGGAGATTACGGCGGTTGGACGAATCTGAGTTCCCGAAGTGGTTTCGGACAATTCCTTCGACGTCGTGGAACCTTCCCGGCTGCAGCCCGGGCGCTCTCGCTAAACGAAACATCTGAAATCATTCGCGATTTGCTGGAGGTGCTTAGAGTCGCCGGACTTGTGGTGCGCGTACGTGAGCCGGAGGACCAGGACGACGTCCCTGGTTATCAGGTATCTGCGTCGGCGTTGAGGTGGGTACCAGGGGACGGGACCAAGGCCCTGCATGATCCCATCCGAGTCCCCAAGGTGCCCGAAGTAGGGAGAAAGCCAAACAGTTTCTTTCTCGAGTTCTATCGTACGGCGGCAGCACAAGCTCAGGGACTGGAGGCACGGGAACACACGGCGCAAGTGCCGTATGAGACGCGTATCCAGCGAGAAAAGCGTTTCCGGACTGGTTCGCTTCCAGTTCTGTTCTGCTCGCCGACTATGGAGTTGGGCGTTGACATCGCCAGCTTGAATGTTGTCAACCTGCGGAACGTACCGCCAACTCCTGCTAATTACGCCCAGCGTAGCGGGCGCGCCGGCAGAAGTGGCCAGCCTGCGTTAGTAATCACCTATTGCTCGACTGGTAGCCCGCATGACCAGTATTTCTACAGGCGCCCGCATCTGATGGTTTCGGGCCAGGTTGCCCCACCGCGCCTGGATTTGGCGAATGAGGACCTGGTACGGGCGCATGTCAACGGGGTGTGGCTGGCGGAAACAGGAATGAGCCTTGGTCGGTCGCTGAAGGACATGCTGGATGTGTCAGGCGAGATGCCCAGCCTGAAGCTACTGGAGTCAAAGAAGGCTGACATCGATGACGAGAACGCTCGGTCTCGCGGAATCGAGCGGGCACAGCGCGTGCTCGCGTCTATAGAAAGCGATTTGCAGAAGACCCTTTGGTGGTCTCCGAATTGGCTGTCGGATGTTTTCCGTACGGTAGGCGTAAATCTTGATCGCGCGTGTGACCGATGGCGCAGTCTATACCGCGCGGCACTTGCACAGTACCGCCTGCAAAGCAAGATCATCGCTGACGCATCACGATCGGCGCAGGATAAGAACGAAGCCAAGAAGCTTCGCAGAGAAGCGGAAGCACAACTAGACCTGCTCACCGCAGCGAGTGCGTCGGCGAGCCAGTCGGACTTCTATGCATACCGCTATTTCGCGAGTGAGGGTTTCCTGCCGGGGTACAGCTTCCCAAGATTGCCAATCTCGGCGTTTATACCTGGGCGACGGCTTGTCACCGGAACAGACGAATTCTTGTCCAGGCCTCGCTTCCTCGCGATAAGCGAATTCGGTCCGGGAAACTTTGTCTACCATGAAGGATCGCGATATGTGATTAACCGCGTCATCCTTCCAGTTAGCGAAATAATGGATCCGGCAAACGGGAAAACGGTGAACACGACTGCCGCGAAGATCTGCACGCGGTGTGGATATGTTCACCCGGTCACTCAAGGAGATGGCCTCGATCTATGTGAGAGGTGTGGAGCGGCTCTACCCGCTGTAATGAGGCAATTGTTCCGCATGCAAAACGTTACTACCCGTAGGAGAGACCGGATCAATTCAGACGAAGAGGAAAGGCAGCGGAAGGGATACGAGCTTCAGACAGCGGTACGTTTCGCGGATGTGCATGGTCAACCCGCGGTTCAAAGTGCCACAGTTAAAGCAGGCGGCACTACGATCGCGAAAATGGCCTACGGCCATGCTTCGAATATCTGGCGCATCAATCGCGGATGGAAGCGGCGTCGCCGCGACAGCGAGATTGGCTTCGTACTGGACATCGAGCGCGGATATTGGGAGCGAGACAAGGAAGCAGACCCCGATGATGCTGAGGCCGATCCCGTGGGTCCGCTGACTCGACGAGTAGTGCCATTCGTCGAAGACCGCAAGAATGTATTGGTCTTCGAGCCTGTTACGCCACTCGCGCTGAATGTAATGGCGTCCTTGCAAGCGGCGTTCAAGCATGCGATCCAAGTCTTTTATCAGCTCGAGGATTCGGAACTTTCCGCTGAACCGTTGCCAAATAGAGATAACCGAAATGCTCTATTGCTGTACGAAGCAGCTGAAGGCGGTGCTGGGGTCCTGCGTCGGCTCGTCGAAGATCCGACTGCACTTGGCGAAGTAGCGGGTGCGGCTCTCGATCTGTGCCACTTCGATCCTGTTTCCGGAAATGATCGGCGGCGCGCTCCAGGGGCGAAAGAAGATTGTGAGGCCGCTTGCTACGACTGCATCATGAGTTACGGCAACCAGCCTGACCACGAATTGCTCGATCGCTCAGCAATCCGCGATTTGTTGCTGACGATAAGGTCGGCGGCGGTCGCGATCTCACCCGCTGCGGCATCTCGCGACGAGCACCTTGAAAGGCTGATGCGCCAGGCAGCGTCCGACCTCGAACGCAAGTGGCTGAAATTTCTTGCCGCACGTGGATATCGACTTCCTACTGAAGCGGGAAAGCTCTTCGAAGCCGCGGGTACAAGACCGGACTTTTACTACGATGGCGACATGCTCGCGGTCTATGTTGACGGCCCGCCGCACCGATTCCCGGACCGAGTGGCTCGTGACCACGCGAAGCAGACACAACTTGAACAACTCGGATACTTGGTGGTGCGTTTCCAAGATGACAGCGAAGCAGCCTGGGAGCCGATCATAATGAAGTACCCGTCAGTATTTGGAGCGGGCAAATGACCTTCGCTGTTGGATCGCTCGTCAGCGCGCGCGGACGTGAATGGGTTGTACTGCCCGACTCCGAAGCGGATTTCCTGATGGTTCGTCCTCTCGGCGGCACAGATGAGGAAGTGACCGGCATTCATCTCGGCCTTGAGCAAGTGCAGCCCGCATCCCTTGCACCTCCGAATCCAGCAGACGTCGGCGACTCCCGTTCGGCTCGCCTGCTCCGGGATGCCATTCGGCTGGGTTTTCGTGCGAGTGCCGGCCCGTTTCGTTCGTTCGGGCGGATCGCGTGTGAGCCTCGCCCTTATCAGCTCGTGCCCTTGCTGCTGGCGCTGCGTCTCGACCCTGTCAGGATTCTCATCTCCGACGACACAGGCATTGGCAAGACCATTGAAGCATGCGTAATTGCACGGGAACTGCTGGATCGTGGCGAGGTGAGCCGGCTTGCTGTGTTGTGTCCGCCTCATCTTGCGGAGCAATGGCAACGTGAGCTGAGCCAAAAGTTTTCAATCGATACTGAACTGGTGCTCCCGTCCACCGCTCGCCGACTTGAGGCGCCGTGTCGACTCGACGAATCGTTGTTCGACATCCATCCATTTGTCGTCGTCTCGACGGACTACATCAAGTCGGATCGACGACGCGAGGACTTCTTGCGGGCGTGCCCGGAGTTGGTGATTGTGGATGAGGCACACACCTGCGCTGCTCCAGCAGATCAGCGAGGAGCAAAGCATCAGCGTCACTCACTGTTGAAGGGCTTATCAGCTGATTCCAGGCGACATCTCATTCTGGTAACCGCCACCCCTCACAGCGGGAACGAGGAAGCGTTCCGGTCGTTGCTGGGGCTGCTTGAGCCTGAGTTCGTTAGTTTGCCGATGGATTTGTCGGGACCGGAAAATGAGCGGCACCGGCGTCGTTTGGCAGCGCAGTTTGTGCAGCGTCGACGTGCGGACATTGAACACTACCTAAACTCCGACACACCGTTTCCGGATCGGGAAGAAAAAGAGGATAGTTACAACCTCCACACGGAGTATCGGGCCCTGCTGCAAACTGCGATTGCCTATGCGCGGACGCTGGTGCGTGACCACAAAGTTGGAGATGTCCGTCAGCGAGTTCGGTGGTGGTCAGCCCTTGCGTTGCTTCGATCAATCGCGAGTAGTCCAGCAGCGGCCGCAGCTACTTTGAGAAGTCGAGCCGCAGTGCTCGATGCAGAAACAGTCGAAGAGGCTGACGACATCGGCCGACGGACAATCCTTGATGCCATTGATGAGGACTCTGCCGAAGCTGGAGACGTGGTTCCGGGGAGCGATACTGAACCTGAGGAAAGGGCCGATGCGTCAGAGCGCCGTGAACTGTTGGCCATGGCCAATCAAGCCGACCAACTCGCAGGGGCCAAGGACAACAAACTGACGAAAGCGGTCAAGATCGTAAAGTCCCTCGTAAGAGACGGCTTTAAGCCAATTATCTTCTGCCGCTTTATCCCTACGGCCGAATACGTTGCAACAGTGCTGCGTTCGGAGCTTCCCAAAGGCACGGTAGTCGAGGCCGTCACCGGCCTGTTGCCTCCTGATGATCGGGAGAAACGAGTTCAGGATCTCGGCAAATCAGAAAAACGCGTGCTCGTGTGTACTGACTGCTTAAGCGAAGGAATCAATTTGCAGGAGTCCTTCGATGCAGTCATGCACTATGACTTGAGCTGGAATCCGACTCGACATGAACAGCGAGAGGGGCGCGTGGATCGCTACGGACAGGCCAGTCCAACGGTGCGCGTTGTCACTTACTACGGAACCGACAACCAAATCGATGGTCTCGTTCTCGACGTGCTGCTCAGGAAGCACAAGAAGATTCGCAGTTCGCTCGGGATTTCTGTGCCAGTCCCTGTTGATAACGAGCGTGTGATGACTGCTTTGCTCCACGGTGCGCTTCTCCGAAGTGATGCGGATCAAATGCCGCTGGATTTCTCGTCGCACGAACGTGAGGTGCTCGACAGCGAGTGGGACAAAGCCGAGGAGCGGGAAAAGCGATCGAGAACGTTATTTGCGCACCATTTATTAGATCCGAGTGAAGTTGCAGCTGAACTTGAAGCCGTTCGTCGCACGATCGGTTCCTCTATTGATGTGGAGCGATTTGTCCGCGAAGTGCTGGGACAGCACGGTGCGCAGATTCAAGATGATCGCAGTCGCAATGGTCCCACATCCTTCTTCCTTCATGAGACGCCGGTCGCGATTCGGGACGCAATGGGAACGAACGGGTCCGATCCGCTCAAGGCGCGGTTCTCCCTTCCCGTGAAAGAAGGAGTGGTCTACCTGCACAGGACACAGCCGATTGTGCAGGGACTTGCCGGCTATGTCCTCGATAGTGCGCTCGACGAGCATATCTCAGTGAGATCAGTTGCACGCCGAACTGGTGTTGTACGTTCGCGTGCAGTGACGGGTCGTACCACGTTGCTTCTACTGCGTGAACGCTTCCAGATCGAGGCTGGTCGTGAGACCCACGTGCAGCAACTACTGGCCGAGGATTGGCAAATCGTGGCATTCCGAAGGTCTCCGTCGGAGCCAGAATGGCTTGCACAGGCTGAAGCAGAAGCTCTGCTCGATGCTAATCCGGAGGCAAACGTCGCGCCGGACATCGCTCGGACACACCTTGAACGAATGATTCAAGGGCTTCCGGAACTAAGCCTGGAATTGACTCGGATCGTGCGCGAGCGCGCCGAAGTCATCCGCGAGGCGCACCGCCGAGTGCGCAAGGCGGCTCGTCTCACCACTTCGCGGCTGCTCGTCGAGCCCAAACTTCCGGTCGACGTGCTCGGTGTCTACCTTTATCTGCCAATCGCATGAGACACCAAACGTTCACGTCAATCCGCACTGAAGGCGGCCTTTTCCCACCTGATTTTCTCCAGCGGATCACAGGGGCGGTTTCGGGGGTGCCAGGTCTTACGCCGGAGGCGTATCACCTTGCTGGTCATGAGAAGTTGAATGAGGCGGCCAGCCGCTCTTGGAACCGCCTTCTGGGGATCTGGACCGTGTTCTATGCGTCGAGCGTCCCTGTTGGTGATGTAGGCACGACAGTAACCCGCGAGAAATGGCTGTTGCCGCTGTTCGCTGAGCTTGGATACGGACGCCTGCAACAGGCGCGTGCTGTGGACGTGCACGGTAAGAGCTTCCCGGTCTCGCACGCATGGCAACACGTTCCCATTCACCTCGTTGGCCGCAATATCGATCTCGACCACAGGACCGCTGGTGTTGCGGGAGCGGCTCGCACCAGTCCGCATAGTTTGTTGCAGGAGCTGCTGAACCGACGCGAAGAATCGCAATGGGGATTCGTCTCGAACGGACTCAAGCTCCGCCTCCTACGAGACAACCGAAGCCTGACCCGCCAAGCCTACGTCGAGTTCGATTTGGTAGCCATGATGGAAGGTCAGGCGTTCTCGGACTTCGTTGTGCTATGGCTGATATGCCACGAGTCGCGCGTTGAGTCCGCCCCGCCTGAGCAGTGCTGGCTGGAAAAGTGGGCAACGGAAGCGCGTGAGCAGGGCACGCGCGCGCTCGATGAACTCCGGAATGGCGTAAAAGCCGCGATCGAGGTGCTTGGCCGTGGTTTCCTGAAGCACGCAGCGAATAGATCCCTTTTGGAAAGACTCCGGAAGGGCAGTCTCGATCGGCAAGACTATTATCGCCAGCTGCTGCGAGTTGTTTACCGTCTCATTTTCTTGTTTGTCGCGGAGGCTCGGGAGCTTCTGTTGATCGCAGAGCCGAGCAGTCGAGCTGCGGAGCGATACAACCGGTTCTATTCAATTGGTCGACTTCGCGATCTCGCTGCATCCCGCCGTGGGACGCCGCACTGTGACCTCTGGCAATCTCTGCAGATCGTCATCCGTGGACTCTCATCTGAGCACGGACGAGCGGAACTGGGTCTGCCTGCACTGGGTTCTTTTCTTTGGAGCGCATCGGCATCGCCAGACCTGGATTCATGCCAGATCGCCAATACGAACCTCCTCGACGCGATTCGGGCGCTGGCGTTTCGCATGGACGCGCACGTTCGGCGCCGAGTGGATTGGCGAAATCTTGGGCCCGAAGAACTTGGAAGCGTTTATGAATCTCTCCTTGAGCTCCATCCGGTTCTGAACAGCGCCGCGGCGACCTTCGACCTAAACGAAGCTCCGGGCCACGAGCGAAAGGAAACTGGCAGCTATTACACGCCCACAAGTCTCGTCGATTGCCTGCTCGATTCAGCGCTCGACCCCGTTCTCGATGAGGCCGCGAAGGATGGCGATCCCGAACACGCGATTCTTCACCTGAAGGTCTGTGATCCAGCTTGCGGCAGCGGTCATTTCCTCATTGCCGCCGCCCATCGGATCGCGCGAAGGTTAGCAGCCATCCGCACTGGCGATGCCGAGGCCTCGCCTGATGCAGTCCGCAGGGCCTTGCGCGACGTGATTGGCCATTGTTTGTACGGTGTGGACGTGAACGACATGGCTGTCGAGCTATGCAAGGTCAACTTGTGGCTTGAAGCCTTGGAGCCAGGCAGGCCGCTATCATTCCTCGACCAGCGCATCCAGTGCGGCAACTCCCTTCTAGGCTCCACACCGGCCCTGTTGCGCGCTGGCATCCCAGACGAAGCGTTCGAGCCTATTGAAGGTGACGATCCTGAACAGTGTCGAAGGCTGAAACGCTGGAATCGAGATGAGAGAAAAGCTCTCGGTCCACTATTCGAGGCGGACGCTTGGAAACGGATCGGAGACCTAGCAAACGGCATTTCCGCGTTGGATGGAATCGATGACTCCACAGTTCAGGGCATCCACGAGAAGGAGTTGCGCTACGCCGAGCTTGTGCGATCGTCGGCCTACGACTGCGGACGCTTATGGGCGGATTCCTGGTGCGCTGCGTTCGTCTGGCGAAAGGTGCCCGACCTTCAAGTACTCACTGAAAAAGAGTTCCGCACAATTGAACAAAATCCTGCGGCAGCACCTTCGGCGCTCCGCGATGAGGTGCGTCGGCTAGCGACCCGGTATCGGTTTTTTCATTGGCATCTGGCCTTCCCAGAGGCGTTCCACGTGCCTGCAGCCAATGAACCTTTGCCGAATGGCCCCGGTTGGACTGGCGGTTTTGACGTTGTACTCGGGAATCCACCATGGGAACGCATCAAGATTCAGGAGAAGGAGTGGTTTGCGGAACGGCGCCCCGACATTGCAGAGGCACCAAACGCGGCAGCACGGAAACAAATAATCCAGCGGCTGCAGGCTGACGATGCCGTCTTGTGGGCCGCCTGGTGCGATGCGCTTCGGCAGTCTGACGGAGAAGCCGCTCTCGTTCGCAACTCAGGCCGGTATCCACTCTGTGGTCGCGGCGACACCAATACTTATGCAGTCTTCGCTGAGCTAAATCGCTCATTATTGAGCCCAAAAGGTCGAGCTGGTTTCGTTGTGCCGACCGGCATTGCTACAGACGATACTACGAAGTTCTTCTTTCAGGATATTGTTGATCGTAATTCGCTGATTAGCCTCTATGACTTTCAAAGCGGTCCCGGTCTTTTCAGCGAGGTTGGCCACGCGCGATTCAAGTTCTCACTTGTGACCCTCACGTCGACGCGCAACAAGTCGAGCGAAATCGAATTTGCGTTCATTCTGCGTTCCGTTGCCGAACTACAAGACAATAATCGTAAGTTCAAGCTGACGGCTGAAGACATCGCTCTTCTAAACCCGAACACACGCACTTGTCCGATATTTAACTCCCGCCGAGATGCCGACTTGACCAGGTCCATTTACAGGCGCCTTCCAGTATTAGTCGAGCACGCGAAAGGTGAACAGGGTGATCCATGGAGTGTTTCATTTCTCCGGATGCTCGATATGGCGAACGACTCAGGCGTGTTCCGCACAGCGCAAGAAATGGAGCGTGATGGTTGGATCTTGAGTGGGAACATCTTTCGCTTGATCAATCAGCAGTATCTTCCTCTGTACGAAGCGAAAATGTTCCATCACTTTAATCATCGATTTGGTGATTATGCCGATCGCAAAGCAGGTGCCCAAGGCACTGCATTGCCCGTAGTTCCGCTTGAACGCTTCCTCGACCCGGATTACAAGGTGCAACCTGAGAATTGGGTACCTGAGGACTCTGTAACGTCGCGAATGACCGGACGTTGGGAATATCAGTGGTTGTTAGGATGGAGGAGAAATGCACGGTCGAAGGACGAGCGTACCATCATTGCGACGGTGCTCCCTGCAGTTGGCTGCGGAGATTCCGTATTTCTTCTGATGCACGATGCGTCCAGGTACAGCACCGAGCTCCTCGTTGCCAATCTTAGTGCATTCGCCTTCGACTACGTAGCCCGTCAGAAGCTGGGCGGTGCAAACACCAGCTATTACATATTCGAGCAGATTCCGTTTCTGCCGCCGTCAGTAGCTTCTAACAATTGCGCTTGGGATCAGGTAAACACAGTGCATGGCTGGGTTTCAAAACGAATTCTCGAGTTGACGTACACGGCCTGGGAGTTGCAGCCGTTTGCTGCGGATATGCATTGTTCTCTGCCGCCATTCCGGTGGGATGAGGCAAGACGGTTTTTGCTTCGATGCGAACTCGATGCAGCGTTGTTCCATCTATACGGAATCGGTCGCGAGGATGTCGATTACGTCATGGACACGTTTCACATTGTGTCCGGGGATGATAAAGCGGCGCATGGTGAGTATCGCACTAAGGCACGTATCCTTGAGATCTACGACCGCATGCAGCTCGCGGTCGAGACTGGCGAGCCCTACCACACGATGCTCGATCCACCGCCCGCGAAAGCGAGCCTTTGCCATCCGAAGAAAAAGGTTGGGGTCCTGGCATTCGGCTCGCTGATCCACTCACCCGGCGACGAACTCAGAGCAAACACCGTAATGAGTATTAAGACCGAGACGCCATTCGCGGTTGAGTACGCTCGCTACAGTGGAAAAACCCGCGGCGGTGCGCCAACGCTGGTCCCCCACGTCCAGGGAGCACGGGTTGCGGCACAGATCTTCGTCATGGCCGATGACGTGACCGTCGAAGAAGCAACAAACATGCTCTGGCGCAGAGAAGCAGGGCGAATCGGCACAGGTGGCACATATAAGAGAGGTGCCAGCGCCGATAGTGTGTTGGTCGAGCACGTTACTGATAATCCTTGGATCGAAAGCGTGCTTTACACCGACTTCAATTCCGCCGGGAAGGTTGCTAGCCCAGCTGCCACACAGCTTGCTGAGCAAGCAATTGCGAGCGTCAGCAAGGCAGAGGATGGCAAGGACGGCATCACGTATTTTGCAAACGCAATCGCGTCCGGAATCGAGACACCTTTGACGACTGCCTACAAGGCTGAGATCCTTCGGCGTACTGGTACTAGCGATCTACAAGGAGCGCTTGCGAAGGTACGCAAGGACGGGGGTGCTCGGGAGGCTGGCACAAATGACTGAAGCGCCAGCGATGGCTGAGGAATTCGATCCCCTCGAAACGGAAGCGACGCGATCACTTCTCGATCAGCTTGTCGCCGATTCTCGGCTTTACACGAGCGGCAAAGACTATAAGGACCTTCTTGATTTCGTCGTCCGGCTACGCAACTTTGCACCATTCAACGCAATGCTCCTACACCTCCAGAAACCTGGACTGACCTACGCCGCTTCAGCTCGCGACTGGGAAGAGCGCTTTGGCCGCCGGCCTAGGGAGGGTGCCCGGCCACTACTGATTCTGTGGCCGTTTGCACCCGTTGCGCTCGTTTATGACGTCCTAGACACGGAAGGGCGGGATCTGCCGAAAGACGCTGTGCCTTTTCAAGCGAAAGGAAATATAGAGGACGGTCACATCAAGCATTTCATTACTCGGATGGGCGGGAAGAACATTTTTTGCGATCTGGTGGACGCAGGCGACGGCGCTGCTGGCCGCATACGGCTGGTAAAACGACCGATAGAAGCGAAGGAGAAGTCGGTTTACAAGATGCTGCTGAACCGCAACCACGTCCCTCCGGTACAGTTCTCGACAATAGCACACGAGTTGGGACATCTTTTCCTCGGACATCTCGGCCCGGACAAGGATCTTGCGATTCCGACCCGCGCGCCGATGAGTGTTGGTCCGATGGAACTTGAAGCGGAATCGGTCGCGTATCTCGTTTGCTGTCGGCATGCGGTAAAGCCCAATTCGGATAAGTACCTCTCCAGTTATGTGAAGGCGTCCACGAGCGTTGACATTATCGACACATATCAAGTGATGCGGGCTGCGGGGCAGGTGGAAACGCTGCTTGAGCTAGCAGTGCGCACCAAACCGAGATGATTGTGGCAGGAGAACAGCGAGCAAGAGAATGATGACGAACAGTGTGACAGAGGCTCTGAGGCGTCTGACCACTACATTTACGGTCAAGGAAATTATGACGCCAGCGCCACGGCTGAAGACGGGAGATGATGCGGAATCGGCCGCAGTCGTCTCTGCGTCACACCCGGATTTCACGATAATTCCGATCAAGAAAGATGGTGCCCTCTGCGCGTATTTCGAACGCGACTCTCATGCGACCAGGCCAATCAATGTTGACGATTTGATCAGTGATGGGACTACGCTGATTGAATTGATTGAAGTCCTACGTGCGCGGGATTTCTCGTTTGTTTTGGCGAACCGGCGCATCACGGGATACGTCCACTATTCTGATCTAAACCACCAGCTGGTTAAATGGACTTTTTATGTGATGCTCGAGGCGGTCGAACGACTCGCACTCGATTCGTTGCGGATTCAGGACGAGGCTTCATACCTCGAAGGGCGACTTGGACCAGAAAGGCTCAACCAGGTTGTGCTTATATATAAGCGGGCCGGTGATAAAGGGAGAAGCCTGCTCACATACCTAAATATTGCGGATATCCTTACGTTAGCCGCGCAGGATGGCGCGTTAAGTGTGGATGCAAGCTCGATTCGGCTGATGAGACGGATTCGAAATTGGACTACTCACCCATTTGACCTGCCTGCTGATACCGGAGTTAAGGAACTGGCAACCGTAAAGAACGAGTGTCTTCGACTGCTGGGCGCGAACGACGGCGAGAAGCACACTGCGGCTTACGTGTGAACGGGCCTTTCCTGATTTCCAGAGGCAAAAGGAACGATGAGTTTGTAATCACTCCTAGACCTCGGTTGGCGGCGCGTCGCTTCTCCTCCTCTAGATTTGAGTAATAGCTCGATGCCGTTCCGCAACGGCGCGTGGTTTGGTCACAAGAGGCACACTGGTCGCTCACTCCGTCATCGGGAATCACGTTATTGACGAAGTGTAGGACTGATCAGCCGTAAGTCAGTCCATCCTGGTTGATCCTTTTTCTTCGTTACACCACCAGTGTGCTGCTTGCACGTTGTCCGGATGGTCGTCTCGCCACGCGCCGCCCATTCCCTTCGGGTTCCTATGGTCCGGCACGATGTCGTTGTAGTCCGTGAACTCTTCGTGGCAGATGGCGCAGGTGCCACCTTGCAGCCTGACCTTGCTGTTCAACAACTTCCGCATCTCTGCTGGTGATCGGAGTTCGCGATATCCTCGCGGATGATGCGGGTCTTCAATTCTCTGAACTCCAAGTCGGATCAGCTTTGGCTTGGGACGAATTTCGCGACCACAGCAAGAAAGGGATCTATGAATCGGACACAATTCGTTGCCACGAAGTCTCATGTGGGCTCCTCTCGATGGGTTGAATGAATCGGTTGTGGGCTGTCGGTAACCACGGACGAGAGCGGTTTCCCTAGTGCGAGGCTGCTACAATTCCTGCCCGAGGAGAATCAATGTCGAACTTGGCTCAGGTGGTCCAGCAGTTAAGGAAGGAACGGAATCAAGCACAGACGAGAATCGAACAGTTGGACGAGGCTTTGAAGGCGCTGAGTGGCGTCGGCGCAGGCGCAACTACCACAAGTCACAGAAGTGCTCAGGCGTCGCGCCGGAAACGAAGAACCCTGTCAGCGGCGGCGCGCAGACGAATCGCTGCAGCCCAGCGCGCGCGTTGGGCGAAATGGAAGGCAGCGCGACGCCGCAAGTAAGCCGAATCAGGCCGCGTTTTCCACAATTCTATTCACAGATATTTCGTTTTCACGCTGAGAATTGCGTTGACATCGATGAAGCGACTGTTTAATTTGGCTGGCGTCGACGGCTGAAAGGATTGGCGAAATAAA
>Ga0335073_10001291_pt1 | contig 33449 bp, 26 predicted proteins | sample Lox_Sample_22_FD_207093 | JGI IMG/M metagenome (GOLD analysis project Ga0335073, IMG submission 207093) | Soil microbial communities from Loxahatchee National Wildlife Refuge, Florida, United States - Lox_Sample_2.2 | ecosystem: Environmental > Terrestrial > Soil > Wetlands | place: USA... | reverse complement strand
CCGACATTCGTCCTTATCTGCCGAAGTCGTTGTTGACTGACACAAATGGGACACCAATCTGCCCGCAATTCGGGAAATACACGCTCGGAAAGGTGTGTGATAAACCGACTTGTTCAATCGGAGGCACGTTTCACTCTTTGCCGTCTGAATGACGACGCCTGATACTCACTTAGACTGCGAACCTTACCTCGAATTGCCGCCAGAAAACTCGTTGCCAGTCGTCTCGCTTTTCGTTCCATTCACTGCAACCTGAGCGGCAGTTGGAAGACGTAGCCGTAGAGTTGCGACAGCGTTCCGCCGGTGTGCTGGTTGCTCAAATCCCGGCCAAAGGCGAACGTCGCCGCGGGCGCGAAGGCACGGATGGTCAGACAGTAGGTGTTGTTGACCATGATGCCCAGCAATTCGCCGGTGCGGCTGAAAACCAGGTCGCCGCGTGACGGATTGAATCTGCCGAACAATCCCTTCAACAGGCTGCGGTCCAGCTTCACGTACTGCGGCGTGTTCATCTCAATCTGGAAATTGCATTGTCCGTAGTATTCCTCGTTGGCGCCGACCAGCACGGCGTCCTGGAATTTGTACGGGTCGGAGGAGAGATGGTAAACCTTGCAACCCAGTTTCTGCGCGTCCGCCCGGGTCACCGGCATCATCACGACGCGCGGGTCCTGGGCGTCAAAGGACATTGACTTCAGCGGCACCTGTCTCCCGCCCCAACTCAGCGTGCCCGCCAATTTGTCCCAGTCGGTACCCGGGTCCCACAAGGTCACCGGCGTGTCCTGCACGTGGCAGAGCGCAAAATAATTCGTCCCGTCGGTGACGAGCACGGTGGCGGTCTGCTTGTCCCTGCTGGTGTCCATGCTGAACATGCTGGTGCGCCAGGCCGAAATGCCGGCCTCCACCCGATTGGAAATGAAATCGCTGAAAATGGTGTTCGGCGCGAGGGCCGTATTGGCCCGGATTTCCTGCGCCAACTGGCCGGAATTGGTCGCCAGCGACCTGACGCCTTCGGCCAGCCGGGCATTTTCGGCCTGCTGGATCTGGACTTCCTGTTGCATGAGGGCGGCCCGTTCGGCGGCGGCATGCGCCTGCACCTCGGCCAACTGGAGCTGGTTGGACAACTGTTGTTTCTCGGCCTGGGCCAACTGGCTTGTCTGCGTCAGTTTTTCCAATTGGAGCCGCAGCGCGGCAGCCTGTGCCGACTGTTGTTGCGCCTCGGCCTCGGTAGCCGCCAGTTTCTGTTGCGCCTGTCCGGCGTTGTTCTGCAATTGCCGGTTCAGGTTCTCGATGTTGGCCTGCTCGGCGGCGACCTGCTGTTGCAACTGCCGGTTTTCCTGTTCCCGCTGGCCCGTCGCGTTCCGGGCCTCCGCCAGTTGCTGCTGCAGTCGAGAGCGATTTCTCTGTTCCTCCGCCAGCGCCTGCTGCATCACCGCGGCCAGGTCGTTGCCGGGATTCACGACGGGAGTGGGGGCAACCACAATCTTCGTGGGCGGCCGCGAGTTCTCGTCAGCCATGTGGTTGATATCGGTTGAAAACGTCAACAGACTCAACAACAGGAAATCGCAGATGACGATGAGAATGCTGCGGTTCATGACTGGTAGGCGGGGGTTGACGCGGTCGCCGGCGGAACATAGCCCGCGGCGGCGCCCGGGGCTTCCGCTTCAGCCTCGAGCAACAATTTCCGGCGGGCCGGGCGCAGATGGAAGATTTTGAAGATGACCACAAAGACGATGCCGAACGAGGTGGAGGAATACGCCGCCATGAGGCTGAAATGCACCAACCCCATCGAGGCGACGATCAATGAAATGATCGTGCCGACGAAGCCAAGGTACAGGCCGGCGTCGAACAGGTGGTCTTCATTTTCGAGCAGTCGCAGCTTCATGCGCGGCGGCACCCGTTGCCGGCGGATTTCGGCCAGCTTCACCAGGCACGCCGTGTAGAGCAGCGCCTGCAAAACGAAAAACAGCAGGAGGGTCAATAGGATGATTGGATTCATAATGGTTTGTTGGATACCGGCGATTCCGGCAGGGACCACGCCGCCCGTCGTGAGCGGCAATAGTCGAAAGGAGAATCCCCCTTTCTGGCTCTCCTGGGCGAGAAACGGCTCGCTCAGGAGCAGGACCACGAACAGGAACCCCAGCGAAAACAAAAACTCCCGGACCAGATGGAATCCGCGCACCTGCAAGGGGCGCTCCAGCGGTGAAACGGCGGGACGCGCAAAGTGCAGGGCCGCCGCCAGGAGAAATCCGGCGAGCAGATAGGCGAGCCATTTGGCCGCCAGCGCCAGTTGCGGTTGCTGCCACCCGTAATCCGCCGCGCGGTAAAAAAGGTTGCCCACGGACTCAAACGCGGTGACGCGCCGTTCCCAATCCGGCCGGTAGAAGCGCTGGCCGCGTTGCGCCAGTTCGCCCACGCCGGCCCCGCCGTAAGCCAGGCTGGCGCCGAGATCTTTCAGGCCGGTCTCGCTAAATTTGGCAAGGTATCCGGCCACCGCCACGGGTTTGCCCGATAATTCGACGGCGGCGAAGAGCACGGGCAACTGCGTTCCGGCATTTCGGGCCTCGCCCGCCAGTTGGTTGAGCGTTCCCGGGTCCGGAATTTGCGCCACGAACGTCACGAGCTGGTCCCAATTGAACCGTTCGCCCAGCGACAGGAAATCCATCAGCACTTCCTCCAGCGGCCGGGTATCGCCGCCTTGATTGGCCTGTTCCGCCAACGCGGAGATGCGGCGGTTCAAACTGACGGTCAAATGCCCGTTATCCGACAGCAATCCGCAGAGGGAAACCGCCGCATCGAAGGCCTGGCCGGAAGCGGATCCTGATGGCGGCAGAAGAACCGTCCTGGTCAGGGAACGACTGCGCATCAACTCCTGTACTGCGGACTGCGAGGAATGGTGCAGCGAGGCAAGCGCCGCGGCGCGATTTTCCTGCCGGACAATAAAATCAGTAAAAGGCCCGGCGCCGGCCTTTGACGTCGAAACGTTGACGGCAAAAAGTTTCTCCACGCGCGTGTCATTACCCCATGCCAGTGCGGCCGGATTTTGTTGCGCCCGGCTGGCGATTAACTGGTCGAGGCGGTCCCAGCCCGGAAAGGCCTCCAGCCGCGCCGCCTGCACCAGCATTTGGGCCGTGCCCAACTTCTGTTCACGGATCAGTGTCTTCCCTTCCTCAAGCAGTGCGGGACCGTTCCGGCCGGCCCTCTCCAGAACGCCGGCGTCTACGGCCCGCAAGTGCATGGGCACCAACAGACCGCAGGCGAGCAGCGCCAGACCAAGAACGGCGCAAATTAAAAAACACAACCAGCGCATCTTTATGATTTCTCCTGAAGGAATGTCCTTGTCGTTGTGCATTAGACCGGGTGCCGGCAACAGCCGTTCAAAGCAAAAAAGCTGCCAACTTGCCGGTGCACCCGGGGTTTTACTCGTACCGCAGTGATTCGATGGGGTCGAGATTCGCCGCTTTGTAAGCGGGATAAGTCCCAAAAAGGACCCCCACCAGGGAGCAAATCAGCAGGCCGAGCACAATCCAGTCCACGGGAATGGCGGGCGGCACTTTCATGAACCAGGCGAGGACATTGCCGCCCAGAATGCCAAAGACAACGCCGATCACACCGCCCATTTCACAAAGCACCACCGCTTCCATGATGAATTGGCCCATGATGTTCCGGCGCTTGGCGCCGACCGCCCGGCGAACGCCGATTTCACGGGTCCGTTCCGTCACCGACACCAGCATGATGTTCATGATGCCGACGCCGGCCGCCAGCAACGCGATGGAACTGACGACGACCACGCCGATGCGTACGGCCTGGGTAAACTTGTCGAATTGTTCGATGAGCGAATCGTTGGAGAACAGTTCAAAATCGTCCGCATCCCCCGGCCGCACCTTGCGCGCCGCGCGCAGAATGCCGCGCACCTGTTCCTCGCAGTCGGCGTAAACCGCCGAATTCCGCGCCTGGACCAGAATACTCAGGCCGTTCCAGCGCAGGCCGTAGCGATTGAGCGCCGTCGTGAGCGGCACGATGGCAAAATTATCCTGATTGCCGCCCAGCGATGCCCCCTTGGACGCGAGCACGCCAACGACGTTGTAATCAATGCCATTGATTTTAAGTTCATTGCCGACGGGGGAACCGAAGGGAAAGATTGATTGGGCCAGGGCGGCGCCCAAAACGCACACATCCCGGACGTCGTCCACGTCGTTGTCCGTAAAAACACGTCCCTCTTCCACCGTCCAGTTGCGCGCCGCGAACGAACCGGTCGTCTCCCCCAGCAATTGGACCGTCGGGGCGGTTTTGGCGTAGCGCGTGGTGATCTGGCCGCCCCAGAAAGTGCCTTCGACGCCGACGGCGGAAGCGAGCGTGGCTTTTTTTTCCACCGTCTGACCCAGTTCGTACGTAATATTTTTGCGGCGCCAGTATTTTTCCCAGTCGGCGTTGTTGCCGAACTGGACTTCCGGCCATTTCTGGACGGCAAAGGTCCGGCTGCCCAACTGGCTGAGATTGGTTTCGACATTCTGCTGCAACACGCGCATGGCGGTCATGACGACGATGATGGAAAAGACACCGATCAACACGCCGAGCAAGGTCAGGGCCGAGCGCAGCTTGTGCGCGGTGAGGGCGGTGAGGGCCATCGAAAAGCTCTCACGCAGTTCGGCGAAAAGGAAATTCCATTGGAGGCGGTTTTTCATCATTCGCTCCGCAGTGCTTCGACGGGATCCATGCGCGCGGCGCGCCAGGCCGGCAGGAAACCGGAAACGACCCCGGTCAACAGCGACACGATTACGGCGATGACCACAATGCCGGGAGACAGGCTGGCCGGGAACAGCCATTGGGTAACCGCCACGGTCGCCAGCCAGGCAAAGCCAAGGCCGATCAAACCGCCAAAGAAGCAGATGCCGGCGGCTTCGATGAGAAACTGGAGCAGGACGGTGCGCCGTTTGGCGCCAATCGCCTTGCGCACGCCGATTTCGCGGGTGCGCTCGACCACCGAGACAAACATGATGTTCATAATGCCGATGCCGCCGACGAACAACGCCAGGCTGGTCACGAACAGACCGATCACCGCAATTGTCGCGGTCTGGGAATGAAACCATTTGACGATCTGGTCCTGCTGATTGATGGCAAAATCATCCGGCTGGTCCGGCCGCAAATGACGGATCCGGCGCATCGCCTGGCGCAATTCATCCTGGGCGTCGTCGAGTTGCGCCACCTTGCCGGCTCTGACCTCGATATCATCCAATTGCCCGTTCCAGATCCCCGACAGAAATTCCCGGATGGGGATCACCACGCGGTTGTCCAGGCTCCAGCCGAGCAGACTTCCCTGCTTGTCCAGCACTCCAATCACCTGAAAGGATTGGCTCGCAATCCGCAGGCGCTGGCCGATGGGATTTTCCCCACGAAAAAGATTCGTGGCCACGTCATTGCCGATCACACAAATGGGCTGGTTGCCCCGGGCATCCACCGCGGTCAGAAACCGGCCTTGCGCAATATTCCCGCCGCTGGTTTGCAGGTAACCTTCGGTGGTGCCGATGATATCCACACTGCTGGCGCTGCGGGTTTTGTACTTCACCGACTCCTCATCGGAAATGGCGGGCACCACCGCATCGGCCAGGGTGAGTTGCCGGGACAATGCTTCGGCGTCAACCAAACGGAGCGGTTTGCGTTTGCGCATGCTGATCCAGTCTTCGTAGGTATTGTTAAACCATTTAAAGCGCGACACGTAGAACACGTCCGCTCCGAGGGCGGAAACATTTTTGATGAATGCCTGGTTCAGGCCGTTGATGGCCGCGCCCATGAGCGTGACGGTGACGATGCCGATGACGATGCCGAGGGTGGCCAGCGCCGAGCGCATTTTATTCGAAATCAGGGCATTCCAGGATATGCTCAGCCCTTCGCGAATTTCGGAAACCAACGTCATTGGATTGATGGATTGAGGGATTGGTGGATTGTTGGTCGCAACTTGTCGCGCCATTCGCTCGTTCCACGTTTGTTTTCCAACGATTCAATGAGCCGCAGCAGTTTGTTCTCCGCCTCATAATGCAGTCGGTCAATATCTTCGAAGTCGCCGGTTGAAACGAATGTGACGTTCTGCAATCCGATCGCGCGGGTACGCGTTTCTGCCAGGGGGCCTTTGGTGGTGCAGAGAAATTGCAGGCATTCAGACAACGAACGTCGGCCATGGCCTTCCGCAGTGTTTGCCGATACGGACTGCGCAGCATCTCTGAATTGCGATTTAAGTTTAGGATCCGAAACCCCACTGGACAAACGAAAAGCCATGACAAATAAATCCATTCCCCGCTGCCAAGCCTCGCGCCTCATATAACCGCGATTCAAATTTCGCCGTTTCGTAAATTCCATAAACCCAGTCATCCAATAATCCAACAATCCATTTATCCAGCTTGCTTTTCGTCGCTGGCAATCAATCCGTCCCGCAACCGGATGATACGGCGGGCGTGTTTGGCAATGTCCTCCTCGTGGGTGACGACAACCAGGGTGTTCCCCTTCCGCGAAAGTTCTTCAAACAACGCCATGATTTCCGCGCCGGTCCGGGAATCGAGGTTCCCGGTCGGCTCGTCCGCCAGCAGGAGCGACGGTTTGTTGACCAGGGCACGGGCGACGGCGACGCGCTGGCGCTGGCCGCCGGAAAGTTCGTTGGGTTTGTGATGAATACGGTCGGCCAAACCGACCTGCGCCAGCGCGTCGAGGGCAATCTGACGGCGCTGTTCCAACGGCAGGCCACTGTAGATGAGTGGCAGCTCGACATTGTGCAACGCGTTTGACCGCGACAGCAGATTGAAGGTCTGAAAAACAAAACCGATTTCACGATTGCGAATTTCCGCCAGCTGGTTGTCGTCCATCTCGCCCACGCTGACACCGTTCAACTCGTAATGGCCGGCGGAGGGCGTATCCAGGCAACCAATCAGGTTCATCAACGTGGACTTCCCGGAGCCGGACGGTCCCATGATGGCAACATATTCGCCGCGCTCGATTTCCAAAGACACATCGCGCAGAGCGTGGACGGTTTCCGCGCCCATTTGGTAGCGGCGGGAAATGTTTTGCAGACAAATGAGACTCATTTTCAGGCTGGAGGAAAAATCCCGAAAGGCGGGATCGGAACGCGATTGAACATTTCGCTGAACTGCTTCATTGCAAATTACTTATTGAAAATTATTCATTGCAAATTGCCGGAAGCACGCCGCGGGCTTGCCTTTCGCGGTCATGATTGAACTGGCCATGATTCGAATCAATTGCCCGGCTTCGTCGAGCAGCGGCGTGATTCGTTTTTCCGCCAACAATTCGGCGATGATGATGAAGCGCAGCCAGCCGCGGGTTTTCTTAAATCCTTTCAAGACAATACTCACTTTGTGAGCGAAGTCGGCACGACTTTCGCCCGCGCAGCCTTCGTCGTAATTTGGACCCGCCGCGGTTCCGCATCGAACCAACTGCCCCGCGACATGCCGCCCCATGCGGGTGTCGGGCAGAGCGTCTACCACCTTGCCCGCGCGCGCGGCAAATTTCCACAGCCGTTCAGACAATTCTTCAGGCGTCATGTCCATTTGCAATGCCCAATGCTAAATGAGCAATTTGCAATAAAAAAGCATGGTTGTCGGACGTTTCCCCAAAAATGTCATTTCTTTACCGCTTCAGTATCCGCCCCGGCCGGGCCGATGCGGATTTTCGAGCCATCCTGTAAATCACGACCGACCGCCCGGTAGCCTCCCGACACAATCTCCTCGCCGTTGGTCAGGCCGTCGGTAATTTCCCAGTAGTTGTCGTCGCAAAAACCAATTTTCACCGGCACGGCCTTTGCCTGGTCGCCTTTCACGACAAAAACCACGTCCGTCGGCTTTAATGATTCCCTGGCCGAGGCCAGGCCGTTGGTGCGCGAAACGGCCGAAGCCAGGGAATTCGTTGCGCCTTTTTTGGGCGGGTCGGCCTTCACGTCCGGTTTCATGGGGCGGGTGGTGACACTGGCCAGCGGGACCGTCAGCGCATTGGTGCGGTATTCGGTTTCGATCTCCGCCGTTACGGACATGCCGGGCCGGAACGCCGGTTCATTTTCGTTGACGCGAATGCGGACCTCAAACTGGGTGGCCTGTTGGGATTGGCCGCCGCCCCCGCCGCCGCCCCCGCCAAGCGCGCTGCTTAAACCCGAACCCAGGGCGGAATTGGCGACGGCGGTGACCGCGCCGGTGAATTTGCGATCCTTGAAGGCGTCCACTTCCAGCCGGGCCTTCTCGCCGGGCGCAATCCCCACCACGTCCATTTCCCCCACGTCCACCCGCGCCTCAATCCGATTCAAATCCGAGACGGTCATGATGGAAGTTCCCATGTTATAAGTCGTGCCCAGCACGCGCTCGCCGACCTCGGCGTTCAAGTCGGTGATGGTGCCGGTGAGCGGCGAAAGAATGGTGGTTTTCGCCAACTCCTCCTCGGCGTTGTCCACCTGCGCTTTGGCGACGTTGACTTGGTCATCTGCGCTGTCCAGTTGTGCCCTGGCCACATCGCGCGCGGCTTTGAATCCGACAAAATCCGATTCCGCAAGCAGTTTGATATTGAACAAGGCCAGATTGCGTTTGTAGTCCGCCTCGGCCTTTTCCAGATTTGCCGCCGCCGACGTCTTGGCCGCCACCGCCGCTTCGTAATTGGCCCTGGCTTGATTGACCGCCGCGATATAGACGTCGGGGTTGATTTTTACGAGCAAATCGCCCTTTTTAACCGTTTGGCCTTCCTTGACCGGCAGTTCAATGATTTCGCCGTTGACCTCCGGACTGATGGTGACCTGCACGACCGGCTGAATCTGCCCGTTGGCCACCACAATATTGGTGAGGCTGTGGCGCGAGACCTTCTCCGTTTGCACCGTAATGACGGGTGCGCGTTTCTTGAAAGCAGCCACCAGCGCGAGCGCGACCACGATGAGGCCGATGGCTGAAAAGATGATGATTTTCCGGCGTTGACCAGGCTTTGCCATAATTCCAGTTATAAAGACAAGATGAAGGGAAATTAGTCTCTGGGAATTATAATTTATCGTCTTTTTTACAAGGTCCACTGTCCCAGCCCGACCGCAATCAACAACAACTCTGCCACCACCCAGTAGGTAAAGACAACCATCACAGCTTTGGTGGTTGACCCGCCCGACAATTTGGCCAGACCGAAACCCAACACGGCGGTGTGCCAGAAGTAAATGATGTTGGCGGCGCCCAGCAGGAGGTGAACGCGTTTGGTTGGATCAAAATCGCTCACCAACAAGCCCAGGCTTGGCCCGCCATAAAGCCGGCCGAGAATGACGGCCAGGAATGTCGCCACGACAATTCCCAAAACGAGAATGACTGACGCCAATCCGGCGATTTCCACAACTTTCAGGTAACCCAACCGCGCCTTGAGGAACCAGCGTCCGAGCAGCCACAGCACCAAAGCCCACCAGAAAATCGAAGCAAAACTGTACAGGACCATGGCTACGCTGCCAAAGACCGCGAGCATCGTCGGTCCCATGAACCGGTCTATGACCTGCAACGCCTGATCCTCCTGCGCCTGGGTCATCTTCCCTTGTTGCACCTGCTGGTCGAGTGCCTTGATCTGCTGGTCGCGTATCGTTTGTTGAATCGCCGGTTGGGCGAACAGGATGCACACGGAAATCACCCCCACCACGGCGTAAATCAACACCGGCACCAGCCAGTTGGCGACGCGCGCGGGCGCGGCGGCTATCCCGGTGAAAACTTCTCCGGGCGCGGCCAGGACGTTAACCAACTTCCCGGCCAGCGACGACGCTGGCGGTGGCGGCACGGCGGTTGGGGGTTCAGGGATCGGTGCGGTGGTTTCCATAATTGTTTAAAAGGTTTAAACATTACTTAGGCAAAAATCAGCCGAAGTTACAAGAAATGTCGGCAATTATTTCATGGACAAACCTCTATGCCGACCTCTCGAAACATCAAGAAACAGGTCATCCGAATGTCATCGGCCTATTTGAATTTATTTTCAGGCGCTCTGTCTCATTCTTTCGAGAAGAGAGGAGGAACATGAAAACGATCATCACGACGTACCCGTCGTTTCAAAATCGTCCGCGCGGGGTCAAAATAAAGGTGTCCGCTTCAAACCAGGGCCTTTTGAGCCAGGCGGACCCGTCGGGGCAACCTGCCGGGCCAAAAGTTCCCGAAACGGCACCGGGCCTTCATGCGGATGTAACGATTCCGGTTCAAACTGCGACCCATGGGAGTTGAGTTTATGCACGCCGAAACTTTTATCGCCGAGGAAAGCGAGTCTCATGCGAAACTGCGCTTGTTTTGCCTGTACGCGGATTTTGCCGCTTCGGCGCGCGCCAGGTGGGTCAGCAGTACGATCGCCAAACTGGTCCGCCCGAAGTGGAAAACCCGCTGTGAAATGTGGCATCTTGATTCCTTCAAGGCCAGCCAGTTGATCGGGAGAATCATGCTCCAGGAAGCGGCCGAGGCGGATGTGTTGGTCATCGCGCTCAGCTCCCTCGACCAGCGTGAACCAAAACTGATGGAATGGCTGACGGCATTGGCGGGCGAGAAAGCGGGATCGTCGGAATCCCGATTATTCATCGGCCTGCTGGGAGATGAAGACCATGAGGCTGGCGAGTTGGGCTGGACCGTGAAACAATTCATCGGGTGCGCGCAGAGAATGGGTCGGGATTTCATCTGGCACTGGATGGGACAGGAAGCCTGCAACGACATCACCTGGTTGGTTGACAACGTGAAGAAATTCCTCGCGCATAAACAGTCTCTGTCCAATATGGCCTGGTGGTGCGAAGCAAAGGCCGGTGCGGGTTAAATTCCCGAGGCGTTTCGGCCGGTGGCCGGCGCCGGGCAAAATATCAGGAGCTTGCGACTACAAGGCTGGGCAGCCTGATTCTATAAGGCAGCCGCAAGCCCTGATGGGTCTTGTCACAGCAAATTCCCGGCCAAACTTCAAATCTCCGCGGATCTCCGCCGACGCCCGCTTTGGATCAACTTCGCCTGCGGCAAGCCTGGCCAGGCCGCTGTCCTGGTCGGTAACGATTTCCATGTCAATGTCGGGATTGTCATTGAGCGTTTGGAACATGCGCGCAAAGCCGGATGCGGCCGGCGCAATGATCCCAGGATGGACAAATGATTTTCCTTTCACGCTAAAGGGATTGGCAGCGGATTGACGCCGACGGCAAGTCACGATATGGTGAAATTTATCGAAATAAAATTGTAGCGGCGCTCTGCGAGCGCTGCATTTCTGTCGCGTCCCGAAAGCCGGCGGCGGTCACAGACCGCCGCTACACCGCCGGATCGAGCCGCTTGTCGGGCACAAGATAATTGCGGACGTAATCGCTCACCGCGTCTTCGAGGGAAGTGGCGGCCGCATGGTAACCGGCGGCGCGCAACCGGCCCAGGTTCGCCTCGGTGAAATACTGGTATTTGTTGCGAATGCTTTCGGGCATCTCGATGAATTCGATTTTGGGCTCGCGTTGGAGCGCGGCGAAGACGGCGCGCGCCAGATCCAGCCACGTCCGCGCTGCGCCGCTGCCAATGTTGAACAAGCCGCCGGCTTTTTCATGGGCCGCCAGATGCAGCGTCATGGCCACCGCGTCCTTGACGAAAAGGAAATCACGTTTCTGTTCGCCATCGCGAAAGTCCTGCCGGTAACTCTTGAAAAGCCGGATGACACCGGTTTCGCGCACCTGCCCGAAACTTTTGTGGACCACCGACCGCATGTCGCCCTTGTGATCTTCGTTTGGGCCAAAGACATTGAAATATTTCAACCCGACGATGCGGCCCAAAAATCCGGCGCGTTTGGCGTGCAGATCGAACAGATGCTTCGAGTAGCCGTACATGTTCAACGGGCGCAAGGTGTCGAGTTGGGAATCCTCATCATCCATGCCCGCCGCGCCGTCGCCGTAGGTGGCGGCGGAAGAGGCATAGACAAAGCGCGCTTTCTGCCCGAGCGCCCACGCGGCCAGGTCCTTGGTGAATTCAAAATTATTGCGGATGAGGAAACTCGCATCGCGCTCGGTAGTGGACGAACACGCGCCCAGATGGAGGATCAAATCAAATTTCCCGAGCGCGCCGCTTTGCAGCCGCGGCAGCAACTCGTCCGCCTCGACATAATTGGCGAAGCGCAAAGGCGTGAGGTTGCGCCATTTATCATCCGTGCCGAGGCGGTCGCAAACGACAACGTGTTCGCAGCCCTGACGGTTCAACGCCCAGACCAGCGCGCTGCCGATGAAACCCGCGCCGCCGGTGACGAGAACCCGCGCCGCGGAAAAGTCATTTGATTTCATACCTGCCGAATACCGTCAGCATGGCGGGAGCTTGAGCCAAATTCAAGCGCAACCATGAGCGCCTCAATCTCGGAGGGACGAGTTACAGGAGTCCCTTTATTTGGTCGAATGTTTGGGACGCGCAGAGCTTGTCCCTCCGAAACCAAGGTGCCGCCGGACATCACTGGTTCACATGAACCACGGTCGCCGGCGGGAAACCATTGAACCAGGTCGAAGAGGCGTGGCTGTAGGCGCCGATTTGCTCGCTGTAAAGCAGGTCGCCGAGTTGCAGGTGGTCCGGCAGATTTTCCGCCATCGAAACCACGTCCAGCGCGTCGCACGTCGGACCGAACACCGAGCAGATTTGCGTCGGGCCTTGCTTGAAGGCCTTCAGATGATATTGGCAATGGTCGAAAATCACGCCGGAGAACGTGTGATAAACGCCGTCGTCAATGTAGTAACAGAGTTTCCCGTCGCGCACGGCCCGGCCGATGATTTTGGAAATGGCAGTCGCGGCGGTCGCGCACAGGAACCGGCCCGGCTCGGCCAGAATCTCGAATTTTTTTGGCAACGACGGATCATTTTTCGGAAACAACCGGTCCAATTCGCGGTTGATGACCTTGGCCAGTTCGCGGAACGGCTTGACGCTGGCGTCGTAGGGCGCGGGGAAACCGCCGCCGATGTCGAGGAGGTTCATTTTGGTGTAACCGCGGGCGCGCGCTTCCTTGAATATGTTGGCGGACAGATTGATGGCGGCGACGTAATTGTCAAAATTAGTCGTCTGGCTGCCGACGTGAAAGCTGATGCCCTCGACCGTTAAACCGACGCGGTCAGCTTCGAGGATTAAATCCACCGCCTCGCCCGGCGACGCGCCGAACTTGGACGACAATTCGACCATCGCGCCGGTGTTCGGCACCTTCAGGCGCAACGCCAGGCCGGCGTGCGGCGCGTACTTTTTGATTTTTTTGATTTCCTCGGAATTATCGAACGTGACCAGCGGCTTGTATTGATCGAGCTGCTTCAACGTCTCGATGGCCTTGGTGGGATTGGCGTAGATGATTTTGTCCCAAATCCAGTCCTGCCGCTGCTTCGCCGGCATGTCTTTGATGTTCTCATAGACGTTCTCGAACTCCGGCATGGAGGCGACGTCAAAGCTCGCGCCGGCGTGATAAAACGTCTTCACAATCTCCGGGTTGGAGTTGGCCTTCACCGCGTAATACGCCTGAACGCGCGGCAGATATTTTTTGAACATCGCGTAGCTGGCGCGCAGTTCGTCATGGTCAATCACGAACAAGGGCGTGCCGTGCTTGGCGGCCAGTTTTTTCAGTACAGCTTTGGAAATCATTTTAACAACCGGAACGATTTTTCCGTGCCGGCGGCAAATGAAAATAAATCCGGCGATTGGGCGCAAGAATTTACCTTTGCCCTTTTATGACAGATCGGCGGATGGCGCCGCCACCGGCACAGGAAACCGCGTGCCCTGCCGCCATTTCTCGGAAGTCACTTCGTTTGCTCCTGTTGAAAAGCCGCGTATTTAACCACGGATGGACACGGATAAACGCCGATTCAAAACCCTATTGGGGTGAAGAATAACGTAATTCCCGCCCTGCGGTCCGGCGATGTTCTGTTTCCCGGCCATGCTCCGGTTTCGGAGAATTTGACCCTATAAAATCGCAGGCTTGGGTTCCTGCCACCGAATCGAAAGTCGCCAGCGTCTGTGCTGGCCGGCGACTTTTACCATCTCGGTGACACGGCCACCGGCGATATTGATTTTGGCGATGGCTAGGATCGCGTTCAAAGGGGTGGTCAGAATTTTGGTTGGTTTAGTGTTGAGGGTAATGAGTTCGAGTTTGGCCATATACGCCGGTTTTTAGCAGCATTTATGCCGTTATCGCCCGGACTTTGCATTTTTTTGATGCCGGCTGACACCACCGCCGCCTTGTGACGTCGGAGGAACCGCCATGATTAAAACGGTCCTCAGAGGTGCAGGTTCAGAACAAGGGTAACACCGTAGGTTCAGAACATAGGTAACACTTCGAGAGGGCAGGTCAAAGCCGTAGGCTTTGAGCATGCCCTGGCTGAAGAAAGAACCTATGGATCTGAGGATTGAGTTTGCGATCAAAGCACTGCGGACGGACAAATTCCGGGCGTTGTGCGCCGAGTATGGCATCAGTGCCAAGACCGGATACAAGTGGTCACGGCGGTTTTTGGAACATGGGACCGCCGGGATGGCGGAACAAACGCGTCGACCACATAGCCATGCCGACCAGTTGAGCGAGGAGGTGGTGTGCGGGATGATCCGCTTGAAAAATGCTCATCGGCATTGGGGACCTAAAAAGATTCGGGAGTTGTACTTGCGCCGGCATGGGCAGGCGGCCAGTGAAAGCAGCTTTAAGAGGGTTTTGGAACGGGCTGGACTAACGCAACGGCGACGGCGGCAGCGATGCACTGAAGCAGGCCGATTGTGGAGCGGGCGACGGGGCCAGGCGCCCAATGAGGTGTGGACGGTGTGTCCCGCTGGGTATAAAAATGACAGCGAATCGTCCCAATATAAACAGCATGATTAACCGGGACGTCAAAGGTCATCAAATAGGGAGTGGCATTCTGCCACCAACGCCCGGTATATGTTCTAAAACCGATATCCGGAGCTGCAGCAAAGAAATTGAGAAAATCGAATTCGACAAGGTAATATTTTCCAGGCGGGATAACACAGGAAAAATGACCATCTTTAAAAACGCGAACCTTAAAGGCGTACTGACCCGGCTTCCACAGATTTTTGATTAGTGCAGTATTGGACACGTACGGACTGACATGGCTCATCAGTATCGGTTCAGGGTCTAAAAACGTTTGAAAGGGTTTAGCCATCGGTTTGTCATGATTGAAAACCTCCAGTTTTCCAAATACTGCTGAGTTTGTTTCATTCAATGTGGATAGATTGTTTGCGGGAGATAGAAACGTGGCACAAGACAAGGGCAGCATTGCTAACAACAGAATGGAAAACCTGAGTATTTTGAACATCTTAGTCATTTGTTTTGAAAAGCTTGGCTTCTCTGCTGCCAGCGGGCGGCAAATGCTGTTCCTCGCCACCCGGCCGAACGGTTAAACAAATTTCATGGCCGCGAAAAGGCTCAAAAGTCGCAAATTCAAATTATCAGGGGCGGCAGGCTGACAAAACCGGAATTTCAAACATCCCCTCCGGCATGGAATCCCCCTCTGGTTTAGACTCCGCGAGATGACCAAACTGTCGGCGCATATCTCGGTAGATATCTATACGTCTGCCGCCCCTGTGGGGCTTATTCCGTTCGTCTTTGATTCCCACGGTTGAAACCGGGGGCTATTATTGGTCGCCGCTTTCGCGGCTTTTAATCCGCGTTCATCCGTGTCCATCCGTGGTTATAAACTGTACCTCTGTGTCTCTGCGTCTTCGCGGTTGTTCACTCCCCGTTGGTGACGAGGAAATTCTTGAATTGCCAGGGGTCGGTTAAATCAAGGTCCGGTTTGCTATAGCCGGCAAATGTGTGGGTGCGGTGCTTCAGCGGCGTCCAGTCCGAGGGCTTGGAAATCCATCTGCCGAGGTATGGCTTGGAGATTTTCAATACGTATTCGTGCGGCAAATCGTCCGGCACCAGCACGCCGCGCGCGGGATTTTCAATCATCCACATCGCGGCGGCCACGACGGAAATCGCCACCTGCATGGTCGTGGCGTTCTGGTGCGGCACGAGCCGGCGCGATTCGCCGATGCTCAAGTCGCTGCCAATCCACCATGAATGGTAGGTGTGGCCCATCAACAAGGCGCCCAAGATGTCCGAGCCGCTGGTGATTTCGTCGTTCAGGATGCGCGCCCTGGGCTGCAACTGGTAATCGTAACCGCGCAGTTCGTTCAGCGACGCGATGGCCACATCGGCCGGGCAATAAGCATAATGCACCGTGGGGCGGTAAACCGCCTTGCCGTTTTCCCAGACGGTCAGCCGGTCGGAAATCGTGAACGCCTCGCCGTGGCGCACGACCATGCCATGGATGCAATAATCCGGCACCCATGACCGCACCCAGGTGTTGATGCCCATGCGGGCGAGGCAGATCTGGTTGCGCGGCCCGTCGGTGTGCTCGTGCGCCAGCGCCGGCAATTCCTTCTCGTGCGTGCCCCAGCCCATCTCGGCGGTCGTCGTGCCTTCCTCGCGGAAACCTTCAACGCTCCAGGTGTTGGCGAATTCGTCCACCGCCTTGGGAATGTCCGCGATTTGTGTGTCGCGCTCACTGCAATGAATCACCTTCACGCCGAGCTTCATCGCCAGCCGGTTGAATTTTCCGTCGGCGATCAACTGCCGGATTACCTCCGCCGCGGCACCGGTTATTTTCCTGTCCTTGATGGCGCGTTTGCCGATGTCCATCAGACCTTGTTTGGTGAAATGCGAGATGAGGCCGGGATTTGCGCCGTGCTCCAGCACCGCCGTCGGGCCGGGTTTTGCCCATTGGCCAATCATGCGGCGGATGTTCATGTGCCGCCAGTAAAGCGTCATTTTCTGCGGCGGGGCGCCCTGGGAATTTTCATACGGGTCCCATAATTCGACCGACGTGTTGATGTAAAGCACGCCCCGCTCATGACACCACTGGAGGATTTCGCAGCAGTCAATGTTCCACGCCAGGTCAATCAACAGGTCGCCGGCCGAAAGATATTTGCCGAGCAGCACGTCCATGTTTTCGCGCGTCACCCGCCTGCGGGCGAACTTCACGCCGCGTTTCAGCCACGGCACCAGCACGCCGCGCCGGTTTTCGAAGTCCATGACCGTGATGTTCTTGAGTGGCGTCTTGAGATGTTTGACAAGGATGGGCAGGGCGCATTGGGCCACCGCGCCGTAACCGACGAACAGGATTTTCCGGTTGAATTCGAGCATGGCAAAATCTTCTTGGGGCGGGACTGTGTGCGAAAATTTTTTGCGGGACAAGAGTTAATTGGAGAAAAAGTGCGGCGAGCTAGAGCCGTTGTACCGCAGCCAGCGGTGTGAGCCGGCTCAAATGCCTCCAACAATTCTCATCGAACTGGAGCCAACTCCCGTTGGCTGCTACCAACCGAGGACGGACGCAAAAATCAGCGGCGCGACGATGGTGGCGTCGGATTCAATGATGAAGCGGGGCGTGTCCACGCCGAGCTTGCCCCAGGTGATTTTCTCGTTCGGCACGGCGCCGCTGTAACTGCCGTAGCTGGTGGTCGAGTCGCTGATCTGGCAAAAATAGCCCCAGAGCGGCACGTCGGTGCGTTGCAAATCCTGGTGCAACATGGGCACGACACAAATCGGGAAATCACCCGCGATGCCACCGCCGATCTGGAACATGCCGAGCGGACTTTTTTTTGCCGTGCGCGTATAAAAATCCGCCAGCCAGGTCATGTATTCAATGCCGGTGCGGACGGTGTGGATGTTCTTCAGGCTCCCGCGAATGAGCGCGGCGGCATACATGTTGCCCAGGGTCGAGTCTTCCCAGCCGGGCACCACGATGGGCAGGTCCTTCTCCGCGGCAGCGAGCATCCACGAATCCTTCGGGTCAATCTGGTAATGCTTCCGGTACTTGCCGCTGCGGAGAATCTGATAGAAAAACTCGTGCGGGAAGAACCGTTGGCCGGCCGTTTCGGCGGCGACCCATACTTCGAGCATGGCTTCCTCCATGCGGCGCATGGCCTCGTCTTCGGGAATGCAGGTGTCGGTCACGCGATTGAGATGGCGATTGAGCAAATCCGCTTCCTGCGCGGGCGTCAGGTGCCGGTAGTGCGGCACGCGCTCGTAATAATCGTGCGCCACCAGGTTGAACACGTCCTCCTCCAGATTCGCGCCGGTGCAGGTGATGAGATGCACCTTGTCGCGGCGAATCATTTCGGCGAGCGACAACCCGAGTTCGGCGGTGCTCATGGCGCCGGCAAGGCAAACCATCATGCGGCCGCCGGCAGCCAGGTGGGCGCGGTAGGCGACTGCCGCGTCCCCGAGCGTGGCGGCATTGAAATGCCGGAAGTGTTTTGCGATGAAATCGGAAACCGGCCCGCCGGAGGATTTGGGCTGTGCTTTCTTATTCATAGGTGGAGTCTGAAAATTTCCGCGCTGCCCCACGATACAAAGGTTTGCGCGATTGCCAATCCCCAAATTCAAAATTGGTTGCGACACAAAATTTCCGGCCGTGCGCCGGTTTGCATCGAACCCTGGAACGGAAATGAAAATGCCGGCAAAAACCGTTTCACCGGGATTCGCAGCGCCGAGCAGCCCTGGGCGCGCGGGAAAAATCCATAAAGTCATGCCGAGACCGTGCCCGACGCGGCAGGTTTGATTTCCGAGGGGGTTACTTCAGCACCACCAAATCCGGCCGGGCGAGCGAGAGCCCGCCTTGAACATCATCATGAAATTGGGCGCCGATGATGACATTGTTGGTGCAGGTGGTGTCGTTGACCCGGAAGGCGGCGCTTCCGCAATTGCTGGCGATGAGGTTGGTGAAGGCGTTATGCACACATTCGGTCTGCGGCGCCGGCGCCCAACCGCGCACCGTCTGCCTTTCCGTGTGGGCCATGAAGACCCCATAGTGGCGGCTGTCCTGGATGGAGATGTTAAAGAACCGATTGCCCCGGCTCGCCCGCATGAAGATGCCCAGGTCGTTGGCAACCAGCACGGCGTTGCTGACAACATTGTTGTTGAAAGCGAGATCAAGCGATATGCCGGCGCCGGGGTTGTGGTGGAGATTAAGCTCCGTAAACAGGGAATCTTCCGTGCGATAACAGGCCAGGCCGTCGAATTCGTTGTCGAATGCCGTCAAGTCCCGCACCGTCAGCCGCCGCACGCCCCGGGTGGTGACCAAACCACCCGAGCGGGAACGGGCGCAGGTCACATGGGCCACGACCGAGTCGCTCACGTTTTGCACCGTGATGCCGTTATTGCGGATTTGCGAACCTTCGCCGAACAATCGCCAGAGCTCGCGTTGCTGGTGCGAGCGGTTGCCATCAACAAAAAGGTCGCTGACACACAGATATCGAATGGTGTGGTGCGGATTATTGACCGGTTCTCCCATGATGATGACCGGGCAATTGGCGCCATCGGCCAGCCGGAGGACGGTTCCCTTCCCGGCGCCACGCAAGGTCTGGTGGTCGCGTCGCAACACGATCGGCTGATAGACTGTAAAAACTCCCGGCGATAATACCACCTCGCCACCGTTCGCCGGCAACCCGTCCAATGCTCTCTGGATTTCGATGCCCGACGCACCGGAAGGCAGATTGACGGTTGCCAGTCCAGACGCAACTGCCTGAACACAAGAAAGATATGCCAGAACCAGAAACAACGCTCCCGCGTGTCTCGTGTTTCTCACGATCCTCCCGCTGCTGACTTGTTTTGGGCTCATCTTCATAGGAGCGTTGCGGTTGTTAGCAATCTCTGTTCCTATTTTATATTCGCTCAGACCACAGGGACTTGCACCCGCCAACCGTAAACTTTTGTAAATTTTTTCATTTGAACTAATCCCCAATGTGGCCGATAGTGATGGTGATATTGGAGAGGTTGATTCACCCGCGTTTCCAGGCGATTTCGCGCGCGCGCGCGCGGGGGTTTGTGTTTCGAGTTCCCCGAATCCGCCATAATCGTTATGCTCTTGAGACGATATGGGGTACGCGCCGTCTGCGAATACCGAAACACCTGCCCGACTTGGCTTTTCAATGCCAGCCGAATGGGAGCCGCACGCAGCCACCTGGATCGCCTGGCCGCATAACGCCGGCGACTGGCCGGGCAAACTCGCGGCCATACTGTGGGTCTATGGTGAAATGGCACGCAAAGTTTCCCCAGGCGAAACCGTCCGCATTCTGGTCCGCCATCGAGCCGAAGAGAACACGGCCCGGCGCGTTTTGAAACATGCCGGCTGCGATCTGAAGAAAGTGGAATTCGTCCTGCACCCCACCAATCGCGGCTGGGTACGTGACAGCGGACCGATTTTTGTAAAACGAAATGCAGCGGCGCTCGATGAGCGTCGCTCGAAAAATGCGGCGGTCGCAGACCGCCGCTACAACCGCGAAACCGCCATCGTCCACTTCCATTTTAACGGCTGGGCCAAGTACGACAACTGGCGCAAGGACACAAAAGTTCCCGAAACCGCCGCGCGCGTTCTGCGCAAAAGACTGTTTCAGGCCGAATGCCATGGCCGGCCGTTCGTGATCGAAGGCGGCGGCATCGAAGTCAACGGCTGCGGAACACTGCTTTCAACCGAGCAGTGCTACCTCGATCCCAAAGTCCAGGTCCGCAATCCCGGCCTGGGCAGAAAGGAAATTGAAACAACGCTGAACCATTATCTCGGCGTTACGAACATTTTCTGGCTGGCCCGGGGCCCGGTCGGTGACGACACACATGGGCACATTGATGACATCTGCCGTTTCGTTAATCCCCGGACGCTCGTGCTCGTGCGCGAAACAAATTCGAAGGACGCGAATTACCGTCCGCTGGCCGAAAATTGGGAGCGGATCCGGGAGTTGCGGCTCGAAGACGGCGCAAAACCCGAGCTGGTGCCTTTGCCGATGCCGGGACCGCTCTATTTTGAAGGCCGGCGCCTGCCCGCCAGCTACGCGAATTTCTACATCGCCAACCCCGCCGTCATCGTCCCGACGTTCAATGATCCCAATGACCGCCTTGCCCTTGGCATTCTGGGCGAACTGTTCCAGGACCGGCCGGTCGTGGGTATTCACGCAGTGGACCTGGTTCTTGGTCGCGGCACGCTGCACTGCCTCACGCAGCAACAGCCGGCAGAAGGCGGATCAACAGAGAAATAAGGAATCCAGCGGTTTGATGAATTTCGTAGCCGCCGAGGTAACGGGGCGGAATTGTCCAAGAGAGTCCGCCTGCTCACGTCGGCGACTACCATTTTCGCAAAAGTGGTTTAATTCGCCGGCGCGGCTTTGACGGTTCCCGCAAAATCGGATTCGGCGGCGTATCTTTTCAGGTCCGCAAAATCCTGCGGACCAAACAACACGTGCTGGATAATACCGTTGCGATCAATGAACATCGTCACCGGAATCGTATCCACGTCCTGGTACGGTGACGGCATGTCTCCCACGATGGTGAGAGGATAATCAATGCCTTGCCGCTGCGCGAAAGCTTTCTGCGACGCCAAGTTGTCCGTGCTGATGCCAAGGATGACGACGTTCGCGGGCGAGGTGACGTTGCGCAATTGGATGAAATTGGGAATTTCTTCCAGACACGGTGGACACCAGGTCGCCCAAAAGTTCAGCACGACCCGTTTGCCCTTAAAATCGGTCAGATGAACCGTCTGGCCATCGAGATTGGTCACGGAAAAGTCCGGTGCGCGGACGTCTTGCCACATCAGCAATGTCTTCTGTTCGGGAGTAAGGAGCGGTGTGGAGAAATAATGGAATGCCTCGAAAGCGAGCAGGATCGCAACCACAACCAGTGGCCTCAACCCCCAACCAAATTTTCGCGCTGACTGTGAATTGATTGTGGAGGATTTAGTCTCGTCACCCATGCAATTGGACCGACATCAATCGATCAACCAGGTTTACATTTCGCTTCCGCCTTTTATTTAGATCTTTTACTCAAAATCAATCTTCGACCAGTAACAGTGCAGTTCCTTTTCGGTGTTCTCTTCGACTGACAATGTTTGCAGCACAATACCGGTCGCGCCAAGACCATCCAAATCAACCTGGCATTCCTGTCTTGCCTGGTCGGCTTTTTGTGTCGCAGGGTCAAGTTGCTGCGACCACAGTAAATGCTCCTGCCCCTGCTGATTCACAGCCAACGCCCGAAAAACAATCTTCTGCGCGCCCGGTGGCCCCATTTTCTCCCAATCGCGTATACCAAAACCAACTTTCAAATGCCTGGCATTCCCCGGAACGGCAAACAAAATTACTGAGTCCCGCGGAACTTCCAGGACGGTCCCTTCGTTGGGATGATAAACCATTTGTGGCATGTAAAACGCATACAATAGCTGCGCGTGGCGCAAGGCCCTCTCCAACCGCGTTAGTTGCCGGAACCCATTGACATCTTCCAGATTTTGCTTCGGGTATTCCAGTCGATACAAGTGAAGCCGCACCGGGTCATGGTAATAGGCCGCGGCAGAAGATCTGTCGGCCGCAATGATCCTCAGGGAGGTGACTTCATCATCTGCCAGTTCGCGTGATGCGTCGGTGGAAGCAAGCAAGGCAAAGGAGGTGCAACCATCAACGAACGGCGACAACAAAAAGCCGCTGCGAGCCATGCCGGGCACCAAACGTTTCTGAAATGGTTGTTGTTCACCGCGCGTCGACGCATCCAATAAAAGAACCGGCGGCTTGTAAAGCATCGAAACCACTGTCCCCCATCGTGTGTGATTGAGCTCAATTTCCGCCCAGATCGGGCCATTCGTTGCTGGTGGCAGCTCAATTCGTTCCCCAAATTTCATGGAGATGTTTTCAAGCGGGACCAGGTGGAATTGCCTGGGTTGGGGTGATCGTTTCAAGAGGACAAAGGAAACTTCAACATCCTTGACGTCATATCGTGTCAATAATTCCGGCCAGGAAAGACCATCATCCAAAGACGGAAAGCGGCCATCGATGGTCGGTCCGCTGTCCCTTGGCGGGAAATAGCTATTTGAACTCAATCCCTCGAATAGAATATTTTCCGGTGCATTTTCGTTACGGAGGAAATCAGCATTCATTTGCTCCAATTCCGGCGTGTACGCGGAATAACTTTGTATCACCGGCCTTGGGTGATAAATCAGGCCATGCGCAAAAATGGGATCCAGGTTCCAGTTATAAGCATCTATCGACCCCTCAATATGGGGAAGGGGGAATCGATCTCGCAAATCAGCAAGGTGCCTTTCATACGCACCCTCCAAAGATTTGCTTCCACTGACCAGCCCCATCGGCGCGAAAAAGTTTTGAACGTCCGCCGTATTCGTGATGCCTGCCAGCAATCCGGCCTTGGCATCATGGCCATAGGTGAAGGATAAAAAAAGAAAGATGGCCATCGTCGGTGAAAGACCGGCGACTACAACCCATCCCCCCTTTTTCCACACGATTGGCCAAAGGGCCGCAACTGAGGCCAGGGAGACGAGCAGAAGATCCATCACCGCCCACAGATCATGCCCGTCATCCCGTACGTAGCCATACTTAAAAGCCGTAAAAAGGATGAAACAGAATACTGTCGAGGGAATTATTCCAAAAAAACGGTTCCGTAACCACGCCGCATATCCTGTGATTACACTCACCACGATGGCCGCAACCAAAAAGCAACAAATGTCCTGCACTTCGTTTGAACCAGTCAACATCATTGCTTCAGTAAAACCGCTGGTAAGCTGCCATGAGTACCGGATATACGAACCAAAATTGCTTACGTGTTGGCCTGCTGTGATCCAAAAGCATAAAAGACCCGCGACAAACACCGGCAAAATCCAAGGGAAACGTCGCTGTCGCAGAATGTTGTCCAACCCAATCGCTACCACGGACGTCAACGCGAGGACAAAGATGATAAACTGGGTCAGACTCAATAAACTCAATGACACCACCAGCAAAGCCTGGATCATCGTACACGGACGGTCCTCCGCAAAAAAATGATCCAGCAACAGCAACAAAACATAAGCAACTCCCATGTGTGCCGTACCTGTAAATACCATTAACCAGAACCAAGCGATGAATTTATTTTCAAAAACAGAATGGGCAAACCGCCACGCTGCCCACCAAAACACGACCGCCAGGACCAACCATGCAACCAGGGCAAGCACGTACGTTGCCGGATGATACCCGCCATAAAGCAGAAATCCCCATGGGCCGAAAGTAAAAACGATATCGCGGCCAAACTGCCAGTGCTCAAGAAAAGCCATGGATTGAACTTGAATCCAGGAATCATCGAGAACTTGATCGGTCGCGCGAGCCTCCCAGGGCACGAATTGAGACAAGGTGAAAAGCAGCGTGCTTGCCGCGGTCAGCCACCGGGCCAGAAGCTGTCCGCGAGTCATCTTTTCGGGAGAATTCACTCAGTCAATCAGACAGAATTTCTCTTTCCAACATCAGAGTCAAATGCGGTAAAAAGTGCAACTGGAAACTCAAAGGCGCCAGCTATAGTTTGTCTGCCTGCGAACCCACCATTCCTATTTTTCGGCAACGGCCTTCACACAGCGGCCGCAAATCGTCGGATGCTCCGGATTGGAACCCACATCCGTTTCCCAACGCCAGCAGCGTTCACATTTCTGGCGATTGGCATCAACATGACTGAATCCGAATTGGAATCCTGCTTTTCCTGACTCGCCGCCGATCGAAACAACGAAATCAGACACCCCAAGCAATTCCTTGAAATCATTTTGCCACTTGATAATTGGAGCGAGTGACACTTCGTCGCCCGTTGCTGTGACTTTTGCTTCAAGAGCTTTACCGATGAGCTTGTTTTGGCGAAGAGCTTCGAGCCCGGGCAGAACAGCAGGCCGAATCTCAAAAAGAAGCTTCCATTCCGAAGCTTCTTTTGAATCAACTTTTAACACGAGCGGCTGCCAATTCGCTTCGTGAACGGAATCCGCCTTTCTCCCCGGCACAAATTCCCAGGCTTCGTCCGCCGTGAAAGACAAAACCGGCGCGAGCATCTGACACAGGCCGGTCACAAGCCGGTACAGCGCGGTCTGCGTCGAGCGGCGGCGAGGCGAATTGGCCGGGTCGGTATAAAGCCGGTCCTTGATGACGTCGTGGTAAATTGCCGAGAGTTCGACGGCAATGAACTGGCTGACTTTTTGATAAACGACGTGGAATTCGTAATCATCGTAAGCCTTGATGACTGCCTGTTCCAGCTTCGAGAATTCGCTCAGGATCCAGCGGTCAAGGCCAGTCAGTTTGTCATCGGCGACTGTGTGCTTCACCGGATCGAAATCGTAAAGATTGGAGAGTTGATAGCGCAATGCGTTGCGGATGACACGATAGGTCTCAGCGACTTTGGCGATGCGTTCCTCGCTTACAATGATGTCGTTGCGGAAATCCTGTGACGAAACCCAGAGTCGCACGATGTCGGCACCCCATTTTTTAACGTACGCCTCGGCGGTTTGCGGCTTCTCATAACCGCCTTGGTGCTGCTTGCTCTTGGAAATCTTTTCGCGATCAGCATCCACCATGAAGCCGTGGGTGAGCACCGTCTTGAACGGCGCTGCACCATTCCCCGCGAGCGACAACAGCAACGACGATTGGAACCAACCCCGGTGCTGGTCCGAACCTTCCAGGTACATGTCGGCCTGCCATTCCTGGCAGGGCGCAGTGTCCTCACTGCGCCACGGCGCGCTAGAGACAGCGCGCCCTACCTCATGCTGCAACTCCGCGCGCCGCATCAAAACGGCGCGCGACGATGAACCGGAATCAATCCATACATCCAAAGTGTCGTTGGATTTGGCAACGGCTCCCGCGCCTTGCCAATCCTTTGGTTTCAACAGCGACCAAAGTTCGGCAGCGGATTTTTCAAACCAAACGTTCGAGCCGTGCTTTCCAACCAAATCAGCGGCGTGGCGGACGATTTGCGCGTCGAGAATCGGCTCACCTTTCGCATCGTAAAACGCCGGAATCGGCACGCCCCAGGTGCGCTGGCGCGAGATGCACCAGTCGGGCCGCGATTCTACCGCGGCTTTGATGCGATTGACGCCCCAGTCAGGAATCCAGTTCACACGGTCAATCTCCGCGAGGGCTGCCTGGCGGAATGTAGCCGCATTTGTCAAAACGCGGTCGTCGCCAATGGAAGTTTCGGTCCGCGCCTTTACAAGCGCAGCTACGTGATCAATCTCGATGAACCACTGGTCCATGGCTCGGAAAATGACGGGTGTCTTGCTACGCCAGCAATGCGGATAGCTGTGATGATAATTTTCCTGATGGAGCAAAGCATGGTGAGTGCGTAATTCGTGCAAGACAGCTTCGTTGGCGTCACTTTTGCCGTGTTTTTCGAGAATCGCCTTGCCGACCATCTCCTTTGGCATCTGTTGTGCAACCGGTAACTCGTTCGTGTAGGCAAACCGGCCGTCATCGTCCACCGGCGAATAAATGGGCAGGCCGACGGACGAGCCCAAGCCATAGTCTTCCAGACCGTGCCCGGGAGCGATGTGGACAAAACCGGTACCGGTGTCGCTGGTGACAAAATCAGCGGCGTAGGCTTTTCCCCGGCGCGATGGGATGAACGGGTGCTGATATTCGAGTTTGGCGAGTTCGTCGGCGGAAACGGGCGTTGTCGTGTAGTTGGCCCAGCCACATTTCTCGGCGACGACCGCCAGCAGGCCACGGAATAGAAGGTACTTTTCACCGCCGACTTCCACCTGGACGTATTCCAATTTACTGTTGTAAGCAACGGCGAGGTTCGCCGGAAGGGTCCACGGGGTCGTCGTCCAGATAAGCACAAAGGTGTTTGCCCGGCCGATCACCGGAAACCTGACATAAATGCTGGGGCTGACGTGGTCCTTGTATTCAACTTCCGCCTCGGCCAATGCCGTGCGGCAGGGAATGCTCCAGTAAACCGGCTTTTTTCCCCGATAAACAAAGCCTTTCTCAACGATGCTGGCAAACAACCGCAGTTCTTCGGCCTCGTATTCCTTGTTCAGCGTGAGATAAGGATTGTCCCAGTCGCCCAGTACCCCGAGGCGTTTGAACTGTTCCATTTGGGTTTTAACGTATGCCAGCGCGTTGGTTTCACATCTCCTTCGGATCTCGGTTGGAGTGAAAGAATCCTCTAGAATCTGTCTTCGGATATCCTTTGCCTGGACTTTGTCGTCGTCGAGAGCTTTTCCGATCAATTCGCTACGCAGTTCTTGCATCACCTTGTACTCAATGGGCAATCCGTGGCAATCCCAGCCCGGAATGTACGGCGCACTGAAACCGCGCAAGCATTTATATTTAACGATGATATCTTTGAGAATCTTGTTCAGGGCGGTACCGATGTGGACGTCGCCATTGGCGAACGGCGGGCCGTCGTGCAGAACGAACTTTTTCCCGGCTCCGGCGCGAGCGAGCTGGATTTTCCGGTGAAGTCCGGCCTTTTCCCACTTGTCCAGCCGTTCCGGTTCCCGGGCCACGAGGTCGGCTTTCATCGGGAAATCGGTACGGGGCAGGTTTAATGTGTTTTTGTAGTCCATCGTGACTTTCAGAAGGAACGAAACTAACAGCCGGGAAAAATGGTGTCAACGAACGCCGCGGCCGATATTGGTACAGTTTGGTGGGGCAAGGCTGCTGACGAGCCGGCTCGCGAGTACGCTCCCCCCGCCGAAAATGGCACAAAATAGCCAAGTACCCCCGCGGCTGGCAGAATCCCAAATTTGCCGGGAATTCCGCCTTGAGTTGGCCCGGAACCGCGTGAACGCGGATCTCCAAACTTTCAAATCAGGACCCCGCCCGCGGCGATTCGGATCGGGATAAAAAGAAAAACCGGGTCAAGCGGCCAGGGGATGGCCGAGAGACCCGGGGAATTTTCGAGAGTACGTACGTAAGATTACGAAGAACTCCGATCCGGGAGCGTACCAATACCCGGAACGAAAACTGTTACAGAAATTCAAAGAACACCGTGGACAGAACCATCAACCCGTCGCACCTTGCCTATATAAAATCATAAACACTTATTTATGTCAACATGCATAGATAAAGTATAAGCTGTATTTCTTTTAACACGCCAAACCAATAAGTGGATCATGCCACCCCCATAACGTTGCCGTTCCTGAGCGAATCCTGGGGAGGAGCAGGCGGGGCGGGAAGGTGTCCGGAAACGACATAGTGTCGGGCCTGCAGTTCGAAAGCGGCGCACCGCGTCAACACGAGAACGCATAAACAGGACACCACCCAAACGCCGGACCGAAGATTCCTGTTTACAGGTTAAAATTGACTGTTAATATAATTCCACGAGGCGAGTGAAAGGAAAGGTATGAAGAAAATTGAGGCGGTGGTCAAACCTTTCAAACTTGAGGATGTGAAAGCTGCGCTGAGCGGATTGGGCGTCGCGGGAATGACCGTGTCCGAAGTCAAGGGCTTTGGCCGGCAAAAAGGGCATACGGAAATCTACCGTGGCAGCGAATATGTCGTGGATTTTTTACCAAAGATCAAGATTGAAGTGGTGTTGGCCGACTCCCTGGCGGGTCCCGCAGTGGAAGCCATTGTCAAGGCGGCCAAAACCGGCAAAATCGGGGACGGGAAAATTTTTGTCAGCCCTATTCAGGATGTCATTCGCATTCGCACCGGCGAAACGGGCGAACAAGCCGTCTGAACATTGATTGGAAAGGATTAGATCGAATGAAAGATTTATCATTTGAGAATCAAGTTTTGTTCTATAGACATGGTCAGCAAAAATGTGAAATCCATTGGATCCAGCCGGGTGGAAGGCGGTTGTGAATAACTCGTGAACAAAAGTTAATATGTTGTCCTAGAAACGTTCGGCCGATTTGCGTAAAAAGTTCGCGTAAGCAAAAAGTTGGTTGTGATGTTTCAAAGGCTTTAGAAGACGCAGAATCAGAGTTTTGGTCTTATAATTCGCAAATTGTTACAAATCAGTATGTTGCATTGGTATTAGAGCGGTGGCTTTGATGATAAAGGGCGGGCGAGTGGACGCGTTATCATAAAATATAGGTTTGAAGTGGTGCAAGTGAGCACGGCGGGCGAAGTCAAACGCCAATTTTGGGACCAGGTGAATAAAATGCTTGGAAAACGGCCTTATTGACAAAACGCAAATGCAGCTTTCGGTTGAAAAAATTTGGAATTCGGCGCGGGAACATCTTCGTTCCCAGTTGAATACAGACACTTACAACATGTGGTTCGCCCCGTTGCGCGCCAATGCGGTTGACCCCAACTGCGTTACCTTGGAGGTGGCGAACGAATTCTGCGAAGTTTGGCTCAAGGACAATTATCTCAGCCTGCTGCAGGACGCCTTGGCAGTCGCCACCGGGCGCCAGTTGCAGATAAAATTCAAAATCGCCGCCGGCAGCGCCGCTCAGGCGCTTTGCGCGCCCGTTTCTCCAGCAGCGGCCAAACCCACCCGGGTTGCCGAGTCCAGCCACGAGCGTACGCCGCACAATGGGGAAATTAATTTCAATCCCAAAAACACTTTCGAAACCTTTGTGGTCGGCAACAATAACAATTTCGCCTACGCGGCGGCATTGGCCGTGGCCCAGGCGCCCGGCAAATCCTATAACCCGCTTTTCCTCTACGGCGGGGTCGGCCTTGGCAAAACTCATCTGCTCCATGCCATCGGCCAGTATGTCGCCAGCACCAAGAAAAGCGCGCGCGTCGCCTATGTCTCGTCCGAGAAATTCACGAACGAATACATTGACGGGATTCAAAACAATCAGTTGGCCCGATTCCGCAAGAAATACCGGCAAACCGACGTGTTGTTGATTGATGACATCCAGTTTCTGGCCGGCAAGGAACGGATTCAGGAGGAATTCTTCCACACGTTCAACGCATTGCATGAGGCGCACAAGCAAATCGTGCTCACCTGCGACCGCCCGGCCAGCGAAATCCAGAATCTGGAACACCGTCTCGTGTCCCGTTTCGAATGGGGGCTGGTCACCGATCTGCAACCGCCCGACATCGAAATGCGCCTGGCCATCCTCAATAAAAAGGCGCAACTCATGGACGTTGCCCTGCCCGAAGATGTCATGAATTTCCTCGCCAGCCGGATTCGCACCAATGTCCGCCGGCTCGAAGGCGCGCTCATCCGGGTGGCTTCCTATGCCTCGCTCACCGGCCGGAAACTGTCCATCGAAGTGGTGGAAGGTTTGCTGCGCGAAATCCTCCATGAAGAAGGCCGGCTCTCCATCAGCATCGAAGTCATCCAGAAACGCGTGGCCGAGCATTTTGACATTCGTCTCGCTGACATGACCAGCAAGCGGCGCCCGGAGAATATTGCCTTCCCGCGCCAGGTGGCCATGTATTTGTCGCGCCAGATGACCGAAAGCTCGCTCAATACCATCGGCGAAGCTTTTGGCGGCCGCGACCACGGGACGGTTCTCCACGCCTGCCGCCTGGTGAAAGACCGCATGGAAGTGGACTCCAATGTCCGACAGGTCGTCCACTATCTCGAAAAGCAGTTGATGCGCTGATTCCACGCTCGACACTTTTCTCTCCCCACCGGACACTTCTGTCATGCCGGTTATTGAAGTCAACGGCCTGACCAAGGCTTTTCAAACCTATAAAAAGCAGCCCGGTTTTGCGGGCGCGGTTCAAGGCCTGTTCCACCGGCAATACGAACAAACCGTTGCCGTCAACGACGTGCATTTCCGGATTGAGCCCGGCGAGCTGGTCGGCTTTCTCGGCCCGAATGGCGCCGGCAAGACTACCACGCTCAAAATGCTCGCCGGCCTGCTCCATCCCACGGGTGGCTCGGCCAAGGTCCTCGGTTACACGCCGTGGGAACGCGCCGACGGGTACCGCCGCCAGTTTGCCCTCGTCCTGGGCCAGAAAAATCAGCTTTGGTGGGACTTGCCCGCGCGCGAATCGCTGGAATTAAATGCAAAAATCTACGGCATTCCGGCCGACCGTTTTGAACGCACCGTCGCCGAAATGAGCGAACTGCTCGCGGTTAAGGAAAAACTCAACGTCAGCGTCCGGGAACTTTCCCTCGGCGAACGCATGAAGATGGAACTCATCGCCTCGCTGCTGCACCAGCCCAAGGTGCTTTTCCTCGACGAACCGACCATCGGACTGGACGTCGTCTCGCAAAAAACCGTCCGCGAATTCATCCGCCGCCACAATGCCGAGCAAAAGACCACCATTCTGCTCACGAGCCATTACATGGCCGACATCGAGGCGCTTTGCGAGCGCGTCATCATCATTGATCACGGCAAAATCTTTTTCGACGGCCGACTCGACGAAATCGTGGACCGCTTTGCCGATTCAAAATTCGTCACGATTCAATGCGTGAATGTCGAAGCGCAATCGGCCGAAAGCCTGGCGCGCTACGGGGAAGTCGTGGAAAAGAATTCCGGCTCCCTCACACTCAAGGTCAAGCGCGACCGCGTGATTACCGTCTGCAAATCATTGCTCGACGACCTGCCGGTGACCGACATTGACATTCAGGAAGTCCCGATCGAGGACGTCATCCGCCAGATTTTCGCGCGGTGAGGATGCGGTTGCCATCCATTAAAGAACTCGTTCATTCTCTTCACAATGAAATGCCCAATGTGTCAAATCGAACTTCAACATCAAAATGATCGGGGCGTCGAGGTGGACGCTTGTCCTTGCTGCCAGGGAATGTGGCTGACCCCGACCGAATTGGATCAATTGGAGAACGAGGCTTTCAACAATGAAGCGAACAAAGGCTCGCTCTGCCTGGTCAGTCATGAAACAGAATTCAAGTGTCCGATTTGCTCCGCACCGCTCAAACGATTCGATTATCGTTTTTTTGATCTACAGCTTGATTGCTGCCCCGAACACGGTTTTTGGCTGGATAAAGGCGAAGATAACCAAGTCCTGGAATTGATGCGCGGTGAAGAAGAAAGAGTTGAAAGGAAATTTGGAACGGAAAGCTCGTGGACAACGTACATCAACCATCTGCGTTCCCCTTCATTTTTCGCCAAGGTTAAAGATCTATTTCAACGGTAGAAACTATGCCGCTTCCACTTCCGGCTTGCGCCGCACCAGCGGCTGGCTTTCGCCGAGCACGGCGGACCGCGTGATTTTCACATGAACGACGTCGCCGCTTTCGGGCGCGTCGTACATCACGTCGAGCATGAGCCGTTCGATCAACCCGCGCAAAGCGCGGGCGCCGGTGCCTTTTTTCAGGGCCAACACCGCCAGTTCCCGCAAGGCATCGGGCGTGAATTCCAATTCCACGCCTTCCATCGCCATGAGTTTGGCGAATTGCTTGGTCAGCGCGTTTTTGGTCTCGGCAAGAATGGAAACCAGTTGCTCTTCGGACAGTTCCGCCAGCGTGGTCACCACCGGCAGCCGGCCGATGAATTCGGGAATGAACCCGTAATCCAGCAAATCCTCCGGTTCGGCGCGTTGTAAAAACTGATCCCGTGCGGCCTGGCCGTTCTTTTGCGCCTCGCCGATGGCGCCAAAACCCATCGTGTGCCGGCCCAGCCGCCGTTGAATGATTTTCTCCAAGCCGACAAACGCCCCGCCGCAAATGAACAGGATGTCCGTCGTATCCACACGGATGTATTCCTGCTGCGGATGCTTGCGACCGCCCTGGGGCGGCACGTTGCAAACCGTGCCTTCGAGGATTTTCAGCAGCGCCTGTTGCACGCCTTCGCCGGAAACGTCGCGGGTGATCGAGGGCCCGTCGGCCTTGCGCGCAATTTTATCAATCTCGTCAATGTAAACGATGCCGCGCTGGGCGCGTTTCACGTCGTAATCCGAATTTTGCAGCAACCGCAAGATGATATTCTCCACGTCTTCACCCACGTAACCGGCTTCGGTAAGCGTCGTGGCGTCGGCAATGGCGAAGGGGACATCAAGGACTTTGGCCAGCGTGCGCGCCAGCAGCGTTTTGCCGGAGCCGGTCGGCCCGATCATCAAAATGTTGCTCTTCTCAATTTCCACGCCGGCATGCTTGTTCTTGCCGGCAGCCAGTATCCCCTCCGGTTCCTGCTGAATGCGCTTGTAATGATTGTGAACTGCCACCGCCAGGGTTTTCTTCGCGTGCTCCTGGCCGACGCAATGCAAATCCAGTTGCCGCTTGATTTCCGCCGGTTTGGGGACGGTAAATTTCGGTTGTTTCTTTTGATTCTGGAGTTCCAGTTCGCGGTCCAGGACGTTTTTGCAGAGGATGATGCAGTTATCGCAGATATAAACACCCGGCCCGGCGATCAACTTGCGCACTTCCGCGTGCGATTTGCCGCAGAAACTGCACATGGTGAGCTGGTTGGGGCGGGCCATTGAGATTTAAGATTCAGGATTTGCGATTTTAAACATTCACCGATGATTTTTCCGCCAGGCCGGCGATTTCCTTGCGTGATTGCACCACCTGGTCCACGAGTCCGTATTCCCTGGCTTCCTCGGCGGACATAAACCGGTCGCGGTCCGTATCGCGCGTGATGTCTTCCACCTTGCGCCCGCAATGTTTGCCGAGAATTTCATTTAACCGGTCCTTGAGCCGCAAAATTTCCTTGGCCTGGATGCTGATATCCGTGGCCTGGCCTTGCACACCGCCCCAGGGTTGATGAATCATGATGCGCGCGTTCGGCAACGCGTAGCGTTTGCCCTTGGTGCCTGCCGCCAGCAACACCGCCGCCATGCTCGCCGCCTGGCCGATGCAATACGTGTTCACGTCGC
>Ga0335073_10001290_pt1 | contig 33451 bp, 28 predicted proteins | sample Lox_Sample_22_FD_207093 | JGI IMG/M metagenome (GOLD analysis project Ga0335073, IMG submission 207093) | Soil microbial communities from Loxahatchee National Wildlife Refuge, Florida, United States - Lox_Sample_2.2 | ecosystem: Environmental > Terrestrial > Soil > Wetlands | place: USA... | reverse complement strand
CTGTCTCGCAGGCCCGCGCGATGTGCCAGCCCGCGAAGTTGGACGAGCCGACATAGAGGATCTTGCCCTGCGCGATGAGCACCTCCATCGCCTGCCAGATCTCGTCCCACGGCGTGCCGCGGTCGATGTGGTGCATCTGGTACAGGTCGATGTGGTCGGTGCGCAGCCGCCGCAGCGACGCGTCGCAGGCCTGGCGGATGTTGAGCGCCGACAGCTTGCCCTCGTTCGGCCATGTCCCCATGTCGCCGTAGAGTTTCGTGGCCAGGACGGTCCGCTCGCGGCGGCCGCCGCCATCGGCGAACCAGTCGCCGAGGATCTCCTCGGTCCACCCGGCGTGCGACTTCTCGTTCTTCGCGACCTGACCGGGCGGGCTCTGCGCCCGGCCGTAGGTGTTGGCGGTGTCGAAGAAGTTGATCCCAAGCTCGTGCGCGTGGTCCATGATCGCGTGTGCCTCGTCGGGCGGCGTGAGCGACCCGAAGTTCATCGTGCCGAGGCAGAGCCTGCTGACGGACAGGCCGGACCGGCCTAGATGCGTGTACTCCATGGTGCTAGCTTTTCACGGCTCTGGGCTATGCTGGAGGTATGCATGACGCAGCGCGCAACGGCTGGTGGCGTCCCGCGTAGGGACGGCCACCGCAATCGAGCGCGCTGATCAGAGGCCGTCCGTCGAACGGGCGGCCTTTTCGCTGACCACATCAGGGCCGCCTTGGCGTGACAAACCGGCAAGGAGGACCTTAACCGTGACAACAGCGACACTCACCACGGCCCGGCGGCGCTCGGCGACGCTGGAGGAGCGGATAGCCGACGACGCCGGCCAGTTCCGCGTCCTGACGGGCGACCGGCCGACCGGCCCGCTGTCTCGTGCGGCTGATCGCGCGGCGGTTCGACGAGCGGTACGGGCGCACGTTCGGCGAGCCGGACGCGCTGCTGTCGCGGGCGCCGCTGCTGCTCGGCACCGACGGGACGAAGATGAGCAAGAGCCGCGGCAACGCGATCGCGCTGCGGGCGAGCGCCGACGAGACGGCACTGCTCATCCGGGCCGCCAAGACCGATCCGGTCCGGCGCGTCACCTACGACCCGGCGGCAAGGCCCGAGGTTTCCTCCCTCGTGCTGCTCGCGGCGCTGTGCGCCGGCCGCGACCCTGTGGCGGTGGCGGACGAGATCGCAGACGGCGGCGCCGCCGCGCTCAAGGCCACGGTGACCGAGGCGGTCAACGAGCGGTTCGCCGCGATCCGCGCCCGGCGGGCGGAGCTGGCCGCCGACCCGGGATACGCCCGCCAGGTGCTCCGCGAGGGGTGCGAGCGGGCCCGCGCGATCGCGGACACCACCCTCGGGGAGGTGCGCACGGCGATGGGCATGACGTACTGAACAACCGCCGGATGAGCCAGGTGCGGCAGGTGAGCCAGGTGAGTGGCCGGGTGGGCAGTTCTGGTCAGCTGACTAGAACCGAAACTTCGAACAACACGTACTAAATATCGGCGGGCCGTAATATCCCATCCCAGGAGGGACCATATGAGTCAATGGGATTTCGGCACGCCACCGGCCAGGCCGCCCGCGCCGCCAGCGCCACCCGCTCCGCCGGGGGGCTACCAGGGGGGCTACGGCAACGGGGTCCCCGACGACGCGTTCGATGACGGCTTCTCGCCGATCAGCTACGAGCGGGACCCCTACGAAGGCCAGTACGCGCAGGACCCATACCAGGCGGACCCCTACCAGCGGGACCCCTACCAGCGCGATCCGTACCAGCGGGACCCGTACGAGCACCACACGGCGGTGTTCGACCAGCTCTGGCCATCGCAGGACGACGAACGCCGCCCGAGCCTGCTGCGCTGGCTGATCCCTGCCGCCATCGTCGCGGTGGCCGCGACCGTGGGCGGCGCCGTGGTGCTGCTTGGCAGCGGCAGCCCGAGCACCCCGGCCGCCGCGCCGCCCGCCGTCACCCAGCCCGCGTCGCCCACCGCCGCCAAGCCGCCGGCGAGCCTGAACGGGGCGCCGCTGACCATGGCGCAGGCGCAGGCCGTCGTCGCCCGCTACACGACCGCCAACAACGAGGCCAACGCCCAGCGCAGCGACACGCTGCTCGGCACCATCGAGACCGGCAGCAGCTACGCCATCGACGCGGGCCTGTACCGCGCCCAGCGGGCGGAAGGCGCCGCGGCGTACCCGCCGTTCGGCCCGACGCAGGCGCGGTACTACATCCCGCGCGAGCAGACCGCCTACCCGCGCTGGTTCGCCGTCCAGGTCGTCAACGCCGGCCTCAGCGCCCCGCGGAAGGCCACCGGCATGGAGTACCTGGTATTCACCCAGGCCACGCCCGGCGCCCCGTGGCTGAACGCGATCGAGCCGTACGTGGTCGGCGCCACCGGCAACACCCCGCAGATAGCGCTCGGCACCGACGGCCTCGCGACCGCGGTCTCCGCCAGCGCCGCGTCGCTGGCGGTCGCGCCGGGCCAGGTCCCTGCGCTCACCGCGACCTCGCTGGACGGCGGAGCGGGCCCCCAGGGCGGGCTGGCGAACCCGGGCAACCTCGCGGACGGCGTGGACCAGGCGTTCTGGCGCAAGCAGCTCCCGGCCGCCACGATCACGGACCGGCACACGCCGGCGGGCGGACCGGTGTTCGGGCTGCTGACCACCGACGGCGGCGCGCTGCTCTTCTACACCGACGCCGCGGAACTGACCCTGAACTCACCGTCCGGCGAACTGCTGCACCTGACCATCCCCGGCTTCTACACCGCCGGCCAGGCGATGACGACGGCGGGGATCGGCTACCAGGAGCAGTTCGCCACCTATGTTCCGCCGAAGGGCGGCGGGACGGACTCGCGCGTCGTGGCGGATTACTCAGGCATCACGGCATCGAATTAAGACCATCATTATCCCGAACGGTCCCAGCCGCTCCGGCCGCGCCCGCCGACTGCAGCCGGGGCGCGGCCAGCGCGCGCGAGGGCTAACCGACCAGCTTGAACCGCGCGCCGGTCGGGTCGGCGGCCCCCGCCAGCCGCCCGTACGGCGTATCCTGCGCCGGCTGGGTCACGGTCCCGCCCAGTTCCGTGATCGTGGCGAGGGCGGCGTCCGTGTCGGGCACCTTGATGTAGATCCCCCAGGAGCCGGCCGCACCCGCCGGCAGGAACTGCGACCCGTCCATGATCCCGGCGATCGTCTCCGTGCCGTCTTGCAGCGCGGTGAGCCGGAACTCGGCCGTGTCGCTCACCACGCGCCCGTCCCAGCCGAACACGTCGCGGTAGAACGCGACGCTCCCCGGGTAATCCCGGGTGAGCAGCTCGAAGTAGGCCGGCCACCCAGGCTCGCCGAAGACGCTGGTCCCGGGGAAGGCCTTCGCCTGCCAGGCGCCGACCCGCGCGCCGGACGGGTCGTCGACGATGGCTTCCACGCCGAGGTCGGCGATGTCCATCGGCCCCTCGCGCAGGCTGGCGCCATGGGCGAGCGCCGCCTCGACGGTGCTCTTGGTGTCCGCCGCGGACAGGTACACGCTCCAGGTGTCCGCCAGGTCCGCGCCCGGCATGCCGGGCACCTTCGGCATGCAGCCGGCGACGGGCGCGCCATCGCGCATGAACATGAAGTAGCCGCCGAACTGCTCCGCGGCCTCCCCCGCGCTCCAGCCGAACAGCCGCGTGTAGAACTCCCGTGCCCGTGCCACCTCCGACGTCAGCAGGTCCATCCAGCACGGTGCCCCGATGGGTCGCGTCATCGCGGCCTCCCCTCGTGTCGTGATCGCTCTCACAGGGCAGACGCCACCGACCGGCCGAAATCATCGGGACACACGGCCGGCCGCCGGTGACCTTCGGCTCTCGCGGTTCCGTGTCCGGCCGCATACACGATGGTGGTGGAGGGCAGCACGCATGCATACGATCATCGAGAGCAGCCCGGCCACGGGCACGGCGCAGGTCTCGCCGGCTGCGCGCATCATCGACGGGGTTAAAGTCTACGGCACTGGCGCGGCGGCGGTCCGCGCGCTCGACGCCATCTCGGCGGACTTCGCATCGGGCGAGTTCACCGCCATCATGGGCCCGTCCGGGTCTGGGAAGTCAACGCTCCTGCACTGCCTGGCGGGCCTTGACCGGCTCACTTCCGGGCAGGTGCTGCTCGGGGACGTCAGGCTCGGCGACCTGAGCGACAAGGCCATGACGCTGCTGCGCCGTGACCGGATCGGCTTCGTCTTCCAGGCGTTCAACCTCGTCCCCACGCTGACCGCGGGGGAGAACGTGGTGCTGCCGCTCACCTTGGGCGGCAAGCGGCCTGACGCGGCGTGGCTGGCGGAACTCGTCCGCGTGCTCGGCATCGCGGACCGGCTCGAACACCGGCCCGCTGAGCTGTCTGGCGGGCAGCAGCAGCGGGTGGCGACGGCGCGCGCGCTTGTCACCCGCCCCGAACTCATCTTCGCCGACGAGCCGACCGGCAACCTCGACTCGAAGTCGGCGGCGGAACTGCTCACCCAGATCCGCCGTGCGGTCGACGAGTACCGGCAGACCGTCGTCATGGTGACCCACGACCCGCGCGCCGCGGCGTACGCCGACCGGGTGCTCTTCCTGGCCGACGGCCGCGTGGTGCGGGACCTGCAAGCTCCGACGGCGGACCGGGTCCTCGACGCGATCCGCGAGCTAGGGCATGAGTAGCCATGTTGCGCATCATGCTCAAGGGCGTCGTGACGCACCGCCTCCGCTACGCGCTGACCGCGCTCGCGGTACTGCTCGGTGTCGCGTTCATCTCCGGCACGTTCGTACTCACCGACACGATGAACAACACCTTCAACAACCTCTGGAGCCAGATCTACCAGGGCACCGCGGCCGTGGTCCGGGCCAGCCAGTCCTTCAATCCCGGCACGAGCTGGACTAACGACCGCAACCTGATCGATTCCAGCCTCGCGGGCACCGTGGCCAAGGTACCGGGCGTGCAGGCTGTGGCGCTCGACGTCGACGGCTACGCCCGGATCGTCGGCAGCAACGGCAAGCCGCTCGGCATGGCGTCCAACGGTCCGCCGACGCTCGGCGTGGCGTGGACCGACGTGACGGCGCTCAACCCGCTCCGGCTGCTGCCCGGCGGGCAACCGCCGCGAGGTCCGGGGCAGGTGGTGATCGACAAGCACTCCGCCGATGTCGGCGGGCTCACGGTCGGCGACAAGGTGCGCATCCTCACCCAGCAAGGCTCCGGCGTGTACACGATCACCGGCGTCGCCAGGTGGGGCACCGCGGACAGCCCGCTCGGCGCGACACTCGCCGCCTTCGACCCCGCCACCGCCGCCAGGGTCGTGCTCGGCCAGCCAGGCAAGGTCAACGACATCAACGTGGAAGCCGCCCCCGGCGTGTCGGCGGACACGCTCGTCACCCGGATCAGCGGTGCCATTCACGCTCCCGGGATCCAGGTGGTCAGCGGCGCGTCCATCACGCAGGAGGGACAGCAGACCACCCGCCAGGCCATGAGCTTCGTCGGCGACTTCCTGCTCGCGTTCGGCTTCATCGCGCTGTTCGTCGGTGCGTTCGTCATCTTCAACACGTTCGCGATCGTGGTCGCCCAGCGGCAGCGTGAACTCGCCCTGCTCCGCGCCGTCGGCGCCAGCCGCCGCCAGGTCCTTGCCGCCGTCCTCGGCGAATCGCTGATCGTCGGCCTGCTCGCTTCCGCGGCCGGCGTGGCCGCCGGCGTCGGCCTGGCCGTGCTGCTCAAGGCGGGCCTGTCGGCGCTCGGCTATGACCTGCCGGCCAGCGGGCTTCTCATCGGCACGCGAACCGTGCTCTTCGGCCTGCTGGTCGGGACCCTGGTTACCGCGGCGTCGGCGATCGTGCCCGCTCGGCGCGCGGCGACCATCCCGCCGGTCGCCGCGCTGCAGGACGCGGCGGCGGAGCCGCGCCAGCCGTCGCTGCGGCGGTCCGTACGCCGCGTGATCGTGGCCGCCGTGGGCGTGGCGGCCTTGTGCACCGGCTTGTTCGGCCACACGGGTTACAACGTCCCGCTCGTCGGCATCGGGGCCGCCGTGGTGTTCATCGGGGTGGCCATGCTCAGCCCGCTCGTCGTGCGGCCGGTCTGCCGCGTGCTCGGCGCCCCGGTGGCGCACGGTGCCACGGCCGGCACACTCGGGCAGCGCAGCGCCATGCGCAACCCCTCGCGCACGTCGGCCACCGCGGCCGCGCTGATGGTGGGCGTGGCCCTGGTGTCGATGATCACGGTCATGGCGTCGTCGGTCAAATCCTCGGCCGACTCGGTCATCAACTCCGCGCTGCGCGCAGACTTCGTAGTCAGCAGCGGGGCGCAGGCCGGCGGGCCGAGCGGCCTCAGCCCCGACCTGGAGCGGTCGCTGGCCGCGCTCCCGCAGGTTGGCACCGTGGCCGGGATCCGTACCGGCGTGGTGAAGGTGTTCGGGACCGTGACCCCTGTCGTCGCCGAGGACACCGCCAAGACCGCGCGGCTGTTCGACATCGGCGTGACCCAGGGCAACATGGCCGCCATGACCCCGGCGGGAATCGGCGTGTCGACACAGGTCGCCTCCAGCCAGCACCTGCGCCTGGGCAGCACGGTCGCGGTGACGTACCCGACGACGGGCACCAAGAACTACACCGTGCAGTTCATCTACAGCGTCCGTGACCTGGGCGGCGACTACATCCTCCCGCTCGCCGCGGGCCAGGCGAACTTCGCGTCCTCGCTCGACGTCGCGATCTTCCTCAAGCTCGCCCCAGGCGTCACCGCCAGCGCGGCCCGGCCCGCGATCGACCGGGCGCTGGCCGCGTACCCGGGCGCCGCGCTCCAGGACCAGGCCCAGTACCAGGCGTCGTACACGCAGGCGGTGAACTCGCTACTCAACCTCGTGAACATCCTGCTGTTGCTGTCGCTGCTGATCGCCCTGATCGGCATCGCCAATACCCTGGCGCTGTCGATCTACGAGCGGACCCGTGAGCTCGGCCTGCTGCGTGCCGTCGGCATGACCCGCGGTCAGCTGCGCTCGGCGGTGCGCGCGGAGGCGCTGGTGATCTCCTCGTTCGGCGCTCTCGAAGGACTGGTGCTCGGCGCGCTCTTCGGCTGGGCGGTCGTGGCCGCGATGCGCTCGTCGGGCGTCACCCAGCTGGTCTTCCCGGTATCGCAGCTGCTGACCGTCGCGATCGTGGCGGCGCTGGCCGGCCTGCTCGCCGCGATAGCGCCAAGCAGGAGGGCGGCCAGGCTCAATATCCTGCAGGCGGTGACGACGGAGTAACCCCTACCGGGCGCGATGCCACCGAGCTCATGGTGGCCGCAGTTTGTGCGGGAGGCATGCCAGGCCATGGTGAGGTCGGCTTTCTGCCAGGCGGTTCCGCGCCCGCGACTTGTGAACCTTTTCGCGCAAACACGCGAGTGTCGTGACCCCGGCTGTCCCGCGAGGGGGGCGATGCCGCCGCCCGCCCCGGCACCGGTGCCCGGGACATTCCCGTCCCACGCCAGGCCGACGGATCTGACTTACAAGGATGGAAACGGGGGGTCTGCGCCCCGGGCGTCACCGGATTGGGGTTCCCGGTGCACAAGGGCAGGGGGTATGCCACCTGATATATCCAGATTTATCCGCATATTCGAGCCGACGCGTGGCTGGTGGCCAATTCCGACTGGTCCGGGGCTGTTTTGGGCTGGCCTCGCTGGTGATGGCGGTCTCGGTCCGCGTCCGTGAACATCACCGGGCACGGCTGCCACTGGTGCCACGCTGACGAGGCCGGCAAGGGCAAGATCACAAGATCGGGGATAGTAAACGTAGCCAGGGCTACCCGGAATATCCCATGATCTTGGAAACCGGCTGCTGGCCCGGCAGGCGCGGTGATCGTCGACGACAAGCAGCGCGAATTCGCCACCAGGATCCGACGCGACCGTGAGCGCGGTTGGTGCCTTTCATGATCACGGGTCAAAGAGGGTCGGATTCGTACCCCAACGACCCGTGATCATGGTCGCCAATGGTCGCCGCCCGCTCTCTATACCCGGACGGGGTATTGGAAGCCCGATATCCTCGGCCTTTCAACGCCAGCTTCGCCCCGCCGATACCAAGATCAACTGAAGCTAAGCGTCACTTCATGCAGACGCAGAAGCGGTCCTGGAACTCGTCGAGCGCGGCCAGCCGCCCCGCCTGGAACGCGGCGTCCCACAGGTCCGCGAGGGCTTGCGGCACGGCATCGTCCGTGTGACCGAGCCGGCGCGCCGCCAGCGCGACCTCCTGCGCCTTCTGCTGCTCGTTCATCATCGCCTCCCTGGCCGCTGATGATCCCATTCTCGCTGGTGGCAGGACCAACGTGCAGGGCCGGATGGGCCTCGATGACGGGACCTCGGTCCCTGACGCCCGGCCGGCTGGCGAAGAGCCCCCGGGGGACCCTAGCCGCGCCGTACCGCGCGGACCACGTCGCGGTGCTCGCGGATCGCCTGCCCGGGAGTGCTTCCCGGCTGGACGCGGAACCCGCAGTACAGCGCCACGCCGAAGTCGGGCAGGAACTTCGCGGCCGTCGCCTGGCGGCGCCGCAGGCCCGGCTCGCCGTCCAGCGGCAGCACGATGCCGAGGAAGACGCGGGCGTCCCCCGCCTCCAGGTCGGCGAGCGGCCGGAAGAACCGCTCGTCCTCGCTGCGCAGGTAGCGGGGCCCCGCCATGTGCACCCAGTCGGCCTGCCGCCCGGAATGGCCGATCGCGTAGTTCGCCATCCGCACCAGCACGCCCATGTCCCGCGCCTCGTACATCGGCCACTCGGGGAACGTGCCGTAGCACAGGTGATAGCCGACAAGGACGTCCGGGGGGATCAGCCGTGGCAGCCGGTCGACGGCGGCCGCGAAGCGGTCCCACGCTCCCCCGGCGCCGCCGGCGCTCCACGCCAGGACGCCCTCGATGTCCAGGGTCTCGTAGGCGATGTCCCACTGGATGGCCAGGTCCCGGGGCGGGATCGCCGTGGTGAGCCGCTCGATCTCCCGCGCGACGAGGTCTTCGTAGCCGCGCACGGCGACCGGGTAGTCGGCGGCGAAGTCGTCCCGCAGGCCGTTCAGCGCGCTCACAGGGAACGGCAGCCCGACCTGGAACCGCAGCCCGTCCGGTAGCACGCCTTCGGCGCGCAGCGCCCGGAACACCTCGTACGACGCGATCGCGTCGTCAACGCGCGGCCAGGAGTCCCAGCGCACCTGCGTCACGCCGGGCCGGATCCGGAAAACGGGGGTCTCGTAGGCGTGCCGCGGTATCCCGGTGGGCGACTCGGTCTCCTTCACCGTCTCGATCGCCGGATTCGGCCGGACCAGGCGTTCGCGTTCGTAGCCCACCCACGACGAACGCGGACCGGTTTCACCGTCGGGCAGCGCGAACACCAGGCCGGCGAAGTTCGCGGCGCCCGCACGCAGCGCCTCCTCGGTCGACGCCGCCGGCACGCTTCCCACCAAGAGCAAGTCACTGGACACTCGCGAGGTCATGCTCTTTAACTTACGAAACGGCGGTAGCTTTTTCGAGTGACCCGAGCACCCATCTCCCTGCCCGGCCGGACCGTCATCATCGACTACGGGGAGGTCATCTCGCTGTCTCAGTCCCTCGCCGACCGTGACGAGCTCCGAGCCCTGGCTGGAGTGGACAGCGGGCCGTTCTGGCGGGCCTACTCCGCCCACAGGAACGGGCTCGACCAGGGCACGGCCGGCGTGTACGCCTACTGGCAGGCGATCGCCGATGACGTAGGGGCCAGCTGGGACGACGCCCGGATACACGAGCTGTGGGCCGCGGACATGCGTAGCTGGATGCGGATCAACCCCGGCACGATCGAGGTGCTCGCCGACCTGAAGGCGGGCGGCACGCCGATGGCGTTGCTGTCCAATGCCGGCGCCGACTACGGCAGCTACTTCAGGCACGGCCCGCTCGGCGACTACTTCACGGCGTGCTATGTGAGCGGTGAGCTCAACATGCTCAAGCCGCACGCTGAGATCTTCCGGCATGTGCTCGCCGACCTGGGCATCACCGCCGCCGAGGCCGTGTTCACCGACAACCGCGACTCGAACGTGCGAGGCGCGCAGGCCCTCGGGATCACCGGCCACGTATTCACCGATCCCGGCTCGCTGCGCGCCTTCCTCACGTCGCTCGCCGCGTCAGGGGAAGCGGCGCCGCAGCCACACGAACGTGAACCCGGCTAGCACGAGCGCCAGGCCGGTGAAGATCGCCAGCTCGCACCACTGCAGCGGCCAGTAGCGGGTCGTGGGCACGTAGGTCAGCAGTTCCCTGATGCCCAGCTTGTCGAAGCATACCTGGCCCGCCTTCGCCAAGCCCGGGTTCGGAGTCGCGTTCCTGGTAAGGGGCGGGAACGCGTTGGGGCATACCCCCGCGCCGGGTACCGACGGCTGGCCGTGGTTGACCCGCAAGCCGAGGCCGTACATGCCGTTCCCGAGGTCAATAGCGCCCTGCGGCCCGATGACCTTCCCCGCCCCGTTGATCGTCACGTTGCTGATGACGAAGTCAGCCGGGTTCGGCGGGCCGAGTTGCTGGACGGGGCTGCCGGCGTGCCCGCTCGCGTTGGGGAACCGCAACTGCGCCACGAGGCGCAGCGGGGCGAAGAGGCGCCAGCGGAGCCAGATCATCCCCAGGCGGGCGGCGGCGAAGACGGCGATCGTAACCACCATCGCGGGCAGGGTCCGCCGGAGCAGCATCCCGGCGGTGACGCCGAGCGCGAAAGCGAACGCGGCGTACCCGAGAGGGACGATGCCGCGCTGGTCGAACAGCCCGAACGGGTCGGCGTTCACCCGGTCGATGGGGCTGGCCCACCAGGTCAGCATGAGGCTGAGCAGCCCGGCGACAGCGACGCTCGCGAGGCCAACGAGGCCGAGCTTGACGGCCAGCCAGCGCCTGCGGGTGACGCCCTGGGTCCACGCGAGTTTGTAGGTGCCCGTCTCCAGTTCGCGGGCGAGCAGCGGCGCGCCCCAGAACACCCCGATGAGTCCGGGAACGACGACCAGCACGATGCCCAGTCCCTGCAGGAAGTGGTCGTGGTTGACGAGCGCGTTGTCAGCCGCGGCGCAGTCGTTGTGCGCGGCGCACGGCGCGACGCTGGTGTCGTAGATCTGGACCAAATGCGGGCCGGTGACGGCCAGCACGACGGCGATGACGGCGAGCAGGCCGAACGACGCCATGGCCTGGGCCCGGAACTGCCGCCAGGTGAGCTGGATCATCGCAGGACTCGCAATCCCCGGCTGCCGCTGTCTCCGTTGCCGCCCTCTCCGTTGCCGCCGTCTCCGTTGCCAGTGTCGCCGTCGCCGGCGCCGCGGCCGCTGGCGAGTCCGCCGCCGCGCGCACGGCGCATGTAGGCGAGCACGAGGTCCTCCAGGCTCAGCTCCCCGACGGTCCAGGCCGGGTCGTGGACCGGCCCGTCGCACCGGGCCACGAGCGTGGTCTGCACGTCCGTGTGGCTCTCCTCGATGACGTCGAAGTCAGCGGGCAGCGTGCGCGGGTCGCGGCGCGGGCCGGTCAGCCGCCAGTGTGTCGCGAGCAGCGCGTCCACCTCGCCGGCCACCTGCACCCGCGAGGACGCGAGCACGATGATGTAGTCGCAGACGCGCTCAAGATCGGCGACGAGGTGGGAGGACAGCATGACGCTGAGCTTGTCTTCCGCGATGGTCGCCATGAGCAGCTGCAGGAACTCCCGCCGGGCGAGCGGGTCCAGGCTGGCGACGGGCTCGTCGAGGATGAGCACCTCTGGCCGCTTCGCCATCGCCACGGTGAGGGCGAGCTGGGCGCGCTGGCCGCCGGACATCTTGCCAGCGCGCTGCCCCGGTGGCAGGCCCAGCTCGCCGATGCGGCGTGCCGCCAGGCCGGCGTCCCAGTTCGGGTTGGTCCACGCGCCCATGCGCAGGTGGTCGGCGACCGACAGCCGGGAGTAGACCGGGGTGTCCTGGGCGAGGAATCCCACGCGGCCGATTTGCCCGGCGTCATCCCGGGGCCGGCCGCCGAGCACCTCAAGCGTGCCCGTCGTGGGCTTCTCAAGCCCCACGGCCATATGCAGCAGGGTGGTCTTGCCGGCGCCGTTCGGTCCGACCAGCCCGGCGACCCGCCCCTGCGGCACGCGCAGTGTGCAATCCGCGAGCGCCCACCGTCGCCCGTACCGCTTGCCGAGCCCGCTGGCGGTCATGAGGTCGGTCATGCTACGTCCTCCGCTCCGGAGGACCGAAAAGCGTCACGAAACAGCGCCTCGATGCTCTCGTCGTCAAGCCCGGCGCGGCGGGCTTTGAGCAGCCACCGGCGCAGCTCCTGGCGCAGCGGGCCGTGCGCGGTCAGCGACACGTCGCTCAGTGTCGCGGTCACGAACGTCCCGATGCCGGGCCGCGCCGCGACAAGGCCCGCGTGCTCCAGCTCCTTGTAGGCCTTGAGCACGGTGTTGGGGTTGATGGCCAGCCGCGCCACCACGTCCTTGACCGTCGGGAGCTGATCGCCCTCATGCAGCAGGCCGAGCCGGAGGGCGTGCCGAACCTGCTGGACGATCTGCTGGTAGGGCGACACTCCCGAGCGGGCGTCTAGGTGGAACTCGATCACGGTCACCTCTATTCATCTAGTTGCCTAGATAAATACCCTCCTACAGGAGGCGGCGTCAAGCAGGAAGCAGCGCCAAGCAGGAAGCAGCGCCAAGCAGGAAGCAGCGCCAAGCAGGAAGCAGCGCCAAGCCCGCAGTGGGACGATCGCATGTGACCAGTGAGACGAGAGAGTATAAAGTCGCTGCTGTTACTTCAGGTGCTTCATCGGCGCGACCCGCTCAGCGCGCGTATGAGAAATGGACGGCGAAACCGTCTCTCGATATATGTTTTCTGCCAAAGAATGGGACTGCCCAGATTGGTGAAGCCTGGCATACCCGACCGCCGTGCCTTAATCCGCTCAACAGGGGTCGCGTAAAGAAATCTGATCACCGATCTGAAAGATAAAGGCTGGACTCCCCTTCTATTCTCCGCCAAGATTGGACGCTAATACGCCCTGTCCCTCCGCGCGGCGGGATGTGGTGTGCCGGGGGAAAATAGAAGGGGGTCGCACCGTGCGCATCGGAGCGAAAGGTATCAGGGTAGGCGTCGTCGGTGTCGGATATTGGGGATCAAAACACGTACGCGTGCTGCGGTCGACGACGGGCGTCGCCGCGGTGGTCGGGATAGACGAGCGTTTCGGTGGAAAGGGCGACGACAAATCGGACCCTGACGGGATCCAGTACGCCGATCTCGGGGAAGCGTTGGATGCAGTGGACGCGGTGGTGATCGCGACCCCGCCCTCCAGTCACGCGGCGCTGGGCCTGCAGGCGGTTGCCGCCGGCAAGCATGTCCTTGTCGAGAAGCCGCTTGCCACGAGCGTGCAGGAAGCGCAGGCGCTCGTCGAGGCCGCGGCGGCCGCCGGCGTGGTCCTCATGCCCGGCCACACGTTCGAGCACAATTCGGCGGTCCACAAGCTCCGCGAGCTCGTGCGCAGCAGGGACCTCGGGCAGCTGTACTACCTTGACTGCGCCCGCCTGAACCTCGGGCTCTATCAGAACGACGTCAACGTCATCTTCGACCTGGCCTCGCACGACATCTCGATCGCGAACTTCCTGCTCGGCTCACGGCCGACCGTGGTCACCGCGTGGGGATCGCGGCACGTCCACCCGCAGTACGAGGATGTCGCGTACCTGCGGCTGGACTACACCGATCTCGGGGTGCGGGTGAATATCCACGTCAGCTGGCTGGATCCGCGCAAAGTCAGGCGGATAACGGCCGTGGGGTCGCGGAAGATGGCGGTCTTCGACGACGTCGACGCCGAGGAGCGCATCCGGGTCTACGACAAAGCGGCGATCCCGCCGGAGGCGGACGAGGGGCCGCTGTCCAAGGTCGCCTACCATGTCGGCGACGTGGTGTCGCCGCACGTCGCGTTCGCCGAGCCGCTCGCCGTCCAGGATCAGCAGTTCGTGGACTGCATCCTGACCGGGACCCAGCCAGCCACTGACGGCAACAGCGGACTCGGCGTGGTCCAGGTGCTCGAGTGCGCGCGGATCTCACTAGCAGAGCAGCGGCACGTAGCGCTGGCCGAGGTATGCATGCGCCACGCGGTGCCTGCACTCGTCCCGGCGTCATCCTGATCGAAATCCCGGCGGTTACGGGGATATGCGGACATCTTTTTTCAACGGGGAGTAATAGATGGTTCACAAGTCATGGCGTAGTCCGGGATTCCTGTCTCGCCGGATCCGGCTCACAGGCGCGGCCGCCCTGCTCGCGGTCGCCACGCTGATCATGGGCGGGCTAGGGGCCGTGCCTGCCAAGGCGGCGACGTCGCCGACGGTCGTCACCTTCACCTTCGACAACCAGTGGGAAAACCAGATGACAGCCGCGGCCGACCTGCAGGCGGCTGGAATGGCGGGCACGTTCTACATCATCTCGGGCTGGATCGGCCTGTCCGGCTTCATGTCCATGTCCGACCTGAACACGCTCAAGGCGGACGGCGACGAGATCGGCGGCAAGACGGTCGAGAACACTGACCTGCCCACCGTCTCGAACGCTGAGGCCGAACGCGAGATCTGCATGGGCCGTGACGTGCTGCTCGGGGACGGCTTCGACGTCACCGACTTCGCTTACCCGTTCGCGGACCTGAACGCCGAGGACGAGACGCTAGTCAAGACCTGCGGGTTCAACTCGGGCCGCGGCGTGGGCAACATCAACTCGGTGGAACCGGGCGGATGCCTGTTCCCCGACTGCCCGTACGCGGAAACCATCCCGCCCGCCGACCCGTACCAGATCAACACGCCGGACGACGCGGAGACCAACACCACGCTGGCCAACATGGAGACGGACGTCACCGACGCCCTGAACAACGGCGGTGGCTGGCTGGTGTTCTCCTTCCACCAGATCTGCGCCACCTCCACGGCCGGATGCGACCCGACGTACTCCTGGTCGCCGGCGAACTTCGAGGCGTTCGTCACCTGGCTCAAGGGCGAGGAGTCCGCTGGCGTCACGGTGAAGACGGTCCAGCAGGTCATCGGCGGGGCGGAGCAGCCGGCCGTCACCGCGCCCGCGGCGCCGCCGGCGCCGATCGGCACCAACGCCCTGGTCAACCCGACGCTCACGACAGCCGACTCGGTCACTCCGTCCAACCCCGAGTGCTGGGCCCCGGAGAGCTACGGCACCAACACCCCGGCCTTCGCCTGGTCCGCGACCGGCGGCGAAGGAGGCGGCGGGATGGAAACCATCACCATGAGCAACCTGAGCTCGGGCGACGCCAAGCTGGTGCAGACATTCGACCTGGGCCAGTGCGCGCCCAGCGTGGTGGTCGGTGATTCCGAGCAGCTCAGTACCTGGTACAAGTCCACCGCTCCGGTGTTCTTCACGGTCTACCAGCGCAACGCCGACGGAATCTGGTCCTACCTGACCCAGAGCCCCACGTTCGCCCCCGCATCGGGCTGGACGCAGGCCACCTGGCTCACGCCGCAGATCCCGGCCGGAGTCACCGCCATCAGCTATGGCATGACGATCCCGAGCAACGGAACGCTGTCCACGTCCGACTACAGCATGGTGGACGTCGGCGCGGGAGTGCCCGCCCCGGCGCCCGTCGGCCAGAACGCGCTGATCAATCCGCTGTTGCAGACCCCGGACGGGACGGGCGCGAACCCGTACTGCTGGGCGCAGGAGGGCTACGGCACCAACACGCCGCAGTGGTCCTGGTCACCGACCGGCGGTCAGGCCGGCGGCGAGGAGACCATCACCATGACGAGCCTGACCTCAGGCGACGCCAAGCTGACCCAGCCGTTCGACAGCGGTAACTGCGCGCCCACCGCCGTCGCCGGAGTCAAGTACAACATCAGCCTGTACTACGAGTCGACGGTGCCGGTGTTCATCACGGTCTACCTCCGGTCGACAAGCGGCGCCTGGAGCTACTTCACGCAGAGTCCCAACTTCGCCGCGGCCGCGGGGTGGACCCAGGCGACGTGGACGACGCCGGACATACCAGCCGGATACAACGGCATCAGCTTCGGGATGACGATTCCCAGCGTGGGAACGCTGTCGACCTCCGACTACAGTCTGGTCGACACGGGAACAGCCTGACACATCGCTGCTCGCAAAGGGGGCTGTGGGCTGGTGAGATTTTCCAGGTGCCGCGTGTGCCTAGCCTCCGTCGCCTGCCTGGTGGTCGCGGGAACAGCCGCGACCACCGGCGCGACGGGGCATGCCAGGGCCGTGAGCGCGGCAGCGGGCGCGCCCGCGGGGGTGGTCGGCAACACCCCCGCGGGACGGTCCGCACAGGGCAGCACGGCGAAGGCGGCACTGCGGGTACGCGGTAGCCGCCTCGTCAATTCCCGCGGGCAAGTTGTCCGGCTGATCGGATTCAACAATTCCGGCGCGGAATACGCATGCGAGGAAGGCTGGGGCATATTCGACACGCCGACCACGACCGTGTCCCTGGCGATGGTCAGGGCGATGCGGACGTGGACGGGCGCGAATGCGGTCCGCCTTCCTGTCAACGAGCAATGCTGGCTCGGCTTGCGCGGAATACCGCCGGCTTACGCCGGCGTGAATTACAGGCGGGCGATCGAGCGGTACGTGTCGATGCTCACCGCGAATGGCTTCGCGGTCATCCTCGACCTGGCCGGGACCGCTCCCGGCAGCGAAATGTCGGCGAATCAGGAGATGATGCCGGACAGCCACAGCGTGGCATTCTGGCGGTCCGCGGCGGCGGTGTTCCGCGGCGACTCCCTGGTGCTGTTCGACCTCTTTAACGAGCCGTGGCCCGACAACGACGCGGACAGCCCCGCGGCGTGGGCGTGCTGGCGCGCCGGCGGGTGCGTTCAGGCCTCGCAGAACGGGCCTGACCAGTACACGGCGGTGGGCATGCAGCAGCTCGTGAACGTGGTGCGCGCCGCAGGCGCCCGCAACGTCATCATCGCGGAAGGCATCCAGTACGCGGAGACGGTCGACCGGTGGCTCAGCTACCGGCCGCACGACCCAGATGGCAACCTCATCGCGTCCGTGCACGTCTACTCCTTCAACCAGTGCTCGACCCTCGCGTGCTACAACGGCAGCATGAAGGCGGTGGCCGGACGCGTCCCGCTGCTGATCGGCGAGTTCGGCCCCAACCTGACGGTCCCCTACACCGCCGCGCTTGACAATGAGTGCCCGGTGCGCGACATCGGCGCCACGGGTTTCGACGCGACGCTGCTGCGCTGGGCGCTGCGCAACGGCGTCAGCTGGACCGCGTGGAGCTGGAACGCGTGGGGCGACTGCTGGTCACTGATCCGGAGCTTCGACGGTCGTCCGACCAGCCCCTACGGCCTCATCGTCCGATCGGCGCTGCGCAGCGAGCGGGGCTCCGTCCGCATCTGAACCGCGGGCGGGGCCGCTGGCCGCCAGGCCGACAGCTGCAGGGGCTTGGCGCACGGGGCGCCGGACAGCGGCACGCCGGATCAGCGACCGGGGCACGTGGTTGAGCACTCCGACCATGTGCCGCTCGCCCGCCGGCAAGATCTCGCCCGCGACGGCTCGCACATCGGTCCTGCTGGTGCGGCGAGCGGCCGCGATCACCACGACCACGTCGCTCATGGACGCCAGCACGGTCGGCTCCGAGACGGCGAGGACTGGCCCGCTGTCCACGACCACGACGTCCGCGGCCGACGACAAGGTCGCGAACACCGCGGCGAGCGCGGCCGGCTCGAGCGCGTCGGCCGGGTTGCTCCGCGTTTGCCCCGCGGGGATCACCACCAGCCGGGGCCGGTCGATGGCCTCAGCCACCTCGGCGAGCGACGACCGGCCGGCGACCAGGTCGGTCAGCCCGGGGCGCCCGGCCATGCCATGCAGCGCGGACAGCGAGAAATTCCGCACATCGCCGTCGACGAGGATGACCCGCTCGCCTGCCTGAGCCAGCGCGGCGGCCAGGTTGGCCGACACAGAGGTGCTGCCTTCCCCGCCGCGCGGTCCGGTCACGAGCACGACCTGTCCCCTGGCGGCGTCCGCGCGCGGCAGTTCGGTGACGCGGACGCGAAGGAAGCGGTACGCCTCCGCGGCCCGGCTGGCCGGAATCCTCGCGAACGCGAACGCCGCGGGCGCGGCCCTGCGCCGCACGCGCGGAATCTCGGCCAGCGCCGGCACGCCGAGGTTGCGGCTCAGGTCGTCGCGATCCCGCACCCTGTCGTCGGCCCGATCGCGGACGTAGGCCGCGCCGATGCCGAGCAGGAACCCGAGGAACGCGCCGATCGAGAGCATCAGCGACTTTTTCGTTCCTGCGGGCGTGATCGGCAGGGTCGCGGGGCTGACAAGCGTGACATTCAGCGGGTCCCGCGCTTGGACGCTCTTATCCGCGGTGGTCTCGTTCCTGAAGTCGATGTAGGTCTGCGTCACGACGCGGGCGCATTCCTCCGCTTGCGCCGGCTGGGGCATCGTGCAGCTGATCGACAAGATCGTGCTCGTGCCCGACACTGTGACGGCGACGTGCGAGGACAGATGACCGGGACTCATGCCCAGCGCCTGCGCGGCCTCGCCAAGGACGTCTCCTGACGTCGCGACCTTTTCCTCGGTGGCCAGGTTGGGCGTGACGGGAACCGAGCCGGCGATGATGCGCGGCTCGACGTCGATGGCGGCGGTTGAGGTGTACGCCACGGGCCGGCCCGAGACGCTGAGCCATGCCCCGATCAACCCGACGATTGTCGCCAGCACCACCCAGATCGCTTGCTTCCGTATCATTCTCATCGGAGGCCGCCTGCCAATCCGGTCCTAAACACGCTCGCCCGCCTCTCTGCGTTCGACAAGTCCCCTGATCGTGGATACGTACCGTCCCGCCTGGTGTTCCCAGGCGAGGAGCTCTGTGACGCGGCGCTGCCCCGCGTGTCCCATTTCGGCGCGTGCCGCCTGGTCGTCGAGGAGTTCGTCGATGAGCCGGGCCATCGCGGCGACGTCTCCCTTGGGGGCGTAGCGTGCCGCCTGGCCGGCGACGCGCACGGTCTCCGTCGTTTCGAACGCCACGACCGGCAGGCCCGCCGCCAGGTACTCCATGACCTTGACCCCCGACACGTACTCCTCGGTGTTCGGCTCGATCCCGATGTCGGCCGTGGACAGGTAGTCGAAGACAAGGTCCTCCTGCGCCCATCCGGGGAAACTCACCCAGTCGCCGATGCCGAGCCGCCCGGCCAGCTCCCTGACCGCGGGCAGTTCCTCGCCCGTGCCGATGAAAGTGAACGCGCAATCGGTCCGCTTCAGCTCATGCACCAGGTAGGCGATGGCGCCCAACGCGAGGTCGACTTGGTCCTGCGGTCCGATCAGCCCGAGCCAGCAGGCCAGGTAGCGGCGGGCCGGACGCAGGTCCTGGCGGGCCGGCCGCCTGGCTACGCGCTCGGCCGCCGGGCCGTTGCCCACGAGGACGACGCGGGCGTCGTCCACTCCTCCGCGAGCGCGCGCGATCGCCCCCAGCGATTCGTTGACCACGAGCACGCGGTCCGCCACCCGTAGGCTCCACGACTCCAGCAGCAGCAGCGCCCGGTACATGCCGCCGCCTCGCCGGCCGTAACGGGCCTCGTAGGTCTCGGGCGACGGGTCGCGGAAGTCGAAGACGACCGGACGCCCGAGCCGGCGGCACGGCGCGGCGACGGCGAAGTAGATGTCGGGAGTGCTCGCCACCTGCAGCACGTCGAAGCCGTGCCGCAGCAGCGACCATAGCGTGAGCACGGCGCCCATGACGACCGAGTAGCCGTACTCCACGGCGTACGCCAGCGGGCCGCTGCCCTCCGGGGGAGCCGGATACTGCAGCACGCGCACGCCCGGCACGCACGTGGAGTTGCGCGGGTCGCCCCGGCAGATCACGGTCACGTCGAAGCCGGCCTCGAGCAGCGTGCGCGCCTGCTTCCTGAGCCGGTGGTCGCGGGCCAGGGGCACGTTCTCGACGAGCACGAGCACCCGGGGCTTGCGCTTGCTGACACTGGTCATGCGAGTAGCTCCTCGAGGCGGGGAAGGGCGGCGGCCGCGGGAACGCCGCCGGGGGGCTTGGCCTGCTGCCGGCCGGGCAGGCGGCGTACCAGGGCCAAGAGCATGAAGAGCATGTCGCCGGACCCGCGATAGGTCAGATGCGGATCGAACAGCATGAGGAACAGCTGCGAGCACATGACGGCGGCCAGCGCGGTGCCCGCGGCCCCGGCCGCGTCGGCGCGCCGCGCGAACGACCAGCCCTTGCGGATGCAGGCGACCGCGAACGCGATGTAGCTCGCGAGCAGCGGGATGCCGCCGCCCCACAGCAGCCACGTGTAGCCGCTTTCTATCCACACGTACCCGTACTCCTGGTCGGGGGCGATCACGCGTGCGGACGGCCGCACGCCGAGGACCCAGTTGAAGTCCGAGGACAGCGTCGGCCAGAAGTACGTCTCCAGGTTGTGCAGGCGGGTCAGCCAGCTGATCGGAAGACCGGACGCGCTCTGGAACCCGCTGAGCCTGATCTCGATGACCGGCCACAGCAACACGGCGCCAATGATGGCGACGGGGATGGCGAAGGCGATGATCCGGCCCGATCTCGTGAGGATGACGATGACCGCGATGGCCACGATCATCCCGATCAGCGTCGAGAACTCGGCCGCCGCGACGACACCGAACGCGTAACTGACCGCCAGGCCGCCGAGCATCCAGCGCCACCTGCTCCCGCGCGAGATCAGCGCCACGGCGATGGCGAGGTTGAGTATGGCGAGATCGGCGACGGCGGCGGGCAGCGCGAGCAGCGAGCTGCCGCGCCCGATGGACAGCGCGCTCGTCACGTTCAGCGGGGCGTAGTACTTCGCGAGCAGCGCGGGGACGCCGAACTTGTTCAGTGACTGCAGGATGCCGATGACGCAGACGATCGCCCCTGATGCCATCGACAGCACCAGGCAGCGCATCGCCTGCTCACGGGTCGTGATCACCGAGCGGACGATGACGTACTCCGCCATGAGCTTCCACAGCACCAGGCTGTACAGGAGGTCGTCGCTGCCGATGGCCCGCTGGCGGGCCACCATCATGATCAGCGGCAGGATCGAGCTCGTGAGGCCGAGCGCGATCAGGCTGATGTCGATGGCGTCCAGCTTCGGCCACCGGCGGTCGCCTGTGCGGACGCGGGCGAGCCAGCGGACGCTGATGACCCCGGCGAACAAGACCATGAGCGCCTCGTTGGGCCGCAGCAGGGGAATCACGGAACCGGCGTTCACCCCCACGATGAGCGGGGTCAGGAAGATGAGCATGTACGCCGCGGCCGCCGGCCTGGCCATGACAAGCCCGCCGAGGAACAGGACGGCCGTCAGGAGCAGCGCGTACTTGAGCTTGACGCCGGCGAGCGCGCCGATCGCGAGGCAGGTGAGCAGGAGCGCGGCGTCGACCTGGCGCCGCGCGAGGAAGTGCCGAACGGCGCCGCCACCGCGCACCCGGGACTTCCGCGCCCGGGACTCCCGCGCCCGGGACTTCCGCGCCCGGTGCGGAGCGAGCCCGCGCACCCGGGCCACGCGACCGTGCAGCGCGCCGCCAAGCCAGCTCAGCTGAGGCGCCCGCATGGCCGCCTGGGCGCCGAAGTAGGTTCCGGCCCCCACCACGGTGGCGGCGAGCATCGCCGCCACCCGCCCCGCCTGGCCGGGCAGCAGGCGGGCCGTCGCGTCCGCGGCGGCGAGGGCGGGCAGGGCCATGATGGCCGAGCAGGCCGCCGAGCGCAGCAGCGGGCGCAGCGCGGGCTCATCCCCGCGCGGCAGGTCCCTGACGAGGTGCCGCACCAGGTAGAGCGCGGCGCTGATGCTGCCGGCCGACAGCCCGAGTCCAAGACCTGTCAGCAGGCGCGGGCCGTGCAGCGACGCGACCGCGGCGATGACCCCGGCGCAGACGGCTGTCTGGATGAGCATCCCGCGCAGCGGGTGCCTGGTGTCGTCGCGCGCGTAGCACGCGTAGGTCGTGATGAGGAACAGCGTCTCGCCCATGATTCCCGGCGCCAGGCCGAGCAGCGACGCCGACACGAGGCCGACGCCCCCGGCGTTGTGGAAGCTGCCGAACGCGATGGCGTTGGCAAGCGGCCTGGCGAGCACGGCGTACGCGGTCGCCGCGGGCAAGACGATGAAGGACGCGAACGCCAGCCCGCGCAGGTAGGTGTCGCGGAAGACGCGGGACTGATCCGGTCCGGTCATCCGGGACAGCCGCGGCATCAGCGACAGCGCGACCGGCGTGGCGCCGATGGCGATCGGCAGGAAGTAGAAGTTCGCCGCGAGCTGGAAGGCGACGACCCCGCCGGCTATCCGGTTGGCGACGACGAGCAGGGCGCCGAGTTGCAGCGCGGCGAGCGCCGCCTGCGTGGCCGCCGGCAGCGCCCGCCGCACCACGGCGCGCACCTGCGGGTCACGCCAGCCGGCCCTGGGCACCAGGACGATCCCCGCGCGCCGGGCGCCCCACCACTGCACGCTGGCGTGCAGGGCGACCGCGCCGGTCGAGCCGGCGCCGAGCACCAGCAGCAGCGACAGCGGCACGCGGGGCTCCTGCGCGCTGCGCGCGTACAGCGCCGCGACCACGCCGAGCACCGCTATCGTGCCGAGGTTCTCCAGGGCGGGGGCGGCCGCGGCGAGCGCGAACCGCCGGTGCGCGTTCATGACGGCCGTGGACGTTCCCACGACCGCGTAGAGGGGCACCTGCGGCAGCAGGAGCAAGACGAGGATGGCGCCGGTGGCGGCCTGGCTGTGCGCGGCGGCGGCGTTGTGGCTGCCCAGGGACCCGAGCCGCAGCAGCCACGGAGTCGCCGCCGCGACGATCGGCACGATGGCCAGCATGCCGAGCAGCGCGACGCCGAACAGGCTGCCCGCTGTGCGCGCGGCCGCCTGCCGGTCACCGGAGTCGACGTGCGGCACCAGCGCCGGCACCAGCAGCGACGAGAACAGCGACCCGGCCAGCAGGCCGTAGAAGATGAGGTTCGGCAGCGAGTTCGTGAACTGGTACGTGTTCGCGAAGTACGTGGCACCGAGCACCGCGGCGATCGTGACGCCGCGCAGCACGCCGGTGCAGCGGCTGACGATGGTCCAGACGGCGACCGACAGCGAGTCGCCGACCGCGCCTTCGGGTGTGGCGAGGTCCGACCCGCTGTCGGGGCGCTGCGCGGCGGCGGTTTCCGCCGTGCTGTCAGCCGTCACGCCGCCCCGCCCTTCATGAGGGCGGGCAGCGTGCGCAGGAGGATCATCACGTCAAGGGCCAGGCTGCGCCGCCGGACGTACTCGGCGTCCAGGTCGAGCGCCTGCTGCATGGTCAGCCGGCTTCGGCCGCTCACCTGCCACAGCCCCGTGATGCCCGGTTTCACCTCGAACCGCCGCTGGTGCCTGGCCGCGAACAGCTCGGCCTCCCAGGCAAGCACGGGGCGCGGGCCCACGACAGACATCTCGCCTTTGAGCACGTTGAGCAGCTGCGGCAGCTCGTCCAGGCTGGTCCGGCGCAGCCAGCTGCCCACGAGCGTGACCCGCGGGTCGCCGTCAAGCTTGAACAGCCCCCGGCGGCCGCAGACTTGCGGCTGGGACCCGGTGAGCTGGGTGGTGACGTACTCCCTGTGGATGGCGTCGTCGCTGTGCACGTACATCGTCCGCAGCTTCAGCAGCGTGAAGACGTGCTTGCCGCGTCCCAGCCGCTGCTGCCGGTAGAGCGCGGGTCCGCGTGACGTCGCCCGCACAAGCAGCGCGAGGAACGCGAGCAGCGGCCCGCACAGCACGAGGGCGGGCAGCGCGACCGCGATGTCAAGCGCCCGCACCGCGGCCTGCCCGGCCCCGCGCCTGGCGGCACGGCGCCGACGGCGCACTGATGGGGCGGCATGCCTTCCCGCCGGCCTGCGCGGTTTGGCGATGCCACCCGTCCGGATACCCGCCATCAGTCCGGCCGTTCGCCCCGGCTGCCGAGCAGGCGGAACCTGCTCGCGGAGCCGGCGTCGGCGACAACCCGGGCCGTCACGTCGGCCAGGTCGGCGACGGCGCCGCGGACCACGGCGGGATTGCCGAAGGCGACGACGCCGGGCGGGATGTCGCGGGTGACGACGGAGCCGGCGCCGATGAGGGCGCCGGCGCCGATCCGAATGTAGGGCAGTATGGTCACGTTCACGCCGATCTGCGCGCCGGCGCCGATCCTGGGGCCGGCCATGAGCTCGGCCGATCGCTGGTCGCCGGGGTACAGGTCGTTGGCGATGGTCACCCCGGGAGCGAGGAACGCGTCGTCCTCGAGCTCGGTGAACTGGGCGATGTAGCAATTGCAGTGGACCTTGACCCGGTCGCCGATGCGGCAGCCGTAGTCGATGACGCTGTTGCTCCAGATCGCGACGTCATCGCCGATCACGCATTCTTCGCGCACGATGACGCCGTGGCCTGTCTGCAGGCGCAGCCCGACGCGCGAGCCGTCATACAGCACCGTTCCCGACCGCAGGCGTGCCCCGGCACCGAGCACGAGCGGATCCGCGTGACCGCGGGCCGGGGCGTAGCCGATCAGCACGCCCGGGTCGGCCGACACCGCGGCCCGCTCCGCGGTGTCCCGCGCCGTCGCCTGGTCAGTGGACACTGGCGAGCTCCTCGCCTGAGGGCGCCGCCGCCAGCGCGCTGACGAGTTCGTCGCAGACCAGGTCGACCTGGTCGTCCGTCATGTGCGGGAACATCGGCAGCGAGATGAGCTCGCTGGCCGCCCGCTCGGCGACCGGCAGCGGCCGGGTCGCGAACCGTGCCAGGGGCGGCTGCAGATGACAGGGCACGGGGTAGTGGATGCCGGTCTGGACACCCCGGCGGCCCAGTTCCGCTCGCACGCGGTCCCGCTCAGGGACGCGGATGACGAACAGGTGGTACGCGTGCCGTGCCAGCGGCGCGACGCCCGTGAGCAGGACCGGAGTTCCGGCCAGCCGGGCACGGTAACGGCCGGCGATCTCAATCCTGCGGTCGGTCCACTTGTCGAGCCAGGCCAGCTTGCCAAGCAGGGCGATCGCCTGGAGCGCGTCGAGCCGGCTGTTCGTGCCCACGTACTCGTGCTCGTAGTGCGCGCTGCCGTGCGACCTGCCGTGATTGGCGAGCGTCCGCACGCGGTCGGCGAGGTCCGCCTCGGATGTGACGACGGCTCCTGCGTCACCGAAGGCGCCCAGGTTCTTGCCGGGATAGAAGCTGAAGCACGCGGCGACGCCGAACGAGCCGGCGCGCTGGCCCGCCCACTCGGCCCCGTGCGCCTGCGCGGCGTCCTCGATGACGACGATCCGCGCTTCGCGCGCCACCGCGAGCAGTTCGTCCATGTCTGGCACCTGTCCGTACAGGTGCACGACCATGACGGCGCGCGTGCGCGGCGTGATGGCCGCGCTCAGCGTGGCGGGAGTCATCAGCAGCGTCTGGTCGCTGACGTCGGCGAAGCGCGGCACCGCGCCCGCGCGCACGACCGCCGCCGCCGTGGCGATGAATGTGTTGGCGGGCACGATCACCTCGTCGCCCGCGCCGATCCCCAGCGCCCCCAGTGTGAGTTCGAGGGCATCCGTGCCGTTGGCAACGCCCACGGCGTGCTCGACGCGGCAGTAGGCGGCCCACTCCCGCTCAAAGTCGGCGACGGGCGCCCCGCCGATATAGGTCGCGCCGTGGACGCAGGTCAGATAGGTCGTCTCTATCGACGGCCACACCTCGGCGGCCATAGCGCTCAAATCGGTAAACGGAACAGTTGTCATCCCTTTGTCTCCCCCGTAGCTATAGCCTCATCGCCAGCACCAGCCCCGCGGCACCGGCAGCGCGCTAGCCAAAGCCCCTCACCGCGCCGCCTCCCAATAGCGGGCATGCCAAAAGAACCGATCGCGAAATGCGCGCCGGATGATTCCCGGCGGAAATCGGATCCCCCCTGAGGCTGCCTCGCCGTGAAGGCAAACGATTATTGAACCCTGCTCCCGCTCTGTCCCGTGCTGGGGCGAAATGTGACGCTAGGGCGCCCGACCCTATGATTTCCCGAACCCAAGCGTCGTTTGTGTTGCGGCACAGCACAAGTCCAGCGAGCCGATTGGCCGCTCAGATATCTGAGCGGCCCGCTTCCGGCTGGCGCAGGATTTCCACAGCCGCCGCCCTATCGGGGACGCCAAGTTTGTGCACGATCGCGGCGATGTGCACCCGCACGGCACTGCAGCTAATCGTCAGGCTGCGGGATATCTCGGCCGTGGACAGCCCTTCGGCGAGCAGGTCGAGCACCTCCCACTCACGGCTTGTGAGGTGCGCGTGCCGCGGCGCCGGAGCCAGCCCAAGCGATGGCGCGACGTTCCCGGCCGGCCCGAGCACGCCCGCGACCGGCTGGCGCCGCCGCGGCTCCCTGGTGCGGAAATGCCGGAGCAGGCGGGCCACAAAGGGCGGATCTACCGCAGCTTCACCAGCGCAAACCCCGGCGAGCACGTCCGGCATGTGGTCGAAGGCCGCCGTCTTGAGCAGGTATCCCTGGGCTCCCGCGCGGAGCGCGGCGAACAGGTCGCTGTCCTCGGCGGACATGGTGAGCATCACGAGTTTGGCACGGGGCAGCCGCGCGCCGATTTCCCACGCGGCGGATACTCCGCCGCCGGGCAGTTTGACATCGAGCACGCAGACATCGGGCCGCTCACGTACCGCGGCGGCGACCGCGCCGGCGGCGTTATCGATCTCAGCGCAGATTGAGAAGCGGGCGTCTTCGACGAGCGCGCACCGCAAGGACGCGCGCGTCGCCGTGTGCCCGTCCGCTATGAGAACGCGAAGCGTTTTGGTTGTCAACACAGCAACGATCCCCCAGAAGATATTCTTTTCCGATCGTCAGCGTAAATAGCTTGCAAGGACTCCGCAACCGGTGTTAAGAAAATAGCTCATGTGACGTTTCATAAGTTGCGTTCCCCATGTACGTTCCTTTCATAGCTATTCGCGGTTAACCGGGGTAAATCGGCGAGGCGATCCACGCAGCGGCCGTCGAGCGGCGACACGCGCCCCTAACATGCCTGAAACCCCGGTTGGGAACTCTAGGCATGTGAGGGACGGCATGGACGCGGACCGGCAGGGGCACGTCATCGTCTGCGGACTGCCCGGGGTTGGCCTGCGGATCGTCGAGCAGCTGACGCTGTCCGGCGTGCCGGCCGTGGTCATCGACGACGACCCGGATCCGCCGCTGGCGCGGCTGATCAGCGCCTGGGGCGTGCCGCTCATCACCGGGAGCAGCCGCGCCGAGGACACGATCATGAGCGCCGGCCTGCCAGGCGCCACCGCGGTCATCTGCGCCCAGCACGACGACCTGCACACGCTGGAGTCCGCGCTGGCGACCCGCAGGCTCCGCGCTGACGTGCGAGTGGTCGCGCAGATCACCAACCCCGCCGTCGGCCGCGCGGTCAGCCAGGTCGGCGTCTCCGTCCTCGACGTCGCCGGGCTGTCGGCACCATCGGTCGTCGAGGCCTGCCTGCGCGCTGGCGTGCAGGAGATGACGCTGTCCGGCGAGCGCTTCCTCGCCGCCCGCACAACCGCGCCGCGCGCCGCGAGCCTGCGCGAGCTCTACGGTGCTCTCGCCCCGGTGGCGATCGTCCCGGCCGGCGGGGGCGACGTCACCGTCTGCCCCGGCCGCGACACCATGGTCAGGGCCGGCGATGAGGTCACCCTGATCGGCACCCCGGCTGAGCTCCGGGCCGCTGCTGTCCTCGGGCGGGGGGTTCCGGGGGGTCGTCCCCCCGGGTCGGCAGAGTCCGAACGATCCCGGGCGGCTGCCCAGCCTGTGCCCCCGCGCCGTGCCAGGCGGGCGGCCAGCGTGCGGGATCTGGCCGTGTCGCTCGCGCGCGCCGCCGACCGCAGGCTCGCCATCGCGCTCGGCGCGCTGCTCGCAGTGCTGATCGCCTCGACGATCGTGCTGCGCCTCGCGTACCAGTTCGCCGGTCCCGGGCATCGCATCTCACTGCTCGACGCGGCCTACTTCACTGTCGAGACGGTCACCACCGTGGGGTACGGCGACTACACGTTCCGCGGCGAGCCGCCATGGCTGATCGTGTTCGCGATCTTCCTGATGTTGACCGGCGCCCTGTTCGTGGCCGTGTTCTTCGCGCTGGTCACCAACGTCCTGGTGAGCCGGCGGATCGAGGAGTCGCTTGGCAGGCAGCAGATCACCGCGCTGCGCGGCCACGTCCTGGTGATCGGCCTTGGCACGGTCGGCCTGCGCGTCGCGCAGCAGCTGCACGCCGCCGGCAGCGACGTCGTGGTGGTAGAGAAAGACGAGCACAACCGGCACCTGGGGCAGGTACGGGCGCTTGGCGTCCCTGTCGTGATCGCCGACGCGACGCTGCCGGAGGTGCTGGCCTCGGTGCGGCTCGCGACCGCCTCCGCCGTCGCGGTCCTGACCAGCGACGACCTGGCCAACCTCGAGACCGGCCTGGCGGTCCGCGATCAGCTCGGCGAGCGCTGGGAACGCACGCCGGTCGTGCTGCGGATCTTCGACCCACGGCTCGCCCACTCGGTCAAGGACACGTTCGGGTTCACCAACGTCCGGTCGACCGCCGCGCTCGCCGCCCCGTGGTTCGTCGGCGCGGCGCTCGGCCTCGACGTGCTGTCCACTTTCTACGCGGGCGACGAGCCGCTGCTCGTCGCCCGGCTGACCGTCACTCCAGGCGGCGGGCTGCACGGCCTCACGATGCACCAGCTCGCCGCCCGGACCCGGGTGCTCGCGATCCGCCGCGCCGCCGACAGGGCGGTCCTTGAGCACCCGCCGCGGCGCGCCGCCACGTTCCACCCCGCCGACGAGGCCTACCTGATCGGCCCCTACGACGAACTGCTGACGGTCCTGCGGCGCGACCGGGACCGCCCGTCCCCGCGGGGACCCGGCGACGTCACCCCGCCAGGAACAGGCTGAGCGTGGCCACCCTGCCGAGCACCGGCTCGGCGAGCGGCAGCAGGTAGCGGTACCGCGCGGGCAGTTCGGCTCGCAGCCCGCGCGGCATGCGGGTGATGGTGGCGGACTCCATGAGCCGCAGCCCGAACCGCTCAAGCGAGCGCGGGTCGTCGCAGGCCCACGCCCAGTGCGCCGCCATGCCCCGGCGGTCGGCGGTCTTGTGCTGCTGCCTGAGCATGGCGTGGGAGTACGTGTCGAACATCAGCGTCGCGCCGGGAAAGCGATCGGCGATGCGGGCGAGGGTGCTTGTGACGTCGTCTTCCGGCAGGTAGGGCAGGACGCCGTCGGCCACGAAGCAGTACGGACCCTGTTCTCGCTCCACGAGGGCCGTCCAGTCCGGGCCGAGCAGCGAGGCCGCGACCATCCGCCGCCGGTCCGTGTCGGCGAAGAACCGGCGCCGCAATTCGATCGTGTCGGGCAGGTCCAGGTCGACCCAGTGCACGGTGCCGTTGTCGGTCCGCTCGAACCGCGTGTTCAGCCCGGTGCCCAGCTCGGCGACGGTCCCGTTCGGATGGCGGGTGAGAAACTGGCGCACCCACCAGTCGAAGACCATCGTGCGGAGCACGGTCACGAACCCGCCCAAGCCCTGGCCGTAGAGGGACTCGTCGAACTCGACCGACTCCATGATCTCGATGGCTTTGGGGTCCCGCAGCGCCGGCCGTTTCCGCCTGGTCTCCCGTGCCCGCCCCGCCAGCGGGATGAACAGCGTCTGCTGAACCGCCCCGAGCTCCGCCCGCTCCTTGTCAGTCATGGCCCCATTACACATCAGCAGCACACCACGCCCGGCGGGCCGTCCAGCCGGCTAGACGGCTCAGGAGCCGGCGTCCGCGCAGACGTAGCGGCCGAAGCCGGGGGTGTGCCAGGTCTGGGCGTCGGGCGTGATCGCGAACGCCTCGTAGCCGTCCAGGCTCGCTGTCCACTCCCGCGCCAGGGCGGGACCCATGGCGAACGCGGCCGTCGCGTAGGCGTCGGCGAGGGCCAGGCTCGGGCCGACGACCGTCAGGCTCGCCAGGCCGGCCGCGGGGCGGCCGGTGTGCGGGTCGAGGATGTGCGGGCCTCGTTCGGCGACGCCGGACGTCGCGACCGCGCAGTCCAGGGCGGCCACGACGAGGGCCAGCCTGCCGGGCCGCGACGGGTCGGCGATGCCGACCCGCCATGGCTCGCCTGGCGCGCGGCCGCCCGCGCACTGCGCGTCGCCGCCGCCGTTGACGACGTGCGCCGCCGAGCCGGCGGCGGACAGCAGGTCCGCCGCCCGCTGCACCGCCCAGCCTTTCACGTACCCGGACGGGTCGAAGCGCCCGCCGGGCGCCGCCGTGAAGTAGCCGCCTGACAGGTCGCGGATGGACGCGCAGGCGGCGACGACTTCCGCGACCTCGGGGGCGCAGCCGTCGACCGTGACCTCGGCGGCGGCGAGCAGCGACACGTCGCTGTCGGGCCGGTAGGGCGAGAAGACCCGGTCCGCCCAGTGCAGCCAGCGGACGGCGGAGTCCAGCGACCCGTTGGCCTTAGCGGAGACGGGGACGTCGAACGAGACCACGGTGCCCATCACCTGTTCGGCGTGCCTGATCCTGGCATCGACCCGCGGAACCGTCAGCACGCTCATCCCCCGTTGTCTAGCGCGCTCTGCAGAGACTGAATGTACCCGCCGCTCGTGTACGTCGCACCAGAAACCGTGTCGATGCGGGCGCTTTGCGCGCTGAGCGTCTCGCCGATGAGCCGCGGGAACGCGTACTGGCCGATCTGCACGTCCATCTGGGTCGACTCGGGCTGCTGGAGGATGTTCACCTTCACGATCTTGCTGGTGGCGAGCACGACCTGGATCTGCACCGGGCCGTAGACCGTGTTCGCGACGTTCCCGTCGATCGTGTGCTCGCCAGGCAGCAGAGCGGGCGACGGCGAGGGAGCCGCCCCGGCTCGTTCGGGCGATGACGAATGGGTTTTAAAGGACAGCAGCGCCACGAGGCCAGCCACCGTCGCGGCGACGGTGAGGATCACGCGGCGCATGTGTTCTCCTAGAACTCGAAGGACTCGCGGTGGATGCGCCGGCGCGGCACGCCGGCCTCGGTCAGCGCCGCGACCGCGGTCCCGGTCATGCCGGGCGGGCCGCACAGGTACACGTCCATCCGCTGCACGCCCGGGGCGAGCTCGCGCAGCGTCTTCGCGGAGATCGGGTCGGCGCCGAAGTCGGACCTGGTGCCGACCACGTAGTGCACGGTGGCTCCGCGCGCCTCCGCTATCGCGTCGAGTTCGGACTGGAACACGACGTCCTGCCAGGTGCTCGCGCGGTAGATCAGGGTGACCTTGCCGGTCAGCGTCGCGAAGATGGCCCGCAGCGGCGTGATCCCCACACCGCCGGCGAGCAGCAGGGCGGGGCGGCCGCTGTGGTCCGCGACGAACGTGCCGAACGGGCCTTCGGCGCTGACCCGGGTGCCGGGCTTGAGCTGGCGGAGCGCGGCGCTGAAGTCGCCGGCGTCCCGCACCGTGATGCGCAGGACGTCCTCGCCGGGGGCCGCGGACAGCGAGAAGGGGTGTGACTGCCACCACAGGTCGCGAGTCAGGAAGCGCCAGCGGAAGAACTGTCCCGGCTCGGCCCGGAGCTCGCGGAGCCGGTTGCCCTTGATGTAGATCGAAACGGTCCGTGGCCCCTCCTGGCGGATCCCCGCCACCCGCAGTCCGTGCCGGACGTAATCGCGCGGCGGCACCACGATCCGGTACCAGAGCACAAGCGCGGCGACGACGGCGTACAGGCTTGACCACCAGAACCGGGCGGTGATGTCGGTGACGAAGGCGGCGCCGTCAGCGAACTGGTGGCTGAACGCGAGCGCGATCGCCAGGTAGGTGTAGAAGTGCAGGTAGTACCAGGTCTCGTAGCGGAGCCTGCGGCGGACAGCGCGGGCGGAGACATACGCGACGCCGAGCAGCAGGACCCAGGCGACCGTCGCCATCAGGACATCGGGGTAGGCGGTGATCAGCGCGCCCGACTCGGTGATCGGGTTGGTGTGCGCGTTGACCGCGTACCCCCAGGTGATCGCGATCACGTGGGCGGTGATCAGGCTGATCACGTAGCGGCCGCCCATGGCGTGCCAGCGGGCCAGCCGGTCGGCGCCGACGGCCCGCTCGATGGGCGGTATGCGCGCCATCAGCAGCACGAGGACGATCACGCCGTAGCCGGCCAGCAGGCCGAGGATCTCGCCCGCGCCGGTCAGCCAGCCGCCGGCGCCGCTGACAAGGAGCGTGCTGTGCCACCAGAGGGCGAGGACGGCGATCGCGCCCGCCGCGATCGCGGCCAGCAAGGCGCGCGGCCCCACGGCAGCGGCCACCGCTCCTCCCCTCACGATGTCTCTTTGTCGATATTCTCGCGCAGCGCCCGCGCTGTCCCGCGCTGTTCCCGCGCTGTTCCCGCGCTAGCCGAGCACGATGCTGTCGCCGACGACCTTGATGGCCACGTGCGGCAGCGGCCTGGGCGCCGGGCCGGCGACGACCGCGCCGGTCGTGATGCTGTACCGGCTGCCGTGACACGGGCAGTCGATCGTGCCGTCCGCGATCTTGTCGACGATGCAGCCCAGGTGCGTGCAGACGGCGCTGAAGCCCTTGAACTCGCCCGCGACGGGCTGAGTGACGACGACGGTTTGCGCCGTGAAGATCTGCCCGCCGCCGACCGGGATCTCGCTGACGGGGCCGAGCGCGTTCTTCGGCGCGCCGGAGCTGGAGGCGGAGGTCGTTGCGGGGCCACCCGGCCCCTGGCCGGCTGAACCGCAGGCGCTGACCGTCGCCAGCGTCCCCGCCAGACCCACGAGGCCCACGCCGGCCAGCACGCCCCGTCGGGTGGCCAGCGCGTCCCGCTGTGGTTCTTGTGTCACTAGTGCTCCTGTTCAGTCAAAGGTGGCTGTGCGGAATTTCGGCTATTTCCCTTCTACTCCACCGCCGCACCTGCCCTCCACCCTGCTTACGAGAACGTAGCGAGCTTTGAGCAGGTTCACAGGCCGCCGTAACTCCGCTGTAAGCATCGCGGCCGCCCACCGGGCCGCGCACTGGGCCGCCACCGTGGGGACGAAGGTCTGCGGCGGCGGTGACGACCGGCGGCGCTTGACGGGACATAAGACACTGATTACCGCGAAACGTCATGCGTAGCGTCAATTTCGGAAGGACGTCGAACCCCCGCGAACGCGGACAGCATGAGGAGATGCGGGACAATGTCTGGGATCATCGTTGGAATTGATGGCTCAAGCCATTCACAGCGAGCCCTTGAGTGGGCAGTGCGGGAAGCCGCGATACGCCAGGTGCCGCTGCGCGTGCTTACCGTCTACCGGACGACCGTCGGTTACTGGGGCGGGCCGGTGGCCTACCCGAACGATGCCGCTCTCGCCGAGAAGGTGCGCGCTGACGTGCGGGAGGCTACGGAAAAGGCGCTGGCGCAGGCCGGCGACGCGCGGCCCGCGACCGTCACCGTCGACGCTGTCATCGGCATCCCGGCCGAGGAACTGATCAAGGCCAGCAAGGACGCGGACCTGGTCGTGGTGGGCGCCCGCGGCAGCGGCGGCTTCGCCCGCCTGCTGCTCGGCTCGGTCAGCAGCCAGATCGCGCACCACGCGCACTGCCCGGCCGTGGTGATCCCGGCCGAGGAAAGGCACTAGCGCGCGAACGTGCCGCGGGGCGGTCCGGGGTGCCG
>Ga0335073_10001289_pt1 | contig 33470 bp, 28 predicted proteins | sample Lox_Sample_22_FD_207093 | JGI IMG/M metagenome (GOLD analysis project Ga0335073, IMG submission 207093) | Soil microbial communities from Loxahatchee National Wildlife Refuge, Florida, United States - Lox_Sample_2.2 | ecosystem: Environmental > Terrestrial > Soil > Wetlands | place: USA... | reverse complement strand
CCATGAGCGAAATTTCCAATTCCCAGCAAGTGCTTGAAAGGAATGGCGGGGACGACGGGACTCGAACCCGCGGCCTCTGCCGTGACAGGGCAGCGTTCTAACCAACTGAACTACGTCCCCGGTTGTGACCGAATGCCGGAATGGTGGGCAGTGCAGGACTCGAACCTGCGACCTCCTGCTTGTAAGGCAGGCGCTCTAACCAGCTGAGCTAACCGCCCCTCGTGATTTCATGCGGCCCGATCTTTTCGGCTTCAGGACACCTGTCTTGCCGGTCGGAACTCGATGAGGGGCATTCGCGCGAACCGCGCCTCCCTGAGTATACGTGAGCTGCAAAAAAACGGTCAAACTCGAACCTGGCCGAGACCGGAAACGATTTGGCCTGCGCAGCCAGTCATCAAGACCGTGAAAAGTTTCTCCCTGTTAGACTGGCGCGGTGCGGAGGCTGATCGTAAATGCGGACGATTTTGGTTTCACTCCGGGCGTGAACCGGGCGATTGTGGAAGCTCACAAGCACGGCGTGGTCACCTCCTCTACTCTCATGGCGAACGGACCAGCATTCGCCGAGGCGGCGCAACTTGCCGCGAGCATGCCCAATCTCAGCGTGGGCTGCCATATTGTTTTGCTTGATGGCGTACCATTGCTCGATCCGCGGCAGATTTCGACCCTGGCATCGCGCTCTGAGCGTTCTGATTCGAGGCGCTTTTCCGATCGGCTGAAGTCTTTCGGCGCACGCGCTCTCGCGGGACGTCTTAACCCTGATCACATTGAGGCGGAGGCGAGCGCTCAGATTCGCAAGATTCAGACCGCGGGCATCGCCGTCTCACACTTCGACACGCACAAACACACTCATCTGTTCCCGCAGGTGTTGCGCCCGCTGCTGCGAGCGGCAAGAGCCTGCGGCGTGCTCGCTGTCCGCAATCCTTTCGGTCCGCGCAGGCCATTTTGGTCGGTGGAGCTGTTGACTCGTCCCGGCTTGTGGACGCGTTACGCGGAGGTGCGGATTCTACGCCGTTTTGCAAACAGCTTCCGTGAGAGCGCGGCTCGAGAGGGATTCGCAACGCCCGACGGCACACTCGGCATCGTTGTGACCGGCGAGCTCGATGAGAGCCTGTTCCGGGCGATTGCCGAATCCATTCCTGAAGGCACGTGGGAATTTGTCTGCCACCCGGGGTACAACGACGATGATCTACGCTCGGCGAGAACGCGGCTACGGCAGTCGCGAGAGACGGAGTTGCGCGTTCTGACCATGCCCGCAGCGCGGGAACTGCTGACTCAAGAAGGAGTCGAACTTATTTCTTATCGCGATTTCACTTCGTCAAGAACGCTTTGATCGAAGCGTCGACGAATTACCTTCGTAACATTACGCATCTCAGGGCCGGAGTATAGTTATTCTTAATTCTTGCTTGCAGGAGTCGGACGGAATGTCTACCGGCGCAGCCCCGCGTGCGATCCTGGACCTGCGCGTACGTGTATGGGGCATGGGCGCCAACGACCAGCCTTTCTTCCAGAATGCCATGGCACAAAATGTGAGCGCCACCGGCGCTTGTATTCACGGCCTTGAACACCAATTGAAGGTTGGGGATGTCATTGGCGTGCAATATGAGAACAAGAAGGCGCGCTGCAAAGTGATTTGGGTCACCGATGCAGGCGGGCTGAAGAAATTCCAGGTGGGCGTTCAACTGGTGGTCGACCAGGAGTGTCCGTGGCTTTCGCTGCTGCCGCCAGAAATGAAGGCAGGCGCCCCGGTTCCGGGCCACGACAATCGCAGGCGATTCGTCCGGCACAAAATATCCTTCCCGCTGGAGCTGCGCGATGAACGCGTCAACACTCCGATGCGGCTGAACGCCACCGACATCAGCGGCAACGGCTGTTATGTGGAAACGGTCATGCCGCTGCGGGTTGGCACTACGTTGAAGGCTGACTTCTGGATCGACCAGGAGCACGTTCAGAGCTCTGCGACCGTCAGAACGCATGACCCGGGCGTTGGCATGGGGGTCGAATTCACGGGAATGACCGACGAAGCCAAGAAGCGATTTCAAGCCTTTCTGGACAGGATCGACCCGAATATTTCGAACCTCACCCACAAAGCCCAGGAATAGCCAGATTGCTTCTTCGCATGCCCGGCTGCTGCGTGTAAAATCTGCATCCGCAAGTGATTCCTGCCATCGAATCCACAAACCCAGCGAAAGGGCACAACCGGCTCCATAATGAAGATAGGAATCACCTGCTATCCCACGTACGGCGGCAGCGGTGTAGTGGCCACGGAACTGGGCCTGGAGCTGGCGCAGCGCGGGCACGAGATCCATTTCATCTCCTACGCCCAGCCCATCCGGCTGCGCGGTCAGGAACCCAACATTCATTACCATGAAGTCGAGGTTTCGCGATATCCGCTGTTTGACTACCCTCCCTACGATCTGGCCCTGGCCACGCGCATGGTCGAGGTCTCGCAGCTCTACGATCTCGATCTGCTGCACGTGCACTACGCCATCCCCCATTCCGTTAGCGCGTTGCTGGCGCGGCAAATGATGGCTGACGGCCCGCGTGGGCGCCGCCTTCCTTTCGTGACCACTCTGCACGGCACGGACATCACTCTGGTGGGCCTCGACCGGTCCTATCTGCCCATCACCCGTTACTCCATCGATCAGAGCGACGGGGTGACTGCGATTTCCAACTACCTGCGCGATCGAACCATGCGCGTGTTCGATGTGAAGAAGCGAATTGAAGTGATCTACAACTCTGTGAACTGCGACATCTACTGCCGGCCGGCGAACTTCGCGGAATTGCGGGCCGAATATGCGCCCAAGAATGAACGGGTCCTGGTGCACCTTTCCAATTTTCGCCCGGTGAAACGCGTCACCGATGTGATCGAGATTTTCGACCGAGTGCGTAAACAAATTCCGGCAAGACTGCTCCTGATCGGCGATGGTCCCGACCGCTCGGTGGCGGAATGGCTGGCCGTACAGAAGGGGATCCATGAAGACGTCCTATTCCTCGGCAAACAGGATCAGGTTCAGCAGCCCCTGGGCATTGCCGACATCTTGCTTATGCCCAGCGAATTGGAGTCTTTCGGATTGGCGGCTTTGGAGGGCATGGCGTGTGAAGTGGTTCCCATTGCGACTCGGGCGGGTGGTGTGCCCGAGGTGATCGAACATGGCGTAAGCGGCTATCTCGCGGAAGTGGGCGAGGTGGAAACAATGGCCCGATACGCAATCGACTTACTCAGCGACGAGAGCCGGCTCCGCGCAATGGGCAAGCAAGCGCGTGCGGTAGCGACGGCGCGCTTTTGCTCCAGCAAGATTGTTCCCCAATATGAGGCGTTTTACCGGCGGGTGCTGGAACGCTCTTCGTAGAAGGCTTCCGGAACTGCTCCTGCCGATTGCAGCAAGGGCAGGCGAATTCTCACCAGAGTTCCCTTCCCTTCCTGGCTGTCGATGGTAATCCGCGCCGTCTCCCCGTAGAGAACCTGCAAACGCTCCCAGACGTTGGCCATGCCGATTCCCGCACCCTGCCAGTTCTCCGGACTGGATACATGGGCGGCTGCCATACCGACGCCGTTGTCTTCGACTTCGATGATCAATCGCGTGTCCGACAGGCGGCTGCGCAGAAAAATGCTGCCGCCTTCAACCTTTGAGGAGAGCCCATGCTTGACAGAATTTTCCACCAGCGGTTGCAACAGCATGCTGGGAACCATTACATCCAGCGAGCTGGGATCGAGGTCCTTCATCACGTGCAGCTTGTCGCGCCCGAAACGAACAACTTCAATATCGAGATAGTTGTCGATGAACTCGACTTCCTCCCGCAGGGGAACAAACGAATCGGTGCTGCTCAGCAGGCGCCGCAGAATCGTGGCCAGCTTGGAAATCAGCTCGCGTGCCGCGTCCGGGTCAAACCGAACCAGCGAGGAAATGGTGTTCAGCGTGTTGAAAAGAAAGTGAGGGTTGATTTGATTCTGCAGCGCTTCCATGCGGGCGTGCATGAGGAGCCGCTCCTGCTCCTCCAGCTTGATCTGGATGCGCACGCTGTTGAAAATTTTCAACTCGATTCCCACCGTCATCACCGAGGCGGCATAAATTGCGGCTTCAACCCACAGGTTGCTGCTTTCGAGCGCGAAAATGGAGTGCGGGAAATAATGCCACAGCTCCGTCTGGACGAAACGCAAGCCCACGGCTGTGCAGAAGAACATGATTTGCCAGTCGAACAGCCGCGGTTTCGGTAGGTTGCGGCGAATCAGGCGGTAAATGCTGAGGTCGATGAAGGGCGAGAAGGACCAGATGTCGTCCTTGTCTGCCGCCATGGCGCGCAATTGCCCCGCAATAAAGCCGGACATGACATTAAACGGCAGCGCGCCCCATTCACCGTGAAGAAGCGCGGGCAACGCCAACAGGACTCCCCCAAACGACCCCGCCCAGCGCCCGCCGATCACGCCAAGCAAGAGCGCCGTCTCAAAGCTGAGATCGCCAGCCAGAAAACTCTTGACCGAAAACCGAATCCACACACCGAAAGCGATGGGCAGGGCGATCCACAACACCAGGTAGAACTTTTGCTGCAGGGTGCGCTCTTCACGAAACAGAAGCGACTTGAACTCCTTGGACCGGACCAGGGTACTGGAGACAGCTGCAGCTACGCCGAGCTTGATCAGCAAGTGAATGAAGATGAGGCGTGTATCCATGGAGGTGGAGTTGGAGGAATACCCTCGGGAAAACTGTAGCACGAAGCCGGTGCCGCTCCATCGTTCGAGCAATACCGGGGCTTCCCCCGTGAGGGAGTCGGTCAATAACCCAGTTGTTTGTCAACCGTAAACAGTAAACGCTCGCCCACCAAATACCGCCTCAGGTTCTCGGAGAAAAGATCATAATGCCGATGCCAGAGTTTCTCAGTGAGGCCGGCGGTGTGAGGAGTGATCAGCAAATTGTCGAGATCCCAGAGTGGAGATTCCGCCGGTAACGGCTCGTGTTCGAAAACGTCGAGCGCGGCCCCCGCGATCTGGTGGCTGCGCAGCACATCGGCCAAAGCACATTCATCCACTTGCGCACCGCGGCCCACATTGATCAGGTAAGCGTCGCGCTTCATCTGCGCGAAACGGGCCGCATTCATCAGGCCACGTGTCGCCGGAGTCAGCGGCGCAGCCATCACGACGAAATCGGAGCGCGCGAGGAGCCTTTCGATTTGATCAGGCCCGAGGACTTCCGACACGCCCTCGGGCCGCTCTTTCTCCACGTGTTCCCGCACGGCAATGACGCGCATGCCGAGGGCTGCTGCCGCCCGGGCCACGACCAGGCCGATTGCGCCGAGACCGATTAATCCCAAGGTGGCAGCGGCAATCTCGCGCGGGCGCTGGCCGTGATTCCAGATGCTATCCTGGCCCCACTCGCGCTTCGCCTGCAGACGCGCCGCTTGCGGAATTTTTCTTGCCAGGGCGAAAATCAGCGCCATCACGTGTTCGGCGACAACCGGGCCATGGACTTCGCTCGAGTGGGTTAGAACGATATCGCTGTTCACCAACTCCGGAAACAGAAACTGATGCACGGCAGCCGTGGGCGCGTGAATCCAGCGCAGGCGCGTCCCAAGGGCCAATTGTTCGGGCCGGAGCGAGATGGTGAATATAACCTCGGCGTCGCGGAGCCTCTCTTCGATCCCCTCATAGCTTGTCCGGTGAGCAATCTCGATCTGCGGAAATTGCTCCGCCAGTTTTTGCAAGAACCAGCCCGGAATGTTCCACAGCTCGAAGCGATGGTGAACAACGATCAGCAGCTTCAGCGGACGATCGGTGGAGTGGACCATCCAGGGATCACCCGATCCTTACCCGGAGATCGTGTCCCGTCATTTCCTTGGGTTCGTCGATTCCGAGCATGCCCAGCAGCGTGGGCGAAATATCCCGCAGAGATCCGTCCGGCTTGAGCCTGAACTGCTTTGCGTTCTCCGCGATCACGATGAACGGTACCGGGTTTGTCGTATGCGCGGTGTGCGGCCCGCCGGTCACGGGATCGACCATCAATTCCGCGTTGCCATGGTCCGCCGTAATCAGCATCGCCCCACCTTTCGCCCTGACGGCGGTTTCGATGCGGCCCAGGCATACATCGACGGTCTCGACTGCTTTGATAGTCGGCTCCAGCTTGCCAGAGTGACCGACCATATCGGCATTGGCAAAGTTCACGATGATCACATTAAACGTCCCGTCGTCGACCGCCTTCACCACGGCATCGGCGATGCCCGACGCGCTCATCTCCGGCTTCAGATCGTAGGTGGCCACTTTTGGTGAAGGCACCAGGATGCGATCCTCCCCGGGAAAAGGCTGCTCGACGCCTCCATTGAAAAAGTAAGTCACGTGGGCGTACTTCTCCGTTTCGGCTACGCGCAGATTCCGCATGTTGAGGCCGCCCATCACGTTGGCGAGAATGTTGGCCATGGACTCCGGAGGAATCACCACGGGCAAGCTGAAATTCTTGTCGTATCGGGTCATGCAGACGTAATAGAGCTTCTTGGGTACCGAATCACGCGGGATGGTGGCATCGAGATCGGCCGCACCCGGCAGGTCGCTGCCGCCCTTGTCATTCAGTCCGCTATTGCGCGTGAGGGCGCGGGTGATCTGGCGAACCCGGTCCGCGCGGAAATTAAAACAGATGCAGGAATCTTCGTCGCGAATCGTGGCCAGGGGTTGGCCGGACTTATCGGCGCAGGCGAAGGGGACAACAAATTCGTCCGTCACTCCCTTATTGTACGAATCTTTCATGCCCTGCACCGGATCGGCTTTCCCGCCGCCCTCGGCGTCGCCGAAAACCATAGCGTTGTAGGCTTTCGCTATGCGCTCCCAGCGTCGGTCGCGGTCCATGGCATAGTAGCGTCCGCTTACCGAGGCGATCTGGCCGCAGCTGTATTCGCGCATCTTCTGCTGCAGTTGTTGGAGATAGCCGGCTCCGTTGGTGGGCAGCGTGTCACGCCCATCCATAAAGGCGTGTACGAAAACGCGCTCCAGGCCCTGCTGCTTCGCCATCTTGAGGAGCGCATAAAGATGGGCCTGCTGCGAGTGCACGCCGCCGTCGGAAACGAGGCCGAACAAGTGCAGCTTTCGCCTGCCCTCGCGCGCATGCTTCATGGCAGCCAGAAGCACCGGATGCGAAAGGAACTCGCCATTCTGGATCATCAAATCAATGCGGGTGATGTCCATGTGCACGATGCGGCCGGCTCCGATGTTGAGATGGCCAACCTCGCTGTTACCCATCTGGCCATCCGGCAGTCCGACATAAGGCCCGCTGGTATGAATCAGCGTGTTGGGATAGTCGCGCAGCACGCGGTCATAGTTAGGCTTACGCGCGAGGGCGATGGCGTTAGCCTTGGTTTCGGCACGGAATCCCCAGCCGTCGAGGATGATGAGAACGAGTGGTTTGGGTCTCATGACTGTTCAGTTTATACTCGACAACGTGGAGGACTCATGTCGATCAGCGCCCTGCTCGTCCCCGAGTTTGACAGCGAAATGCAAACCACGCGCACCACTCTGGAGCGCGTGCCCTTCGATCGGGAAAACTTTGCCCCTCACGCAAGATCGATGACGCTCAACAAATTGGCTACGCATGTCGCAGAACTGGGCGGCTTTGGCCTGACCATCCTGACCACTCCCAGCCTCGATTTTGGAACCGCTGGAAGTCGTCCGCGCCCTCCCTTCGAGCCGAATGGGATGTTGAAAGCATTCGACGAAGGCACGGCCAAGGTCCGCGCAGCTCTTCAAAACACAACCGATGACGGCTGGAAAGAACCCTGGCAGCTGACCTTTCAGGGCAAGAAGATCTTTGCCGGCAGCCGCTTTCTGGCCTACCGGCAGATGTTCTTGAATCATCTGGTGCATCACCGCGCCCAACTGGGAGTTTATCTGCGGATGAACGACAAGCCGCTTCCGGCGACGTACGGGCCGAGCGCGGATGACCGGATGGGGTTCTGAGAGGTTCTAGGGTCTGATCTCCACCGGCGTGCCGACGGAAACAGCTTTCCATATCTCATCCATCTCGTGGTCGGTTACCGCTATGCAACCATCGGTCCAGTCGAAATGCCGCTGCAAACCGCCGATCCAGCCGAGTCCGTTTTCAAGGCCGTGGATTTCTACATCGCTGCCTGGGTCGACATTATCGCGCAGCCCGCGTTCCCGGTCGGCCTCGTTAGGATAGGAAATGTGCAAGGCTAGATGAAATTTACTCTGGCTCTTCTTAGCATCAATGACGTAGTCGCCTTCCGGAGTCTTGTGGTCCCCGGCGCGTGTCTTCGGCCCAACCGGATCTCGTCCAAGCGCGACCTTGTACGTTCGTAACACACGCGAGCCACTAATCAAGCTCATGGTGTGAGCCGATTTGACGATCACGATCTTGTCTGCTCTTGTGCCCTCGGGCAGCGGATCGTGCTCCGCGCAACTTGGAAGAAAGGCGAGCACCAACGCTAGCAGCCCGAGCACACCTCTCTGACGCCAAGTCATGCTGAGAACTAGTTACCCCTCGTAGTTCGGAGCCTTCCGCGTAAGAAGCAATCTACTTCGACGTATCTCTGACAAGGTCTGCGATCTTTCGGTCCAGCTCTTGCGACTTAGCGGCGAAAGAACGACGGCCGATTTCTCCTCCTGCCTCCATCGCTTCCGACATGATCGCCGGCATTTCCTTGAGCACCTTTTGACCTGCCGGAGATGAGTAGAAAGCGGTGATCGCCGCGAGATCGCTCTTCGTAAAGTGCTTTTGATAGATCGGCACGATCGCATCGATCATTTCATCCACGGGCAGGTCAGAGAAGATGCCGTCAAAGAGATGGTCGACCGTGGCTAGTTGCTCAGGCGTGGCACCCGGCACCTTCTGACGGAAACCGTCCTCGGCGCCGCGCTTCATCTGCCGCTCCAGCGCTTGTAGAGTTTGCACCATCTGCGTTCTGGCGTGCATAAGGTCGAGAAACTTGACCACATCGGCTTTGTCGGGAGTGTCGGCACTATTGGTTTCCTGGGCGGCCGCCAACATTGACACGCCCAGAAAGAACGGCAACAACAGCAGAAGCGTTTTTTTCATTGATCCTCCTACTTCGCAAGGGAGCGACCTATGGTTTGTAGTTCAGCGCCTTCAATCCCAGGAACCGGGCGGAATCCCCCAGCTCTTCCTCGATCCGCAGCAACTGATTGTATTTGCAGATGCGATCGGTGCGTGAGGCCGATCCGGTTTTGATTTGCCCTGCGCCGGTTGCAACCGCAAGGTCGGCAATGAAAGTATCCTCGGTTTCGCCGGAGCGGTGCGAGATTACCGACGTGTAGCCGTTGCGCCGCGCCAGGTCAATGGCGTCCAGGGTTTCACTGACTGTTCCGATCTGATTCACCTTGATCAGAATCGAATTGGCCACCCCCTTGTCGATTCCCTCCTGCAGAAAGCTGATGTTAGTCACGAAAATGTCGTCGCCCACTAGTTGAATCTTCCCGCCAAGTTCCTTCGTCAGATTCTGCCATCCCTCCCAGTCTTCTTCCGACAACCCATCTTCGAGGGAAACAATAGGGTAGGCGTTCACCCATTTTGCCCAGAAGTGAACCATGTCGTCCGAGCTTTTCACCGACTTGTCGGATTTCTTGAAAACATACTTGCCATCCTGATAAAACTCGCTCGCTGCCGGATCCAGCGCAATGGCGATCTCTTCTCCCGGCTTGTATCCAGCCTGCTGGATCGCCTCCAGCACGACCTCGATGGCTTCGACGTTTGACTTCAGCGACGGGGCGAATCCGCCTTCGTCGCCGACGGCGGTGTTATAGCCGCGCTTCTTAAGCACACCCTTGAGTGTGTGAAAAACCTCAACGCCCCAGCGCAAGGCCTCGGAAAACGATGGCGCGCCGACCGGCATGACCATAAATTCCTGAAAATCGACGTTGTTGTCGGCATGCGCGCCGCCGTTCAGGATGTTCATCATGGGCACGGGTAATGTGTTCGCTCCCGCGCCGCCCAGATAGCGGTAAAGCGGAATCCGCAATGAATACGATGCTGCACGGGCTACCGCCATCGACACCGACAAAATCGCGTTCGCTCCGAGGCGGCCTTTGTTTTCGGTGGCATCCAGTCCGATCATTTTCTGATCGAGGCCGCGCTGATCGAACGCGTCCCAGTTCGCCACCGCTTCGGCGATCTCGCCGTTCACATTTTCCACCGCCTTGAGCACGCCTTTGCCTTGAAACCGGTTGTGATCGTCGTCTCTCAGCTCGACAGCTTCGTGTTCGCCTGTGGACGCCCCGCTGGGCACGATGGCACGGGCGCGCGACCCGTCGGACAATGCGATCTCCGTTTCCACAGTAGGATTGCCGCGTGAATCGAGCACTTGCCTGGCTCGAGTTTCTACAATATTGGACATTTGGATTTCACTTTCCTGGTATGAATTTGGAGCATTGGATCCAACCGCAGGATCAGAAAGCCCCCACGAGTGAATCTCGAAACCCATGATTATAGCGGAAGCAAGAGGAATTCCATGTGACTGGAGGCATGCTCCTAAGCCGCTGAGCGACTTCTCGAAAACAGGTTTTCAGGAGCCTGCCGGAAAACCTCTTAAACGAAGCCGATATCGGGATCGTCCAAGCCACCTTTGTGCTCGTTCCGTGTTCTAACAGGTTATCTCGCTGATTCCTGCCTCGCGGCAGCGGTTGTAGGGGCTTTCGGTCTGGGCTACAGTTGAAAAATAAGCGGGGAATCGAGGAGGCGCAATGAAGAAGTGGATGGCTCTACCCTCAATACTGCTACTGGCTGGCACTCTGGCGGCGCAGAACCTGTCCGTGCCCGCCGGCACCGCGGTGATGGTGAAGCTGCAGACTACATTGGCGACTTTCAGCAACAAGCCGGGTGACCCGTTTCAGGGCCAAGTAACCCAACCGGTCGTGGTGGACGGCAAGACGCTCATTCCGGCCGGCGCAACGGTGGAAGGCCGCGTAACCAAGGTCAGCGAACCTCGCCGCATCTCGGGTAAGCCGACGATCGGTATTCTGCCCGAAGCAGTCATCCTTCCCACCGGGCAGCGTTACTTTCTCGATGCCACGCTGGTAGATACAAACCTCGGGCGCGGCACGGATGTCAACGAAGAAGGCCAGTTCAAAGGATCAGGTCAGGACCGCAAGGACCAACTTGAAATCGGCGGTGGTGCGGCCGGTGGCATGTTGATCGGCGGACTCGTCGGCGGTGGTCCGGGGCTTCTGATTGGCGGTGCCGTGGCCGGCACTGCCACCACGGTTCACTGGTTGAGCCGGCACAGGTCAGCAATTCTTCCTGCGGGGACGGAGTTGACGCTCGAGCTGAATCGTCCACTTATGGTGGGCGTCGCACCAGCGCCGGCAACCACGGCCGCCAACACCGGCCAGTAGGTATTTTTTCTTTGATTTGAATACGAGGGCCGGAGGCTTGCCTCCGGTTTTTTGTGCTCAATTGCTATAACTCCGAGCGCAACTGCGCGTCACTCAGCAACTGCAGTTCGATCCAACCTTCCATGGGCAGGGCGTCCACGGGCAGTCCGCCGCGCCAGAGACTGAAGCGCAGACGCAGCTGAATGGCAGGTGCAATCGGCACGACAGTTTTCCCGCTTGCGGCGTGTTCGCTGTTTTGAACCGGCGCCGCCAGCAGCCACGCCAGTGGCAGCCGGAACTCGAAATTGCGCAACAGGGCAACTTTCGCCGTCTGTTCTGGATTTGCCGCCAAGCTGGCTGCTTCATCAGCTTGGCCGTCCACCTTCCAGGTCATCAGCTTTCCCTCTTGTACTTTTGCATCCAGGCGCAGCTCGCGGCGTGCACGCGTTTCCTTGCTGGCCCACGACTCCAGGTTTACCACCAGCTCGAAGCCCATCTGCGGGACTGCACCGGCAAAGTCCAGCCTTCCATAGACGAATGCGCTATCGATGCCGGCATAGACCGAGTCGAGCAGGAATTGTTTGCCGTGCATGGCCCCGGCCCGCTGGTCGGCGGTGAACATCGCGGCTCCCAGCCATTCGAAGTAGCGAATCTTATCTCCGGCAATTCGCGGATGAATGTATGCCGTCTGCGGCGCAAAGGCTGGGCGCACCTCCCCGCCGGTGATTGGCTGGGCGAGATAATCCGGGGGAGCCGCACCCAGGGCCTGATACACGTTGGACAAATGTTTGCGGTAAAGCTCGTCGAAATCGCGGTCGTTGGCGGAGTGGTGCTCCGGGCCGTACCACCAGTTCCAATCGCTGCCCTCGCCAATCAGGATTTCTTCAAAGGCAAGCCGGCGTTGCGCCTCCCCGGAGCGGGCTGCGTTTTGCGCGTAGAATTCGCGCGCGTGATACAGGTAGTCCCAGGCGCGATTATCTTCCGGCGCGCCAACCCAGACATTGAAGTTGGCATTGATCCATGAGCCCGGAACCAATGACGTGAGCTTGCCGAAGCTCTTGTGGCGGGCGATCGCCTCAGAGATGGTCACGGCCTCCATGCCGGGTTCGTGCTGCACCGCATCGTAGAACCGCCGCAAGAATTCCCGCCCCGATTTCGGGTAGTACTCCCAAGCGTTCTCGCCATCCAGAATCACGCTCACCACTGCATCCCGGCCCTGGGACAGTACCGGCCGCGCCGCATCCTTGATGCTGCGCAGAAGATGATTGGCTGCATCCGCTGCCGGCATCCCCGAGTAGACAAACCCGATCAGGTCCGAGAGGGTGTGATCGCGGAAGACCATGTGCATCGCAGTCTGCCCGCTTTCATAACGGTAAATGTCGTAGAGCCGCTCGGGCAGATTGCCCATGAGGTGGCCGTTGCCGTCGCGCGCGAAGAATATCCCCAGGCTGCGTCCGAGCACGCCTTCATCGGTGGCCATCCATTGAATCCCCACACTGCTGGCGATAGCCAGAACCTCTTCCGAAACACTCCCTTCCGATGGCCACACACCCTTGGGCCGCATACCGAACACCTTCTGGTGAAAATCCAGCGCCCGCACTAATTGCTCGCGGGCGTCTTCCGGATGGCGGTACCGGTTTTGCGGCAACGGCAACCCCGGCGAAGACCCCGCCCCGGTGTTGGTATCGCACACCAGAGGAAGAATGGGGTGGTAGAACGGAGTCGCAGAAATTTCTATCGATTCTCTTCTTGCAGCTTCGGTGTAGGCGGGCAACACTCGGCCGAGGAAATCTTTCTCCTGCGCAATGACGAATCTCTGATCCTCCAGCGAATAATGGCGGCCCTTCTTCACCAGCGCCGCGACATCTTTATCTTCCAGAAAAAACTCGTCGAACCACGCCAACTGCGAAAGCACCTGCAGGTCGGTAAGCTGCTGCGTCTCAAAATATTTTGCCGCACGTTCGGGCGAATCGCCATGCTCGCGCAGTTGCTCGCGCAATTCCTGATAACGCGGATAGCGCCCGATCAGATTCACCGGATTCGCTTGGAACAAATACTGCAACGCGAACTGCCGCTCTTCCGGACTCAAGTCCTGGGCTGGTTTCGCCGCCACATTCAGAAATGGATCGTTTGCCTTTCCCGCCACGTAATCCTGAATCTGTGTGACCAGCGAGGGTACCAGGTTGAAATTCTGGTGAACGTCGGGAAACTCGTCCAGCAGTTTCACCATTCCGTAATAGTCTTTCAGCGCATGCAGGCGTACCCACGGCAGGCGGTATTCGCCGGTTACCAAGTCCTTATAGAAAGGCTGGTGTTGATGCCACAGGAGGATCAGACGGAGGACCGGCATGGCTGGAAAAATCAAGTCTAGCATGGGGATTCGGCCGTCTTCGGGCACGAACCGTGGAGGTCGTGGCATCAGTGTGCCGCTCCTTGCACATCGCGCTGGCCTGGCATGGACTCGTGTAAGACTTGACGCCTCGTCCGGTACACTAGAAACTTTGAAGATGCCTGAGATCTCTATGTCCGCTGTCACCGCTTCGCCAACGCTGCTGAGCGACCAGGATCTTTATCTGTTCAACGAGGGCAGCGACTATCGCATCTATGAAAAAATGGGCGCGCACCTGATCACTCACGAAGGGCAGCCCGGCGCCATCTTCAGCGTATGGGCACCGAATGCGCGCGAGATTTCCGTAATCGGCAGCTTCAACGACTGGAAAGCCGGCGTGCACCGCCTCGAAACTCGCGGCGCTTCCGGCATCTGGGAGGGATTCGTTCCCAGGGTCGCACGCGGCGCATTGTACAAGTATCACATCGAGTCGCAGCATCATGGTTACCGTGTCGACAAAGCCGACCCGGTAGGCTTGTGGCATGAAAAGCCGCCACGCACCGCGTCCGTGGTCTGGGACCTCGGCTATCAATGGAATGACGGCGAGTGGATGGGCAAGCGGGGGGCTCGCAATTCGCTGCGCGCGCCGCAGGCGATCTATGAGGTCCACCTTGGCTCCTGGATGCGCGTGCCCGAAGAACACAACCGTCCCCTCACGTATCGCGAGACCGCGCCGCGTCTGGCCGAGTATGTAGGCCGCATGGGCTTTACCCACGTCGAATTCATGCCTGTGATGGAGCATCCTTTTTATGGTTCATGGGGCTATCAAACTACTGGATACTTTGCTCCCACGGCGCGCTACGGCACTCCGCAGGACTTCATGTATCTGGTGGACTACCTGCATCAACACAACATCGGTGTCATTCTCGACTGGGTGCCTTCGCACTTCCCTTCCGACGCTCATGGTCTCGCCTATTTCGATGGCACGCATCTGTATGAACACGCCGACTCGCGCCAGGGCTTTCATCCCGATTGGAAGACGCACATCTTCAATTACGGCCGTTCCGAGGTTCGCAGCTTTCTCATGTCGAGCGCGATGTTCTGGCTCGACAAATATCACGTCGACGGCTTGCGAGTGGATGCCGTGGCCTCCATGCTTTATCTGGACTATTCCCGCAAGCACGGCGAATGGATTCCCAACAAGTACGGCGGCCGGGAAAATCTCGAGGCCATCGACTTTCTGCGCCGTTTTAATCAGGAAGCGTACAAGGAACATCCGGATATTCAGACTACGGCGGAAGAGTCCACGGCCTGGCCCATGGTTTCGAAGCCGGTCTACGTTGGCGGCCTCGGCTTCGGCTTGAAGTGGGATATGGGATGGATGCACGACACCCTGAAGTACTTTCAGCTCGATCCCATCCATCGCAAGTTCCATCACAACCTGCTGACCTTTCGCATGCTGTATTCCTTCCACGAGAATTTCGTGTTGCCGCTTTCGCACGACGAGGTCGTTCACGGCAAGGGATCTCTCATTGGCAAGATGGCGGGCGACGAATGGCAGCGCTTTGCCAACCTGCGCCTGCTGTTTGCTTATATGTACGCCCAGTCGGGGAAAAAACTATTGTTTATGGGCGCCGAGTTTGGCCAAGTCCGCGAGTGGACGCATGATACCAGCCTGGAGTGGCACGTGCTGCAGTATCAGCATCATCGCGGCTTGCAGGTTTGGATGGAGGATCTGAACCGTCTCTACCGCGGCGAGCCCGCCCTGCACGTGCTCGATGCCGATCCTGCCGGTTTCGAGTGGGTGGACTGCAACGACAGTTCAAACAGCACGATCTCCTTGCTCCGCAAAAGCGAGTCGCCACAAGACACGGTATTGGTGGTCTGCAACTTCACTCCGGTGCCACGCCCGGCGTTTCGCGTAGGCGTGCCGCACGGCGGTTACTGGCGTGAGTTGCTGAACAGCGACGGCGCCTCCTACGGCGGCACCAACATGGGCAACGGCGGAGGAGTGAATGCCGAGGCCGTGCACGCCCACGGACGACCGTATTCCCTGAAGCTAAAGCTGCCTCCTCTGGCGGCATTGTTTTTGAAACAGGGATAAGCCCGCGTCCTGGCTTCGAGCGCGGCGCTTGAGTAAAGTGTCCCGTGCGGAACACTTGCAAGAAAGCCCGACAAGAATCTATAGGGCGAAGAGATTAGAAAGAATTACAACTGCTGCAGACACGTGGGACGCCACAACAAAAGTCCGATCAGGAGGAATAGATGCCCCCGAAGAATGGCACTCTTCTGACCCACCTTCGCCGCCGCCGCGAAATCATCATCAGCGTAACCGGGAGAAAATCGGGCCGCACCATTTCTAATCCAGTCTGGTTCGTGCTCGACGGAGAGCAGCTTTACCTGCTGCCGGTGCAGGGCTCCGCCACGCAGTGGTACAAGAACGTACTCAAGAATCCGTCAATGCGGATCAATGCTGGCGATGCCGAGGGTGAATTCAAAGCGGTCCCGATCACCGAAGGCAAGCAGGTGTCCTCTCTAGTAGAGAAGTTCCGCGAAAAGTATGGAGCGGGCGACGTGAAGAAATACTATTCGAAGCTCGATGTTGCTGTGCTGGCCCAGGCCCCCTAGCGGGCGAACTTACCCTTCGGCCGGCAGCCTGCTTCTGTTTCTTTCAGCCACGTCCCCGCGGTGGCCGCGGCGGGCCTGGAGAACGAATAAGATTGCAAAGTCATGGCCGCTTCTCCCACTTCCGCCCAGTTTGTACCGGCGCCCCGCATTCAGTCGGTGGATGCTCTGCGCGGAGCCATCATGATGTTGATGGCCATTGATCATATTCGCGACTACGTGGCACGAAGTGCGCAGCAGTTTTTGCCGACCGACCTGACTCGCACCACTCCCGCAATCTTTCTTACCCGCTGGATCACGCACTTTTGCGCTCCAGTTTTCATGCTTACGGCCGGATTGGGCGCCTATTTCTGGATGACTCGCGGACATCGCTCAAAGGCACAGCTGTCGCGGCTGCTGATCAGCCGCGGTATTTGGCTGATTGCGCTTGAAGTGACGATACTTCGCTTCATCATGTTCTCGCAGATAAGCTGGACAGCGAATCCCGTGCTGCTAATCATCCTTTCGGCAATTGGGCTTTCCATGATCGCACTGGCCGGGCTGATTTATCTTCCCATGCGGGTCCTGGTTTGCATCAGCATTGCGATCGTTGCGCTGCACAATCTGCTCGAAGACGTTTCGGCTGATCGTTTCGGGCGGGCGGCGTGGCTTTGGGACATTTTGTATCAGCGCGGGGTTATCGCCATCGATGGCATCAAGTTCAGGCCCGCATATGCCGTACTGCCCTGGATTGGCGTGATGGCTGGCGGCTATTGCCTGGGTACGGTGTTTGATTGGAATGCTGATCGCCGCCGGCGCTTTCTGACGCGTTTGGGGCTGGCGCTTTGTGCAGGATTCGTTGTGGTGCGCGCCGTGAATGCCTACGGCGATCCTCTTCCCTGGAGTCATCAAACATCGTCAGTCTTCACGGTGCTCTCTTTTCTTAATGTCACGAAATATCCTCCTTCGCTCGACTTCTTATTGATGACACTGGGGCCGGCGATGCTGGCCATGGCCTGGATGGAAAACTTTCACTTTCGGTTCACCAATCCGCTGATAGTGTTTGGGCGCGTGCCGTTCTTCTATTACGGGGCGCACTTGCTTTTAGCTCATCTGATTGCGATCGGGATGAACTTGGTGCGCTACGGCGCCAAGTCATTTCTTCTGATTGCTCCGCCCTCGATGGGAGGCCCCAGTAAACTTTTTCCCGCTGACTACGGCTTCCCGCTTTGGACGGTATATGCCGTCTGGGTTGTGGTGTTGTTGCTTCTCTATCCGGCTTGCCTTTGGTTTGCCCGGCTCAAGCAGCGCCGCCATGATTGGTGGCTGACGTACTTGTGATCACTTGGGAAAGGCACGCTACCCACTGAAATCATTCTCATCACCATTCGCGAGGGAAAGTTCTCGGCGGCAGACCGCTGATGGGCAGGACCTGGCCGCATCTGGGTATCCGTTTGCACTCTCCGGGCTCGGCGCTTTCTCGTGCTATTCTGCGTTTGAGCACGTCTCCCACGCGGATTCTTATGGGCCACACTCTGTGTGAAGTTGAGGCGGTTTGCGGGCGTCAGCGAAGCGGGAGCCCGCAGCCGAAATCCCGAACGGAGTGAGGGATCTGCTTTCTCTATGCGGATTCTGACTCGCTATACGTTGCGGGAAGTCACCTCGCACGCTGTCATCGGCGTCGCGATCTTCACCTTCATTCTGTTCACTCGCGATCTGGGGCGCATTCTGGAGTTAGTTGTTCGTGCCAGCGCTCCCCTGCCCAGCGTAGTTGAAATTTTTTTGTACACGGTGCCCCTGGCCCTAACCTACACGATCCCGATGGGTGTTCTGGTCGGTGTGCTGATCGGACTGAGCCGCCTTGCCGCCGACAGCGAAATTACTGCCATGCGCGCCAGCGGCCTGGGGGTGTGGAGTTTCCTGCGCATGGTTTCTATTTTCGTGATCGTGGCCTGGATGCTGGCGCTGGCAAATGGGGTATATCTGGCGCCGTGGTCACAGGCCTCGCTTGCCCGTCTGGAAGATCAGCTCAAGGGATCGCAGGCCTCCTTCGAAGTGCAGCCACGGGTCTTCTACGAAGGCTTTCCTAAGCTGGTTCTTTATGTTCAGGATGTGCACAGCGCGGAGGGAGCCGCCGTTTGGAAGAATGTGTTTCTCGCCGACATTTCCGATCCCGCGAACCCAACCGTGACCCTGGCTCGGCAAGGAATCCTTGTGGCCGAAGGTCAGGACCGCCTGCATTTGCACCTCATCGATGGTTCCACCCACGAAACCGACCCCACACAAGCGGATCACTACCAGATTTCCACCTTCCAGCAGACCGATATCCCCATCGACTTGGCTTCCGAAAATAAAACTGAAGAACCTGTCCCGGTCGGCGTATTGCCGACCAGGGAGTTGCCAAAGTATGCCCGGCACGTCGATCCTGTGGCGGCGCGCTGGTATCGCATCGAGTTTCACCGGCGGTTCGCCTTGCCTACCGCGTGTCTGGTGCTCGGGCTGGTGGGAATTCCGCTGGGGCTCTCGTCGAAGAAGAGCGGTAAGTCCGGCGGATTTGTGCTAACCATCCTGCTCGTGTTCGCTTACTACTTCGTATCCCTGATCGGAATTTCTCTGGCCCGCCAGGGAGATGTCACTCCTGCGCTGGGAGCCTGGCTGGCTAATATCGTGTTCTTTGCTGGCGGAGTGTTTTTGCTGTGGCGGGCCGAGCGCCGTCCCTTTGAATTGGCCTCCCTGCGACTGGCCTGGAAGGAATCCAGCGCTTACCAGAACGGCCGGGGACGAACCGCCGGTCGCGCACGCAAAGAGAATGCTTTCGAGCGCGCCTCCACCCGCCGGCGCGTCTTTAGCGCCAGCTTTCCCACCTTGCTGGACGACTGCGTGTTGCGCGACTTCTTCCTCTACCTGGGATTGATCCTGGCCACGATTCTTGTGCTCGTCCTGGTATTCACGCTCTTCGAGTTGCTGGGCGACATCATGCGCAACCAGACGCCGGCTATCGTGGTTGCCGAATATTTGCTCAACGTCACACCCTATCTGCTTTACAACTCGGCGTACATGATCGTGCTGCTTGCCGTCCTGATTACGTTCGGCCTGATGAACCGCTCAAACGAGATTACCGCCATCAAAGCAACGGGGGTGAGCGTTTACCGCATCGTCACTCCCGTACTGGTTGCCTCGGTATTCCTGGCGGCGGGACTGTTTTTTGCCGACGAGTTCTACCTGCCCCACGCCAACAAGCGTCAGGAAGCCCTTCATAACGAGATCAAAGGCAAGCCGCCGCAGACTTATCTCCGTCCCGACCGGAAATGGATTTTTGGCCAGCACAACGACATTTACTATTACCAGTTCTTTGATCCCGACCGCGATCAGTTCGCCAATCTGACAGTCTTTCAGATCGATCCGGCAAAGTTTCTCATCAGCCGGCGGATCCACGCCGATCGTGCCCATTGGGCGGATAATCTGGGGCGCTGGGTTTACGAGCAGGGTTGGGAACGTACGCTTCACGGCAGCGCCATTGCCGACTACCACACGTTCGACGTTTCAACCTTTGCCCAGCTAAACGAGGAACCCTCCTACTTCAAGAAGGAGGTCAAGCAGTCCTCTGAGATGAACTACGAGGAGCTGCGCCGCTACATTCGCGACCTGCAACAGAGCGGTTTCGACGTGGTACGCCTACGGGTGCAGCTGCAGAAGAAGCTCTCCTATCCCATTATCACGCTGATCATGGCGGTACTGGCAGTTCCCTTTTCGCTGGCTTCGGGTAAAAAGGGCGCAGTTACGGGCGTGGCGGTCGCGGTAGGAATCGCCGTGGTTTACACGGTGGTCTCGCGGCTGTTCGAGTCCATGGGCGACCTGAGCCAGTTGCCCCCGGCGCTGGCGGCCTGGTCGCCCGATCTGATTTTCTCCATTATCGGGGGATACCTCATTTTGAAAGTGCCGACGTAGCGCGCTGACCCGCCGGGCGGGTAGTGGGAAATTTTTGTCCTTCCCAACGCAGCCAGGAACCTTGAGGTTTCTTGCCGATATCTGGGCAAAGCCCGATTCCTCACTTCGTTCGGGAAGGCACAGGACTGGAGTAACCAACTAAGCGCCGAATGGCAGGCACTGCCGACCCCTTGCCCTGGTTACTTTACAGCCACACCGAACGGATAGTTGTCGGTGCCGAAGGCAGCCTGCGGGACGAGTTGTCCGCTCGCCGGTGTGACCGCGTACTGCGAGACATTGGCCGAGTTGAAGTTTGCCACGAACAACCAGAGGCCATCGCTGCGTATGGCAATGGATTTGGGCTGCGAGTTGGTGGCTATGGGCGATGGCGTCATCGCGGTTAAAGCTCCGGTTGCCTGGCCGATCTTGTATGCGGTAATCGAACTCGACCTCGTATTCACGACGTAGAGATGTTTGCCATACGGATCCTCAAGCATGGGTCCGGGATCGATGCCCTGGGTTGGGAAGGGAGAACCTTGCACTTCAACGAGACTGCCGTCGGCCACCGGACACACCGGCAGCAGAAGCGTATTGCAGATAGTGTAGGAGCTGATGCTGTTATCCGGACTCTGATTCGCAACGTAGAGGAAGCGGTTGCAGGGATCCACCGCAACCCCAGAAGGCAACGTGCCGGTGGCAAAGCTCAGCGGTGATTGATCACCTGGAGGATTCCCCAACGCGCCTGAGGAGGACACACCGAACTCCCATACCAGGTAATTCTGCGAGTCGGTTACATAAAGGTTCTCGGAAGTGGGCGCGGCTTTCCCCGAACAGGCGGCGTATATGGATGGAAAAACCGTGGGACTTGCCGCCAGGGCGGTCACATTCGCCGGGCCTTGCGGACCGGACTGTATACCCGTTACCCCGACCTCGTTAAGGGTACCACTGCTCACCGACAGTACTGTGACGGTTCCGTCTGTCCCGTTCGCAACAAACAGGAATTTTCCATCCGAATCCATAGCGAGGGCCACCGGATTCGACATGGCTGTTGTGCCGGCAGAGGACAGTTTGCCGTCTGATCCGACCTTGTAGGTTGCGATTCCCGTCAGGCTCCCGGGCAGAGCCGAGGTTTGCGTGACGATGACATAGACAAATTGCCCGGCTGGATCTATCACGATGTTTGTGGGAGCGCCTGGCGTGGGCGGTCCGGCCGTATTGTTGATCCGGGTTACAGCACCATTATTTAGGTTGAGGCTGAAGGTATCCATGACCGCCGAGCCCTGGGTTGGAACCACCACCAGGCCGTTGGCGGAAGACGAATACTTTCTGCCGCAAGCAACCAGCAAACCAACGGCGAGTAGAATCAAAATTCCCAGCAGCCAGGCAAATCGGCTCCGCATTCTTCGCTCGTTCTCCCTCTGTACGTGTTTAGGCAAGTCCCGCAGGTCAAACTGGGGCGCAATTCTGTGATTGAAGGCGCAAATTGCCATCCATTTGTGTATCAGGAATGCTCGGGAAGAGCAAACACCCGGCAAGACTACTTGGAATCTGGCGCGTCGTACGGAGTTGCCTGAAGAGGGGTTTTACGCTCGTTTCTGTCCGGGTGCAAAATGAAAACGTAAGACGGGGGTGCCTTTACCCCTCTTTGCCTGCCGGTATGGCATCGAGAGCTTCCTCGGTGGGTTTGCCGCCGGGCATGATCGGCAGGCGTATTTCCACCAGCAGGCCTCCTTCGGCCCGGTTTGAGGCCACCACCCCTCCCCCGTGAAAGCGAACTGCGCGCTCAGTAATTGCCAGGCCAAGACCGACGCCTCCGGTCAGGCGCCGGCGTGCATCATCAAGACGGTAGAAAGGACGAAAAAGTTTCCCTAAGGCGTCCGGCGGCACTCCCGGGCCGCTGTCGGCGACTTTGACCACCGCTTCCGCGGCGCCTGGGCTTCCGCCACGTTCCAGACTGATTTCTACTGTGCTGCCTTCGTGGGTATAACGAATTGCATTTCGCACCACGTTCTCAATTGCACTGTGCAGCAGAGATGCTTCGCCGCGAACCGTCCAGTCCCCCTCCGGAATCTGGCTGTGCACGTGGCAATGCCGCGCCTGCGCTTCAAATTCTGCATCCTCAGCTACGTTCAACACCAACTCGTCGAGAGGAACGGCGCCGGGCAAGATCCGCTGCTCTCCGTCTTCGAGACGGGCCAGCGTAAGGATACGGCCGATCAGTTCGTTGAGGCGGCTGGCCTCCAGTTCGATACGCTCCAGCATGGCGGCGCTTTCCGCGCCCGAGCGTTGCCGCGCCAGTCCCAGGGCGACGTTCAAACGCGCCAGGGGGGAACGTAACTCGTGCGATATGTCGTTCAGCAGGCGTGACTGCGCTTCAACCAGTGATTGCAGGCGCTCGGCCATAGCGTCAAAATCGCGCATCAAGCCAGCCACCTCATCTTTTCGTCCAAATACCGGGGCGCCCAGGCGCGCGGTCAGATTTCCGGCGGCCAGTTGTCGCGTGGCTGCGCGCAGGCGCACGATCGGCTTGGTGAGATACCAGGAAAGCAGATAGCAAACCAATCCCGAAGAAATCACCGCAATGATCAGCCCCGGAAACGGCATTCCCCGCGGACCGAAAAAGACCCGCGGGCCGGGCGGCAGCCCCATTACCAGCGTGAAATAATGCGTTCCGTCAGAAGAGGCGCGTGATTCCTTGAGCACCCGGGGAGCGGGAATGATGAATCCGTCGTGGGGAACAGGAGAACCGTTGGTTAATACGCGGATGGCCCAGTCGGGAGCGCCACCGCGGCGGGTCACTTCTTCTCCCTGGTCATTGAAGAGGTAAGCCCGCACGTGCTGCGTGTGCTGGAGTTCTTCCAGGTACTCGCGCGCCTGCTGCGGGCCGCCCTTTTCATACGCCGCAACTGCGTCGTTCAATGCCGTGGTACGTAAACCCTCCCAGGAAGCGCCCCGCGGGCGGAGAGCCAGCGTGACCAGAATGGCCAGCACCAGAAACAGTGCAAAGGCCATCCAGAACGAAAGAAAAATCCTGAGAAACAGGCTCTTCACGTTGTAGTTTTCGCCTTCTCTCGCGGACGCGCAAAAATGTAGCCCACGCCCCGCACCGTCTTGATGTGCTCGTCGTTTTCGGTATCGCCCAGCTTTTTACGTACCTTGCTCACGTGCATATCAATGCTGCGGTCGAATGGAGAGAACTTGCGGCTCAGGACCGCATTTACCAGGCGCTCCCGCGGCACCACGCGTCCAGCCTCGCGCAAAAGCACTTCCAGCAGATTGAATTCGACGGAGGTCAGGTCCACGTGCTGGCCGTCCCGTTTCACTGTTCGGGTGGCGGGATCGAGTTCCACTTCGCCCACGCGCACGATCTCTGGCGCACCAACGTTGCCTTTGTCGCTGCGCGTGCGGCGCAGGATGGCGCGGATGCGAGCCACCAGCTCCCTGGGGTTAAAGGGCTTCGGCAAATAATCGTCGGCGCCGATTTCCAACCCGACGATGCGGTCCACATCTTCGCCTCGCGCCGTCAGCAGCAGCACGGGCAGACGCGAGGTGGCCCGGATTCGCCGTAATACTTCGAATCCGTTGATGCCGGGCAGCATGACGTCGAGCACCGCCAGCAGATATCCGCCTGAAGTCGCTCGCTGCAGTCCGCTTTCGCCATCGTGCACCGATTCGACCGCAAAGCCTTCAGCTTGCAGGTACTCGCCCACCAGGGTGCACAATTCCACATCGTCGTCGATAACCAGGATGCGCTCCATCTTCTCCGTTTTCATTGTGCACCATGCCCTCGGCCGAGCCTGTAAAGAATTGTCAAAATTGGACTTGCGCCAATTGACAAAACTTTACTCGGGTTGACCGACTCTTTACCGCCAACCTGCCGGGAGCTGTGTTCATATGAGTGTACGCAAAGTCGCCGGTTCCAGGAAAGGCGCCGGCCCGAAGAGAGTGAACACAAGGAGAACCGTGATGAAATCGATGAGCGTTCGTTTGATGATTGCCGCGCTGGCGGTTTTGCTGGGCACAGCCCTATCCCAGGCGCAGACCGCGGATACGGCGGCGGCTCCGCCCATGCGTGGCCATTTTGGCATGGGCGGCCACATGATCGGCTTCTTCGCCGACTATCTCAACCTGAGCGACGCGCAGCAGGCACAGATGAAGGCGATCCTGCAAAAAGAGCGTCCCACCCTGAAGCCGCTTTTCCAGCAACTGCAACAGAACCGGGCACAGCTCAAGCAATATGAGGAAGGCACCTACGATGAGGCGAAGGTTCAGGCCATAGCCGCCCAACAGGCTCAGGTCCAGGCCCAGCTGACGGTGCAGGAGACTCGCATCCACAACGAGTTGTTTCAAGTGCTCACTCCCGACCAGCAGACTCAGATGAAGCAATTTGAAGCCCGTCGGCAAGCACGCATGCAGAAACGCATGAACAACGGGACGAGCGGCGATAGCAATGAGACGCCGCCGTCTTCGGAACAGTAAGGGTCGAAGCCAGGGAAAACACTTGGCGCAGCGCGATGCGGGGTTCCGTGGCTCTCCCATCGGCCCCCGCAGCGCATGATTTTTTCCCATCTTCCGGAGTGGTTTATGGAAACGGCGCAGGCCTTCATTATCGACGCTGGCTGGGTCTTCTTCCTGGCATGGGCCGTCGTTCTTCTATTGATTTGCGCGGCCGCCTTTGGCAGGAATCCCCTGTCGAGAAAGCGGATTCCACGTTCAATCTCGACCACGCGAGAGGGTGGGCTGCACGAAGCTCTGAAACGCAGCGATTTCCTTCGCATTCCCTAGTGGCGGGTTGACTTACCCTGCTTAGATTTGCGCCCTCTCCTGCTAGAATCTCATCTAGTCAATCTGCATGTTTCCCAAGAGCTTGCGTCCGCTACTGCCGTACCTTAAGCGTTATCGCTGGGGACTGGCAGCGGGCACCTTCTGCGTTCTATTCAGCAATGGCGCCTGGGTCCTTTTGCCCAAAGTGATCGGGAATGCTGCGCAGGGCCTGGAGTCCGGCGTCACGCGCCACAAGTTGCTGATTTTCGCGTTGGAAGTCCTGGCCTTGGCGGCTGTGCGCGGTATTTTCTTGTTCCTCACGCGCTGGATCGTCATCGGCATCTCGCGCGACATCGAATTCGACCTGCGGAATGACCTGTTCGCGCATCTCGAAACACTTTCCTATTCTTACTACCAGCGCATGCGGACGGGCGACATTATGGCCCGCGCCACCAACGACCTGAACGCGGTGCGCATGTTGCTCGGCCCCGCGATCATGTATTCGGCGAACACGCTGGTTTTCACCGCCGGCGCGCTTTCGTTCATGATCGCCATCAGCCCCCGCCTCACCTTCTATGCGTTCCTGCCACTGCCGGTCGTGAGCATCGTGATCCAGACATTCGGCCGCAAGATTCATGAGCGCTTCGAGAAAATCCAGGCCATGTTCTCCGACATCTCGGCTCGCGCCCAGGAGAACTTTTCGGGCGTTCGTGTGATCCGAGCCTACGTACAAGAGCACGCCGAAATATCGTTGTTTGAAGATGCAAACAAAGAATATATCAAGCGTAGCTTGAAGTTAGTGCGGCTCATGGGAATGCTCTGGCCAACACTCGAGCTCATGCTCGGTCTGGCTCTGGTGATCGTGTTGTGGATCGGCGGCCGCGAAGTCCTGCTGGGCCGGATGAATATTGGCGGCTTCACCGCCTTCAACCTTTACATGATGCAGCTCACGTTTCCGGTAATCGCGCTGGGCTGGGTGGTAAACATTTTTCAGCGCGGCACGGCGTCGCTCGGGCGCTTGAATGAAATTCTGCTGGAAAAGCCCGAGATCCATGACGGGCCGGATGCTGTGACCCGGGAAATCGAAGGCGAGATCGAATTTCGCGATCTGAACTTCTCCTATGACGGAGTTCCGGTGCTGCGAGACTTGAACTTGCGCATCCCCGCAGGCAGCAGCCTGGCAATTGTGGGGCCCACAGGGTCGGGCAAGACAACTCTCGTCAGCCTGATTCCGCGCATCTACGATGCGGAACCGGGAATGGTTCTAATCGACGGAAGGCCTGTCCGCCAATTCGCTCTCGCGTCGCTGCGCAAAAGTATAGGATTCGTGCCACAGGAGACCTTTCTATTCAGCGACCGCATCCGCGACAACATCGCCCTGGGTGTGGATTCGGCATCGGACGCAGAAATTCACGATGCTGCCGAAGCGGCCAATATCGCGTCCGACATCGAGAGTTTTCCCGAGCAGTATCAAACGATGGTAGGCGAGCGGGGCATCACCCTCTCGGGCGGGCAGAAGCAGCGTGCGGCCATCGCGCGCGCTTTAATCCGCAACCCGCGCATTCTCATCCTCGACGACGCGCTCTCCAGCGTCGATACGCAAACGGAGGATAAAATCCTCAACCACCTGCGCGATGTGATGCAGGGCCGCACTACGATCTTCATCTCGCATCGCGTTTCCACAGTGCGCAATGCCGATCGCATTGCCGTGCTTCATGGCGGGCGCATCGTGGAACTGGGCACGCACGATGAACTGCTCGCTTTGAACGGCTACTACACCGACCTGTATAACAAGCAACTGCTGGAAGAGGAACTGGCCGAGGTGTGAGGCCGAAGTCCTCATGAAACGCGTCGACGCTCCCGAAATTCTCGATTCGGACGCTTGCTCAGCACGCGATGTTGAGCTTTCCATGCTGGATCTGAACGGCGTGAACCGACGCTTCGGCGGGGTCACGACGACGCAGAGCCTGATCGAGCGGGTAGCTCTGATGACCGGTCAGAAATGTCTTTCGGTCCTGGATGTCGCGGCAGGATCAGGAGAAGTGCCGCGTCTGGTCGCGGAGCGGCTGGCTCAACAAAACATCCGCCTCGATCTTACCCTTCTGGACCGGTCGCGGTCCCATCTCGCGCCTGGAGTGCGGGCGGTAATCGCCGACGGACTTGCCCTCCCGTTCCGCGATGCTTCGTTCGACATGGTGAGCTCGAACTTGTTCGCGCACCATCTCTCGCCGCCGCAGGCCGCAGACTTCGTTAAGGAAGCTTTGCGCGTAGCCCGGCGAGCCGTGCTCATTAACGATCTGGTACGCCATCCGATGCACCTGGCGCTGGCTTACGCGGCTCGCCCGCTGATGCGAAGCCGGGTGGCCTGGCTTGATGGTTTGACTTCTGTGCGCAGAGCGTACGTTCCGGAAGAGATGCGCGCCGCGATTCTGCCCTTGTTTTCTTCCAATGGCCCGCCGCCAATCGAAATCTCGCGGCACTATCTGTTCCGGATGGGAGTGATCGTCTGGAAAAACAAGAGAGCCTAAACGGGGAAATTGGCAGGCTTGAGCGCGGCCCTTTGCATCACCGTACCACAAGCACTTCCCTTACGTTATCCCGTGCCAGGAAGAACTTGATCGAGGCGAAATCACGGAAGAGATTTTCGATGTGCCGGTTGTTGAACACGCGCTGCAACTGGAAACTGTCGACGGCAGTGTGCACGGCTCCTGTGGGACCTCGCCTCGCCTCACGCTTAAGCACAATGCGCTGCATCTCAAGCGCGTCGCCTCCGGTAATGTGAAAGCGGTAGCAGGGCGAATCCGGGCCGGCGTCCCGAGTGTGGAAAAAAGCCAGCAACATGCCCCCTGGCTTGAGCACGGACCACAACCGTCCAACCACGGGTTTCACCAGGCCTTCATCGAGATAGTCGGGCAGATTCCAGCACAGCACCACGTCGAAGTGGGCGGCGGGATAGACCAGATTGTCGGCAAGAAACTTCCGGCTATCGAGAGTTACCACCCCGTTTTCATCTTTGCTCAACAGTGAGGTGTCAGTCGACGCGGTCAGAAGGTCTTCGCTGTAAATTCTGTGCCCGCGGCCAGTGAAATAACGGATGTTGGCAGGCGAGGTTGAGCCCAGATCCAGCACGCACAGGTTCTCCGCCGTTTCCCACAGGCGCGTCAACTCGCTCAGGCCGCTGGATCGGCGGGTGAGTTTGGGCCCGCCTTGCGGCGGCGCTGCAGTCTCCGGTGCTGAACCGCGAAAAAGTTTCATCAAGGTCTGCGACACTGCCGCCATGGGGCTCTACGGCTTATTTCCCTCGTTCCGAAGAGTATCGACCTTGCCTTTCAGGTAGGCTCCCTCTTCGATGGAAACGTGGCGGGCAGCGATGTCTCCTGTTACCACGGCGGACTTGCGCAGTTCGATGCGCTCACTGGCCTGCACATTTCCTTCGAGCTTACCCTGCACCACCACCCCCTTGGCCTCCACGCTGGCCTTCACCTTGCCGTTGGGACCGACCGTGAGACTGTTGCCCTTGAGGGCAATGCTGCCCTCTACCTGGCCATCGAGGTACAGATCTTCGCTGCCCGAAAGTTCACCCTTAATGACCACCGATTTGCCAATTTGTGCCAGCCCGCTGGCTGGCGCTGCTGCCGAGCTCATAGAGTCTCCTACCGGATAAATCGTGCCTTGTTACGGATTCAGATTCATGAGGCGGATCGGGAAGCCGAGTTACCGTCTTCGACTATACCCAAGGCACGGAGCGCGCGGCAAGCGCAGTTATCTACAGGTATCCTGGTAGTCGCCCCGCAGATGAAGGCGCGACATGCAGTTGATACACTGATGTAGTGGGTTGTCGAATCACGCGGTTTGCCCGAACGTCGCGCATGGCGTTCTACACTGCCATTGCCGCTTGCGTGGTGGTTGGCGCAGCCGCTGCTGTCCCCGGGCCCTCCAGCCAGCCGCCACCGGCAATCTCACCCATCGAGTTGGTTCGGGCCTCGGTAGCCAACGAAGTTGCAGCTTCCAACGATGCTTCCGTCAAGCACATGTTCCGTTCGCGCAAGCAGACACGTGGCGGTTCGCAGACCCGTCTCTACGTGGAAACCTGCGAGGCCATGGCAGGCATGACCATTGCCTATAACGACACGCCTCTTAGCCCGCAGCAGATGCAAGGCGAACATGCCCGGCTGGACGGCTTGGCGCACAATCCGGACGAACTGGCGCGCAAGCACTCTCAGGAAAAAATCGATGCCGATCGCACTTTGCGCATCGTGAAGGCCTTGCCCGATGCCTTTCTCTACGAGTACGACGGAACCCAGGCCGGCACGTCAAAGATCGGCAAAAAAGGAGACGAACTGGTTCGGCTGAAGTTCCGGCCCAACCCTGCATATTTGCCACCCTCGCACGTGGAGCAGGTGCTTGAGGGCATGCAAGGATTTGTGCTCATCGATCGCGCGAGCCGCCGCATCGCCCAGATCGATGGAACGTTATTCAAAGATGTCAGCTTCGGTTGGGGATTTCTCGGGCACCTCGACAAGGGTGGGCATTTTGGTGTGGAACAGGCCGCGCTGGGCGATGGCTCGTGGGAGATTACCCGCATGCAACTCAGTTTCACGGGGCGGATTCTGTTATTCAAGAGTCTGAACTTTTCTTCCGAGGAGGTCTTGAGCGATTTCCGCCGCGTTCCTGCCGACACCACCTTTTCCCAAGGTGTGGCCATGCTGAAAACGGAAGAGTCCAGGCTGGCCCAGAATCCGAACCTTGCGGTAAGTGAGTCGCATCGGTGACGTAGCGCCACTGGCTGTCCAACAGGCTTCGCACACGCGCCGAGCGCCGGCAAGAAAATGCTCACTTCCCCGCTCGAACCGTTTCCTTCCGCACCGTCAGCTTTTCGATGAGATCCTCCTTCAAGCGGTAGCCTGTCCCCGGTTCGTCGCTGATCGCGATCATGCCTTGCGGGGTCACTTCAACCTCGGGCTCAATGATGTCTTCCTTCCAGTAGCGCTTGGAGGCAGAAACGTCCCCTGGCAGACTGAAGCCGGGCAGCGCCGAAAGCGCTATATTGTGCACTCGGCCGATGCCTGATTCCAGCATGCCTCCACACCAGACTGGAATCTTCTGCCTGTGGCAGATATCGTGAATTTCTTTGGCTTCCGTGAAACCGCCCACGCGCCCGACTTTGACGTTGATGATGCGGCATGCGCCAATCTCGAGCGCAATAGCGGCGCTGCGGGCGTTCACGATCGACTCATCCAGGCAGATCGAGGTGCGCAATTCTCTTTGCAGACGAGCGTGATAGAAGATATCGTCGTGCCAGAGCGGCTGCTCAATCATCAGCAGATTGAATTGATCGAAGCTGCGCAGGTGCTCGATCTGATCCAGTCTGTAGGCCGAGTTGGCATCGCAGCTCAAAACGATTTCCGGCCAGCGCGAGCGGACTTTCTCAAGCACATTTACATCCCAGCCAGGTTTCACTTTCACCTTGATCCGCCGGTAACCTGCGGCTAACTCAGTGTGAATCTTCTCCAGAAGTTGTTCCACCGAGTCCTGAATGCCGATCGAAACACCGCATTGGATCTCGCGGCGTGAGCCGCCCAGGAGCTTCCACAAAGGCTGTTTGCGCTGCCGCGCCTCCGCGTCCCACAGCGCGTTTTCCAGTGCGGCCTTCGCCATGCGGTGGCCGCGAACTCTGGCAAATTTCACCGTGCACTCACCGGCTGACTCGAGATTCTCTCCCAGCACCTCCGGTGCGAGGTAGCGGGTAATCGTTGGCCAAGCCGAGTCGATCCACTCGCTGCTGTAAAAAGGATCTTCTCCGGCAACACATTCGGCCCACCCTTCGACACCCTCGCAATGAACCGTAATTAGTAGAATGCGGCGGCTATAGGTGCGGCCAAAGCTCGTCTCGAAAAAATGGACGAGCGGCATCTGAATCTCGCGAAGAGTAATCGCTTCAGCTTTCATAGACAGATCTTCCACCACGAGGGCAGCGATTCACGCTGAAGCATACGACCACTTCTCGTTCCATCGGCCCAGACGGAACTTACCATTGCCCGAGGCATCGCGCCCGTAACCGAGAACCGCCAGATCCCGGCCAAAAGCCTGTAGGAATTGCTCCCGGTTGCGCTCCTGCGTCTCCTTCGCCTTCATGCGAGTTTCGGCGGCAGCTTTCCATTCGTAAATCTGCGCCGGGACTTCGATGGCGAGCTCCTCGCCGAACTCCGGATTTTTCCCTGTGGCCAATAGGGTCTCCACGCGCTTCGACTTCAGCCACCATTCGGCGATGAGGCGATCGCTCGGCAATCCTCCCTGGAGCGGAGACGACGTGATTCCGTACTGATTGATGTTGTAGCGCCGCGCGATTGCACCCAGCTTCTCGACGTTGAGATAGGCATTTTTGATCTCCAGAGGATCGAAAGTCCACTCAATCAGTTCGATCCCGCGCGAAAGGGCTTCCTCCCGTTGCAACAGCTTGAGGCGTCTCCCGAGCCCGCTATTGCGATGCTCCTGACGAACCGCCAGCATGTGCGAATGCAGATACACATGGCCCGACCGCGTACCGGGAATCGACAGCGCGAAGCCCACCATCTCTTTGCCATCGAACGCGCCCATTGCCTGGCCGCCCACTTTTTGCGCCACCACAAACAACCGCAGCGGCACCAGTTCTGCGTCGGTGAAATTCCATACTTCTTTTTGCAAGGCCACGCAGGCGCGTAGTTCCTCGAGGCCGCGGCAGCTGCGAATCTCGATGGAGCCGGCGTTCACGAGAGCTTCTCTTTCCCGCCCGACTCCTGGCTCTTTGCTTTCCGCCACAACGACTCCAGCTCTTCCATCGACACCTGCTCGGGTACTTTGCCGCTCTCGCGCAACCGCTCTTCCATCCACTGAAAGCGGCGGCGAAATTTGCGGTTGGTTTTGCGCAACGCGGATTCAGGATCGAGCGAAAGGTAGCGCGCGATGTTCACCAGCACAAAAAACAGGTCTCCGACTTCCTCTTCCAGCCGGGATCGAAGGTCCTCGGGAACTGCCGCGCGGCCCGAACTCGCCACACCCCGGTCCCCCGGCCGTGGCCCCGGCGCGGGAAACTCCTGCAAATGATGCTGCAGCTCTTTCGTCTCCTCGCGCAGTTTGGCGAATAGTCCCTCCATGTTCGGCCAGTCGAATCCAACCTGTGCGGCCCGCGAACTAAGCTTGTGCGCCTCGAGTAACGCCGGCATGGCCGAGGAAATTCTTGCAAGGATCGACCTCGGTTCGGCGGCCTTATGGGCATCCTTCCGGCCATCTTCGGAATCGTAGGCCTTTCCCTCCTCACGCTTCCTGCGCTCCTCCGCTTTCAAAGCCTCCCAGTTACGCTTTACGTCTGCGGCCGTGCGGGCTTCAACATCCCCAAACACATGCGGATGGCGATCAATCAGCTTCGTTGCAAGCCTCTCCAACACATCGTCAATGGAAAATGATCCTTGTTCCTTCGCCATTTCAGCGTAGAAGAGCACCTGCAGCAAAAGATCGCCCAGCTCGCCAGCCAGTTCGTCCCAGTCGCGCTTATCGATGGCTTCGAGAACTTCGTAAGTCTCCTCGAGCGTATAGGGTTTGATGGAATCGAACGTCTGTTCGCGATCCCATGGACATCCTCCGGGCGCGCGCAACCGGTCCATAATCGCGACTGCCCGTTCAAAACTTTCCCCTGTTGTGGACATTGGCAATCACTGTAAACGACCGATCGAGGCGTGAGCAACGGAGGAAACAAGACATCGCTTAGGATCGCGGCTCAAGCCTGTCTCGTCTGTCTGAAAGACTCGTTGCAAAGCCAAGTTTTTGTACAATTTAAGTGGCACGTAATCATGCCCGACCTTTAGTCACCCATTTCGACTCACCAACGTTACTTTGCCCAAGCGGGGAGTAAGAGCAGACTAAGAATGCGGCAGTGTGACGTTTGGGTGTACGTATCGCATTGGATCGCAAGTCATCCATCTAGCAATAAAATATGGCCTTAGCGGCAAATCCAAGAACACCACTTGAAGGCCAGCATTTTCAGGTGGTGGTGATTGGCGGGGGCATCAACGGCGTCGCCGTAGCCCGGGAGTGTGCCCGCGCAGGACGTCGCACGCTATTGGTGGAGCAAAACGACTTCGCCTCCGGTGTGACCAGCCGTTCAACCCGCATCATCCACGGCGGATTGCGTTATCTGGAGCACAGCGAGATTGGCCTGGTGCGCGAGTCTCTGCGCGAGCGCGAAGTTCTTCTGCGGGAGCGATCCCACCTGGTTCACCCCATGCACTTCCTGTTGTTGCTGAACGAAAAGAGCCGGCACAGCGCGCTGCAGGTTCGCGCCGGGTTGTGGCTATATGAGCGTTTGGCACGACAACGTCGCAGACTTGATACCACGGAGATGGAATTAAAACGTCTTGAACGCGCTCTGGATGCCGGCCGCCGCTGGTCGTTCTTCAGCTACGAGGATGCGCAGTGCGAATTTCCCGAGCGCCTGGTGGCCGAATGGATGACCGAAGCCATCGCAGCGGGCGCAACGGTTCGAAATCA
>Ga0335073_10001288_pt1 | contig 33490 bp, 29 predicted proteins | sample Lox_Sample_22_FD_207093 | JGI IMG/M metagenome (GOLD analysis project Ga0335073, IMG submission 207093) | Soil microbial communities from Loxahatchee National Wildlife Refuge, Florida, United States - Lox_Sample_2.2 | ecosystem: Environmental > Terrestrial > Soil > Wetlands | place: USA... | reverse complement strand
TTGCGGCCGCGGCCCCCGGCACAGTTGACGATATTCACGCCGCTGTCGCAACCGGTTCTGGAGAAGTTGCGTGAAGTGGATTTGAATCGCCTGACACCGCTCGAAGCGCTGAATCTTTTGGCGGAGCTGAAGCGGCAGATCGACTAGCGCCTGGCTTTTCGTAGGTTCAGGAAAATGCCGAAAGCAACCGCCTTTGCCCAGCAAATCGGACAGTTGATCATCCTCGGCTTCGATGGCACGGAGATGACATCGCAGCTACGTTCGCTGCTGAAGCGCATCCAGCCCGCGGGGGTGATTCTCTTTGCCCGCAATATCGTTGCGGCGGCGCAAACTCATCAATTGCTCAAAGATTGCCGGGCATGCGTCGATACCCCGCTGTTCTGCTGCGTAGACATGGAGGGCGGCAGAGTAGATCGCTTTCGCAATGCCATCGGGCCGGCACCTGCGGCGGCGGACGTGTTCGCAACCGGAGATCGCAGGCTGTTTCGGAGGCACGGAAAAATCATAGGAGAGTGTTGCCGGGCGTTGGGTTTCAACGCCGACTTTGCCCCGGTAGTCGATCTGGCATTCGATGCTTCGAGGAAGGTGATGAGTTCGCGGGCAGTATCGAATGATCCCAAGCGAGTCGTTGTTTACGCACGCGAGTTTCTGGCCGGATTGCGCTCCGCGGCAGTGCTCGGCGCGATCAAACATTTTCCTGGCCTCGGGGAGGCGAGTCTCGACACTCACCATGAGTTGCCCAGCGTGAAGAAGTCGTGGAAGAAGCTTTGGGAGGAGGACATGGCGCCCTATCGAGCGCTGCGGCGGGATGCGCCGATGGTCCTGGTGGGGCATGCGGCTTATTCGATGGTCACCGGCAATCGCACGCCAGCATCGTTGTCTGAGAAATGGATAGGCGGCGCGCTGCGAAAGAAGATCGGCTATCGCGGGCTGGTGGTCTCGGACGATCTGGAAATGGGCGGTGTGCTGAAGGCTGCTCCCATCGAACGCGCCGCGGTCGAGCACATCAGGGCGGGCGGGGATTTGTGCCTGATCTGCCATGTGGAACAGCATGTCGTGGCTGCGTATGAAGAACTGGTGAGGACGGCGGAACAGGATCGGCGCTTCGCCCGCCGGTGCCAGGACTCCATCGCTCGCATTCTGGCCTTCAAGAAGAAGTGCAAGCCACTGCAGCGGACAAGTCCGCTTCCCGCGGCTTCACGGCTGCAGGCTTTGTCGCGACGTTTGTGGGAGTTCAGCGAGCAGGTGCGGCTGCACAATATCGGTCAGGACGCCGCGATATGGCAGGGCCGGTTATGATTGTCGCGGGCGTAATGAGCGGGACATCCGCGGACGGAATCAATGTTGCGCTGGTTCGGATCGAAAGTCCGACAAAAAGTCGGGTGAGGACGCCCGTCCTCCATCGTTTAAAGCTCCTTGGCCGCTCTCAGTTTCCTTACCCAGCGGCCGTACGCAACTTCATTTTGTCGACCATGAATTCCACGCGCGTGAGCGTAGCGGAACTGGCTCGATTGAATGTTTTGCTGGGCGAACTCTATGCCGAGGCGGTGAAGAAAGCGCAACAGCGCTTGGGTGTAAAAGCACAACTTGTCGGGTGCCACGGGCAGACGATCTATCATCAGGGCGATGCTGCCGAGTTTCTGGGAAAGAAGCTGGCTGCTACCTGGCAAACCGGAGAAGGCGCGGTAATGGCCGCGCGTTTGGGCGTACCGACGGTCTCCGACTTTCGACAGGCGGACATGGCCGTGGGAGGAAAAGGCGCGCCGCTGGTTCCCTTCTTCGATTTTCTCTTTTATCGCGACCCGCGAATTGGTCGGATTGTGCAGAACATCGGCGGAATCGCAAACCTTACGGCGATTCCGGCGGGAGCTACGCAAAAGCAAGTCATTGCTTTCGATACCGGACCCGGCAACATGGTGATTGACGCGGTAACCGAACGGCTGTTTCATCAGCCCTACGATTGTGATGGCCTGATCGCAGCGTCGGGAATCGTGCAGGATGCCGTGGTCAGCCAGGTGTTGACGGAGCCTTTCTTTCGCCACAAACCGCCGAAGACTGCGGGCCGGGAAGAATTTGGGCGGGAATTTTCGGAGGCGTTCATCAAGCGTTGCGGCAGGGTAAACGGACGTGATGTAGTGGCTACGGCCACGGCGCTGACCGCGGCCTCGATTGTCGACGCGGTGCGGCGGTTCGTGCTGCGTGACAAAGCGGCATATCGCGACTTTGTCATCTCAGGCGGGGGAACGCTCAATGCAACGCTCATGGCGATGCTGGCCAACCAGATGAAACCGCTTGGGCTGCAGATACGATCTTCGGATGAATTTGGGGTGCCGGCGGACGCCAAGGAGGCGGTGGCGTTCGCGGTGTTGGCTTATGAGACCTGGTACCGGCGACCTTCGAATATTGCTTCGGCGACGGGAGCCAAGCGGCCTGCGATTCTTGGGAAGATTTCTTATGCGTGATGGCGTTCGCCGCTACGTGGCGATTGCACAGGTGAGGACACCTGTGCCTCCGTGGTTTCTGCTGATTGCCGCGTGCATCGCGCTGGCAGGCTGTTCTGCTAAGCCCGATCCCAACGCGCTGGTGATGATTATCGAGAGCAGTCCTACGAATCTTGATCCCCGGGTGGGCCTGGATGCGCAGTCGGAGCGCATCGACGGGCTTTTGTTCGATGATCTGCTCACCCGCGATGAGCATTTGAAGGTGCAGCCGCAACTGGCGGAGAGCTGGGAGATTCCTGATCCGCGCACCTATGTTTTTCACCTGCGGCACGGAGTCAAGTTTCACGATGGCCGAGCACTTACATCACGAGATGTGAAGTGGACCTTCGATTCGCTGTTGCAAGGCAAGATTCGCAGCACGAAGTCCGCGGCTTATCAATATGTGGACGGCGTCGAGGCGCAGGACGATTACACCGTTGTGTTTCACCTGAAAGAACCGTTCGCCACCCTGCTATGGAATTTGTCTGATGGAGCGATCGGCATTGTGCCCTATGGCAGCGGAGAAGAAATGGCCGCTCACCCCATCGGGTCCGGGCCGTTTCGCTTTGTCAGCGCGGAACAGGATAAGGAAGTCGTCATTGAGAGAAATGACACCTATTGGGGCGAAAAGCCTCACCTGCAGCGGGTGCGGTTCGCCGTGGTTCCGGACACGACGACGCGGGCCCTGGAGTTGCGCAAGGGCAGTGCGGATGTTGCTATTTCCGCGCTCACCGGAGATCTGGTGGTGGCGCTGGAGCGCGAGCCAAATCTCGAAATCCTGCGCGGCCCCGGAACGATTCTGTCCTACCTGGCGCTAAATGTGCGCGACCCGGTTCTCAGGGATGTACGCGTGCGGCAAGCGCTCGCCTGTGCCATCGACCGGCAGCCGATTATTCATTATCTGCTGCGCGACTTTGCGCGTCCCGCATACAGCCTGTTGCCGCCTGAAAGCTGGGCTTACGATCCCGATATTCCCCGCTATGACTACGATCCGCAGCGTGCCCGCCGATTGCTGGATCAGACCGGCTATCCCGCGGTGAATGGAGTGCGCTTCCATCTGACTATGAAAACTTCTACCGAGGAAAGCACGCGGCTGCTGGCGGCAGTGCTGCAACAGCAACTGCGGGAAGTTGGCGTGGAGCTTGATATCCGCACCTTCGAGTTTGCGACATTCTTCGCCGATGTTACCCGCGGCGCGTATCAGGTGCATTCTTTACGTTGGGTGGGAGGCAACGAGGACCCGGATATCTTTGAATATGTATTTCATTCGTCCAAGATCTCGCCTCATGGCGCGAATCGTACTTTCTACGCCAATCCGCGGGTGGACGTGCTGATTGACCGGGCGCGCAGCGAACCTGACGAGAAGACTCGCAAAGCTTTGTACGGCGAGATTCAGGAGATTCTGGCGGAGGAGTTGCCGTACATCGACTTGTGGTATCAGGATAACGTGCTGGTGCATTCGAGGCGGGTTACGAACCTGACCTTGAATCCCGCGGGAAATTATGATTTTTTGACGACGGCGAAGCTGAACTAGTCCGCCCGAAAGTGCCCTGGCCTTGTCTCCCCGGGTTTTGGAGAAAGGGGCGGGGTCGCCCGTCTTCCATTTTCCAATCATCAAATTCTGCGTGGTACCATCGACACGGGCTCCTGCCCCAATATGCGTATTCTTTTTATTGGCGATATCTTCGGCAGGCCGGGACGAACCATCGTCAAAGAGCGGTTGCCGGGGCTCGTTAAAGACCATGCCATCGATCTGGTCATTGCCAACGGTGAAAACGCGGCTGCTGGATTTGGCATTACGCCGCCGCTAGCGGAGGAATTGTTCGAGCTGGACATCGACGTTCTGACTACCGGCAATCACATCTGGGACAAACGGGAGATTATCGATTACTTTACCGCGGCGGACGGAAATCCGCACAGTCCGGCCCGGCGTCTGCTCCGGCCGGCGAATTATCCACCCGGCATGCCGGGATGGGGAGTGTACCAGGGCCGCAAAGGTGAGGTGCCCTATGCCGTGCTCAATTTGCAGGGACGAGTTTTCATGGCCAGCAATGACGACCCTTTCCGGGTGGCCGACCAACTGCTGCAAGAGATCAAGGCCAAGGTGGTCGTAGTAGACATTCATGCCGAGGCTACCTCGGAAAAAATGGCCATGGGCTGGTATCTGGATGGACGAGTCACCGTAGTGGTGGGAACGCACACCCATGTTCCCACTGCCGATGAGCGTGTGCTGCCGGGCGGTACGGCTTACATCACCGATGTGGGAATGACCGGGCCTTACGACAGCGTGATTGGAGTGAAGAAGGAATTGATCGTGGGAAAGTTCCTAAGCAATATGCCCACCCGCTTCGAGGCTGCGACGGGGGATGTCCGCTTGTGCGCGATCGTAGTGGACTGCGATGAAGTGACAGGGCGCGCCAGAGAGATCAAGCGGGTGATGGTCAGTTGAAGGCGAAGTGCATGAGTCACTCGCGAGCGAGCGACTCCGCATTTTTGGGCAGCCTGCTAGGGCTTAAGAATTCGCTGCAACTTTTGGCGCTGCGCAACCGGGAGGTAAAGCAACGCCGCACGGGCCAAGGCAATGTAGATCTCCCTCGCGCCCGGGACTGGTTTCAGAACACGCAGGTGACGGCAAATGGTTTCGACGTCACCCCGTATCAGGGGACCGCTGAAAGCTCCGGCTGCTCCGAGCTGGTCGTAGTTTTTTATTGTCTGCTTCACAATCGGCAGCATCCTTCTGCGAGCGTCGGCTGCGGTCAATCCGGCGGCTTGGGCGATCTTCTCCATAGTGATGAGGGCGGCGACCAGGAGCGGTGATGTGAAAGCTCCCCACGCGTGGTAGATCGCTTTATCGCGCTTGCGTATTGTGAACGATGTGGCCTTGAGCGAGCGCGCGATCTGCCGCGCCAGGCGGACTGCGGAGCGCTCACCTTCGAGAGCAAAAGGTACGCCATGCAGCGACGGCCGAGAGCCCTTCACAAAGGTCATCATGGGATGCACTGCGGCAACGGCCGCGCCACGTCGCCGCAGCACGCCGAGTTCATCGCTGGTGAGAGCGCCGCTGGAATGAAAAGCTATCTTCTTCTTCCAATCTGTTGAGCCGGCCAGGACACTTGCCGCCGAGGCAATCTGGCGGTCGGGAACGCAAAACCAAATTAGATCGGCGTCAAAGTGTGGATCGCGCATCGTGCGGGCGTGGCCTCGGAGCCGTCTCGCCAGCGAGCGCGCTTGCTTGCGCGAGGCTTCTGACTCCCGTGAAATGATCTCGTCAATCACGTAGCCAGCGCGGCTGAGATCTAGCGCCAGCGCGCTTCCCAGTCTTCCCGCCCCAACGATCGCGATGCGCGGTCTTGCGGCCATGGCGGGCAGCATAGCAGGGTAACGAGTCATGCAGCAAAAGCGCCAGGTTCGCTAACAAGAAAGGACGCGATGGAATCCCGTATATTGTTCTCATGTCGAAACCATCTTCCAGAAAAGCTAAGGTGCGCGTGTTGTCATCCCGGGTGGCTTATCGTGGGCCAGTATTTACCGTCCTGACGGATCACGTGTTGGAACCTTCCGGGGTAACGGTGCGCCGCGACATTGTGCAGCACAGCGGATCGGTAGTGGTAATGCCGGTCGACGAGAGCGGCTCCGTCCTGCTGGTGCGCCAGTACCGTTATACGGCCAAGCAGTATTTGTGGGAGTTGTGCGCGGGGCGGATCGACAAAGGAGAAAACGAACTGACGGCGGCCAGGCGCGAACTGCGGGAAGAAACCGGCTACTCGTCTAAAAAGTGGAAACGCATTCTGCGGTTCTACGCCAGCCCGGGATTTGTGGCGGAAACCATGGCGATTTACCTGGCACGCGATCTGCGAGCAGGAGTGGCGGAGCCGGAGGAGGACGAAGATATCCAGGTGAAGTTCTTCCCTCTGAGTGAAGCTGTGCGCATGGTGATAGATGGAGTCATCAAAGATGCCAAGACTATCAGCGGCGTCTTGTGGCTGAGCGAGCAGAGCAAAAGGGTTTAGCAGGGCCGCGATCGAGCGCGACGCATCCTTTCAAAATCTAAAATCGGGACAACATCGGTCCGCGATCTTTCCTTGACAGCCGAACTGCCATAGCCGGAGAATGGCATCAATCGGGTCGGCACATTGTTGCAGTTAAGGACAGTTGCCTTTAGGGGGCGTACGTGGAACGTTTGAAAGGTACGGTGAAGTGGTTTAACAATGCCAAGGGGTACGGATTTATCGGACGCGAGGGCGGTCCCGATGTGTTTGTTCACTACAGCGGGATTACCTCGGAAGGCTATAAGAGCCTGCAAGAGGGCGATCAGGTAGAGTTCGAGATCACCCAGGGCCCCAAGGGTCCGCAGGCAATGAACGTTACCAAAGCTTCTTCAAGTTAAACCTTAGGTTGTCAACACCTACATTTCTCCCCCAGTTTAATGCGCGCGCTTCTCTGCTGCGCGGGCCGGTGAGTACTGTTCTGACGCGAACGCCGGACGAAATCTTCGCCTTTCTCTTGCCTCAATTCTTGGTTATGCTTCAGGGCAGATGGACAACAAAGCTATCGCCGGAATCCTGTACGAGACCGCGGACTTGCTGGAGATTGACGGGCAGGATTCGTTTCGTATTCGTTCCTACCGGAACGCCGCGCAAGCGATCGAAGCCCTGCCGCAACAGATTTCTGAACTAATCGTCGAGCCGAAAAAGGTGCTGGAGATTCCCGGCATCGGCAAGGGAATGCTGGCCAACCTGCAGGAGATGTTTAAAGAGGGCCGGCTCTCGGTGCACGCTGACCTGCTCAAGAAATATAGACCTACCATGCTGGACTTACTCAAGATCCAGGGGCTGGGACCGAAGACGATTGCCTTGATCTGGAGTGCCTACCAGGTTTGCGATGTGGAAGGCGTGGAGAAACTGGCCCGCGAAGGAAAGATTCGCGAGTTGCCGCGCATGGGGGAAAAGCAAGAGACCAAACTGCTCAAGGCGATAGAAGATTACCGGCGCATCGCCGGACGCTTTCTCCTCGACGCCGCCGAGGCGCAGGCAGAAAAAATCGCCGAACATCTACGAGACTATCCCGGGGTGGAAAAGGTCACGCCGGCCGGGTCGCTGCGCCGCGGGCGGGAAACGGTGGGCGATCTTGACATTCTGGTCACGGGCAAGGCTTGTTGCGACGACCAGGAGCGGGAGCGGCTGATTGATCACATCATCAAGCTGCCCGGCTTGATGGAGATCATCGCGCGTGGCGAGAACAAAGTCAGCTTCCGTCTGCGCGGCGGCATGCAGGTGGACGTGCGCTTCCTGGCTCCTGAATCCTTTGGCGCTGCGATGCAATACTTCACCGGAAGCAAAGCTCACAATGTGGCACTGCGGCAGCGGGCGCTGAAGATGGGTTACACCCTGAGCGAATACAGCCTGGCGCGGCTGGACAACGAGAAGCCGGTCGCCGGAAAGACCGAAGAGGAAATTTACGCCAAGTTGAAGCTCGACTATGTTCCGCCGGAGCTGCGGGAAAATCTGGGAGAGATCGACGCCGCCGAGGAACATGCCCTGCCGGAGTTGATCACGCAGGCGGACCTGCAAGGCGATGTGCACATGCATACGGTCGAGACCGACGGCCGCAACAGCATTGAGGAAATGGCCGAGGCGGCGCGTGGGCATGGATACAAATACATGGCCATCACCGACCACTCCAAGAACCTGGCCTTTGCCAATGGGCTGGACGACAAGCGCGCGGTGGAACATATCGCGCGGATTCGAGCCGCCAACGAAAAGACAGACGGAATCCGGATTTTTGCCGGGGTGGAGGTAGACATTCTCGCCGATGGCAGTTTGGATCTTTCGGATTCGGTGTTGGAGCAAATGGATGTGGTGATCGCCAGCGTGCATTCCCACTTCAATCAGAGTCCGGTGGAGATGACGGACCGTTTATTGAAGGCGGTGGCGAATCCCAATACTTCGTTTCTTGGCCACCCTACCGGGAGGCTGCTGCTGCGTCGGGATGCGTACCAGTTCGATGTAGACGCAGTATTGAAGGCGGCGGCGCAGCGTAAGGTGGCCATGGAGTTGAATGCCTATCCTGACCGGCTGGACCTGTGCGACCGGCATTTACGGCTGGCGAAGCAGCACGGGGTGAAGATTGTCATCAATACCGATTCGCACCATACCTCGCATCTCGACAAAATACGTTTCGGAGTCTTGCAGGCACGCCGGGCGTGGCTGACCAGAGAGGATGTGCTGAACACCTTGCCTGGGGCGGAGTTTGCCAAGGCGATGAAGCACGGATGGTGAGGGTTGTAGCTTCGGTTCAGTTGTCATTTCGACCGCGGGGAGATATCTGCTGTTCTCCATGGACGGAAGCAGCAGATTCCTCGTCGCTCCGCTCCTCGGAATGACAAGAGCAGGACGACAACCGCAAAACTAGTTACAATTATCTGCGACCATGCCCGAAGATACTCCGCCAACGCCTCCAGCGAGCGCACCGCCAGAAGCGGGGACATCGCAACCCGGAACTTCGTTTCGCATTGGCGAGGAGTTTGGGACTGCGGAAAAAAACTTACCTCCCACAAAAATCATTCTGATTGGGGTCGGAATCATCGTGGTGGTGATTGCGATCATGGCATTCTGGCAGCGGCCGAAGACGCCGGCGGCTGGGTCGATTGATCAAGTGGTGTCAGTTGAGATTCCCAATCAGGGCGCGGTGATGGCGGCGGTGAACGTGTCATTCCAGAACGGTGGGGAAAAACCTTTCTGGATTCATACCATCAAGGCAGAGCTGCAAAGCAGCACCAACACCTATTCGGATGACGCAGCTTCGCCCGCGGACTTCGACCGCTACTACCAGGCCTTCCCTGCTTTGAAGCAATATGCCATTGCACCCTTGCAAACCGAGGCCAAGATTGAGCCCGGCGGTCAGATTGCCGGGACTATCATTGTGAGTTTTCCGGTGACGCCGGAGGCGTTTGCCGGTCGAAAATCGTTAAAGGTGATCATTCAGCCTTACGATCAACCGGTGCCGCTGGTGCTGACTAAATAGCTTTAAACGCATACCCTTCGGCTTGGCTCGGGGCAGGCGCATACACGAAGGAAACGCTGAGCTTAACCTTCGTATGCGATTCGTTGACTCGCTTTCCCCCGCAGCTTAAGATTCTCTCCCGACCGATGCTCGGGTTCTGCGCTTAATGATCGGACAAACCATCTCGCACTACCGCATTCTGCAAAAGCTGGGCGGCGGCGGAATGGGTGTGGTGTACGAAGCGGAAGACGTGACGCTGGGGCGCCGCGTCGCTTTGAAATTCCTGCCTCCGGAGCTGAGCGCAGACCCGGCGGCGCTGGAACGCTTTCAGCGCGAGGCGCGGGCGGCCTCGTCCCTGAACCATCCCAACATTTGCACCATTCACGAAATCGGTCAGCAGGACGGGCAGTATTTCATCGTGATGGAGTTGCTGGAGGGCAAAACCCTGCGCGATTGCATCATCGGAAGGCCCATGCGGATTGAGCAACTGCTGGAGCTGGCGGTTGAAATCGCTGAAGGCCTGGACGCCGCGCACCGGAAGAACATCATCCACCGCGACATCAAGCCCGCCAATATCTTCGTGACTGCCCACGGCCACGCCAAGATTCTTGATTTCGGTCTGGCTAAACTGGCGCCGGAAACTGGACAAGTTGCCAGTTCAGGAAGTCCGACCCTAACCCAAAACGAAGCGCAGTTGACCAGCCCGGGAGTAGCCGTCGGCACGATCGCTTACATGTCGCCAGAGCAGGCCTCGGGCGAGGAACTTGATCCTCGCACCGACTTGTTTTCTTTCGGAGCAGTGCTCTATGAGATGGCGACCGGGCTGCCGGCATTTTCCGGCAACACCTCTGCCCTGGTATTTGATTCCATCCTTCACCAGGCACCCCCTTCCCCGGTGCGCTTGAATCCACGGCTTCCAGTAGAGCTGGAACGATTCATCGACAAGGCGCTGGAGAAAGACCGCAAGCTGCGCTACCAGAGCGCCGGAGACATGGGCGTAGATTTGAAGCGGCTGCGCAGGGAGATCGAATCGGGGCGCACGGGAACAGTTTCGGCTTCTGGCACGACAGCTTTGCCGGCGACAGCGCCAGCCCGATCAGGCTTCGGGACTACGCGGATCGCGATCTTCGCGGCTGCCCTGCTGGTCGCGGCCGTGGTGGCGTATCTGCTTCGTCCCGCGCTGGCTCCGCCGAGGATTATGGGCGTTACCCAGCTCACGCACGACGGTCATCAAAAAAACTTTTTTGGGCAAGTAGCGCCGACCGTATTGACGGACGGCCCGCGACTTTATGTCGAGGAGAATATCGACAACCGCTTTGTGGTCAGTCAAGTCTCGACATCGGGCGGGGAAACTGTTCCCCTCACGCTGCCATTTCCCAACGTCAACCTTGACAGCATTTCGCCAGACAAATCGGAGCTGATCGTCGGCAGCTTTACGGGTTACGAACTGGACCAGCCGTTATGGGCGGTTCCAACCCTGGGAGGTTCTCCACGGCGGCTGGGAGAAATGACGGCGGAGGATGCGGCCTGGATGCCTAACCGGGATCTTCTCCTCGCCCATGGCACTCAACTGATGCTCGTGGGCAGCGGCGGGGCCGCGAGGAAGTTTGCCGACGTCGACGGGGCGCCGTATTGGTTTCGCTTCTCGCCCGACAGCCGGACTCTCCGCTTTACGGTAAGCGGCCAGACTCGCAGCTCTCTGTGGGAGTCCTGGGTAGATGCCAGCCACCTGCACCAGCTTCTGGCGGGGTGGAACGGCGCACACGATGCAGCCGACGGTAATTGGACCCCGGATGGAAATTATTATCTGTTTCAGGCGGTGCGCAATGGCCGAAGTGACATTTGGGCGACCCGCGAGAAAGATGACTTGTTCCACAAGCCGAATCATGAGCCGGTGCAGTTGACCACGGGTCCCATGTCCTACTATTCCCCGCAGCCTAGCGCTGACGGTAAAAGGATCTTCGCCGTGGGGGAACAGCCGCGAGCGGAGCTGGTTCGCTATGACGCGAAATCCGGACAGTTCCTGCCCTACCTCGGAGGAATTTCCGCGAGCGATGTGGCTTTCTCCCGCGATGGCAAATGGGTCGCATACGCTTCGTTTCCGGAAGGCAACCTGTGGCGCAGCCGCATCGACGGCAGCGAAAAACTGCAACTCACCTCCGCGCCAGCTTTCGCCGTCTTGCCCGTTTGGTCGCCCGACGGCAGCCAGATTGCATTTGTCGCGGTCCAATCTGGAACGCACCAGCAAATCCATGTAATCCCGGCGAATGGCGGGGTGGATCGTGAGCTGGCGGTAGCCCAATTCGATGCCTGGCGAGCGAGTTGGGCTCCGGACGGTAATTCCATCCTGTTTGGGGAGTTCGCTGGTCCGCCGATGAGCTCCATCCACATAGTCGACGTAAACACCCTCAAAGTTTCGGCAATTCCCCAGTCCGAACACCTGCTCTGGCCGGCTTTATCTCCGGACGGGCACTACGTCGCGGCCGCATCGCTGGACGGGCAGAAGTTGATGCTGTTCGATATGGGCACACAGAAATGGTCGCAGCTGGCAGAGGCGAACATCGGGTATCCCCAATGGTCCGCCGATAGCAAGTATGTGTACTTCGACAGCGGTTACAGCGCGGAACCCACCATTTCCCGGGTGCGGGTTGCTGACCGAAAGCTGGAGCGGGTGGCCGGTTTCGCGGGCTTTCGGCGAGTCATCACTCCATGGATCTCATGGAGCGGACTCACGCCCGACGGGGCTCCGCTCCTGATGCGCGACGTTGGTTCCCAGGAGGTGTACGCGCTCGACTTCGAGGCGCCTTAAGGGAGATTTCCTATTCTTTTTTCTGCAGAAATTTCTTGTGTACCAGGTGGGTGCCGGCGTCGGGCTTGATTTCGTCATATTTCAGGCAGCTGATCGAGCCATCGACTTCCAGCACCGCCAGAGCGACATCTTTGACCGTCGAGATTCCATGCTCTCGCAGAGCGCGGTGCAGTTCGTCCATGCTGACATGTTCCTTGGCCATGTGGGAGGAGATAACCTCCCCGTCGTGCACCAGCAAGCTGGGCTGGCCCTGAACAAATTTCCGGAAACGGCGGTTGCCCCCGGAGACTTCGGCGATCAGATAATTGAGCAACAGCAGCGTGGCCGCTGCCACCACCCCGCCGAGCAGCGAGGTATCCGGACCGGTCATGGCGTTCTGCACGGCGTTACTGATCAGCAGCAACAGGGTCAGGTCGAAGGGGGTCATCTGGCCGACCTCGCGCTTGCCGCTGAGACGCACTCCCACCAGGACGACGGTGTAAATCACCGCCGTCCGCAAGACGATTTCCAGCAGGACATGTGCGCCGGGAAACATCATTCGAGCTACTGGCCCGGGGTTACCGGAACCGGCGCATTCTTGGGCGTGCTGAGGTAGCCTGTGGCTTGCTTCTTGTCGACCGACCAGACCACCAGCTCATAGAGCATATGATCGCGTCCGGTATAGAACTGGATGGGCTCGGCCACGTTGCGGTCTTTCTTCTCGATGGTCTTGTCGTCAGCGGTCACGTTCAAGGTGAACTTGCCTTTTTTGGGATCGGTTTTCTTTAACTGCAAAGATACAGTAGAAACCGCCTGCGGCTGTGCACCCTTGATGAGGGTGAACTCATAGTAGTTGCGGTCGCCTTTGTGTTTCAGTACTTCCAGATCGTCGCGGGTGTGCGCGATCAATCCGCTCTGTACTCCGAGATCGCCAATGGTGCTCTGCAGCTTGGCCTGGGTCGCCGCCAAGTCGGCCTTGGTGGAAGCAATGTCGGTTTTCGCGCCTCCGAGGTCGGTCTTCACATTGGCCACATCGCCGCTGACGGCGCTGATCTGAGAGTTAGCCTGCTTTTGCACATCTGCAATTTTCTGCTCGGCAGCGCGCTGCGCGGCCTGCTGACGCTGCAGCTCGGCGGATTTCTCCGCCAGCTCTTTCTTGGTCATGCCCAATTGCGTGGCCAGGGCCTCGGTATCGGCTTCGGCGGATTGCATGCGCTTACCGAGTTCGGCGATCTGGTCGGCGCTCGCCACCTGGTTCTTGCCCAGTTGCTGCACCTGGCTGCGCAGGGTAAAGAGGAAAAAGAGTGATCCTGCCACGTAGAGGACAGAAAGCAAGATCAGGACCCACTTGCCGGCAGTTCCTTCCGACCCGGTGTGCTCCACAATTACTTGCTCGGCTTCATCAGACATAGGGCGCTCCCCAAACAGTGTGAATTTGATGAGCTATTGTTGTGCAGAGGGGAGGAAAGTGTCAATTGTAGAGGGAGGCCGGGCGAGGAGTGGCATGCTTTGATGTCTCGCGACTTCAAAGGCGGCGACTGATGCACCGAGGCAGATCATCACGGGCCTGACACAATTGCATCGAAAATGCCATTTTATATGGTAAAATGGCAGCATGGTTACCACTATAACAATCGATAAAGCCGGCCGGGTGGTGCTGCCCAAGCCGGTACGAGACGAATTGCAGTTGGGTCCCGGTGATTCCATCGAGCTGGAGAGTTCAGAAGACCGGGTCATTTTGCGACCAGCGCGCGGGAAAGGACGCATGTACAAGAAGCAGGGCGTCTGGGTCTTCGATTCTGGCGCGCCGCTGGAGGCCGAGGTGGTACAGAAGACGATCCGCCGGGTTCGCGAAGAACGCGACCGCCATAATCTCGGAAAGTTGCGGTGAAGGTTTTCTTCGACACTTCCGTATTAGTGGCCGCCGTTTCCGTACGGCACGCCCACCACGAGGCAAGCCTGGCAGCGTATCTTGCGGCGAACAAGAGTCACGCAGGTTGCGCAGGGCATAGCCTTGCCGAGGTCTATGCCACTCTGACCCGGCTTCCGGGAGAGCAACGAATGAGCTGCGAACAGGTTTTGTTTGTTCTCGACGATATAAGAGATCGTTTGCGGACGATCGTGCTCGACGATGAAGAGTACTGCTCGGCAATCGCCGATGCCGCGGGTGAAGGCCTTGTGGGAGGAACCGTTTACGATGCTCTGATCGCGCGCTGCGCGCTCAAAGCCAAGGCTGCGACGATTTATACATGGAACCTGGACCCCTTTCGCCGCCTTGGGCCGGAAGTCGCGAATCGCGTGCGCACACCCTAGCCAACTCCGGTTTCCGGCTACAGCTCGACTTTCCTCAGGCGCAGGGAGTTGGCAATTACCGAAACCGAGCTGAAGCTCATAGCGGCGGCGGCGAGGATGGGGCTCAGAAGTAGTCCGAACAGAGGGTAAAGAACGCCTGCCGCGATCGGCACCCCGACCGAGTTGTAGATAAAAGCAAAAAACAAATTCTGGCGGATATTGCGCATGGTGGCCTGGCTGAGCTTGCGGGCGCGAACGATTCCTGTGAGGTCGCCTTTCACCAGGGTAACGCCTCCGCTCTCCATGGCGACATCGGTGCCGGTGCCCATGGCGATACCCACATCGGCTTGTGCCAGAGCGGGCGCGTCATTGATGCCATCGCCCGCCATGGCGACGGTCCGGCCCTGCTTTTGCAGCCTTTTCACCACGTCGGCCTTCTTGTCAGGGAGAATCTCGGCCTCGAATTCGTCGATTCCAAGCCTTCGGGCCACTGCCTCCGCGGTGCTGCGACTGTCTCCAGTGAGCATGACGATGCGCAGGCCGGCGGCACGAAGCTCAGCCAGCGCCGCCGGGGTCGATTCCTTCACCGGGTCGGCGATGCCGATCAGCCCAGCAGCCCGGCCATCGACGGCGACGAAGATAACCGTCTGACCAGCGCGCCGGAGATCGTCGGCTTGCCGCGCCAGCGCCTTGGCATCGGCGCCGAGTTCGACGAGGAATTTCTCGTTTCCCGCGGCAACAATTTTGCCATCCACTTTGCCCATGACGCCGAGGCCGGTCCGCGATTGAAACTCGGAGACAGTCTCAATGGCGATGGCGTTTGCCTTGGCGGCTGCAACCACAGCCGCTCCTAGCGGGTGCTCACTTCCCTGCTCCAGGCTGGCGACCAGGCTCACCAGTCCGGATTCATCGCCAGAAATCGCTACGACGGATTCGACGGTCGGTTTACCTTCGGTGAGAGTGCCGGTTTTGTCGATCACCAGCGTGTCGACTTTTTCGAGAATCTCCAGCGCCTCGGCGTTGCGGATGAGCACGCCGGCATGGGCTCCGCGGCCAGTGCCGACCATGATCGCCATGGGCGTTGCCAATCCCAAGGCGCAGGGGCAGGCGATGATCAACACTGCTACGGCATTGACCAGGGCGTGGGCCAAACGCGGCTGAGGTCCGACCAGGCTCCAGACCAGGAAGGTCAGTACCGCGATCCCGATCACCGCCGGGACGAACCAGCCGGCTACGCGGTCCGCCAGCCTCTGAATGGGAGCGCGGCTGCGCTGCGCCTGGGCCACCATTTGGACGATCCGCGCCAGCAGGGTTTCGCTGCCCACCCGCTCAGCCCGCATCACAAACGAACCAGTGGCGTTTACGGTTGCGCCAATCACCTTACAGCCGGGCGTCTTTTCTACCGGCATCGACTCGCCGGTAATCATCGACTCATCGACCGAACTCTTGCCCTCAAGCACGACACCATCGACTGGAATCTTTTCGCCGGGACGCACCCGCAAACGGTCGCCGGGTTTCACCTGCTCGAGCGGGATATCGTCCTCGTGGCCATCCCGCAAAATGCGTGCGGTCTTGGGGGAAAGATCCAGTAAAGCCCGGATGGCGGCGCCGGTGCGGCTGCGGGCCCGCAGTTCGAGAACCTGCCCGAGCAAGACCAGGGTGACGATGGCGGCCGCAGCTTCGAAGTAAACCGGGGGCGCGCCGTTCATGCCGCCTTTCGCAACGCCACCGAATGACGCCGAAAATATGCCGGGAAAAACGGTGGCGATCAGGCTGAAAAGGTACGCCACTCCCGTGCCCATGGCGATCAGGGTGAACATGTTGGTGGAGCGGTTCACCACCGATGCCCAGCCGCGCTGAAAGAACGGCCAACCTCCCCAAAGGACGACCGGCGTGGCCAATAACAGCTCAATCCAGGGCAGCCATCCGGTCGATGACGTGGGCTGCAGCCCTAGTCCAGGCAGCATAGCGAGCATCGCGATGGCCAACAACGGTACGGTAAGCGTGAGACTCACCCAGAACCGCCGGGTCATGTCGCGCAGTTCAGGATTTTCTTCTTCCCGGCTTGTGATCGTTCGCGGTTCGAGCGCCATGCCGCAGATAGGGCACGAACCCGGACCCTGGCGAATGACCTGCGGGTGCATGGGGCAGGTATACTCGGTGCGCGTGGCCGCAACCGGCATCTCGGGCTCAAGGGCCATGCCACAAGTCGGGCAAGGTCCGGGCTGAGTCTTTCGCACTTCCGGGCACATGGGGCAAACATAGGCGGCGACCTGGGGCGCAGCGAGTTTTGCCGGAGCCACGGGGATCGTTGCCATTCCCGATTCCGGCGAAGCAGGCTTCTTTCGCAGATACTCTTCCGGATGCGCGCTGAACTTCTCCAGACAGCCGGCACTGCAAAAGTAATACGTTTTCCCGGCGTGATCGAGACGGCGCTTAGCCGTGCCGGAATCAACAGCCATACCGCAAACCGGATCTTTGGCCAGTGCGGATGAGGCCGGGCTCGGGGCGGGCGGGGTGAGAGATACCAACCCAGGCGTCGACGATCGGGCAGGCGAGTGGAGATACTTCTCCGGCGCGGCCTTGAACTTCTCCGCGCAGCCGGCACAGCAAAAATAGTAGGTGTTACCGGCATGCTCGAGTTTGTGGCGGGCCGCCGCCGGGTCTACATTCATGCCGCAGACCGGATCTTTGACTTTAGGATCCTTGACTTTAGTGGCTATGTCTCCCATCGGTTCATCTTTTCATTAGATTGCCCGGCTAGGCACTTCGATTGTTGTATCTTTAATGCGGAGGAAGAGACAAGTCCAATGACTCAAATGGAAGTGGCCTACCGTTACGGGACGCCTCCGGCGGAAGCGGCGATGCGCGCGCTGGATAGCGTGCGCGAAGTCTACGGGGTGCGGCGAATCAGTTTCAGCGCGAAAGAAAAGATTGTGCGGGTAGAGTTTGATGCCTCCCGCTTCAAAGAGCCGGTAATCGCCGGACTACTGCGCCGGGCAGGATTGGATATTGGCGAAAAGATGGTGCTGGCTTAGATCGTCTTCAGGAGTTGGTTTAGGTGGGGAGGGCTGGCTTCGGCCGTGAAGAGAAGAAAATGCAAGGGGCGTTCAAGAAAACCTCTGGCCGAAGTTTATTCTCAAGAACGCCCCGTTGCGCGCCACTTCGTCTGGCGATTATGGTAGCACCCCGCTTGCCAAATCTAAAGCGCTGAAAATACGCGTCCAGCAAGGCATTCGCACCTGGTAGGAATTGCTAGCGGGACGGAAACTTTTACCCGCGCCGGCGGAAAAGCACGCCAGTGGCCGGAGTGGCTTGTTGAAATCATAGTCAGTGCATGGGCGGCGTCGGCTCGCTGACAGTGCCATTTTGGTAGAGCCAGAAGATTTCGCTATAATCTAACTCGCCGCAATGCGCCCTTAGCTCAGTTGGATAGAGCGTCTGGCTACGAACCAGAAGGTCGGGAGTTCGAATCTCTCAGGGCGCACCAGAATTCTAGATCCCTCGACTACGCTCGGGATTTCGGCTGCGGGCTCCCGCTGCGCTCACGCCCGCACCACGCCTCAAGTTCGAATCTCTCAGGGCGCACCAGAGTTCTAGATCCCTCGACTACGCTCGGGATTTCGGCTGCGGGCTCCCGCTGCGCTCACGCCCGCACAGCGCTCAAGTTCGAATCTCTCAGGGCGCACCGGCTTCTGAAAATCCACAAGCGCCACTCTCTAGACGGCGGTAGTACAATGCTCCGCGACTTACGCTTGGGGGGGCCCCGTGAAACTCGCCTTGGTTGCCATACTCATTGCAATTTCTCTCGGACTGCTTTGCCTGGCTCAAAGCCCGCGCCCAATGCCGGATGGGCTGCGCCATGCGCAGGAATTGAACGCCAGTCTTCCAGTGCCCGCATCACGATCCTCCTTCGATGCTGCGGCCCTTCGACGCGACGCCGAAGACCTTGCGAAGCTGGCAGCATCGGTCCCACCCGACATTCAAAATGCAGGCAAGGGCCTGCTGTCAAAGGATCTCATTCAGAAGTTGAAACAGATTGAAAAGTTGTCGAAACATCTGCGCAGCGAACTGGATCGCTAGCGTCCTGCCCATGCAATGCCAGGCGGCGTCACCGGAGTGAAACCTGGTTCCAGGTGTTTCTTGCGTTCCCGGACAAGGGTCTGAACATGAAAACCAGCGATAAAGCTTTGGGAATGAACCAACGAATTTGCCGGCGGGATTTTCTGAACTCGGCCCTGGTGGCCTCAGGAAGCCTGCTTCTCACATCTCTTTCTCCGCTTCAAGTCATGGCGCAACAGAACGGGGCGTCCCAGAATACGGCAAAAACGGGCGGACTCAGCGAAAGCGATTGGGACGGTCCCAACACCGGCGTCGGCGATTATGAACATGCCAACGGAAATCCGTGGGCGGTGGTGAATGCCGGGCATGACGTGCGCTTCGGGGTCTTCGATAAGGGTGCTCCCGATGCGGCGGACACCGGGGAGGCATTCGACTGCGTGGTTGTCGGAGGGGGTCTGGCCGGGCTGTCGGCCGCACTGACCTTCAAGAAACAGGCGGGAGACAAACGCAGCTGCCTGATCCTGGAAAATCACCCGATGTTCGGCGGCGAGGCCCGGCGCAACGAGCTGATCGTCGATGGCCATCGCATCATGGGTCCGCAGGGGTCGAATCTCATCTGGGCCCCCGATCCCGGCAGCTCACTGGATAATTTTTTTTCTGACATCCAGCTCGATTGGCAGCATGCGGAGTATGTGCCCTGGGGCGGGGCCACTCCGGAGATGGAGTTGAGCCGCACCAGTTACAGCCAGATCTATATCATGCCGCCGACCTTCGGCTTTTATTTTGGACGCGGTTTCGACAAAGCGGCTGGAAGCTGGGTCATCGATCCCTGGGGCAAGCACCTGGAAGGGGTTCCATTTCCCGACAACGTTCGTCAGGACATGCGCAAGTGGTGGAACGCCATCGGGAATGCTTGGCGGCAGAGGCCCGGTGGAGATCCGCTGGAGTCCGACGCCAAGAGAGGGCCGTATCTCGACTCCATCACGCAGGAACAGCGAATCATGGAGGAGTATGGCGTGGGGCAAGAGATGGTTCGGCAATTCGTCTCTCCTTTGGCCGCCACCGGCTACGGTTTGGGATGCGACGCGATCTCGGGCTACTCGCTGGGAAATCCCGGATTTTACCGGCTGTTGCACGATAAGAATCAGTTCTCCTTTCCCGGCGGGAATGCCGGCATCGCGCGCCACATCGTGAAGGCATTGATTCCGGATGCGCTGCCGGGTCCAACGAATCTCGATTCGGTCTGCCAGACGCGGGTCGATTTCGACAGGCTCGACCGACCGGAGAATCCGGTACGTATGCGGCTGCGCTGCACCGTGGTGCGGGTCGAGCACGAGCGGGAAGCGGAGAAATCGGACTTTGTGCAGATCACCTATGTGCAGGATGGGAAAGTTTATCGCCTCAAAGCGCACAGCGTGGTGATGGCCAGTCCGCAGTTCGTGAACCGGCACGTTATTGCAGATCTTGATCCGGTACATCGCGAAGCTGCCGGCAACTTTTACTATGCCGCCCATCTTTCACTGAACGTCGCCGTGCGCAACTGGCGGTTTCTGCACAAGCTGGGCTTGAGCGGCGCCCGCTGGTTCGGGGGATTTGGCGAGTGGACCGAGGTGCGCAATCCCATGGTGTGCGGCTCCGACTTGAAAACCTTCGGGCCGGATTCGCCGGTCTTTCTCACCCTCTATGTGCCGTTCATGAGTCCCGGCGAACCGATTGCCGAGCAATGCAGCAAAGGCCGATTTGAATTGATCTCCACGCCCTACCGGGACATCGAGCGGAAGATGCGGGAGCAGTTTGCCGAGATGTTTTCCGGCTCCGGCTTCGATCCCAAACGCGATATCGCCGGGGCGATTCTCAACCGCTGGGGACACGCCTTCATCGTGCCACCGCCCGGTTTTTATTTCGGAAAGGATGGTAAACCGGCGCCGAGCGACGTGTTTCGGAATCAGCCTTTCGGCAGAATTTCTTTTGGGCACAGCGATACCAATGGCGAGGCGAGCGCACCGGGCGCCATCGCCGAGGGCAGCCGGGCCGCGCGTCAGGCGATTAAGACGCTCGCTTGAATCCTCATTGGCGGCAGGTCCCCACGGTGCGGGAGGAGACTTAGTAGACTCGGAATTTTGTGTTGCTCAGGAACGTACCGCCTGGGGTTGTAACCTCCACCGGCCCAGTGGTGGCGCCGGCCGGTACCGTGGCCTGGATCAGCGTGGATAACGATGGGGCGAGGGTGAATGTAGCCGGTGTGCCATTGAATTTGACAGCGGTTGCCCCCGAGAAATTGGGGCCATAGATATTAATCGTAGATCCCACCGTGCCACGCCCCGGCAATATCTTCACGAATGGAGCTAACCCGGTGGCCAGACGATAGACGATGCCCAGGTTATTTGCGCCGCCATACTGAAGGGTCCCATAGAAGTTGCCGTCGGTAGCCTGCACAAGTGCGCTCGAGGGCGACTCGTCCGAGGAACTAAAGCTATAGATCACGGAGTACTGGCCGCCCGGCGTGATCTTGAAGATGGCTCCATCGTCGTAGAATCCTCCGCTAGAGGCCGTGCCATAGAAGTTTCCGTCGCTGCCCTCGACCAGAGCGGCCATTGGATTGTAGCCTTTCTTGTAGCCGTTTTTATAGAAAAGGAAGTTATGCAAGGTCCTAAAATACGAACCGGTTGCGGATATCGTAAAGATCGTTCCCACATTGTCGGTACCGCCATACCAGGTGGTTCCATAGAAATCTCCGTTGGAGCCCTGGACCAGACCTGCAATGGGCGTTTCTCCGTCGGGGCCGGAGAAACTGTGCGTAGTCATCCCGGCGCCTAGCGCATCCATGTAGAAGACCTCGCCTTTTCCGCTGGTGCCGCCATAAGGAAGGGTCCCGTAGAAGACGCCGTGACGGTCTTGCACCAGGGTGGTATAGGGAGCCTCGGATTGTAAATCGACTACGGATAGGATCATGCCGCCGCCGATGACCTGAAAGATCGTGCCCATTCCATAGAGTCCGCCTTTAGAGTCGGTTCCGTAGAAGTATCCACTGGAGGCGTGCATCAGCCCGGCGAGAGGATAACTGCCGTTGGAACCGTTGAACCCTACCCCCGGCGTCTTGAACGAACCGCTTCGCGAGATGGAGAAGAAATTGCCAAGATTATCCGTCCCGCCATATGCGGTGGTCCCGTAAAGAACTCCGTTGGGAGCAAGCGCCAGCCCGGCCCAGGGTTCGTACGCGACGGCGGAATCGAAGCTGTGAACGATACTGAGAAAACTCGTAGTCTTGTTGAGCTTAAATATCGTTCCGGCACCGGCGCTTCCGCCGGCCGTGGTGGTGCCCCAAAGGTAGCCGTCGAAACCTTCCACCAGTTGCATGGCAGGCCCCGGGGTTGCGCCACTGGGTCCGTTGAAATCAAAAAGGGTAGTGAAAGTCTGCGCAGGCGAAACGGTGACTGCCGCTAGCAGCATTAGGAAACAGATGCTTTTCGGTGTGCTCAGTCGGTTCACGTCTTGTCCCTCCAGCCCTGCCTCTAATAACGGGAGAATCGGGTAAAGTGGCTCAAATAGCCGAAGCGTGGCGCTTTCGGATGGCCTGCCTTGCCTCAGGGAGGTTGACAATCGAATGGCCAGGCCTGTGGAAAAAAGCCTCAAATGGCGTGACTTCCGGTTGACATTGCGACAGTCTGGTATATCTTTAGCCGTTAAGCGAGTCAAAATCCGCTTCCTGTGGAAAGAGCCCGGCCAGGTGGGTCGGCGTCTTTCCGAACATGACAAAGGTACTTCGACACTGGAGAGAAGGAGGACTGCAAATGGCTGCCAATCCGGTGATTCGCGCTCCCGAGTTCACACTCGAAACGGAGAAGAAAGAGTTGGAAACCACGGTCCGGGCCGCGGGCCGAATCACGCTGGTTCCATCTGCCAGGCTGGAGAACGCTCTGCGCGACCTGATTCCGGAGGGCAAGCGGATCGTCTTAGACCTGAGTAACGTCGACTACATCGACAGCGCCGGTCTGGGGGCGCTAGTCAGTGTTTATATGCATGCCCGAAGAACCAATTGTGCGCTGGAGGTTGCCAATCCAAGCCAGCGCATCAGGGATTTATTGAACCGGAGCGGGTTGGCTTCGGTATTCGAGGCTCGCTCATTCGAGATGCTGTGGGACACCTCGCATAACGGTATTTGAACTTGGTATCCTGCGAAGAAAATCCCCACCCAAGCCGGGAAGCCTGGGTGGGTCAGTGGCCCTTACGGCTGGGCGTTTCCTGAGACAAAATAGAAGCTGCTCGCCGGTATTACGGGGACGCCGCCGGCCACCCCATAAACGATTGTCATGGAAAACGTACCGGTTTCCCCCGCCGCCAGCCCATTCGACTCCACAAGTACATAAGGCAGGTTGCGCCGGCAAGTGGCAGCTCCGGTTGTCTCGGCCAGAGCCATGGTTTTGAAGTCGAGGGTGATGACCGCGTTAATCGGGCCAGGGATCGCGGCCGTGCCGGAATTGCTGAACTGCACATTCTCTTCGAACAAGCCGCCGCCCAGCGATTGCACCGGCAACACTTTTGCCGCAATGTTGGCGGTAGGGGCACAAGGCTGCTCACCGCCGAGGGCATACGCACCGTTTACGCCGGGAGTGACGGACACGTCATCCGCGTCAAAATGGAAATTACCGGAGAGCGTGGTCCGGAAAGAGTCGAAAATTTTGTTGCTCGACTGAAAATTCAATATTTCCGGGATTGTCACGACAGAATCGTGATTTTCATCAAGCTTGCTGATTACGAAGGGGAGATTGTGAGTCTTTTGCATGTCGGCATCCGCCTGCGCATCGGTGATGTTGGGAGCGATTGCCGTCTGCAGCTGGGTAATCGCCGTTCTGCCCTTCCACCAGGTGTCAATGATAGGTATGTCGCTGGTTGCGACTGATAGCCGGCTCAGGGTTAGCTTGCCCGTCTGATCGATTCTCTGGCTATACTCATCAGTGACGCCGGGAAACTCCGGCTGCGTAGTGACAGTGAATGCTCCCTGCGACGTCCCAGGCTGGTAGTTGTAAATCTCGCCTCGAGCTCTCCCGCCAGCCAGAGCCGTACCGATGTAGCCGGCATTGGCGAGAGCGACCAAGTTCTGCGGCAACGTGCCTCCGTTAAACTCCTGGAAAGTATGGATGGCCAGCGCCAGTTGCTTGAGGTTGTTGGTGCATTGCGCGCGATTGGCGGCCTCCCGTGTTTTCTGAACCGCAGGCAGCAGGAGCCCGATCAGAATGGCGATGATGGCAATCACCACCAGAAGCTCAATCAAGGTGAATCCGCGATCATTTTTTCGCGAAAGCAGTGTCACATTGTCAACTGTGTTTTGCATGGCGGCCTCGCTTTGCCAAAAGACATTCGTGCGGCGGCACTTTGCATCCAAAACATAAAGTTGTCAATGTTAACTCTTTAAGTATTAGAGCCTTTCGTCCTACGTGCCTTCCGGTCAGAGGAACCGTTTGCGGGCTGCGTACCGCATGGAAGGTATCGAATATCCCACCGAATTGTGGCAGTCTATCAGGGCCAGCGTTGGTGGCTAAGGCTGCCCTCTCATGGCGCGCTTCGACGAGTCCGAGCGCAAGAAGCTGGCGGAGTTGATCGGGCGCGCGAAGGAATTGCGGGGGGAAATAGCCAAGCTGTTAGACGAGTCCCAGGCCATCCGCGAGAAGATGGCCGAACTGGGCTTGATCCCCAGGCCGCTCCGGGCAAGCACGCTGGATGTAGCCTGTCCGGAGTGTCGCGCCGAACCCGGTCAGGATTGCGCTACGGTCGGATCCTCGGTCCATGTGGCGCGCATCAAAGCCGCGGCTCAAGCTAAAGCGAGAAAAGCGCCCTAAAAACAGAACCCCCGCCTTTCTGGCAAAGGCGGGGTTCCCAAGTTGCGCGCGGTCGTGAGGGCAAAACGTCCGCCGCCAGGCATGACACTAACCCATGACCGCAACTTGCTCGTCTAGCGAGTTGAAATCTAATACAAAGCCGAGAAAGTGGACAATACAATGTTCGCTGTAGAGGAATGTCGGCGATCCTGTAGTCGAATCCCGGCTCTCTATTCCCAGATGATTTTGCGCCGGTCGAGGAAATTACGCGGCGGAGTCTGCGAGAGAATGAGCGCTTGCCCTTTTCAGTTTCGGTTGGAAAAGAATGGGCTGCGGCGTGCTGCCGCAGCCCATCGCGCAACCGCTAGAAAGCTGCGATTCCGTTAAGGCCGGCGGACGCCGGGAGTCCGCCTACATCGCCAAGGTTGGTCAAGGTACCGTCCTTACCGATGCCGAAGATGCTGACCGCGCCAGTTCCCGTATCCACGGTGTACAGGAATCGTCCGTCACCGCTAATGGTGATGTCGAGGTTTGTGGTTCCCGCCGGGTTGGTTCCGACGATCGTTCCGGGCAAAGCAGCCAGCGCACCCGAGGTGCTGAGGGTAAAGCCGGAGATCGTCGACGTGCCTGCGTTCGAGGTGTACACGAAGTGTCCGTCAGGAGTGACCGCTTGCCAGCAGGTTGCGGCGCCCAGCGTGGGAACGCTGGTACTGATGGGAGAGAGCGTGCCGTTGGGATGAACTGCGTAGGAGGAAAGCGCTGAAGCGTTGGCCGTGCCAGCCGGGCCAGTTTCGGTGACCAAGGCAGCTCCATTGGGTGCAAACAAAACCGCAAATGCCCCCGGTCCGGCGCTGGGATTTACTACGATAGGAGCCAGCGTGCCGTCGCTTTGCACATGAAAAGCGTCGATGTTGTTGGTGAGTTTTTCGGTGACCAGAAGAAACTGACCGTCGGGACTAAAGGACAGCGATGCCGCCCCCGAATTGGCAGTGGTGAGAAAGGCGATAGCCGCGGGAATGCGATGGAGGTGTCCGAACAAGTCGAGATGGAAACCCACCACGCTGCTGCTGCCGCCGGCATTGACCACGTACACGAGCGGTCCATGCTGCGCTACGGCAACTGGCTCACTGCCGCCACAGACCGCCTGGTCCAGCAGAAAGAGAAACGCGCCGTGGACGCGGAAAACGGAGATCGTGCCGCTGCCGGCATTGACTGCGAATAAGAGTGAGTGATCCTGACTCAGCGTAAGAGAGCCCTGGGATCCCAAGGGATCGGTAACTCCGCCGCTGCCCCGGCCCCCAGTGGGAAATTTGCGGGGCTCGTGCAAGGAGCCATCGGCAGCTCGTATGTAAGCTATTACTTCATTCCTATTGGCTGCGTTCGTCATCACGAATACTGCGCCGCCCTCGGCTGTACTACCGGATTGGGCTTTACTAAGGACCGGCAATAGAACGCTGGTTGCCAGAGCAAGGGTCAACAGAATACGCGTCTTCCTAGTCATGCCACACTCCTCTATCGACAGATTGTGCGAATGAACGCGCACGGCAGAGGCAGCTCCAGAACAGCTGATGCCCCTACCGGTTGCGATTTCGCGCTGATGAGAGCAGCGAGGGGAGAGGAAGTTACACGGCGGTTGCAAATAAACTGTGGATTTCTGGTGGCGAGCCGAGCCCGCGCCCACATTTCACTGCAGCTTGGCGTATTCCGATTTGGCCTCTTTCAGGATGGGGACATCGGGGTCGGCATCTTTCCAGAGGGCGAAGAAATCCTGGTAGGCGGTGCGTGCGCTAGTGGCGTCGCCAGCTTCGGCGCGAGCGCGACCGAGCTGCAGGTGGGCCAGCGAGCAGGTGGGAAGGATTAGTGCGCAGACGCCCTTATGATCCAGAATCTTCTGAAACTCCTGAGCTGCGTCGTTGCCTTTGTTCAGCTTGAGATCGGCAAGCCCGCGCAAATAGTTAGGTGCGGCGCCTGCGACCAGGCCAAACTCGTACCCTGAGGTCGGTTGCAGAAGTTCGATGGTCTTCGCGGGATTCCCCTGGGTTAAGGCAATTCCGGCGCGCATGAGAGGCGCGCCCACCGCATTGATCAGGGTGTTCTGCGGATTGTCGCGCACGAGTTCCTGAGCCACGGCTTCGGCCCCCGACCCGTCTCCGGCGAGGGACAGTGCCCGGCCGGCGGCTGTCATAATATTGCGCGAGCGGGAATGTGAAAGCGCAGCCGAGGCATCCTCGCGGGCCGACTTGGTGTCTCCGATCTCGGCCTCGTAGATGGCTTCGCGCGCCAGGATGGTTGCGGCACTCTCTTCAAATGCGCCTCGCCGCGCGCTGTCTACCGCTTGTTGGTAAGACGACCGGGCCGCGGCGAGCTTTCCAGACGAGATTTCTGCTTCGGCGGTCGCCTCCAGTACGAGTTCTTCATCCTGCTTGCCCTTGCCCCAGTCCGACTCGCGCTGCATTCCATTCGTGTCACCCTCGAGGAATGCAAGCCGATACAGCGCGGAGTGCTCGTTAGCCGAGTCAATCTTCTTCCCGACCGCTTCCTGTAGAAGCGCCTTGCTCTCGGCGATGCGGTTCAGCCCCAGGTATGCAGCGTACATCACGAAGTAGCTGAAGGCCGAGTTGGGAGCGAGTTGTTTGGTCTCCTGTGCTTTCTCCAAGGCCTGTTCCCACTTCCCCATGATTCCATACAGAACAGAGAGATTGTTGGCAGGAACGTTGTCGCGCGGATAGGTGCGCTGCCACAACTGCAGTGCTTCAAGCTCCTTGTCGAGTTCGCCGCTGACAATATTGTAGTAGTGCGAGGAGATGTAAAACTTTTCCAGTTCGCTGCCGCGATCGCGCCGCTCGAAAGCTTTCTTGGTGTTTTCTATGCCGAGGGAGGTTTCGCCGATGTTGAAGTACGACTGTCCCAGACGGGCATAGGCAACGGCAAAATTCGGATCGAGCTCGAGGGCGTGTTTGTAAAGAGGAATGGCATTGTATTCGCTGCCTTTGTCCCTTTCCGCTTCGGCCAGACTGAACGACTTGAGAGCTTCGAGCGAGGATGTGGTCGCTTCTTCGACCGGTGCATCGAACTTTTGCAGCGACGCCAGCGACTCGCCCAGCTTGCCTCTGAGGCTCGAGGCCACCTTGCCCACCGCACCCAGGACTTGTTCCTTCTTTTCCACCTGGACCTGCTCACGAGCCAGGCTGTCGCCGGTTTTGCAATTTACCGCATCGACGCCGACCACATACTGGGTGCCAAGGCTGGTGATCGAGGCGTTCAACACGGCTTTGATGCCCTCGCGCTGGCAAATGTCCCGAGCCAAATCGGGAGTCACACGTTCATCGGGGGAGCGACCCATGTAGCGCAGCGTGTCGCGAACACGCTCCTGAGGAAAGATATTCAGATAAGGAGACTGCTCGAGCTGCACGGCGAGAGCCTGTTTCAGAGTTCCGTCGAACACTGGGTCCCCGGTGGTGTTGACGAAATCGCTGAGCAGAACCGAATCTTTTTCCGTCAGACCGGACGTGCGATGCGTATAGAAGAACGCACCCGTCGCGCCGAGTGCCACGATCACGGCGGCAGCGCCGACCCACAGCCATTTCTTGCTTTGTGGAGGCGCAGGAATGGTGACAACCGGCTTCGATCCTGAGGGCGGCGTGACCACCGCAGCCGAGGGCGGGGAAACCATCGTTCGCGCCGAAGAAGATGTAAGCGCTGGGGGCTCAACCGCTGCCACGACTGACCGGCTGGAATCCAGGTCTCGCTTGAGGCGTTGCAGATCGGCTCGCAGATCGCCGGCGTGCTGGTAGCGAAGATTGCGATCCTTCTCCAACGCTTTATTGATGATCCGCTCCAACTCGGGTGATACCTGGCTGTTGAGCCGCACGGGGGCCGCGGGCGCGCGGTGCAGGATGGCATCGAAGATGGCGGCGGAAGTGTCGCCGGCAAAAGGCACTTGCCCGGTCGCCATCTCGTAAAGCACGGCGCCATAGGAGAACAGGTCGGTGCGGCCGTCCAGGTCCTTTCCCAGAGACTGCTCCGGAGACATGTAGGCCACCGTACCCATGGCCGTCCCTGGGTTGGTGAGTTGTTGTGCGCTTCCGACCGTCGCTTCTGGTGCGGCGTCTTGCTCGCCGAGGCGCGTGACCTTGGCCAGACCAAAATCGAGAACTTTGGCGTGCTCGCGTGTGGTAACGAAGATGTTGGCCGGCTTGATGTCGCGATGGACGATGCCCTTGCTGTGGGCGACCTCCAGAGCATCCGCGACTTCGATGGCGAGGGTCAGCAACAGACCCATCTCCAGCGGGCGTCCCGCGATACGATGCTTCAGGGTCATGCCTTCGAGGCATTCCATGACGATGAATGCCTGGCCGTTGGCTTCGTCGATCTCGTGGATGGTACAGATATTGGGATGATTGAGGGCCGATGCAGCTTTGGCTTCACGCTGGAAACGGCTGAGGGCCTGCGGGTCTTTGGCGACGTCCTCGGGTAAAAACTTGAGGGCTACGAAGCGGCCGAGGCGCGTGTCCTCGGCTTTATACACCACTCCCATGCCGCCACCACCGAGCTTCTCCACGATGCGGTAGTGCGAGATGGTTTGGCCGATCAATTTATGAAGTGGCTCCGGGAGGCCATCTTAGGCGGATGGTGAAGGCAAGTCAATTCAGGCGTCAAAAAACCTTCCGACCGAGGACATGGGGTTACACGCAGACAATCCGGCTTAGAGCAGCACGGCTCACTGCGAGCGCCACGTCATGTCTATTCGCACAGGAATATCATTCTTCACCGGCATGGTCAGAAGCGTGGGGGGATCGATCTTGAAATCGGTGAGGGTGGCTGGGATGGTTCCGGAAATTCGTCTTTCAGCGCCCTGCGTCACCAACTGGAATGCGACGTGTTTGTATTGCACCGTCTGACCGGCAAACTGAATTTCCAAGTCGGCATGGATGGTGCCGGCTGATGAGTCGGCCTCCGGCAGGCGGGTGCGCACCGTCACCATAGGAAATTCGGCGCCGCGGGTGACCTGAAGCATGTGAAGGTCGCGATTGCTATCGCCGGAGTCGAACGATTTTACCGGTACGGCAATCAGGAAATCACATTGCCCGTCGTGACACACTGCCTTACCTCTGGCCGCATGACTGATACCTTCGGTTTGGTGCAAAGGGTGGGAGACATGGTAAGTCAGCGTGGATTGCTCCAGAACCCATTGGTTGTCGGCCGCCACGGCCAAGGGGGCAAATGTCAGCAACAAGAAGATTATGGAGATTCTTACACTCATGACGTCAGATCAGAATTTCACCGATACGGATAGCAGAGCTGCTCCAAACGCCCCCGCAGTAATGATCGCCACTGGCCCATGGGCCTGCGCAATGCCATGAACCTTCTCCCCATTATTTTTCTGTGAGTAAGCCATCGCGCCCAGGATCGGGGTGAGAATCATCCCCGGGCCGTGAATCCATGCCATGGCTTTGTGGAAACGAATAGGGCCACGGGTCTCGGTCCCTTTCACGCGGGGGGCACGAAGCGCGTAGTAGGCGGTCATAAAATACAGATCCCCGGTCACTGAGCCAAGGACCAGATGCACGGTGCGGTCGGTGTTGCTGGTGTGCCGGCCGCCGGCGTTGATGGAAGTCGCGACCGTCGCAATTAAAGGCAGGGTCGTGATCAATCCCAAGCGCTGATGGATCTTCAGCATGTGGGTGCGCTTATCGAGCAGCGCCTGTTCCCTGGTGTTTCCCTGGGTTTGCTCCGGAGGAAACCCCAAATCCTGAAGCGACGGTTCTGTCTTGCTGCTGGAAGGGGCATTGGGCAGGTTGTTGGTCTGAGCTGGAGCCTGTGATGCAACCAGAACGGCATTGAGGGTCAGCGTAGCTCCTGCTGCGAGCGTGGCGTTCTCTACGCTGGTGACGAATCCATCCGCTGAAACGGAGACTTCATAATTTCCAGGGGCGAGGCCGGGAAGGGTGTACTGTCCTTGAGAATCGGATAATGCCGGCGTCGTCTGGCCGGTGGCTAAATTCCTGACGGCGATTTTGGCGTTGGGCACGGCGGCGCCGGACGAGTTGGTGACGCTACCCGAAAGCGTGGCTCCAGTGACCTGCGCCCGCAGAGCTTCAGACATCGCCAGCAGGAACGATAGAATTCCGACTACGAGGACGGCCCTCACTGCTTTGGCGTGCATGGGCGCTCCCGTTCCGGTCAGTATGCTTCCTCAGTATGCTTCTAGGGATGCCTCGGTTGACATTCGAGATGTATGGGGCGTCGGGGACAGCATGGCCGGCGCTTTTCGAGTCACGTCGGGAGCCGCGCTACTTGCGTTCCACGTCAAAATAAATGCGAGCTGTGGCGCGGTATTGCGCGACTTTTTTTCCGTTCAATTCCATTTCGAATTCCGAGATGCGAGCCCATCGCATGCCGCGGACTGTCTTAGCGGCTTCGGCGACGGCGTTCTCGGCGGCTTTGGCAAAGCTCTGTTTCGAGGTTCCGACGATGTCGATCACTTTCTGCGTCATGCGTGACTCCTTGGTTTGAGTGTGAAGTTGGAATTGTACCTTGTGATGGTGATTCCGGGCGACGAACCCAGCTTCAGGATGGTTGCAGATTACGGCAATAGGTCTGCAGGTATTGGCGCTGTTCGGGAAGGATTCCCACAAATTCAAAGCCGTGCAGGAATCCCATGCGGTGGCGGACCACGGCCCGGAATACCTGAGTATCGGTCACATCGGGGATGGAAAGTTCGAGAGAAACCATCTCTCCGGGGCGGAACTCACTGGTGATGACGGCGCCCAAGCCGCTATCGTTGATTTCGAAGCAACGGCCGTGTACTCGCATGTAGCCGTCCTGTCCGAGAACCTTGACGATCACCGGCAACTCGGTGCGAAAGCGGGCGAAGCGGCGCGTCGATGACTTGTTGGCGGGCAAGCTCTTGCAGTTTCTCCTTACTTAGGTAGCATATTCGACGACTGGTATCGCTGGTCTGTGCTCGGCATCACATTCTAGAACCGAAATCATTATTATCTAGCAAACGAAAGTATCACAAACCGAATATTACTTGCGGTTGCGGTGAGCTTTGGCGGACGCCTCCCGGACGAGTTCGCGGGGCAGACCTGCTAAGCTTAGGGGCAAGCGGACCCGTAGCTCAACTGGATAGAGCAATGCGCTTCGAACGCAGAGGTTGGGAGTTCAAGTCTCTCCGGGTCCGCCAGCGATTTCAGATCCCTCAACTGGGTCAACACTAAGGAACCGATTGGCACTCGACGAGAAAATCTACGAACAGCGGCGGGAAAAACTCAAGCAGATTGAAGCACTGGGGCAGCGGGTTTATCCCACGAAGTACGAGTTCACGCATACGGTTCCCGCGATTTTGCAAGAGTATTCGGGAAAAAGCGCCGAGCAACTGGAGACAGCGCGAGTCAGCGTGCGGGTGACCGGCCGGATTATGGCCATCCGGCTGATGGGGAAGGCGGGTTTTGCCCATCTGCAGCAGTCCGGGCAGAAGCTACAGATTTACGTGAAGAAAGACGCCGTAGGTGAAAAAGGATTCGAGCTTTACAAGCTGCTGGATCTGGGCGATCACATTGGGGTGAGCGGGTATTTGTTCCGTACCCGCACCGGTGAGCTGACGGTTCATGTGGAGGAGATCACGTTTCTCTCCAAGGACTTGTTGCCATTGCCGGAGAAGTGGCATGGGCTAACCGACGTCGAGCTGCGTTACCGGCAACGTTACGTCGACCTAGTGATGAACCCGGAAGTGCGCGAAGTGTTCATGAAGCGCAGCCGGCTGGTGCAGTCACTGCGACGAACCTTCGACTCACACGGCTTCGTCGAAGTCGAGACGCCGATGATGCAGCCGATCGCCGGAGGAGCGGTGGCGCGTCCGTTTGTGACCCACCACAACACGCTCGACATGGACCTGTATCTGCGCATCGCGCCTGAACTTTACTTGAAGCGACTGGTGGTGGGCGGACTCGACCGCGTGTACGAGATCAATCGCAACTTCCGCAACGAAGGCCTGGGCTGGCGGTGGAATCCGGAGTTCACCATGCTGGAGGCTTATCAGGCGTACACCGATTACCAGGGCATCATGAACCTCACGCAGGAGGCGATTACCGAGGGGGCGAAAGCGGTGAACGGCAGCGCCAAATCGAAATGGGGCGAGCAGGAGATCGATTGGGACAATTGGCAGCGCCTGACCATGCGCGAGGCGATTGTCCATTATTGGCCGGAGTCGGCAGGAATGAAACCGGAGGGGAGCGAGTTCGCTTCCGCAGAGGGAGTGAAGAGGCTGGTGGAGCGCTTCAATCAGGGGCATGCGCACATGCCGTACGATCCCAATGAGCCCACCGGAAAGACGATCGCGGCGCTGTTTGAAGCGGTGGCGGAGGAGCATCTTACGCAGCCGACGATCATCTATGAATTCCCGACCGCGGTGTCACCGCTCTCCAAGCAGAAGGCGGATGAGCCAGAGTGGACCGAGCGCTTCGAGATTTTCGCCGGTCAAATGGAGATCTCCAACGGCTTCAGCGAACTGAACGATCCGGAGGATCAGCGGCGACGGTTTGAAGCACAGCTGGCGGAACGGGAGCGCGGCGATGAAGAAGCTCACCGCATGGATGAGGACTACATCCGGGCGCTGTCGTATGGCATGCCGCCCGCGGGTGGCGTCGGTATCGGCGTGGACCGCCTTGCGATGCTGCTGACGGATTCACATACCATCCGGGATGTGATTTTGTTTCCGTTGCTGCGGCCGGAAAAGACGTCAGCCACAGAGGGCGAGGAAAAGCGCGCGGAGTGAATCGACCGGCGCCTGGTTCTAGATGGCAGTGAAAGAGTTTCGGGGTTTGGGGTTCGCGCGGCTGGAAGAGTGTGGGTTCCCTTCTTTCGCTCCTCTGGAGCTTGCCCAGTGCAGGCTTCTGCCCACGGCGTGTCAGGCTGCGGCAATCCTGTCGGCGAAGAAGTTCGAAACGGCAGGGCTTCGAGCCGTGCCGTATGTCCTTTAGACACTGTAGCGGCTAATCCTGGCCGCTGCTCGTTTGCTTTCGCACCTGACCGATGACATGGTTTCC
>Ga0335073_10001287_pt1 | contig 33490 bp, 32 predicted proteins | sample Lox_Sample_22_FD_207093 | JGI IMG/M metagenome (GOLD analysis project Ga0335073, IMG submission 207093) | Soil microbial communities from Loxahatchee National Wildlife Refuge, Florida, United States - Lox_Sample_2.2 | ecosystem: Environmental > Terrestrial > Soil > Wetlands | place: USA... | reverse complement strand
GCCGCTCCGCAGAGCGATGAATGCCCCCAGCCCGCCCAGGTCGGCCCGCGATTTCACATTCTTGAGCACGCAATTCTGGATGCCGATGACCTGGGTGCGATTGTTTCGTTGATTGTTGAGATCAATGTATTTGGCCGTGCCGATGGACACGTTCAACACGTCAATGCCCTTGAATTCAAGGCCGGTTTGTTTGGTGAACGATTCACCGGCATGGCCGCCGGATTTTTTAGACGGTACTGCCAGGCCGAGGGAAAAGATGTTCGTCTGCCCGGCCTGGTTCTTGACGATGTCCAGTTCCGCCAGATTGAAACGCATCAACGTGAGATGCAGTTCATGCCGGGCGAGGGCGGCGGAATCGTATTCGGCGTGGATTTCCGGGATGTCGAGAAACGGCGTGCCGGCAAAGGCCGGCGGATTATAGAGCCGTAAATTCCGGATCGTGACGGTCGGTTGGACAAGGCCGACGGAAAAGCTCCCGATTTCCGCGTCCATGCCGGTCTGGACGCGGATCTGGTGTTCGAGATAAACTCGCAACAACGTATTGCGCGCCAGGAGCAGGACGATGACCAGCGCCACCACCAGGATGGCCAGCCGGAGCAGCCACTTGAAAACGAATTTAATCATTTACGATACACAATTTACGATTTTGCGGCTTGCGCCGTCGTGGAGCCAATCACAAATCATAAATTAAATCAGCACGTCTTCGGGCCGCACTTCGAGGCATTCATCCTGGTCTTCCCAGATGATGGCCGGATAGAGATTCAACATTTGCGGCGCCAGTTCGCGGCCCGCGCGCGCGAGGAATTGCTCGGCTTCCTTGGCCGCGTTCTCGTACGCCGCGTCGTAATTGCCGACGCGGCGGCGCTGGCGGTCATCCCAATGGGCGACCGCGTGGACGGGTTCGTATTGTTTCGCCCACCCGTCAAGATCGGCGCGGACATCGGCGGCAATTTCATCGAACGGCACCAGGGTCTCATTGCAATGCTGGCAGATCAGGCCCGATTCACGCACGTCGCGAGTGAACAACGGGAGGAACGGCGCGCGGCAGCAGGCGGATTCCATGTAAGCGACCGGCGGCGTGGCCAGCCGCTTGAACCAGATTTGACGGTTATGGGCCAGTTGCGCTCCCAACCGGTAGGCGCCGACCAGCGGATGCGACAACCGCCACGCCCGACCTTCGAGCTGACCCAGCGTCTGGGCGAGCCATCGCGCGAGCGTATGATCGTCCCAAGACTCGAATAACCGGCCATATTCCTGCCAGAGGCGGTCAAGGGGCGAATCCGATTCAAATGCCATGACCGGCAGGATGACGCGGAAAAAAAGCTTTGTCGAGCGGTGTTGCAACAGGAATTCAATTGACAGCGCGCCCTTTATGAATGAAAAAACTAATTTTAATTCCGGTGTTGTAGACAACCATGTTGCTCATTCTGTGGCCGTTGGCATGTTACCGAACGATACCAACTCTGACACCGAAGTGTTCTCCTTGATTCCGCGCTCAAATCGTGAACATTTTTGGCCTTAAGTTGTCTTTTTTATTGCCTGAAATGAACCGTTGTGGACAACCGATTGCTAAATGGGAACAGGTGGTATAGGAACGTAAAGTGTTTGGAATGGAACGTTTACGAGGGAAAAGGTTTCTTGGCCTGCACGGCGGCAGATTGAGTTGGATGCCGGTCGCCGCCGGTTTCTGTGTTCTCCTGTTCTGGCTCGGCGCCGCGTCGGCGCACGCGGCAACCTTCACCGCGTCATTGGACAACGATACGCTGACGTTGGGCCAAAGCACGACCTTGTCGCTCACGTTTGAGGGTGGCTCGCCCCGAAACGTGCCCGCTCCGAGTGTTCCCGGCCTCCAAATCAACCAGGCCGGCACCTCCCAGAACGTCAGTTGGGTGAACGGCGCCATGAGCTCGACCGTCACCGTCGCCTTTTCCATCACTCCGCAGCACACGGGGGACTTTGTCATCCCAGCCATTACTGCGGACGTGAACGGGCAGACGTTAACCAGCCAGCCGTTGCGGTTGCGGGTCGGTCAACCCGCCACGGCGTCCGCCGCGCAGATTGATTCCGGTTCACAACTCGCGTTTATGAAACTGACGTTGCCTGAAACGCGGGTTTATGCCGGAGAGGCAACCACGGCCAATCTGGAAATTTACCTGCGCGACGACGTGCAGAATTACGGGAACCTCCAGTTCACCGGCACGCCGGCCGACGGGTTTGTGCTCGGCAAAAACGCCGGCGGCCAGCGGTATCGCAGGCAAATCGGCAACCGCGTCTATACGGTGATACCGATTTCCGTCGCGTTGACGGTGACCCGAACCGGCACTGTGAGTCTGGGCCCGTTTACCGCCAGCATGGTTGTGGTCCTGCCGCCGCCGAACCAGGGCGGCGACGCGTTCTTCAACCAGTTCTTCAATCCCGGCCAGCAAAAGCAGATCACGCTGGCGACCGACCAGATCAATGTCGAATCATCACCCCTGCCGGCGGAAGGCGCGCCGCCGGACTTTAACGGCGCGATCGGCCAATACTCCATGGCCGTCACGGCCGGGCCGACCAACGTCGCCGTCGGCGATCCCATCACCGTCCGCATTCAGATTTCCGGCCGGGGCGATCTCAACTCGTTGACGTTGCCGAACCAGTCGGCGTGGCACGATTTCACCATTTATCCGCCCACTTCCAAGGTGGAGACCACCGGCCCGCTCGGTTTGGAGGGCACAAAAACGTTTGAACAAATTGTCGCCCCGCAAAACACGGACGTTCACGAGTTGCCGGCCTTTTCCTTCAGCTATTTTGACCCGGAGACCGGCAGCTATCACACGCTCGCGGAACCGCCGGTGGCGCTGGACGTCCGTTCCGCCGGAGCAACGCCCGTCCCCGCCATCGCTGCCGCTCAAACCGCCAACTCGCCAAGTCCGGCCCGGCCGGAGGACATTTTGCCGATCAAGGGCGATCTGGGCGCGCTGGCCCAGGCCGGCCCGCCGTTGATCACGCGGCCGGCATTCGTTCTCGTGCAAGCCTTGCCGGTTCTGGCGTGGCTGGCCGCCTTCGTCTGGCGCAAACGCACGGACCGTCTGGCGAATAATCCGCGGTTGCGCCGCCAACGGCAGGTGGCGCAACGGGTCCGCGATGGCCTGAATGATCTGCGCCGATTGGCTGCGGAAAACAAGCCGGACGAATTTTTCGCCACCGTATTCCGGTTGTTGCAGGAACAGTTGGGCGAACGGCTGGATTGTCCGGCGTCGTCCATTACCGAATCGGTGGTGGACGAACGGTTGGCGTCCATCGGCGCCTCAGAATCATTGCTGGTCGGTTTGCGCGAACTGTTCCAGCTCTGCAACCAGGCGCGTTATGCGCCGGTTCGCGGGAGTGCGGAATTGAATTCAGTTGTCGGGCAGTTTGAAAAAGTCATGGGCGAACTTAAGGGGTTGGACACATGAACATCCAATTTCGCCGCAGCGAACGTCAGTTCGCTCTGACTAAACGAAAGATGGAGCCGGCTCGCGTCGGCTGCTACCGGACATTGGTCGCGTTCGCGTTGCTGGTTGTTGCCGGAAACGCTTTCGCAGCAGATATCGCCGCTGATTTCAACGCCGCGAACAAACTTTACGCCGAAGGCAAATTTGCCGCCGCCGCCGGAGCTTACGAAAAAATTCTGCAAACCGGTGTGGCGTCGCCGGCCCTTTGGTTCAATTACGGTAACGCGGAATTCAAGCTGGGACAGCCGGGCCACGCCATTGCCGCCTATCGGCGGGCGGAACTGCTGGCGCCGCGGGATGCCGAAGTGCGGGCCAACCTGGAGTTCGTGCGCAATCAGGTCGCCGGGCCGACGTTGCGTCAAAGCCGCTGGGAAGACTGGCTTGGCGCCTTGTCGCTCGACGAATGGACAACGCTGGCGATGGGCACCTTTTGGCTGTCGTTTATCCTGCTGGTTTTGAGACAGATTCGGCCTGCCTCTCGCACGCAGTTGCGCGGTCTGATATCGGGCATCATCCTCCTGACGATTTTGTCCTGTGCCGGACTGGGCGCGGCGGCAACGATTCATTATTCGAAAACGACCGCGGTAGTCATTGAACCGGAAGCGACAGCGCGCAGCGGGCCGTTCACCGAAGCGCAGGATCTGTTCAAAGTGCAGAACGGCGCGGAATTGGCCGTGCTCGACCGGCGCAATGATTGGTTGCAGGTGGCGGATGGTTCGGGACGCATCGGTTGGTTGCCGGTAAAGCAGGTGGAAGTCCTGCCCGGCGCTTAAGGCTTTTGCGGTGGGACGAGCGTTCTCGCGAGCCGGGACAACTGACGAGACGGCTCGCCAGCAGCCTCGCGCCAACGGAATTTTGGTTGAACGACATTCAAAAATTTGTGTCCATCGGTAACAAATCACAGGAAAAATGAATACAGGAATCTCCGCCATCAACGAAACCGTCAAAGAAGCCAGCGCCTTCACTCATCCACTCTTCGCCGAACTCGGCAAGGTCATTGTCGGCCAGCAATACCTGGTCGAGCGACTGGTCATCGGCCTGCTGGCCAACGGCCACGTGCTGCTCGAAGGCGTGCCCGGTTTGGCCAAAACGCTCTCGGTCAAGTCGCTCGCCGCGTGCATCAACGTCAAGTTCGCCCGGCTGCAATTCACGCCCGACATGCTGCCGGCCGACGTCATCGGCACCCAGATTTACAATCCGCAATCAGGCGGTTTCAGCACGCGCAAGGGGCCGATCTTCGCCAACCTGATTCTGGCGGACGAAATCAACCGCGCGCCCGCTAAGGTGCAAAGCGCGTTGCTCGAAGCGATGCAGGAAAAACAGGTCACCATCGGCGAACAGACGTTCAAACTGGAGGAACCATTCCTCGTCCTGGCGACGCAAAATCCGATTGAACAGGAAGGCACCTATCCGCTGCCCGAAGCGCAGGTGGACCGGTTCATGTTGAAATTGAAAATCGGTTACCCGTCGCGCGATGAGGAGCGGCACATTCTGGAATTGATGGCAAAAACTTCCGGTACACCAGCAACCCACGCTGTGGTTGACCCGAAGGACATCCTGCGGGCGCGTGAAGTCATCAACGACATTTACGTGGATGACAAGGTGAAGGATTACATCGTGGATCTGGTCTGCGCGACGCGCGATCCCGACCACTACAAAATCGCGGTGAAGGATTTCATCCAGTTGGGCGCGTCGCCCCGCGCGACCATCAACCTGACATTGGCCGCCAAAGCGTATGCCTTTCTGAAGGGCCGCGGTTACGTCACGCCACAGGACGTCAAAAGCATCGGCATGGACGTGCTACGCCACCGCGTCGCCATCACCTACGAAGCCGAGGCCGAGGAAAAGACCAGCGAAACGGTTGTGCAAAAGATTTTTGATGAACTGCCCGTGCCGTGATCCGGCAATCACAAATTTATGCGGCGAGATAAGAGAAAATATGACGACCTTCGGTGGAAACGGAAAAGTTTGGAGGTTTTAGGGCGCGACGAAGGGGTTTGTCAAAACTTCAGGAGAACAAACATTGAAGTTACCCTTCAAGCTCATCACAGAAATTATACCACAAGCGATCCGTGGGATGAACCTATGGAGAATCTCATAACGCTCTGTAAAGACTGTCACCCATTTGAACGGAAGAATTTGGGAACGGCCGCTCGCAAAGTCGCCAATGCTTTAATGAAAAGCAATTGGATGGTTAAACACCGCGCGCAGCTTCAACGCTGCGTTGAAGAGTCGGTTATTTCTCCGGAAGAATTTTCTCAGCTCGTTGAGGAGCGAAAAAAAAGGCGCAATCGGAAATGATTCCCCGCGAGATCCTCAAAAAAATCCGGCAGATTGAGATTCGCACGAACCGGCTGGTGACCGAATCGCTCGCGGGCCAGTACCACAGTGTCTTCAAGGGCCAGGGCATGAACTTCGACGAGGTGCGCGAGTACCAGCCCGGCGACGACGTGCGCGCCATTGACTGGAACGTCACCGCGCGGATGAATCATCCGTTCATCAAAAAGTTCGTCGAGGAACGCGAGTTGACGGTGATGCTGGTCGTGGACGTGAGCGGCTCCGGCTTATTCGGTTCGCGAGGACAGTCCAAACGCGAACTGGCCGCCGAAATCGCGTCCGTACTCGCCTTTTCCGCCATCCGCAACAATGACAAAGTCGGCTTGCTGCTGTTTACAGACCAGGTGGAGAAATTCATTCCTCCGCGCAAAGGCCGCGGCCACGTGTTGCGCGTCATTCGCGAGGTGTTGTACTTCGAACCGAAACGGCGCGGCACGAATTTGGTCCAGGCGCTCGAATTCATGGGCGAGGTGCTGCCTCACAAGGCCATTATGGTGGTGATATCGGATTTTATCTCACCCGATGGCAGCGTTTTGACGTTGCCGACGCAGACCGCCTTGCGCGTGGCCAACCGCCGTCACGATGTTGTGGCCGTCCATGTTGCGGACCGGTACGAGCTGGAGTTGCCCGCGTTGGGCCGGTTGCTTTTGGAGGACGCCGAGACGGGTGAAATCTTGGAACTCAACACCGCTTATGCTGCCAGCCGTGATGCCTTTGCGCTGCGGCAGGAAAAGCAATACGCCGAAGTCGCGCGGCAATTCCGGTCGTCCGGCATTGACTCCATCCAGTTGCGCACCGACGAACCGTACGCGGCGGCGCTGGGAAAATTCTTCGAAAACCGGGAGAAACGGAGGTTGCGCGGATGAACGCTTTTTATTTCACGCCAGGACGCGAAGGCGCAAAGATTCGTTTTCCGAGCGACTTTGCGTGAGGTCAAGGTATGATCACAAATTCACCAGCGACATTCGTAAGTGACATCCGCGACATCAAGCCGCCGGTGGCCATTCCGAACGTTTGGGAATGGGTTTGGTGGGGGCTTGCAGCTCTGGCTGTTATTGCCCTGGCGATTTTCTTGTGGCGCTGGTGGCAAAAACTGCGTTCGGAAATTCCGGTGGCGCCGCCGGTGCCGGCGCATCTCCGCGCGAAACAGAAATTGGAGGAAGCGCTCGCGCTCGTCGCGCAGCCCAAGCCGTTCTGCATTCTGGTCTCCGATACCATCCGTTCCTATCTCGAGGAGCAGTTTGATTTCCACGCGCCGGAGCGCACCACCGAGGAATTCTTATGGGAACTGAATGCGACGGATTTGCTGTCGCCGGAACAAAAGGAAAGCCTTGGCAGATTTCTGGAAAGCTGCGATCTCGTAAAGTTCGCCAAATACGAACCGGGCGAACCGGAATTGCGGGGACTGCATGGTTCGGCCGTCCGGCTGGTTGAAGAAACCGAACCCAAAGCGGTCCAAGGTCCTGAGTCCACCGCCCAAAGCCAGTTGGCGCCTGCATGACCTTTGCGCATCCATATTTTTTGGCGCTGTCGCCCTGGGAATGGATTTATTCGATTCTCCGGTCCTTCGCGCACCCGTATTGCTTATTGCTGCTCCTGCTGCTGCCGCTGCTGGCGTGGCTCAAGGGACGGCGCGGCTCGCCGCCGGCCTTTCTTTATTCATCGGTGCGGCTGGTGGCAGGGTTGGCCCGGGTGCGCCGTTCACGAGCGGGCGCGTTTCTGGCGGCCTTGCGCTGGCTGGTGCTGGCCTTGTTCATTGTCGCGCTGGCGCAACCGCGGTTGATGAAAAGCCAGACCACGGTCAAGGCCAGCGGCATTGACATCATGGTGGCGCTCGATATGTCCGGCAGCATGGTCTCGGAGGATTTCGTCGTGAGTGGCCGGCGCGTCAACCGTTTCAACATGGCGCGTTCCATTCTGGAAGGATTCATTGACAAGCGGCCCGACGACCGCATCGGGCTGGTTCTCTTCGCGGCGCAGGCGTACATCGGCACACCCCTGACGCTGGATCACGATTTTCTGATTGAAGATCTCGACCGGCTGAACATTGGCGACATCAATCCGAACGCGACGGCCATCGGGGACGGCCTGACCACGGCGCTCAACCAACTGCGCGCGGTTCAGGCAAAAAGCAGAATCGTCATTCTCATGACGGACGGCGAGAACAACTCCGGCAACGTTGACCCGTTGACGGCGGCGCAGGCGGCGCGGGCATTGGGAGTGAAGGTTTATACCATCGGTGTCAGCAAAAACGGCGTCGCGCCGATGCCGGTCGGCAAAAACCCCTTCACGGGCGAGACGATTTATCAGAATGAGCCGGTGGACGTGGATGAGAGCACGTTGAAAGATATCGCGCAGATCACCGACGGGAAATACTACCGTGCCGACACCGCGGAGCGGTTTCGGCAAATCTACGCCGAAATCAACAAGCTCGAACAGACGGAGGCCGTCATCAACAAATTCACGGAATACCGGGAATTGTTTCCGTGGTTTGTCGGCTGTGGATTCGTGTTGCTGCTGCTGGAAATGACGCTGGAGCAAACGGTTTTCCGGAAGTTGCCTTGACATTTATGATTGGTGATTGGCGATTGGCGATTTAAATATGCAATGGGGAGACAAACCTGCTTTCTGGTTGCTGCTGGTTTTGCCGGCGCTGACATTGTTTTTCTGGTGGTCGACGCGGACGCGGCAACGGTTGCTGACGCAATTTATTCAAATACGGCTCTTGTCCGCACTCACCCTCGGCGTTTCCCCGGCCCGCCGCAAAATCCGGTTTGCCCTTTTGCTGCTGTCCGTGGCGCTGCTGATTGTGACGCTGGCCCGGCCGCAATACGGGTTTGATTTGCAAAAGATTGAGCGGCGCGGCCTGGACATTGTCATGGCCCTGGACACGTCCAAAAGCATGTTGGCCGAGGACGTCGCGCCGGACCGGCTCGAACGGGCCAAGCTCGCGGCGCTGGATTTGATGCAGCGGGCGAAACCGGACCGGCTGGGTCTGGTGGCCTTTGCCGGTGACGCGTTTTTGGAATGCCCGTTGACGTTCGACAACACGGCTTTCCAACAATGCGTGCAAAATCTGAACGTCAACACCCTGCCTCTCGGCGGCACGTCCCTGGCCGCCGCCATCCAGACCGCGCAATCGGCGTTCAAGGAAAACGACCATTTCAAGGTGCTGGTGCTGTTCACCGATGGCGAGGACAACGTCAATTTGGACGAGGCGCTGGCTGCCGCGCGGGCAGCGGCCAAGTCCGGCTTGAAAATTTTCACCATCGGCATCGGCACGGCGGAAGGCGCCCTGCTGCGGATCACCGACGCCAATGGCAATTCGGATTACATCCGGGACCCGGATGGCAACGTCGTGAAATCGCATCTTAACGAAACGCTGCTGCGGCAAATCGCCGCCGAGACGGGAGGCTTTTATCTGCCGCTGCGGGGGGCGAACACAATGGAACTACTCTACGACCGCGGCCTGTCCCCGTTGCCGAAATCGGAAGGTGAAGAACGGCTGGTGCGCCGTTATCACGAGCAGTACCAGTGGCCGTTGACGATAGCCGTGCTGGCGTTGCTCGTGGAAATTTTTTTGCCGGAACGGAAAAAGTCCACGGTCCGAAGTCCACGATCCCGAGTTGCAGCGCCGGCCGTTGCGATGTTGGTCGGGATTTTGCTGCTGCCGCCGGCCGCCCGGGCCTCACCGTCGTCGGCGTTGCGCGAATACAACACCGGCAATTACACCAATGCCCTGCAGGAATTTGAGCGGCTGGCCCGGCTCGAGACGAACGATCTGCGGCTGGTCTTCAACGCCGGCGCGGCGGCGTATCGCGCGACAAATTACGACGAAGCACTTAACGATTTTCAGATGGCGACGTCGTCGCAGGATTTGAATTTGCAGGAAAGGGCGTTTTACAATCTGGGCAATACGCTATATCGCCTCGGTGAATCGAAGTTCGAGCCGGACACGGCAGGCTTGAATGCGATCGAGGAACGTTGGCAGCAGGCGATCAAGAGTTATGAGCACGCTGCGGAATTGAACACGAACGACGCGGACGTTGCCTATAATCTGGCTTTCGTGAAGCAGCAGACCGGCTTGATTGCCCGCCTGCGCGAGGCCATGCGGCGGGCCAAGCTGGCGGCGGATGACGCGGTCCGGCGCAATGAATATCACCGTGCGCTGGAAATCATGGAGAGCCTGAACAATCCGATTGCCGCCAAAAGATTCGAGGATTACATCAGGAAATTGAAGGACATTGATGCGATTGTTACTCCTGTTCAGCATTAGCCTGCTGTTGCCGGTCTGGCAAACAGCCTGCGCCCAATCCGCCGATGTTTTTTTCAACCGCGGCGCGCAGGCTTACATTACCAACGACATTCCCGAGGCGCTGAAATCGGTGGAAACCGGACTCAAGCAATATCCCGATGATGTAAAGTTGAAAAAGTTGTATGAACTGCTGAAACAACAAAACCAGCAGCAGTCACAAAACAACCAATCGCAGCAAAACCGGAATCAGCAGTCGCAACAGAATCAATCACAACCACAACAAAACCAGCAGCGCCAGCAAAATCAGCAGCAGCAACCGCAGCCATCTCAACAAAATCAGACTGCCCAAAACCAGTCCGGCCAGAAAAACGCAGGCCCGCAAAATCAGCCGCCGCCACAACCCGCCAACGGGAATCAAGCGGCCGAAAAACAGGAAAATCAGCAGGGACAAGGCCAGCCGGTGGCGGCCGGACAAATGTCGCCGGAAGCGGCGAAGCGGTTGTTGGACGCCCAGAAAGGCGACGAACAGTTTCTCCAATTGAAGCCGCAAACTCCGCCTTCCCAGGACCAGCGCCCAATTAAAGATTGGTGAATGGTTCGGCGGGGCTTCGCCCACTGGCCCACTGGCTTCGTTCGTTCCACGCCGGTCTTTTCCGTGCCAGGTGATTGTTCGCCTCCGGGTCAAGACCGGCGTCGGGAGCGCAAAACCCCCTGATTTCCGGATGATCGAGCCCCTCGCCCTTGACGGAGGTTCGTGGAACGGTTACTGCTTTAATAAATAAGATTAGCATTTATGGGTGTTCATTTGTTCCATCCGTTTTCGAAGATGATTGACCGGATACCGGCCGGAGCGATTGTTGCGGTCGCGAAACGCGAGGCGCAAATGCTGGCGGATGATTTGGCCAACGGCCGGATGGCGCTCGAGGGAGAGGTCCATTCCATCCTGAGTTTTTGCCGTTTTCTGGAAGCCAGCCAGTCGGGAGTGGAGATTTCCCCGGTGACTCTGCCCATGACGGACACCGCCTTTTACCGGCAGACCACCGAAAGGCTGGTCAACGCCGGCAAATTGCCCTCCGCGGCCCGGGAACAGTTTGACACTGTATTTTCCAAGCCCACCTTAAAGCTGCTGAGTTCCGTTCCCTGACTCGCCCGCCCTTGCCGGCAAATATTATTGACAGATGTAATCACTGCGGTTACTTATTAATCACAGTTTATGCGAACCAGTTGTCGTTTTGGCATGGCGGTTCACGTGCTGGCCGTCCTCGCTTACAAGGAGGGCGACCGGGTGACGTCCGTGTTCCTGGCTGGCAGCGTTAACACCAACCCGGTCACTATCCGGCGGCTGCTCTTGTCCCTGCAACGGGCCAAACTGGTGGACACTTGTAAAGGGGCGGGCTCCGGTTCCCGCCTGAACCGGGCGCCAGGCCGTATTAATCTTGCTGAAGTATATCGTGCGGTTGAAGAAGCTGAACCTTTCGCTGCGCCTGCCCGAAAGCCCAATACCGCCTGCCCCGTAGGCCATTGTATTCGCAAGGAGTTGGACCGGATTTTTGCGTCGGCGCAGAAAGCCATGGAGCGTGACCTGGGGAAGACCAGTCTGGCGGATGTGATCAACGCGGTGAAGGCCTCCTCTGCTTCAAAAAAAATGGTTTGACATCCTCTTTTTTTTGAACGACGATGTAACATTAGTTGTTACATATAGAGGAACGGATGGGAGCGATAGATGAAACCGACAATTGAAATCGACGAGGCAAATTTTGAGACCGAAGTCCTCAAATCCAGCCAGCCGGTGCTCGTGGATTTTTGGGCTGAGTGGTGCGGGCCATGCAAAATGCTCGCGCCCGTACTTGACGAAATTGCCGCCGCACCAAACAACGGCGTCAAGGTCGCCAAGGTTAATGTGGACGACCACCCTGCGTTGGCCGCGCGTTTTGGCATCCGGTCCATTCCGACGTTGTTGTATTTTGCCAATGGCGAATTACGCAACCAAACGGTGGGCGCCGTGAGCCGGCAGACCATCTTATCCAAGCTGAACGAACTCGCGGTCAAAGCGCAAGAACAAGGAGCGACAGATGAAGACAACGTCTAAACGACCCCATCGGCGCGGGACAATACGGCTCGTGTCAGGCGACGTCCGCGCGCTCGTGCCGCGGCTGGGCAGCAACCTGGTGTTGTCGAAAGCCGCCATGCTTCCCCAGCCGGCGCAGCCGGCACGGGAATTGACCCCGGCGGAATCGCCGCCAACCGATTCGGCGCGCGGCGACGTTTTGCAGTTGTATCTCCACGAAATCGGCCAGGTCAGGTTGCTGACCCCGCAGGAGGAAATCGCGCTGGCGAAACGGATTCGGCGGGGCGACCGGCGGGCGCGCGAACACATGATCAAAGCCAACCTGCGGCTGGTGGTGAAGATTGCCCACGACTATGAAGGGATGGGCCTGCCGCTGCTTGACCTCATCAACGAAGGCAACATCGGTCTGATGAAGGGTGTCGAACGCTTCGATCCCCGGAAAGGTGCCAAGCTTTCCACTTATGCCTCCTGGTGGATCAAACAGAGCATCAAACGCGCGCTGGCCAATCAGGGAAAGACCATTCGTCTGCCCGTGCATGTGGTGGATAAGGTGGCCCATATTCGACGGGCAGAGGTGAAGTTGCGTGAAGCTTTTGACCGTGACCCGACCGACGAAGAGTTGGCGCATGAACTGGACCTTGATCCCCGGCGGATCCGACAGTATCGCCAGGCATCCAAGGCGCCGGTCTCGCTGGATGCCCCGATTGGTGACGACGCATCGGAACGCGTTTCAGAAGTGGTGGCGGATCCCAATGCCGCGGCGCCCTTTGATCGGCTCGTCCAGGAAACCGACACCGAGCTGGTGCGGGAGGTTCTGGGCACACTGGATCAGCGTGAAAACAAGATTCTGGCCATGCGTTTTGGGCTGAAAGACGGCACGCAAAGAACCCTGGAAGAAGTCGGCGCTCATTTAGGTGTGACGCGCGAACGCATCCGGCAGATTCAAGACCAGGCGCTGAAGAAATTGCGGGCGAAGATGGAAGAGCGGGACCGGCCGGCCGCTGAAGATAATGCCGCCCTGGCGGTTGCAGTATGAGGGAGTGACTCACGCAATCGTCGCGGCAAAACTGGCAGACTGGGAGTTAGCGCAAAGGCCCCTTAGCTTGTGGGAATGCGCCCGATTTACCCATCCTGGCCCTTCATGCCCGGTTTAATCGCATATCTGGCTTGAGCAAGTTTTCGGCAAGTTGATCTCCTGTTCCACCGGAGCAAATCCCCTTGGTAAAAGGACACGTCCCGAAACAAACAAACTCCCCACCATTCGGGACGTGCCCGCCCCTTGGCGTATTAACGCTCGTCATTTTTTGATTTAATAACCAGTCACCGGTGGCGTGGAGGAGGCGACGGAATTCTTCTGCGCTTTCGCAGCCGGTGCGGTTGCTGACGCGTCATCCGCCGCCGCCGTCAAAACAGCCATGCAAACTACCATCCAGTTTTTTGACCTGGTCGTTTTCATGTTATTCCTTTCATTTGTGGTTTGCCGTGTTCGTCAGAGCCAGTAACCGCATACCGATGCTGCCGGCGATTTCAGCTCGAACCGCCCGCCAAAATCAACGGCTGGCGGTGAAATAGGGGCAAACCGGGCGTTTTTATTGGTCGTGGTTGAAGCAACGACCGGCTTGCCATTTGAAGACGCTGGACATATTGGGGTTGTCCCCGCAGGCCTTCATTAATTGTCTGCAACCGCGCCATCATGTGGGTGTGTTGTTGGATTTCAATTTACCCTCCAGACTTTTGAGGCGGCGTCTTCCTTCGACGGGATGTAGTGAAATCCCGCGGGTCGCCCCATGAAGCGCGCCCAACGCTCTTCGGCGGGTTCTTGCAAAAGGTCGTGGATGGTGTGAAAAAGTCTTGTGAAATTCAGTGGTTTTTCCAACAAGGCGCCGATGCCCGATGCCACTGCATGAAAAAACTGGTTGGGACGGTCAGTGATCAGGATGATTGGCAGCAGCGGATTTTGCGCTGAAAGCCGTCCGAAGGTTTCCCACCCATCCTCAATCGCCATGCTCAAATCCAGCAGCACGAGGTCAAACTTTTTGGTATTAACGAGCTCGAACGCTTCAACGCCGTTGGCCGCTGTCAGGACGAGAAAATCTCTCCCCGTCAGAAGCTGGAACAATACTTGACGCATGGTGGGATCGTCGTCCGCCAGCAGGATTTTGCGTTTTGCCGACTTTAAGGTCCTCGATTTCGTGAAAGTAAAGGGTGTTTCAAAGGTTGCATTCATAATATGCTCTCTTTACCGCCTTGTTCATTTTGTTTTATTCGCGGAACGTCGCTGCTTCTTGTGAATTTGTTCTGCAAAACGACCTGGAGCGCTGGCCGCGCCAACACGCTAGAACACGATCCGTTCGTTTTTGAAGTGGGTTTTGTGCCACTGACGTACACTTCACACCTTGCAGGTGGTAAATCCCGTTTCGTCGCTGGTAATCTCTTGACCCACGCGGCGCCCGCCAATGGGAAGCAATGATGGAACGTTCCCACCGATGGCTTTTTGCCTTTGCCGGCGAACATCCCACAAGCTGGGCCGGTCACATGGCCACGTTGGTTGAATGCAGTTGCCATCGCCAGAATATTTGATCTGGCGCCGGTGAATGCCCCGAACCGTTCATGGACAAAAAACAGGTTCATATTCTTGTCGAACCAATCACCCATTTCACAGTACCCAAGGTAGAAGCTGTGGGGCCTTTTTGAAAGTGGGTGAAGGCCCCAAACACGTTGGCTGCGAACCCCAACTTAAAGGACAACTCCAAGCAGCGCACCTGGCCGGTTGTAATACTTGCTGTCAACCAAGGTGCCAAAAATGGGGTATATACCCACTACGCTTCTCCGGTCTTGACCTCTAAACTAGGGCTAACGATTGTGATAATGAAGATCGCGAAAATGAGAGGAAGGGCATTAACACCCCTGACGAGGAGGTCCCAATGAAACGCATAGCCAAAAAATCCAAGCCAAGCGCCGGTCGCTCCACCACCACCGCCACGATCAGCCCGCCGGTTAGCGAAGCCAGCGCCGCGTTGTTGCGCGAGCTGGTCTCCCATCTGCGCCAGAACCGGACGCAACTGCGCGAGGAGTGGGCGCGGCGCATCACCGAGGCGCAATTGCTCACCGCGATGACCAAGGACGAGATCTTTACCGAAGCCACCTCGGTGTATGACAACTACGTCGAAGTGCTGGAAACCGGCAGCGTGGAGGCGTTGCAGGCTTATGCGCGCAACCTTTCGGAGCGCATCATTCCCCGCGGCGTGGAAACGAACGAAGTCGTCGGCATTGTGTTGCTGCTGCGCGACGTACTGGCGCGGTCATTGTTCAAAAAATATCAGGCGGACTTTGAGTTGCTCAATCAGGTGCTGGACGCCTACGAACCGGCGGCCAATCGTATTGCGAACACTGTGGCGGTGAGCTTTGTGCAGGAACGCGAACGCGTCATCCGCCAGCAACAGGAAGCTATTCGTGAATTGTCCACGCCCGTGCTTCAAGTGCGCGAACGGTTGCTGATTCTGCCGATCATCGGCGTGATTGATTCGCAGCGCGCGCGCCAACTGACCGAGCAATTGCTGCGCGGTATCCGCAACAATCGCGCGAAAGTCGTCGTCGTGGACATCACGGGCGTGCCGACGATCGACTCGACTGTCGCAAACCATTTGGTGCAGACGGTGGAAGCCTCGCGGCTCATGGGCGCGAGCGTCATTATCACCGGCTTGTCCTCGGAAATCGCGCAGACGCTGGTGACGATTGGGGTGGATTTGAGCAAGATGAACGCGGTCGGCGACCTGCAGGGTGGCATTGAGGAGGCTGAGCGGTTGCTGGGTTACAAGGTCATGCTCACCAGCGAGGCGACCGCGCAGGAACAACAGACCTAGGTTGCATTTATGCATGTTCCCGTTCTCAAACAGGGGAATTATCTTATCGCGAGTGTCCAGTCCGTGCTGTCGGATGCCGACCTGGTGCAATTGCGCGATGATCTCGCCGAACGGGTCGGACAGTTCCGTTCCCGCGGGGTCATCATAGACGTGACGGTGCTGGATGTTATTGATTCCTTTGCGACGCGCCTGTTGCGCGAAATGTCCCACATGCTCAAGCTACGCGGCGCGGAAACCGTCATTGTCGGCATCCAACCCGACGTGGCATTTGCCATGGTGCAATTGTCGCTGACCTTGGAAGGGGTGGGGACCGCCTTGGACTTGGAGGAAGGGCTGGCATATCTTGACGGGCTGATCAAGAAAGCCAAAAAACATGCAAAGTGAAACGCGAGTCATGGTCGGTTCCTCTGCGGATATCGTCACGGCGCGCCAGACAGGGCGCGCACTCGCGATGAAACTGGGCTTTGTTGGGTCGGATTTGACCGTCATCGCCACTGCCATTTCCGAGGTGGCCCGGAACATTATTGACCATGCCAAGCAGGGAGAGATCATTGTTGCACCGGTCAACAACAGCAGCAAACATGGCATCCAGATCGTCGCCCGGGACGACGGGCCGGGCATAGCAGACATAGCCCAAGCCATGCAATATGGTTACTCGACACGCAAGGGGCTGGGTGTGGGACTGCCGGGGGCCAAATGGTTGATGGACGAATTTGACATTGATTCCGAGGTGGGGAAGGGAACAACAGTAACCATGAAAAAATGGTTGCACTGACACATGATTTCAACCACGGCCGAGAATCATCAATTGATCGATTGGAGCGTCGCATCGCGGACGTTGGCCGGGCAAAAAGTGTCCGGGGATCTGCACCTGGTCGAACGGTTGCCTCACGGTGTTCTGATGGCGGCCATTGATGGAATAGGGCACGGCGAAGAGGCTATTTTAGCCGCCCAAACGGCTGCGGGCGTCTTGATAGAACACAAGCAGGAGTCGGTCATCTCGCTGGTCAGGCGCTGCCATGAAAAATTGACGAAGACCCGGGGCGTTGTGATGACCGTGGCATCACTGCACGCACTCGAAGGCACGCTCACCTGGCTGGGGGTCGGCAATGTGGAAGGGCGGTTGCTGCGCGCCGAACCCGGCATCGGCCATCCGAAAGAAAATGTTTTGTTGCGCAGCGGATTGGTGGGTTATCAATTGCCAGTATTGCAGGCCAGCGTTGTTCCGCTGTCGGCAGGCGATGTGGTGATTCTTGCCACTGACGGAATTCGTCCTGGATTTGCTGAAGGAATCAACCTGAAGGAATCGCCAAAGCATATCGCCGAAAACATCCTCCACCGGTATTTCAACGGGATTGATGACGCGCTGGTGCTGGTTTCGCGTTATCTCGGCCTGGCGCATGAATAAACACCTGTCCAAATTGACGCAGCGATACGTCGCAACCCTGCGGAAATACCTGACGGACGGTCGGGAGGCGGTTTTGGAGGAGGCTTATGAACTGGGGCGGGTGGCGATTGCCAGCGGGCTGGGTGTTTTGGACATGGCCAGGCTCCACGAGGGAGCCACAAAGAACTTGTTACGGTCTTTGTTGTTGCCGGAAAGCCAGGAGCAGGTTTTGAATGCGAAGGAGATTTTTTTCCTGGAAACGCTCTCCCCTTTTGAGGCGGCACATCGCGGCTTTCGTGAAATCAACGTAAAATTGCAGGAACGCAATTTGGAATTGGAATTGGAAATCGGCGAACACAAACGTACGGAGAAAGCCTTGCGCGAGAGCGAAAATCATTTCCGTGAATTGTTCAATCGAGCCCAGCGCATGGAGGAAAACCTGCGAAACCTGTCGAATAAAATTCTAATGGTGCAGGAGGAGGAACGGAAACGCATCAGCCGCGAACTGCATGATGAGATCAGCCAAGCCATGACGGCCGTCAGCATAAATATCGGGGCGCTCAAAAATAACGGCGCGGGAAACCGCGAAAACTTCAGTCGGACAATTAAAGATACGCAGGTCCTGTTGCAGCGGACGATGGAAGCAGTGCATCGTTTCGCTCGCGAGTTGCGGCCCGCCATGCTGGACGAGTTGGGTTTGCTGCCTGCGCTGCGCTGCTATCTGAGAGGCTTTGCAAACCGAACCGCACTCCATGTTAGCTTTCGCGGCAATCCCATCGCCGAAGAATTGGGTCCCGATCAAAAAACAGCCCTGTTTCGTGTCGCCCAGGAAAGTCTTACCAACGTGGCCAAACACGCGCGAGCCAGTCAGGTGAGGATTGTGATTTGCAAACGTCAGAAAAGCGTTTGCATGGAGGTTGTGGATAATGGCAAATCGTTCAAGAAAAACCCGCTGAATCCCGCAAAGGACAAAATGCGGCTTGGTTTGTTGGGCATGCAAGAGCGTCTGCGGCTGGTCAATGGCAAGTTCACAATCAGACCGTATCCCGGCAAAGGAACCACCGTTAGTGTGGAGATTCCCTTGAGCCATGGAGGCACACGGATGCCCTTGAAGGAAGATCGCATGGCTGTGCCGACAAAAGGAAAGGCCTCCGCGCGCGCCCGGGAACGTGACCTGAAGATTTTAACTGTACCCAGGAGTCAATATGGAAAAAATAAAAGTCTTACTGGCTGATGATCATACGGTGGTGCGGCAGGGGCTACGCGCACTTCTGGAGGCCGAACCGGATATTTCTATTGTAGGTGAAGCGGAAACGGGGCGGCAGGCTTTGCGACTGACCTTGGAACTGCTGCCTGATGTGGTGCTGATGGACCTGGCGATGCCCCTGCTCAATGGTTTCGAGGCTACCCGGCAGATCATCAAAGAAGTTCCTACGACCAAGGTGCTCATTCTCTCGTCCTATAGCGATGATGAGTATGTGCATCAAGTGACCGAGGTGGGGGCCGCAGGTTACCTGATAAAACAAAGCGCGGCCACCGAACTGATCCGGGCAGTCCGCGAATGCAAAAGTGGAAACGCATTTTTCAGTCCGGCGATCTCCAAACGCCTGCTTGAACAGTGCCGCGAGGCGTTCGTGCGAGGTGTTTCCGCGGGATCCCGGACGAACCGACTCACTCCGCGTGAGGCGGAGGTGTTGCAACTGGTCGCCGAAGGCAAAATCAACAAGCAAATCGCCGCTGAACTGTGCCTCAGTGTCAAGACCGTGGACAAACATCGCCAGGAGCTGATGAAAAAATTAAACATCCATGACGTGGCGAGCCTCACCCGCTACGCCATCTCCAAAGGGATCATTGAAGGCCGTGTCAGGTTGCGGCTTGAACCCCTCCACGGCAAATCTGATGGCTAATGCACGAATTCCAAGTTCCTCAGTCGCACATTTATCTTGAATCTTGACTGGCAGTTGCTTCCGGTTGCGTCACATCGAGTGGCTGTGGGTCAATCGCACAAAAAGTCATGTCGTCCGATTATGCTGTGGTACAATCCCGTCGGACGTTCGCAGAACGGCTTCGACCGTTCCTAACAATTGCTCGACGGAATAAGGCTTGGGCAGAGTCACCAGAGGTTGTAGCCAGTAATCTCGGTTCATTAATTTCTCCATTGGCAATGTCCCGGAGGCCATGATGACCGGCAGGGCCATGTGTGCAGCGCGCAGCCTCTCGACCAAGTCCAAACCCGTCAATCCCGGCATTTTGTAGTCTGTAATCAGGAGATCGTAGCTGTCGGGGGCTTGGCAGGTGGCATGAAGCGCATACCAGCCCGTCATGCCATCGTCGGCGGTGTCCACCTCGTAACCGGAATCCTTCAATACCACAGCATTAAGGCGGCGGATTTCCGGTTCGTCCTCCACCACGAGAATGCGGCGGAGCGAATACGGCTGGCATTGAACTGGTACCCGAGCCAGCTCCTCGTTTTGCAATGTAGTTTTAATCGTCATGCATGAACTTTAAGCTCGAAAATGTTGCGGGTGCTAGTAGGGGGTTTCCCCCAATTCCGGATTTGATAGACCCAGCCTCGAGTTCGAGGACAAAAGGCAAGAAGCGTCATGTGCGCCGAGCATTGACGGGCACCGAACTGGCCACCCACCTACGACGCCTATGACTTCATTGAATAGATGGTGCTGGGCGTGACGCTTACACCTGAACAGCCATCATTGGAGAGTAGTTACGCGACAAACACAACCTTGCAGAATTATCACTATCGCGATGCCGGCTGATAAATAAGTGCAGATTGTTGACCACTACACCTCCATCAATCAATTCACTTGCTTTTGCTAGACCGGTCACTGGCTGAGGAATGCCCGATAAAACCGAAACGAATATTCAGAAGCAGACGGGTCGGTAAAATCATAAACACCGGCGCTGTTGGTCAGAATCGGTACCCAAGTCGCCAAGTCGGAGCTTGCTTGGACAATGTTCGTCATGCCGCTGATTCCCAAAAGCCTGGCTTGAAACTGGTGATTCGTCAGCCAGGCCGGGTTGATGAGTTGCGGAGCGTCAAAGTTTTCCAGGTCATTCCAACGACCGATGAAGTACGACGATTTGTCCCCAGCCATGCGAAACGTTCCGCCAGCATAAAGATCCGATCCGGAAGGAGCGATCGTGTAAACCGGACCTGCGGTGTTAATATAAATTATCCCGTTGCCCAGCGCCGACCAGTTGGTTCCGTCCCATTTGGCAATATTATGGGCGGCCACGCCGCCGATGTTGGTGAAGCTGCCCCCGGCATAAAGGCTGTTCCCAACTCCGGCCAAGGCATAAATGTATCCACTTCCAACCACTCCGCCGCCAACGTCGTACCAACTGTTGCCGTCCCACCTCGCAATGCGACTGGCCGCGATCCCGCCGGCATTGGTAAAAGGCCCACCTACGTATAGATTTGTACCGACAACCGCCATGGCCACAACATTACTGCTGAGGCCCGTACCCATGATCTGCGCATAAGTGCCGTCAAATCGCAGGATGTTGGGGCAATTCGTTCCATTGAACATGGGGTCATGCCAAGAAATGCTAAAATGGCCACCGACATAAACATTTGTTCCTTGGAAGGCTGCAGCATCCATGCCCGGAACGCTGTCATTGAGGTAGGTGTCAAAAAAGGTATTGGTGCTGTTGAAATTGAGAACCTCCTGCCAGTTGGTTCCGTTCCAAGAGGAAAAAAACGGATCAGCATAACCGCTGAGCCCCTCGGCGGAACCTGCTACGTAAACGACGTTTGTCTGAACAGTAACAGAATAAACAAGCCCCCCAGGATTGCCCATGCTGTACCAATTGGTGCCGTCCCAACGAGCAATGTTCTCCACCCCAACTCCTCCGGCACTGGTAAATGAGCCGCCGACATAGACGTTGGGATCATTCACCGCGATCGCGTTGATGGTCGGGACGGTGCCGTTCGGAGTGCTGGAGCCGCTGAATCCGGCGCCGAGCGGATACCAGTTTTTGCCGTCAAAACGGGCGATGTAATTTACATTGGTCTGGCCGGCGGCGGTGAATGAGCCGCCGGCGTACAAATTCGTGCCGTCGCCGGCAATCGCCTGAACCGTGAACGAAACCCCGTTCATCCGGCCGGGCGTCCCCACCGAGCTCCAGTGGGCACCATCCCATCCTGCCAGTCCATTCGCGATGAGGCCTCCCGCCAAAAGAAAATTTCCCCCCACGTAGACGTTGGTCCCAGTGGAATATACTTGGAGGCCGCTACTGCTTAGGCCGCTGCCAGCCGCCATCCACGCCGAACCATTCCACGTGGCAAATCCGGACGCGCTGGCGCCGCCAATGTTTGTAAATGATCCTGCCGCGCAAACGAGATTGTTAAAAACGGTAACGCTCCGCACGGCGGAACTGAATCCACTGCCCAAGTCGGACCAGGTTGCACCGTTCCACTGGGCGACTCCGCTGGTTCCAAAGAGGCCACCGGCATATAGATCAGCGCCATTGTAGGCCAGCGAGGAGACAGTACTGCCCGGACCTGCACCCAACCCTGCCCAACCGGTGCCGTCCCAACGAGCGACGTTACTGATTGTCATCGTACCGGAATTGGTGAAATAACCCCCGGCATAAACGATTCCGTTGCTGGCGGTCAGCGCGTATACGTCGCCATAGCTGGTGTTCCCTAAACCGGCGCCTAACGCCGCCCACGTGCTGCCATTCCAAACGCCTATGTTCTGCATTGCGACGCTTGCGGCATTGGTAAAATAGCCACCCACATAAAGGTTGCTGCCGTCCACCGCCAACGAAAAAGCCGCGCCGTTGAAACCGACGCTCCTCCACGTCGTACCGTCCCATTTGGCCAGGCCATTTGCCGCCACCCCATCAACATTCGTGAATATTCCCGCCGCGTACAAGGTGTTTCCCACAAACGCAAGGCTGAACACCACCGTCTCGCCCGAACCGTAAAATTGGCTCATGGCCGACCATTGGGTGCCATTCCAGACCTCCAGAGCGACGTTGCTGCTAGTGCTGCCCAGACCACTGACGTAGATCCATCCGTTGTGCGTCGTGACGGCGTAATTATTTCCCCCAGGTCCTGGCCATCCGAATTGCACATCCCAATGTTCATCTCCCGGTGCGGCTGTTGCAGGAATTGAAAATGAGGAAATGAGAAAAACCGACACGAGCAAATTAAACCCTGTCACCAGTGATTTTTTTGGAATCCTCATGGGTTTGGTCTTTTCTGATTTAACGTCTTTTGACAATCCCCTCTCAAGGACAGAAACCTGCTTGTCAACCCTGCATTGTCCTCAATGCCACACGACCAGGGTGCGTACTTCAGTTAACCGGAGTATATAAAATCGTTACTAAACCACTGCCGCAATGTCAAGAAGAAGTTCTGTTAGGTTTTCGCTTGGTGGAACTTGCTTTTAACCAGAAGCGCAGCGAGCTCGGCCAGGCCATCCATGAACTTTTCGACTGCTCGCCCATTGCTCTGGCAATGCCCCTCTACTGCCCTTTCACCGCTCGTCAGGTGAAGAATTAGGTGAAACTTTTTACGGATTCCGGCGGTAGCGCACGGGAAACGCAGTGGCGCCGAGAGCAGGCAAACACGAAATCGAAGGTTCGGGAATAGTCTGAAAGGTCATGTCATATGAGTAAGGCAACCCAGAGGCAAAGGTGCTTTGCACTCCACCCGGAGTGAATTTGTAAATGACACCAATGTTCCATCCAGCTATCACAAACAAGTCACCCGCACTGTTAAAGGCTAATGCGCTGGGAAGAGACAACCCGGACGCAAAGGTACGCCCTTGAGTCATGTCATAGGTGTGACCGCTATTATCCGCCTCAAATAGGTCGCCCGCTCCATTAAAGGCCAACGCGGTACCATTCAACCCAGAAGCAATGGTTAATTGCACTCCGCTCGGTGTGAATTCATCTATATTGCCTCCGACCAAGGCAAAAAGGTCACCCGCGCTGTCACAGGCCAGCGCACCTGGACGATCCATCCCAGTCACAAAACCCCTTGCAAATCTACCCGAATTATACTCAGCGATGTATCCTTGGTTGTAATACGAGTTAAACTCCGACACAAACAAATTGCCCGCGCAAACAGCATTCACCAGCGCCGGTTTTTCATTTGGGATTTGACGCGATCCATTTCATCGCGGTGGTTTGTTTCCGGCCAACCATGCCAGCACTGGTGGTGCGAGGTCTGAAAAGAAGTATGGCAGCGCCTCGTGCGTAGCATCGGGCACCAGAATCATTCCGCTTCCGGGCGCTGCCAACCCGCGCAGGCCTTCCACTTCCTTGGTGGGCGTAATCCCGTCTAGGCCACCTGCCACAAATAATGCTTTAACGGACGTTGGCCTTAATACCGTCGAAGTGTCAAACTCACGGGCCGGGATTTGCAAAACCGACGGCAACTCTCTCATGCCCGCTTCGGCCATGCACTTTGGAATCCAGTCGGCATACTCTTGCCGGATATTCATAACTGCGTTGGACAAGCTATCGTAAGGCGAAATGGCAACGACCGATCCCACTCGCGGTTCGACCGTTCTCCATCGCAGCGCCAACACGGCCCCGTAGGAATCTCCCAGCACCGCCACCGGCTGGGCCAGGTGATCATCTTGCACCAGTGCGTCGAGCAGTTGGCTCATGTCTTTCGTCTCCTTGACCCCAAAGTAAATCCGCCGGCCGGTGGATTCGCCGTGCCCCCGCAAATCTACCAATACACAACGCCAGCCTGCCTCCGACAATCGAAACGCCCAGGGCAACATCGCAAACTGCGCTTCGCCGTAGCCATGCAGCAGCATGACCGTGCCGCGGGGAGATGCCGTCCACATGTTTGTTTTACCGGGCACATCGGCTTTGAAATGAAACTCGTATTGTTTCTGGCCGTGTTCGCACCAGTTGGTTGAGGAAATGTCAAAGTGATATTCCGCCGGTTCGATGATCCGGTAACATAGCCTTGCTGGTGGTGGGCCGACCTCAACATAATGTGCGACGAAATTGGTCAGGAGCTTCGGATTGAATGCCAGGGTTACCGGCGCTTGGGCTGCGAACCAGCTTGGATACCGATTGGGAGCGCGCGCTATACAATGGGCGACAAGTGTTCCACAACCTGAGGTGCTCAAGGCCAGGATGAGACCAATCAACAGCTTAACGACGTTCATCACGTGATATGATATAACGGAGAGGACTTGATCGGGCCAGCAACCTCGTGAGGCGGCAATTGACTAAGACTGTCCCGCGGTTGTTCGCCTGTTGAACCGCTCAACGCCAGGCTTTCTGCGCATAAAACATACGGCGGGCCGATTCCGTCCTGTCCGGTGGGCAACCTCGTCATCTGCACACCTCCCAAGCAATGCAATGTCCGCTTGTGACCACTGGCGCCGACCGCAAGGGTTGCCGAATCCTTTGATGCCTAAATAATGTCGCATGGACGTGACGGACAAATATGTACGCCTGGTACGTCGCGCACATTCCCGATCTGAGCATTTGCCAAGCAATTTGCAGTCGTCGGGTTGGAGGAGTCTCTCCTGTTTCATCGCCATTCGGCAGCCACATTAACTGATTGACAAGTTGCTGGTAATTTGATGCAATTAATATCCTTGCGAAGGGTTCAGAACTTAATGTGTGAAACCACATGAAAACGAAAGACAAATTCTTGAGTTACCCCCAATGCCATCCATTAAGCGCCGTCTTTGTGATTGGGGCCATCCTTCTGTTTGGAGTCCTGGCTGGCTCAGCCCAGACCGGAATATACCTGTTTACCGGATCGGAGACGACCATCACTTTGAATTCCGGCACTTATGACATCACCGCCTACGGCGCCCAGGGCGGCATCGGCGAGTTTGGCTCCGCCGGCGGTCTCGGGGCTGAAATGGAAGGCGAGTTTAGTTTCTCGGCATCCGCCGCACTCACTCTGCTTGTCGGCGGCGCCGGCGGCAATGGCCCCTCCAACGGCAATGCAAACGCTACGGGCGGCGGCGGGGGCGGCGGCAGTTTCATCGTCAATAGCGCTACACCACTGGTCGTTGCGGGTGGCGGTGGCGGTGGCGGGGGAGCCGGTGGCGATCCAGCCGGTGGCGCCGGCGGTACTGGCGAGAGCGGCGGCGGCGGTGGCGGCTTTGCCGCCGGCCCGGGTGGCAGCAATGGCAACGGCGGTAGCACCGGCAGCACGGTTGGCACAGGCGGCGGCGGCGGCGGCTTCTACAGCAGCGGCAGCACCGGCTATTTCGACGGCGGGGGCGGCGGCAGCTTCCTGAGCGGCGGAGCGGGTGGCAGCGGCTACTACGGCAGCTACCTGATCAGCGGCTACGGTGGCTTTGGCGGCGGAGCCGGTGGCGGCTATGGCTTCTGCGCCGGCGGTGGCGGCGGCGGTTACAGCGGCGGCGGCGGTGGTGGCGGCGAGTACGGTTTCCCCAGCGGTGGCGGCGGCGGCTCCTATATTGACGCATCCGCAATTGCTGATCTCACCGAGGTTTCCGGCGTCGCAAGTCCTGCCGGTTCACCCAACGGCGAGATTATAATTACCGCAGTCCCAGTTCCTGAACCCTCGGTTTTTGGCCTATTGGCCGTTGGTGTGACTGCCTTTTTCGTGCGCCGGCGCTGAGGGCCTGTGGGAACGGGAATTCCAACTGTCTGCCCTTTCAACCGGCGATACTGGTAAAATCCAAACTTTCGCATTGGGGTGTACCGGGCCAGAATCAGCGCGTGGATAATTTTTATGTAAATTACACATTGCGAGGACCGGGTCAGGAGTCGGTAGTCGCCGCGCTGGCCAGTCGCTCAGCTATTGTCACCCCAGAAAAGGATGAATGCGTGGTCGTTTTTGACGAGGAATCGGACAACCAGAACGACGAGATAATTGCCGAGTTCGCTTCCCGATTGTCAGGCCAATTGCGCTGTCCCTGGCTGGCTGGGCTTAATCATGACGACGATATCCTCTGGTAGCTATTTGCATCGGGTCCGTACCTCCCGCCTTTTGGAAACCTACGAGCAATCGGTCTGCGTCTGATCCACGTCGCAACCGATCAACAAATCAGGCAGCACAAACCAATCCAAAACGTGAGATTGCATCCCTCAGTTTTGGCTTTCATGGCGTGTATCCTTCATTTTTATCCCACGCCGTAGGGCGGAAACATTTTCTTCACGTCTCTTTTTAGATCTTGGAGAAAGGTATCAGCAACTTTTCCCACCGGCGCGTCACCCGACAAGGGAAGGTTGTTTCCGAACTGGTGCGAATTGAGCAGCCGGCTATAGGCGGGTTGGCCCGACGAATAGAACACATAAATCTGGATGGCGCAAACGATTTCCTTACCGCCGAAAATTTCCGCAACGAAAACGTAATTGCCCGACGGATGGATGGCTTTGACCCAGGCGCCATACGCCACCGACCGCTTCGTCAGATAAGGTCGTGATTCGCCACCTACCCATCGTCGGTATCCTGATATTTCAGGCATTTGAGACCCTGTTACGCCAAACCGGCAATTTACGGTCACCCCTGTCCTCAATCCAACCGTTCGCGGCGGAGTGCCCAAAAGCTCACCGTTGGAACCGGCGGTGAATCTGCCGTAAAACCTGGAATTGGTTCTTGGTAAGTGCGGTCGGGTAGGACATTATAAGAATTGTCGGCATAGGCCAGTTTGCTTGTGCTACCATCAACGATTCATGCAGCCCGTCTCTGCCATCCGCAAGGTCGCCTTTCTTGGCGATTACCTGCCAAGGAAATGTGGTATAGCCACATTCACGACAGACTTGCGTTGTGCCATGTCAGCAGAGTTTCCGGCGATGCAATGCTTGGTCGTGCCGGTCAATGACCTCGCGGGTGGATACAATTACCCGGCTGAGGTGCGCTTCGAGATCGCAGAACAGGATCTGTCGTCCTACCTGCGCGCGGCGGATTTTCTCAACATTACCAACGTGGACGTTGTTTGCGTGCAACACGAGTTTGGCATTTTCGGCGGGCCGGCGGGCAGTCATGTGCTGGCGCTGCTGCGCGAACTCCGGATGCCCATCGTTACCACGTTTCATACGGTATTGCGCGAACCCAATCCGGAACAGCGGCGCGTGATGCGAGAGTTAAACCGGCTTTCGACCCGGCTGGTGGCCATGACCGAGCGCGGTCGGGAGTTGCTATGCGAAGTCAATCAGGTGCCGGCCGCCAGGGTTGACCTCATTCCGCACGGCATTCCCGACATGCCGTTCGCCGATCCAAATTATTTCAAGGACGAGTTCGGCGTGGCGGGCAAGCAGGTGTTGCTCACGTTTGGATTACTGTCGCCTAACAAGGGCATCGAGTTCGCGCTGCGAGCGTTACCAACAATCGTCCGGGAATTTCCCAATATCGTTTACATCGTGCTGGGCCAGACGCATCCCAACCTGCTGCGCGACGAGGGTGAGGCTTACCGCTTGAGCCTGGAACGGCTGGCCAAGGACCTTGGCGTGCAAAAACACGTCGTGTTTTTCAATCGCTTTGTCGAGCTGGAAGAATTGATGCGGTTCATCGGCGCGGCGGATATTTATCTTACACCGTATCTGACGGAGACCCAGATTACTTCGGGCACGCTGGCCTATGCGTTCGGCGCGGGGAACGCCGTGGTATCCACCCCTTACTGGCACGCGGCGGAATTGTTGACGGCGGAGCGCGGCAAACTCGTGTCCTTCCGCGACGCCCGGGCCATTGCCGTCGCGGTGGTCGAACTGCTGCGCGACGAACCGTTGCGTCACTTGATGCGCAAAAACGCCTACAAGCTGGGGCGCGAGATGGTGTGGAGCCGGGTGGCGCAATTGTATGGGAAGTCCTTCGAACAGGCGCGTCATGACCATAGTTTCGTGGGAAGAAAATCCTCGCCCATCAAGACGTTGGACGAGCAGCCCGGGCAGTTGCCGGAATTGAAGCTGGACCATCTGTTTCGAATGAGTGATTCGACCGGCATTTTCCAGCACGCAAGTTTCACTGTGCCAAACTTCGCCGAAGGTTATTGCACGGACGACAATGCTCGCGCGTTGGTGCTGGCGCTGATGCTGCAAAAGTTGGGCTATGGCTCGCCACGTCTCGCGGCGCAAGCGGCCACTTATGCCGCGTTTCTGAACCACGCCTTCGACCGCCAGCGCGGGCGTTTTCGAAATTTCATGAGCTTCGACCGCCACTGGCTGGAAGAGGTCGGCTCGGAAGATTGCCAGGGTCATGCCTTGTGGGCGCTGGGGCTGTGTGTAGCGCAGGCAGGTCAGGGCAGTTTTCAAATGTTGGCGGCGGAACTGTTCGAACAAGCACTGCCCGTGGCTGCCGAGTTCACTTCACCACGTGCGTGGGCGTTCACGCTCATCGGCATTGATGAATACCTGAGGCGGCTGAGTGGCGACCGGCGGGCGAACCAGATCCGCGAATCACTCACGGCAAAACTCATGCAAAGATTCGCCGACGCCGCCACCGGGGATTGGCAGTGGTTTGAAGACGAGGTTTCCTACACAAATGCCAAGCTGCCGCACGCGCTGATTCTCAGCGGACATTGCCTGAAGAACAGAGCGATGCTGGAACTCGGGCTCAAGACCCTGCACTGGCTTGTCAAGATTCAGACTTCGGAGGCCGGTTCATTCCGGCCCATAGGCTCCAACGGATTTTATCCGCGCGGCAAGGAACGCGCGCTTTTTGACCAGCAACCGATCGAGGCCCAGGCCACGGTGTCGGCCTGCATCGAAGCCTACCAGGCGACGAGCGACCTGTTCTGGGTGACGGAAGCGCGCCGTGCGTTTGAATGGTTCCTCGGTCGAAACGATTTGGGAATGGCGCTTTATGATGCCGGAACGGGTGGTTGCCGCGACGGCCTGCACGTGGATCGATTGAGCCAGAATCAGGGCGCGGAGTCCACGCTGGCCTTCCTGCTCGCGCTAGCACAGGTGCAGGCGCTGCAAAACGCCCTCGCTAGTTTCAAGGAACCGCTGAGGGAATAGCGCAAGTTGGAACCAAAGCCCCAGGGAAAGAATCAGATGACCACCACACGACCCACTCTCCACGTAAAGCGCATCGGGCCAACCCTGATCCCGGACCGCACGCGGGTGTTGCTGCGCCCTTTTTATCCCAGTACCGACAACATTGCGCGGAGAATTGTCGCACGGGTCATGGCGCTCCCCGATGAGAAAATCACCTGCATATTGAGCCAAGTGCTCAGCGAGTTTGCAGACCGGCACGAACGCGTGGAACAGCTTTTCCGCAAACGCTTTGAACAGGTAAACCTTTATCTCGAATCTGATGCGCAGCCGTCACCCGAACGGCAGGCACTCATCGGCGCTTACTTCACACATGAGTATTCGCCGGAGTCCGCAGCTCTATTTAACCCGTCCATCGTACCCCACCCAGACCAGTCCGGCCTACCTAAGGGCGCGCTGCGTTTCATCCTGAGTTTGCGAGCAACGGGCGAAGGACACATTTCCTCCATCACCTTCCGCACCGGCACGATCAGCACCCAACATCGGATCATGCTCACGCCGCCCGTGCCGTTTGTGACCGAGCCGGAGCGCGTGCCCAATGCCGCGTACGCCAAGGGACTGTTTGTCCACAAACTTGAAGAGGCGGGCGTGCAAAATGATTTTTGCCGGCGCGTGCTGGATCAGCTGCACGAAGATTTCACGTTGAAGGAGTTGCGCCAGGTTCTGCTGGCGTCGGGCCTGACAGCGGATACTTCCGATGCCACGGCGACCCGAGCGGCCCGCGGCATTCTGTTGCTGGCAGAATCGAATTATGAAGTGAACTTCGCGTCTGACAGCCGCGTTTCACAGCGCGTCCTCTTTCCGACCGCGCCCAGCCAGAGCAACGGCATCGAGGACGCGCGCTTCGTTCGCTTCCAGAACGATGACGGCAGCTTCGTTTATTACGCGACCTATACCGCCTACGACGGCAAGATCACGTTGCCGCAATTGCTGGAGACGCCGGACTTTCTCCACTTCAAGTTCAGCACCCTCAACGGTCCTGCCATGCAAAACAAAGGCATGGCACTCTTTCCACGCAAAATCGACGGACAATACGCGATGCTCTCGCGCCAGGACGATGAGAACATCCTCCTTATGTTTTCGGACAATATCCGGTTTTGGCAAACGCCCAAAGTATTGCTCTCGCCCGCCCAACCCTGGGAATTCTTCAAGATCGGCAACTGCGGCTCTCCGATTGAAACGGAAGCCGGGTGGCTGGTGTTGAGCCATGGAGTTGGCGCGATGCGAAAATATTGTCTCGGAGCATTCCTGCTCGACCTGAACGACCCCGGTCGCGTCGTCGGCCGCTTGCGCGAACCCTTGCTCTCGCCGAACGAAGCCGAACGCGAGGGTTATGTCCCGAATGTCGTTTACACCTGTGGCGCGCTGCTGCACGGACGTGAACTCATCATCCCCTACGCCATGAGCGACTCCGCCACCAGCTTCGCTACGGTTGCCTTGGATGAACTGCTGGCCGCGATGGGGTGAGGCACTAGGGGCCAGGCGATCTGACGTTTCCTCGGGTTGAATGAGGCAGATGCGCGCGCGAATGGCTGCCGGACGATTGCCGGTCAGCACCGGATCATTCTCTATTGCCTTCGCAGGGTTCTGAGGTGGCGGTAACCGACCAGCCTGCGCCGCTGTTCGTCCCAGAGGCGGAAGGTGAAGGATTTGAAACTGGAGAACAGCGTGATGGGCTTCACGGTCTGAAACAGCGGCTCGGCTTGGTGGCATTTTTCCAAGTGGTAATTCGGAATTCGAGGGCTGAGGTGATGGATATGGTGAAATCCGATGTTGCCGGAAAACCATTGCAGCACCTTGGGCAGTTTGTAGAACGAACTGCCCTTCAACGCGGCCGTGGCGTAATCCCATTCATCCTTGCGTTCCCAATAGACACCCTCGAATTGGTGTTGCACGTAGAACAACCACACCCCTGTTGCTCCAGCCGTCATCACCACTGTCAACTGAATGATCAGGTAAGCCTTGAGGCCGAAAATCCAAATCAGACCGGCTACGATGGCCCCCACTGCGAGGTTTGTCCAATAGACCGAGTAACGCTCGCGCAACGGCGCCTTGAGCGAGGGCACCCGCTGTTTGACCAGAAACAGGAACAGCGGCGCCAGGAGGAACAGCACCACCGGATTGCGCGCCAGCCGATACGCGAAACGCTTCCAGCGCGACGCTTCCAGATATTCCTGCACGGTCAGTGTCCACACATCACCCGTGCCGCGCCGGTCCAGATCGCCCGCGCTTGCATGATGGATCGCATGTTCCCAACGCCAATGATAGAACGGCGTGAAAGTCAACGCGCCAGTGATTGCGCCCAAAGTATGATTGGCAGCCGTTGATTTGAAAAACGATCCGTGCCCGCAATCGTGAAAGATAATGAACACCCGTACCAGAAACGCGCCGGCGAGTATCGCCAGTGGCATGGTAAGCCACCAAGAAATTGCCAGGCTCAAGTGCATCAAATACCAAAGCGCCGCATAAGGAAGCAGCGTGTTCGCCACTTGCCAGAGCGCCCGGCCCAGGGACGGCTGTTGGTATCGGGCGACAATCGGTTTCCAGTTCGGAACGTCCAACGGAGCGTGTTGTTGGGAGAAAGCGGGGTCGTGTTTCATAACTTTGTGAGGTAAAAAAGGAATGTTAATGGCTGAATGGCAGATTCTGTCGGATACGATAAACATCGGTCGATCCGAGGACACTGGCTTTGCGCAACGAGCGTCGGCGCTTGGAATTCTTGCCTTGAAGCAGATGGCGTCGACCGGCACCCCGGAAGAGTACCTTACCGGTGCCGGTTAACTTGAAACGCTTGGCCACTGACTTCTTGGTTTTAATACCTTTGGGACGTCGCATATAAGTTCTTTCGTTCAGGCGCGGCCGACATTGACGCGCTCAGGATGGTTTGTCGGGATTTTCATTTGCGTTTTCAAGCCGCTCGCCCGCCAGACGACTCAATTGATCTCTAAATTCAATGGCCGCGGAATCCGTCCCGGCACCGGAGCGCTGGTACCACCGGCGCAACTCCGGGCGCAATCCTTCAGAGAGAAGATGCTCAATCGTCTCGTGGACTCTTACTGAGTGAGCCCCCTCAAGCATCTGATAAAAATCGTGTGTGGCTATCAGGGCGTGGATCTGGCGCTGGTCTTCGGGAGCATCGCCAGCCTCAACAAGGTTGTGGTCATAACACTGCTGCAATTGCGTATCTTTAAAGTTCACGAGACCCCCCTGGACGATGGTGGGGACTTCGGCACCACCGGACCAGCGGGTGCGTTGTTCTTGCGGCCACGCTTCGCTTACCGTGAGCGTGCAAGTTCCCACCGCCTTGCTGTTGAGAGCCCGAATGGCTAACCGGGCGCCTTCGGACGTGGCCATGGTCACAAAGCCGAAACCGCGCGATTTGTGGTTGGCGCGATCAATCGCGATGTTTACCGCCGCGACATTGCCATAGGGGGAGAACAGATCCCGCAGCTCCCTTTCCGTCATAACCGCGGCCAGATTATCTACATAGACTTTGTTGTGCGCAATGTTCATTTTAAAATGCTTTTTTTATTCATTCTCCCGGATCGAATTTTCATTCACTTCCCCAGATACTTGGACGGGTTGCGTATCCGGTCGAGCCGTTCGGCTTCAAGTTCGGTTCGAACCGCCCGCCTCCGCCTTTGCTTGATGACATCCGCGGTCCATTGGGGAAGGAACCAGGCCTGCTTGATCCGTTGGAAGATTATCAGGCAAATGAGTTTCAATACGTTCATAAAACGGTTTTTGTGTCTTAAGGCCTTCGAAGGAGGCGTCATGTTACTGTCCTTGTTCTCCAGGTCTGAAAATCCTCCAGGACCAGGAAACCCGGCACGCTGCCTTTGACCGGACCACCGACCAACTCCACCCCTGATTCAAACTGCACGGGGAATACTTGCCTCGCATCTTTTCCGAGCAACTCGCAACTGTCAGCCAAACGTTTCGAACTTGGTACCACTGTACCACACCAAAAGCGAACCTGGCCACGGTCGGTATCCGACAAGCCAAGACCAATCCCCAGTTGGTGGCCGTGAGCAGAAAGGGAAACTATAATCGGGCGCTGAGAAATGCAGTCTAACTCGGCCTTGTGCAGCGCCTGGTCGAGTTCAAGGCGGGTTTCAATCATGACTG
>Ga0335073_10001285_pt1 | contig 33517 bp, 30 predicted proteins | sample Lox_Sample_22_FD_207093 | JGI IMG/M metagenome (GOLD analysis project Ga0335073, IMG submission 207093) | Soil microbial communities from Loxahatchee National Wildlife Refuge, Florida, United States - Lox_Sample_2.2 | ecosystem: Environmental > Terrestrial > Soil > Wetlands | place: USA... | reverse complement strand
TTTTCGCGCACCAGGAAAATATAAGAAACCAACCCGATCAGCAGCACGAACCAGATCGCCTGCATGGGAGCTTCATAACTTCCGGTCTGTTGTTTCAGCCAGCCGGTGAGGATCGGCGCGGCGATTCCAGCCAGGCTGCACGCGCAATTTTGCACTCCGCTGATGCGGCCGATGGCCGAGGCCGGAATCAGCGTCTGCGTGATCGCCCAGTAATTCGCGGTCGCCAGGCCCAGGCCGGAAAGCGAGACGATGGCGAAGATCAAAGAGACGTTCACCGACGACGCCCGGGCGCCGATCAGCTCCGTGCAGGCGATGGCGAAACCGGCAATGGTGAACCATTTTCGAACGGCGACGGCGTTGCCTCCGCGAGCGATCAGCAGATCGGCCGCCCAACCGCCCAGCGCGGCAACCATCGCCATTCCGCCGAAGCTGAAAAATGTGTACAGACCCATTTTCGAAAGCGACAGATGACGCTGCTCGACGAAATAAGCGGGCATCCAGGTCATGCAGAAATAGACGAAATACATGTAGGCGAAAGACGCAGCCACCGTGCCCCACACCACCGGGCTGGCCATGATGCGGCCAAAGGGAACGGCCGGCGATTGCGCCTTCACCACGGCTTTTTGCTGCGCCGACGGCTCTTTCACCATCAGCATCCACGGGATCAGCCAGATCAATCCGCCGAGTCCGATCAGAATGAACATCAGCCGCCAATCGTATAATCCGATCAGCCCAACGGCCAGCGGCGCGCCGATCGCGGGACCGATTTTCGTGCCGGTCATATATAATCCGACGGCGAGGCCGCGCTGCTTTTCGTCGAAATTCATCCTTATATATCGATAGCTGGCCGGCGCGACCACCGATTCGCCGGTTCCGAGCGCGACGCGCAGCGCGAACAGCTGCGACAGGGAGTGCGCAAACGCGGTGCCCGCGGAGGCGATGCACCAGAACACGAAACTGATCGCGTAGGGAAGCTTGACGCCGTAACGGTCCACCAGCCATCCGGCGGGAATCTGAAGCAGCGCGTAGGCCCAGAAAAACGCGGAATTCAGCAGGCCGCGTTCGGTGTCGGAAAGATGGAACGCTCGAATGAACTGGGGCGCGGCGAGCGCGACCGCGAGATTCGAGCGCGAGGCGTAGGCGAGAATCATTCCCAGGCTGAGCAGAACGATCACCGCCCAGCGGACGTTCGAAGTTTGGCGGGAAGTTTGGAGCGCGGCCGCGGTCGACATATCGATTTGACTGTATCAGACGAGCCGGATTTAATCGAACATGCGCAGGCGTCGTCCCAAGCGCACCCACGCGGCCGAATTCAAGCGAGCCAGTTCGGCCTGCGCGTCTTTCAACTTTCTTGAGAGCGTTTCCACCGCACCCCAGGCTTCTTTTTCCGACGCCTCGACGCGATAGAAATCTTCGACGGCCTGTTTGCGCGCCTGCTCCGATTCGAGCGCCCATTTCGTCCGCTCCTGCCAATCGGCTTCGACTTTACGAATCCAGGCGACGCGCTGCGTGGTTTCGCTGACCCATTGTTCGTGGGCTAGCTTATGGTGCGCGATATGACGCTCGTATTCGGCGGTAATCGCTTCGAGATCGCGGATTTTGCGTGCGGCCAGGCGGCAGGCTTCGCGATATTCGAGCGCCAGCTCGGCCGCGGGCGGCTGAAATGTTCCCGTGCGCGCGGCGATCGGAAGCGACCAGCTTTCGGCGTGATCGATTCCGTATTCGGGCCGGTTTTCCGCTTCGAAATGAACCTCGTCAAAGCCGGCGTCACGGAGCACGGCGCGCAGGCTCGATTCGGTGAAGGCTCTCATTTCGAGCGTCGAGCCGTGGCCGCCGTGAAAAATTAAATTTTCGAAAGTTTCGATGGATCCGTCGCGGCGGCGATTCACCAGCACCGTTTTTCCGCCGAGCCTGGTGAGGGTAAACTCATGAAGCTGCGGAAAATGCTCCTCGGTTTGGCCGCCGATGTTATAAGGGGTGGTCAGCAACAGCAGGCCGTTCGGCTTGAGCAGCGCGTGAAGATTGGCGAAGGCCGGCTCGACCGGCGGAGGGACATGTTCCATCACTTCGCTTGAAAGAATGAAATCGTAGCGGCCGAAATCGCGCGGGTCGGGATGAGTCAGGTCGAAGCGCGGCGACTGGTGATAGAACGTGTTGGTGTAATCGAATTTTTCGGCGAGCCGTTCGGCCACCTGCGGCGTATCGCTCATGCCGATGCCGCGGATGCCCTTGATCGCGGGAAATTCGGGCAGAGCGAGCAGCGTGCCGAAAATTTCCTGGGAGAGCAGCGCGATCAAGGCGCGCAGGCGGACCGAAGATTTGCAGTTCGTGCAGCTTGCCTGTTCGCGCGCCAGTTTTTCCGCAGGATTGCATTCGGCGCCGCAGACATTACAAAGGAAGGACATCCTTCGGTTATGCTAACAGGCGATGCCCTGCTCCTTAAGCGGCAAAGACAAAAACGGCACGCGTGCAACGGTCATCCCGAGAGAGAAGCCGTTGCTCCGCGTGCCTTCTGGAGGGTGCGCTACCAGGTCGTGAGAACTGTTTACGGCGCCGCAGTCACGTGTGCGCGGCGGTTTTTCTGCCAGCAGGTTTCGTCTTTATCGGTGCATACCGGACGATCCTTGCCGTAGCTGATGATGGTCAACTGCGTCTGCGGGATTCCCATGGACAGCAGGAAATCCTGAGCCGCTTTGGCGCGCCGGTCACCGAGCGCCATGTTGTACTCCTCCGAGCCCCGCTCGTCACAATGACCTTCGATCAGCAATTTCTGGCTGGGATAATTGGCCAGAATGTCGCGAATCACGGTCACGTCGTCTTTTAACGCAGTCGACGCATCGGGACGGATGGTCGACTTGTCGTAATCGAACAGGGCGTCTTCTAACCGAGCCAGGCTTTCGTTGAGTGTCGCTCGCTCCTGCGGAGTCATCTGTGAGGTACGAGAACCTTCATCGTTGTTCTGGCTCGGCGGCGCCATCGGGCCGGAGGACCTCGGCGCCGACGGCGTCGAACTTGGGGCTGGTGCTACCGGAGTCGTATCCGGTGGGTGGCTGGCGGCGACGGGCTTCGCTTTGTGGCAAGCAGCCGTCGAAAGTAACACAGCAAAACCTAAACAAGCCAAAGTGGCTTTCATATAGTGTCTGGTCCTCTCCTTGCTTGAATTCCTAAATCCTTTTACGGAAATCGTCAGAAACTGCTTTGTACGATCTAATAAGAGTAAGCACGATTTCACTGCTTATCAACAATCCCGTTCGGACGGTATTTCGCCCGGAGGCATGTTCGCTAAACTAGGAACGTCGTGAGAAACCGGCCATTTACCGGCGGCCGCCGAATGCTTTTTGCGGGCTTCGGAGGCCTGATGCTGCTGATGGTTGCCGCCGGCGTCGACGCCATGGTGGTGCTGCAAAACGTGCGTTCGAACGATGCCCAGGTGCGCGACGTTTATTTCCGCCGCAGCCGCGCTTTAGACCAGGTCCGTTCGGGGATCTATCGGTCAGCCATTGTCATGCGGGATTACCTGCTTGCCAGCGATCCGGCAGTGGCGGAAGCTCAGGTGGAAAGCTGGAGCGAGATCCGGCAAAACACTGACCGGGCCTTAGCCGATTGCGCCGCCACCTTAGACCCGGCCGAAGCGGCGGCCTTCCGCGACCTCCAACAAGAAGTGCGGGTGTATTGGAAATTACTCGATTTTATTACCGAGCTGGGCGCGAACGAAAAACAAAAGACCAACGGAGCGTATTTTTCCGCAGAACTGGTGAGACGCCGCACGGCGATGCTGACCATGGTGGACCGGCTCGACGAAATCAGCAACCGGGAACTGACTTCGGACGATGCGAAATTGAGCGCGACATTCGACAAGATGCGGGCGCGGCTGATCTGGATGCTGGGTTTGACCGCCGGGTCGGGCTTGCTGCTGGCGGCGTTCACCATCCGGCGAACGCTGGATCTCGAAGGCGAGCTGAATAAGCGCTACGAAGAAGGCCAGCGCGCGCAACTGGAATTGAAGGAGCTTTCCGCGAGGCTGGTTTCGGCGCAGGAAGAAGAGCGCCGGGCCATTTCGCGCGAATTGCACGATGAGGTCGGCCAATCGCTTTCGGCGCTGCTGATGGAAGCCGGAAACGCCGCGGCCAGCGTGCCGCTCGATTCGGCGGAGGTGCGGCGTCATGTGGAATCCATCAAAAAATTAGCCGAGGCGAGCGTGCAGGTGATCCGCAACATGACCCTGCTGCTGCGGCCGTCGATGCTGGATGATTTCGGGCTGGTTCCGGCGCTCGAATGGCAGGCGCGCGAGGTATCGAAACGCACCGGATTGCGGGTTCACGTGTCCGCGGAAGAAACGGCGACCGAATTGCCAGACGAATTGCGAACCTGCATCTATCGGGTGGTGCAGGAGGCGCTGCACAACTGTGCCCGCCACTCCCATGCGCGCGCGGTGAAGGTAGTGGTGAAGCAGGAACCGTCCAGAATTGTGCTTTCGGTGGAGGATGACGGGCACGGCTTCGATGCGCGGCGAGTGCGCGGGTTGGGACTGGTCGGGATGGAAGAACGCGTGACACATCTGGGCGGCGCGTTCGATATCGAATCGAGCCCGGAATTGGGAACCAGGGTGGCCGTAGAGCTGCCGATTGCGAGTTAGAACATGTCGATTCGAATCTTATTGGCTGACGATCACACCGTGATGCGCAACGGCCTGAAGCTGTTGCTGGAGCGCCAGCCGAACTTTCAGGTGGTAGGCGAGGCCGCCGACGGGCGCGAAGCGGTGGAGATGGCCGCGATCGAAAAGCCGGATGTGGTGGTGATGGATGTCGCCATGCCGCACCTGAACGGAGTGGAAGCGGCGCGGCAGATCGCCTCGCGCAACCCGCAGACGGCGATCGCAATTTTGAGCATGCACAGCGACGAGAGCTACGTGATCCGGTCTCTTAAGGCCGGCGCGCGGGCGTACTTGCTGAAGGATTCGGCGGAAGCGGATTTAATCAGCGCGATTCACGCGATCATGGAGGGAAAATCGTTCTTCAGTCCCGCGGTGCGGCGGATTTTGAAGGAGGATTACGTTCATCAACTGGCGGAAATGGGCGCCGAAGACAGCTATGAACTGCTGACCAATCGCGAGCGCGAGGTGCTGCAACTGGTGGCCGAGGGCAAGAGCAACAAGGAAGTCGCCAATCTGCTGAATTTGAGTTTATACACGGTGGAGACGCATCGCACGCACATTTTGCAGAAGCTGAATCTGCATTCGGTGCCGGAGCTGATTTTATACGCGGTGCGTAAGGGGATCATCAGTTAGCGAGAGTTTTGACGCTAGCTCACCACAAGGCGTATGGTTGAGCTGGCGGCTGGTGCTGCCGGAAGCAACAGTTACCCGGGCGAGCCGCCTGGAAAATTCAAGGCCGTTCATTCCGGTGAGCGGCCTTTGGTTTTATACGGTCGCCTTCAACACCGCCGGGGCATGCGGAGCGCTTCCTCGTTCACTGCGGCAGCGGATTCGCCCACACCGGCTCATAATTATTCCCGCTGGTGGTGAGCTGGTGCACGTCGCTGCCGTCGGCGAGCATGGAATAAATCTGCGTCGAATCGCCGCGCCGCGAGCTGAACACGATGTGCAGCCCGTCCGGGGCCCACCAGGGATGCTCATTCACGCCCGTATCCTTGGTGAGCTGAATCGGCCGCTGCTCGGCCACATCCATCACGAAAATATTGAAACCGCCCAGCTCGAACCCTTGCGTCCAGGCGAAGGCGATCATACGGCCGTCGGGACTCCACGCCGGATTGGCCACTTCGCCGACGCCGTTGCTCAGCATTTGCAGATCGCCGCCGTCGATATTCATGTGCCAAAGCTGCTGTTTGCCGCTGCGGTCGGAAATGAATAAAACATCGCGGCCACTTTTGGGATTGACCCGAGGCGACAGATCGATCGCTTTGGTATTGGTGATCTGGCGCCGCTCGGAGCCGTCGATATTGGAGGAATAAATCTGGGTATATCCGCTCAGGCTGGACGCAAACATCAGGTGCTGGCCGTCGGGCAGGAATTCCGGCCATCCGGTGGTGGGCGCGCCGAGACCTTCAAACGGCAGTTTTCTTCCCGTTTCCGTTGAAGCCACATAAATTTCATAGGTGGAAACGGCGCCGCGATGCTTGGTCAGCGACATGTACGCGAGCATGGTGGCGTCGGGCGACACGGCGGGCATGAGGGTGATGGTGTTGAGATCGGTGACGCGTTCCTGATTGGAGCCGTCGTAGTTCATGCGCCAGATTTCCTTGCTTCGCGTGCGGTCGGAAACGAAATAAATCTTGGTGCCGGCCAGGCTCTTCACGCCGAACTGCTGCAAAATATCGGCGGCGAATTCGCTGGCGGTTTTCTTCGCGCCCGCTGCATCGAGCGTTCCGAAATAAAGCTTGCCGAACAGATTGGAGTTCGCCGCGTCGGCGGTGGTGTTGAGCCAGCCGAACAGGACCAGTCCGCCGTCTTTCGCCGCGGCGTAGCCAAAGGCGACATAATTGGCGCTGACCGGCGGCGAAAACCAGTCAGCGCGGTGAAAATCCTCGGGCCGCTGCGGCGTGTTCAGCGGATAAAAGGTCTTGGGCGCGATTTTGAGCGCTCCCGAATTGAGCAGATCGTCGGCCAGATCGTCGTTGAACGCCTTCATGATTTTCTGGGCGTCGCCGGAGCCGCGAAAATCGGGGACGGCGATCACCGGCTTCTGAAGGATCTGGCTAACGTTCCCGGAAATGTCCGGCTGCGCGGCGGCCAGCGCGGCAACGCAGAGTAGAAGCAAGGCGCGATACATTTCGAGCTATTTTCGCACTTATTGTAGCGCGCCCCAACTACTTTTTTAGCGCAAGACGCGCCGCGTTGTATCCGCACATGCCGTGGACCCCTCCTCCGGGCGGCGTCGAAGCCGAGCAAAGGAACACATTTTTAAGGGGCGTGCGGTAAAAATCGCGCGACGGGCGCAGCAGGATCTGCTTCACCGTGTGCGCGCCGCCGAGGATGTCGCCGCCGATCAGGTTGGCGTTGTGCTGCTCCAGTTCGCGCGGCGAAAGAGCGCTTTTTTTTAGGACGATGGCGCGAAAACCGGGCGCGAACCGCTCGATTTGCCCTTCGATGCGATCGCTCATATCGGCCGTGCTGCCGTTGGGCACATGGCAATAGGCCCACGCGGTGTGCTGGCCGGCGGGCGCGCGCGTAGGATCGAACAGGCTGGGTTGAGAAAGAAGCACGAACGGTTTGGACGGCGCACGGCCGAGGGCCACCTCGCGTTCGGCCGCGGCGATTTCCTCAAGCGTTCCTCCGAGATGCACCGTTCCCGCGTTGCGGCAGGCGACCGCGGTCCACGGAATCGGCGCGCGCAGGGCAAAATCCATTTTGAAAACGCCCGGGCCATAGCGATACCGCTCCATTTTGCGGCGATAGGGGCCGCGCACCCGGTCGCCCGCGATTTGGAGAAATTGTCGCGGCGTCACGTCGAGCAGAATTGGCGAAGCGTCGCCCAATTGATCGAGCGAGGTAATTGGCGTGTTACGGACGATCTCGCCGCCGAGCGATTCGAAATAGGACGCCAGCGCGTCGGCGATCGACTGCGCGCCGCCACGCGGGATGGGCCAGCCGGCCGCGTGCGCGGCGATTGCCAGAACCCAGGCGAACGCTCCGGACCCGACCGCTTCCAGCGGCATCACCGAATGCGCGGCGATTCCCGCAAACACGGCGCGTCCGCGCGCGCGGCGAAAAAAATAGCGCGCCGAAACCGTCGCGGGCCACGCCGCCAGCATGCCGAAACGCGCCATCAGCCAGGGATTGGCGGGAACGTGGATCGGGCGCAAAATGGCTCGCGCCAGTTTCGGCCATTGCCGCACCAGCGGCGCGACGGCCCGCGCGTAGCGTGTTCCATCGAGGCCGAATTCGGCGCTGGCTTCATGCAGACCGCAGAAAAGAAGTCCCGCGGTTCCGTCGTCCAAGGGATGCGCCAAGGGAACCGGCGGATCGATCCATTCGAGCCCGTGCTCGTGCAAAGGAAACGACGCGAACGCGGGCGAGATGCGGGCCATCGGATGAACGGCGGAGCAGAGGTCATGGCGAAAACCGGGAAGGGTCAACTCCAGCGTACGCGTGCCGCCACCGATCGACGATTCGGCTTCGAATACGCTGGTACGCAGACCGGCTTGCGCCAGCACGATCGCGGCGGTTAAACCGTTGGGCCCGGAACCGACGACGCAGGCGTGCATCTTTTGATTTCTCAAGTGGCGTAAACCGCCAGACTTGCGTTCGTGGCGGCCCACGGTCGAGCCGCGAACATCGCAAGGCGGCTTATAGCACCTATGGCTCCAACCATCCCTGCCGTTCGAGCAACCCACGGAATCGCGGATCGCTCAGCGAGACCGGCGGGAAATAATGGTCGACAAACTGGCGTTTCCACCACTGGCCGGTTTGCGAACGCTCGCGCGGCGTGGTGAAGTGATATTCGAACAATTCCGCGCGCACGAATTTCGGCGGCGCATCGGGAAAGGGATTGGTGCGCAGCAAGCCCAGCACCGGACGATCGTTTTCGAGCAATTTCGCCATGAAATTCACAAACCACGGATGCTGATCGTAATTGGAAAGCGCGGCGAACCACATCAGCCAATCGAGCCGCAGATGATACGGAGCGATTTGCGGCGGCATGCGCCCGGTGGCGCCGGGTTTGGCTTTAAATTCGTACTCGCGCCATTTGGTCGAAGGCAAAATCACGTTCTCATCGGTGCCTTCCACGATCACTTCATAGCGCGGACGCGTGATCGATCCGAACGCGCCGTAAGTTCCCACCAGGTGCAGGCGATTGTACACCGTGTTCATCACCTGGTTGGGAGAAATCATATTGCGGATCGGCTGAATGCTCAAATACGCGACCAGCGCAGCCAGCGCGTAAACCACGCCGCGATAGGCCAGCGCCGGCGGATTCGCCGGCGGCGCGTGCAGCCCCAGCTTTTCGAAAAAACGATCGTCCAGGGTCGGGATCGCCAGCACCATGGTCAAAAAATTCAGCCAGGAAAGATTGCCGCTGGCAAAAATGGTGAGTTGAAACGCGATGGTGATCAGTCCCGCGATCATCGCCACGGGCTGCGGAAAAAAATAACCGAAGGGGACAATCAATTCGGAAAAATGATTGACCAGAACGCCGCCGCTTTTGGTCCACTGCGGACCCCAGTTGAAAAACCAGCTCAGCGGGTTCGGCATCGGCTGCGTCTCGTAAAAATAGTTGAGGCAGGTGAGATGGCGCCAGCACGGGTCGCCCCGCATTTTGATCAATCCCGCGCCGAACATCACGCGAAACAGCAGCCAGCGTTCCAGAAAAATCAGGATCACCGGCGGGTTGGTATAGCGGCCGCCCAGGAAAATCGCGTAAAAACCGGCTTCGAGCAGAATCGATTCCCAGCCGAAGCCGTAAAACGTCTGCCCGACGTTGACAAAGGACAAATACAGCGCCCACATCAACGCCCAGACCAGCGCGACCATCCAGGTTCCGAACGCGTCGGCGATCCCGCTGACCACCACGCACGATAAAGCGACTCCCACCCAGGCTCCGATTGCGAAGGCGCGATCATGCGGGAAAAAAATAAACAGGCTGGGCGCCTCGCGGAAGGTCGCATTGCGCACGAACAGGCGCACCGGCAGCAATCCGCGATCGCCCAGCAGCGGCCGGAACTGGTTCACGGCGTTCAGAAACGCGATCAGGTAGACGACACCCAGCGAGCGCGCGAACACCAACCGCGTGAGCGCGTAGCCTTCCGAACGGAACCAGGTCATCGAAGTGGGCAGTCGGCCTGCCCACATTCTGTCAGATTCGCGGTGGTCAGATTAACGGCGCGAACCCGTGGTTTCGGGCTGGCGCTGCGACTCCTGCGAGCTTCTTTCCTGGGAGCTTCGCTCCTGCGACGTTTGTCCCTGCCCCACCTGACGCTGCGTGCTCTGCGACGCGCCTTGAATGGGAATCTGCTTGCGTTGCGATTGTTCCTGGCTCACCGGAACCGTGATTTCCAGTACGCCATTGCGAAATTCGGCTTTGGCGTCGTCGAGCTTGGCGGTTTCCGGCAGCGGGATGGCGCGGAAGAAAGTCCCGTAGAAACGCTCGGTGCGGCGGAAACCTTCGTCCTGCCGGCGTTCTTCATGTTTGCGCTCACCCTGAATCACCAAAGTATTGTTGTCGATTTCGATTTTTACGTCCTTCGGTTCGATGCCGGGCAGATCAGCCGACACGATAACGTTATTGCCGCGCTCACAGATTTCCACCGCGGGAGCCCACATGCGCTCGCCGTGTGTAATCGGCAGATCGCCTTCAAAGGTCTGATCCATCCAGTCCGTCATTTCGCGCAGCAGCGCGAAGGGCCGCAGCATTGCTCCGGTAGAAAAGGGACGAAACATCGAGCCTTCGCCCTGGTTGCGGCGCGTAATCGATCGAGATTCATTGGCCATAAGTGCTCCTATTAAGAGAATTTCGGAACAACAGTTAGAGCGGACGCGAACGGTCAAGGTTTCAATGCTTTTCTGTCGCGGAAACAATGGTTTCCACGCGGAGTCTGTGTACGTAGGAGAAGTGGAAATGATGTGTGGTCCGAATGACGGCGGCATCAGGCGCGGCGATAGCGAGAGAACCGGCGACGAGCGGGCCGGCCAAACCAACGGCGTGGGAATCCACGGCTCCGGTTCCTGGCGGCGGCGGCGCGACCGGAAACGTCACAGCCGCTGCGGACAGCCTGGCCGAGCCGGTGAGCGGAACCTGGGTGGATTCCCGCGACGCGCTGGACGAGGCCGGCGAGGTGGAAGGTTTTGAAATCGGCGACGCCGATTATCCCATGCTCGGACTCACTGCGATTGGGGGCGGTCCGGCGCGCGATGAACAGGAAGTGGAGGAAGTCGAACGGCCACCTGAGCCCGGTGACGAGTAACCTTCGCCCGGAACAAACCCCGGCTTGACTGCCGGCTTTCCGAATTCATCGAATTCAAGCCCCGCCAGTGATGGTAGGGTTAAATTTTTTCCGCTTTCCAATCGCGTCGTGCGCTATCGTGTTGCGCTATCGTGGGTGGTGCAAAGGAGCAATCTGGAATGCAACTGGGAATGATCGGCCTCGGCCGGATGGGCTCGAACATGGTGCGGCGACTCATCCGCGGCGGCCATTCTTGTGTCGTCTACGATCGCAGCTCAGCGAGTGTCGCGCAGGTAGCCAAAGAAGGCGCCAGCGGCGCATCCTCGCTCGAAGATTTTCTTAAAAAATTGAGCCGGCCGCGCGCGGTGTGGCTGATGGTTCCCGCCGCCGTGGTGGACGCCACGCTGAACGACCTCGCTTCGCACATGGACCAAGGCGACATCATTATCGATGGCGGAAATTCTTATTACATCGACGACATTCGCCGCGCCAAGGAATTAGCCCCGCGCGGAATCGAGTACGTCGATGTGGGCACCAGCGGCGGCGTGTGGGGACTGGAGCGCGGCTATTGCCAGATGATCGGCGGACCGCGCGCGGTAGTCGAGCATCTCGATCCGATTTTCAAAACGCTCGCGCCGGGACGCGGCACGATCGACCGCACGCCGGGCCGCGAAAAAGCCGGCGGCACCGCCGAAGACGGTTATCTGCACTGCGGACCCTCCGGAGCCGGGCACTTCGTGAAGATGGTCCACAACGGAATTGAATATGGAGTGATGGCCGCCTACGCCGAAGGTTTGAACATTCTGAAACACGCCAACGTCGGCCGGACGGATCGCGAAATCGACGCCGAAACCACGCCGCTGCGCGAGCCCGAACATTATCAGTTCGACTTCAACCTGGCCGACGTCGCCGAAGTGTGGCGCCGCGGCAGCGTGATCGCCTCGTGGCTGCTGGATCTGACCGCGCTCGCGCTGCTCGAAAGCCCGCATCTCGACAATTTTTCCGGCCGCGTTTCCGATTCGGGCGAAGGCCGCTGGACCATCAACGCGGCTATCGATGAAGGCACGCCGGTTCCGGTGCTCAGCTCGGCATTATTCCAGCGCTTCACCTCGCGCGGCGAAGCCGATTTCGCCGATAAAATTCTTTCGGCGATGCGTTTTCAATTCGGCGGCCACGTCGAACGCGCCTCGGGAAGTTAGTAAAAAGTCACGGCATAGGCTGTGGGGCAGGCCCGCAGCCTGCGGCGGGCTCTAAGCTTGGTCGGTTTAAGAAGAGGGCGGGCGGCGCGCCCGCCGCAGGCCGAGGGCCCGCCCCACAAATCCGCATCACTGATTTCGGGGACCGGACGCGAGCCACAAACAGAGGAAGCCTGGCGGCTTACGCTACTGCAATCTGCTAAACTCACTTGCTTCATGGGGAAGTACACCGGTCTTCTCGGACTGGCGGCCATTCTTGCCGTCGCTTTTCTATTTTCCAAAAATCGCCGCCGCATCAATCCCCGCGTGATCGTGTGGGGACTGGCGCTGCAATTCGGCTTCGCGTTTCTGGTGCTGAAAACGCCCGTCGAAAGCGGATTCATCGTCGCCAGCAACGGCGTGAATCATCTGCTCGATTACGCCACGGCGGGCAGCGCGTTCGTGTTCGGCGATAAACTCGGCGCGAAAAACGATCAGTTCGGCGTGGTCTTCGCATTTCAGGTTCTGCCAATCGTAATTTTCATTGCGTCCTTGTTCGCGGTGCTTTATTATCTCGGCGTGATGCAGGTTGTCGTGAAAGCGATGGCCGTGATCATGCAGCGCATCATGGGCACCAGCGGAGCCGAATCGCTCAACGTCGCGGCCAGCATTTTTATGGGTCAGACGGAAGCTCCGCTGACCATCCGCCCGTTTCTCGCCGGCATGACCGAAAGCGAACTCTTTACCGTGATGGTCAGCGGCATGGCCCACGTTTCCGGCGCGGTGATGGCGGCGTATGTGCTCATCGCCGGCGTCGAAATCCGGCACTTGCTGACCGCCGTGATCATGACGGCGCCGGCGACGTTGATGCTCGCCAAAATGTTGATGCCCGAAGTCGATAAACCGGTGACGGCGGGCGGCGTCAAAGTTGAAGTGGAAAAACCGGGAGTGAACCTCATCGATGCGGCCGCGCGCGGCGCCTCTGATGGTTTGCATCTGGCCCTGAATATTGGCGCGATGCTGATCGCGTTCCTCGGATTAATCGCGCTGGTGAACGGCATCCTCAGCGCCGGCCACGATCATCTCAAGTGGATTCCGGTGTCGATGCAGGCGATTCTCGGACGGATTTTCGCGCCGGTGGCGTGGCTGCTCGGGGTGAAGTATCACGATTGCGCGACGATCGGCAATCTGCTGGGCGAGCGGCTGATCCTGAACGAATTCGTGGCCTACGTCGATCTGGGAAAAATCAAAGCCACGCTCGATCCGCGATCCTTCGTGATTGCGACTTACGCGCTGTGCGGATTCGCCAATTTGAGTTCGGTGGCGATTCAAGTCGGCGGAATCGGAGCGCTTGCGCCGTCGCGCAAATCGGACCTGGCGCGGTTGGGAATGAAAGCGGTCGCGGCGGGGACGATGGCGAATTTCATGTCCGCGTGCATCGCGGGAATGCTTTTGTGATCGAGAAGCGCCTGCCGGTAAGGACGGGGTTCAGCAGCCAGGAAAACAGGAAATGATCGGCGTCGTTCTCGGCAGTGGACTCGGCGCGTTCGCGGAAACGCTGGAAGACCGCGCAGAGACACCCTACACCGCGATTCCCGGATGGCCCGCCTCAACCGCGATCGGCCACGCGGGAAAACTCGTCACCGGACGAATTGAAAAAACGCCGGTCGTGGTTCTCGCCGGACGCGCGCATCTTTATGAAGGCTACACTGCGGCGCAGGTCGTCTTCGGCATCCGCGAGCTGGCTCGGCGCGGTGTTCGCAGCGTCGTTCTAACCAACGCGGCCGGCGGCATCAATTTAAGTTATCGGCCCGGGGATCTGGTGCTGGTTTCCGATCACATCAATCTGCTCGGAGCGAATCCGCTGACCGGCGCAAACGACGATTCGCTCGGCCCGCGATTTCCCGATATGAGCGAAGCGTATTCCCTCGAATACCGGCGAATCGCCAAAACCGTTGGCCGCGAGCTTGGCATCGAATTGAAGGAAGGCGTCTACGCAGGCGTGCCCGGCCCGAGTTACGAGACTCCGGCGGAGATTCGTTTTCTGCGGATCATCGGCGCCGACCTGGTGGGGATGTCCACCGTTCCCGAAACGATCGCCGCAAATCATTTGCGAATGAAAGTTCTGACGATTTCCTGCGTGACCAATATGGCGGCGGGAATTCTACCGCGCAAGCTGGAGCACCGGGAAGTTTTGGAGGTCGGCGAGCGCATCCGCGATACGCTCGTCCAATTTTTGCGCGCGTTGCTTCCGCGATTAGCGTCAGGCGGCGCCGACCGCTTGTAGCCGCGCTTCTTGCGCCGTCAGATAAAATCCGAACAGCGGGACCGAGTCGCCCGAGCCCCAGCGATTCATTTTCCAACTCGCGCGAAGGTACCGGACCTCAGGATGGTCAGTTAGTTCTAGTACTAGGGAATAAGTACCGCAGTAGAACTTCTGGGGAAAGACCTGGAGAAGCTTCCAGTCTCTCTTATCGGAAGAGCCCCACACCGAAATCTCCAGGCTCTCCTGTTCCATGGTCCTCGTAATGCCCAGGGTAAGCTGTAACGGCTTACCCCGATCGGATTCCAGCGCACAATCGGCGCCGAACCCATCTTGTCGGGCGACGTTTTCCGGGAGAAGAAACATCGGCATAAAACCTCCATCTGCCCGGCGAACATGATCTACTAGGATGCTTGCGCATCACGTTGTCGCCGATTTCTAAATTTTTCTTAACCGCTCTTGTGCCATCTTTAGAGTCTCATATTTCTTACAGAAACAAAAGCGGACCAATTGCGAGCCGTCGCGCGGGTTCTCAAAAAAGCTGGACCCGGGTACCGCGGCGATGCCGACGTCTTCCACCAGATGGCGGCAAAACGCCATATCGTCGGCATAGCCGAAACCGGATATGTCGCATAAGATATAGTACGCGCCGCGCGGCGTGAAACTACGGAATCCGGTTTCCTCAAGCACCTTAAGCATGGTATCGCGCCGTTCGCGGTAATCCCTTGCTAGGTTCGTATAGTACTGGTCCGGAAGTCCTAAGGCGACCGCGCTTGCTTCCTGGAGCGGAGCTGCCGAACCGACCGTCAGAAAATCATGAATTTTGCGGATGGAATCGGCCAGATCCGGCGCGGCCAGCACCCAGCCGATGCGCCAGCCGGTGACCGCGTAGGTCTTGCTCATGCTGTTGATCAGCACGGTACGATTGCGCATGCCGGGAATGGTCATGATCGGGACGTGTTCGGTCCCGTCATATAAAATGTGCTCGTAAATTTCATCGGTGATCGCCAGCGCGTCGAATTCCTGGCACAATTCGGCGATATATTCGAGTTCCGATCGATCAAACACGCGGCCCGTCGGATTATTGGGCGAGCACAGGATGATCGCCTTGGTGCGCGGCGAAAACGCGCGGCGCAATTCTTCGCGATCGAAGCGCCAGTCGGGCGCATGCATCTTGACGAACTTGCGATCGGCGCCGGCCAGCAGCGTGTCCGGTCCGTAATTTTCGTAATACGGCTCGAAGATGACCACCTCGTCGCCGGGATTGGTGACGGCCATCAGCGTCGCCATCATGCCTTCGGTGGCGCCGCAGCAGACCGTGATTTCGCGCTCCGGATCGAGATCGAGCGCGTAGGTTTTTTTGTATTTCGCCGCGATCGCGTTGCGCAGGTTCTTCGATCCCCAGGTGATCGCATATTGATTGATGTCCGCGTTGATGGCGTCGCAGGCGGCCTGGCGCAAAATTTCGGGAGATCCGAAATCGGGAAATCCCTGCGCGAGATTGACGGCGTTATGCTGCGCGGCCAGGCGCGTCATTTCGCGGATGACGCTTTCGGTGAAGCGCAACGTGCGCTGGCTGCGGAACCGAGGACGGCGCTCGCCGATATCGGGCGGCGAGAGAAGAGATTTTTCGGCGATAGAAGCCATTCAGCAATTTTACTTCATCGGGCTTCCTAAAACGACCGCTGGGTACTGCCCGAAACTTGCGTTGATTCGCAGCGCGCCCCCGCCATGGCAGGGCTATAGCGCGCGTTACAGCCCCGCCAGTCATGGCGGGGGTTCTCCCAACTTTCGCGGTCAACGCAGATTTCAAGCACCTCGCGGTTCAATTCCGTCGCGTCATCCCGGGTATTAAATGAACCGCGACCGCAGGAAAGCGGCGGATCTGCCGATTTTTGGGACTCGGAAGCGCCGGAGAGAAATCCCCGCTCAGCATTCGAGAGAGGATATTCGCGAGAATCTCGTCGAGCGAGTTTCCCTGGCTCTAAAAACCGTATGCATCGTGCTCGATCACCACGCTCACCTTGGCCGTCATGATCCCATTTTTTAGCTATTCGTCGATGCGCTTGCTCGCATGGCGCTTCAGATACCAGCACGGCGGATAGCCCAGGTGCGGCGCGAAGGATTGCACGCAGGAATCGCTCTCCGGCGGGACGTTAAAATCAAATTCCACTTTTTTGTCTTTAAGATGAATCGCGTAAAACGGCTGCACCTCGACCGCTCCCAGCGGATTGGTCCGTGCAGCCAGATAATCCGCGCCGTAGATCACGATGACCGTAATGGCAATGTACAGGAGAATGCGGCGAAGTTGAGCCAACCTTCAGGTTACCTTCCGCGCGCGGTTCCGGGCAGCGGCTGAACGGCGGTGTTGACAATCGCTGCGCCGGAAAATTCGGTGTTGTCGCCCGCGCGTTTCCCCGGCGCGACCATCAGCCGCGCGCCCAGCGGCTTGTTCCATTTCCACGCCAGCCAAGCGACGTCGGAAAGAATGCGCTCGATCTGATTCACGCTGACGTCGCCGGGCAAAGGAACGGTATCCACGCCGCCGGCGCACACGGCCGAATATGCCAGGATCGAATCGAGATTGAACGTTCCTTCCGCCCAGCGCCCAGCGAGAATTTTATCCTCCATCACCGGAATCATCAGGCCGGAATAACCGGTGCGTTTCACCGCCGTCGATTGCACCGCGCGAGTGATGATGCCCGATGCAGTCATGGTGCCACTGGACCCGAACGGCGCGCCGGTGAAGGATTCGATCGCCGCCGCGATGGAATTTTGCGCGCTCGGCGCAGGGGTCGCATCGATGCCTTCGTAAGTCCAGCCGGTTTTCCTGGCGAGACCGGTCGCGACGGCTTCCGCATCTTTCGTGTATTGCGCGAACGCCTGCGATAAGTCGCGTTCTGCGTCGGGCGCATTGTGATCCTTGGCAAAAATATCGGCGACCACGTTCGCTGCCTCCATCGCGACCGCGAACGCGTGGCCTTTCCCCAAATGATATGAACCGGGATAATACGGCCCATACGGTTTCATCATGGCGATGGCCGCGAAACTGAAATTGGCGTCGCCGTGCGGGCTGCGCTCGGAAAGAGTTTTGATGAGCTGCGCGGCCTGGTGCATGGCTCGCCAGTGAATGCCGTCGTCGCCGGCGATGATCAGGCTGGCGTTGACGCTGACCTTCGACATGATGTCGGCGAGCAGCGCGGCGTTGGCGGGATCGTCATCATCGCGGACCATCGCCGGACCGATATTCAGCGCCGAATGCCCTTGCGTCGCGGCTTCGCGCAGCTTGCGCGCCAGCGCGATCACGTCTTCGCGGCTCATTCCCTTCGCCCAGACGGGAAACGGCTGCGTGGTGATGCGGCCGTTGGCGCCCTCGAATCCGGCGCGATTGAAGGCGTCCTTGGCGGTCGCCAGAAATTTTTGCGCGTCGGCGATTTGCGCGGCGTAGTGGTCGCGGTCGACATCGATAAAAACCGTCACCGCGCGGATTCGTGGACGGCTCGCCGCCAACAGCAGCGCCGGAAACAGGAGCGAAAGAATCAGTTTTCGCATGTCTGCTTATAGCACGTCGGGAAATGTTTTGGAGGAAAGCCCCCACAGTTATGGTCTTCACACAAACTCTACCAGCCCGCCTGGCCGGCACCAGGAACATGCGGGCGTCGCCGCCCACATAGCGTTCAATGCGGAGTCTTATCTCGGGCGTAGCACAACGGATCCAGCGCGCATTCGGCGCAGCGCGGATTGCGCGCGATGCATAGGGCTCGGCCGTGCAGAATGATCTGATGCGAAAATAAAATCCATTTTCCTTTGGGAATGATTTTCATCAGATCCTGCTCAATTTTTTTGGGGTCCGATTCCTTAGTCAGATCCAGGCGCTGCGCGATGCGCTGCACGTGCGTATCGACCACGATGCCGCTGGCGATTCCGAACGCGGTTCCGAGCACCACGTTCGCCGTTTTTCGCGCCGCGCCGGGGACGGTCAGCAAATCGTCGATGTTGCGCGGCACTTCGCCATGAAAATCGGCGAGGATTTTTTTCGCTGCGCCGATGAGCGATTTCGCCTTGTTGTTAAAAAAACCGGTGGAGCGAATATCCTGCGCCAGTTCGGCTTGACTGGCATTGGCGAAGTCGTGAATGGTCGGATATTTTTGGAACAGGCCCGGCGTCACTTCGTTGACGCGCTTGTCGGTGCATTGCGCGGAGAGAATGGTGGCGACCAGCAGTTCCCACGCGTTGGAATGATGCAAGGCGCAGGTCGCGTTGGGATACAATTTGTCGAGCGCCGCTAGAATTTTCTTCACGCGAGCCTGGCGCTCAGCCGCGGTTTTTGGTTTCGCTGGTTTGGGAGTGGCCATTTTCGTAACGATTTTCGCATGTTGAAGCGCGAGCGCGCCGTTTAGTCCGGCTTTACTGTTTTCGGCCGTGGCATAAGCCGCCAGGCTTGTGTTCGCCCCACGCCGAGCGCAAGCCTGGCGGCTTACGCCACTTGTCCGGTTTGCAAAAACCAAAGCGGCTCTGCCTTCTTCAACCTTCCTGCCGTTGCGTTTCTTTGCCAGACGGGAAAATGGCCGCTTCAATCCTTCTGCATATTGAGTTTGGTATAGACGACGCGAAGTCCGGCGCGCTCATAATTGCGCTGTGAGATGCTGCCCGGCGCGGTGGACGCGGTCGCCAGATCGCAGCCGAGCCTTGCCGCGTGCGCCAGCCGCGCGCGAATCAGCGCCAGGTGCAGACCGCCTCCGCGAAATTTGCGGATCGTGCTGTCGGCGAACAACAGCGCGAGCCCGTCGCGCGTATTCACGGCTCCAGCCGCGGCAGCCCGGTCGCCCACAAAGCCGAGCCATGCGGTTGCGCCTTCCAGATGAAACAACCGCGCGCCGGTATCGAGCTCGACCGCGCTGAATTCCGCACGATCAAAAAAACCTTCGAGCATCACGCGGCTCCAGATCTGCTCTTCGTCCGCGCGCGCGATGCGAACACAACTCTGCGGGCTACCCGCAACGGGACCCGCGAGCACGTTATTGCATTCGACCATCTGATATCCGCGCTTGGCCAGCAGATCGAGCATCGAAGGGTCAGCGTGCGGGCAAAAATCGAGGTTCACCGCCGCGCCCCGCGAGCCGTAGAAATTCTCCATCACTTCGAAGTCGGCGGCGTAAACGGGGCCGTTCAAACCGAGCCCGATCGCGTGCGTGAGCGGCGATCCGGCCCCGGAAAACGCCGCGAGTCCGCCCGCGACCTGAATCGAAATACCGCATCCGGCCGCGTTCCGGGCTTCGCCATGTTCAATGCGCCGCGCGAGCGCGGTATCCGCGAACATACAACCGCAGTCTACGCGAAACCGGCGGTTGCGTTGGCGCTGCCACGGCGCTAAATTGAACGCAGAAATGCAAGAATTTTCATTAAACGTGAACGGCGCGACGCATCACATCGATACTGATCCCGACTGTCCCCTCCTTTACGTCCTTCGCGACCAGCTCGAACTGAATAATCCGATTCGGCTGCGGCCTGGCCCAATTCGGCGCCTGCATGGTGCTGGTCGGCGGACGTCCGATGCGCTCTTGTGTGCTGCCGGTTTCACAGTGGAACACCTATCGCGTGGCGCGCGCCGTCGACGTTCCCGAAAACGTCGAGCTGGTGTTTTTAAATCATCCCGAGCTTCCGCCCGGTGGCGCGGGCGAGCCATCCAGCCGTCCGACGGCAGCGGCGATCGGCAACGCGATCTTCGATGCGACGGGCGCGCGGCTGCGCCGGGTGCCGATGATTGGCGCGGGCGTGAAGAATAGTACGCCTCAGCGTGGCATAAGCCGCCAGGCTTGTGCTGTCCGCGGCAGATGAATCGACGTGCGCGCCGAGCGCAAGCCTGGCGGCTTACGCCACTTCATGTCGCGGTCTGCAAAGGAAGAGGCTAATTAAAAAATCCGCCGCCGGCTGAGCGGGATATGATGTTATTCGTGCGCCGGCAAGCGGCACTTGTCATCTTCCTCGCGGTCGTCCTTTTCGGCCAGCGCTTCCGCTTCCAGGAGGACGAAGCTCCCCGGCCTACCTTTCCCAAGAAGGCCGAATTCAATTTCATCCGCGTCGAATACACCGATCTGCCCGAGTTTCATCGCGGCTTCGGCTACGCCTCGCGGCGTGGGACCGGCGACGGCTGGTGGGTGGTCGATTGGCCCGACGCCGACGATCATTTTTCGTTGGGCGTCCAGCGCCTGACCCGGATCGATACCGGCGAGCCGCTGCATTTCCGCCTCACCGACGACCGGCTGTTCGATTATCCGTGGATCTACGCCACGCAAACCGGCTGGTGGGGATTAAGCGACGCCGAAACCTCGCGCCTGCGCGAGTATCTGGAGCGCGGCGGATTCCTGGTGGTTGATGACTTCTGGGGCGACGAACAATGGCGGATTTTCGAGCAGACCATGCAGCGCGTGCTGCCTGGGCACGAGATCACCGACATCGCCGAAACAGATTCGGTGATGCACGTTTTATACGACATCCGCCAAAAAGACCGAACTTTTATTCCCGGCACGCGCCACCTGCGCCGCGGTCCCAACGGGTCGATCGTGGTGATGCAGCCGCCGGGCAGCGAGCCGGCCTGGCGCGCGATGTATGACGACCGCAATCGCATGGTGGTGGCGGTGAACTTCAACACCGACGTCGGCGACGCGTGGGAATACGCCGATTCGCCGATTTATCCCGAGGCGATGACCACGCTCGCCTATCGGTATGGCATCAATTACCTGATTTACGCGATGACCCACTGAAGGTGGCGCACGCACTCCTGCGTGCCGCGTCGAGACTCCTCTCGACGCTTGTGCGCGCGCCGGCAGGCATCGACACGAGTGTCGATGCGGCACGCAGGAGTGCGTGCGCCACAAGACCCCAAGAATCTAGCCGCCCGACGATACGGCGGTGGTTTCGTGCTGCCGAAACCAATCATAGGTTGAACGGATTCCTTCAGCAAGCGGTATTCGCGGCGTCCAGCCCAGCTCGCGCAGCCGCGTCACATCGAGCAGCTTGCGCGGCGTGCCGTCGGGTTTCGATTGATCGAACACCAGACGGCCGCTGTAGCTGACAATCGAACCGACCGTTTCGGCCAACTCCCGGATGGTCAGGTCTTCGCCCATGCCCACGTTCACGATGGCCTCGCTGTCGTAGTGGAGCATCAGAAACAGCGCGGCATCGGCCAGATCGTCGACGTGCAGAAACTCGCGGCGCGGCGCGCCGGTGCCCCAAATTACCACGTGTGGATCGCCGGCGATTTTCGCTTCGTGAAATTTGCGGATCAGCGCCGGTAAAACGTGCGAAGTGTCCAGGTCGAAGTTGTCGCCGGGACCATAGAGATTGGTCGGCATCAGGCTGATGGCGCGGAATCCGTACTGGGCGCGATACGCCTGCGCCATTTTGATCCCGGCGATTTTGGCGATGGCGTACCATTCGTTGGTCGGCTCCAGCGGCCCGGTTAACAAGGCGTCTTCGCGAATCGGCTGTGGCGCGAATTTCGGATAAATGCAGGACGATCCCAGGAATTGAAGCTTGGTAACGCGGTGCGCGTGCGCGGCTTCGATGACGTTGGTTTGCATGGCGAGATTATCGTAAAGAAATTCGGCCGGCCGCGTGCTGTTGGCGAGAATCCCTCCCACTTTCGCCGCGGCGAGAAAAACGTACTCGGGTTTTTCGGCGGCGAAAAAATCGTTGACGGCGCGGGCGTCGCGCAGATCAAGCTGCGCGCGATCGCGAAGCAACAGACGGCTATAACCAGCGGTGCGCAGGCGCCGGCAAATAGCCGATCCGGCCAGCCCGCGATGCCCGGCGACGAAAATTCGCGACGAAAAATCCATGGCTGTTAACGGTGCGAAGCGCCCTGCCGGATCAGATTGTGGCCGGCCGCGACCAACATTTTCTCCTGACGCGCGATTTCCAGATCGTGATCGATCATCATGTGAACCAGCTCGCGAAAACTGACGCGCGGGCGCCATCCCAGGCAGGCGCGTGCTTTGGAGGCGTCGCCGCGCAGCGCGTCGACCTCGGTGGGACGGAAATAGCGCGGGTCGGTTTCGACGTAGGCGCTCCAGTCGAGACCAAGATGAGCGGCGGCCTCATCGAGAAATTCGCGAACCGAGCGCGATTCGCCGGTGGCGATGACGAAATCGCCGGGCGAGGGCTGCTGAAGCATCAGCCACATGGCTTCCACGTAGTCGCCGGCGTAGCCCCAATCGCGGCGCGCGTCGAGGTTTCCCAGATAAAGTTTTTTCTGAAGGCCCATCTTAATGCGCGCCAGCGCGCGCGTGATTTTCCGCGTGACGAACGTCTCGCCGCGACGCGGGGATTCGTGATTGAACAGGATTCCGTTGGCGACAAACAGGCCGTACGCTTCGCGATAATTCACCGCATACCAGTGCGCGGCGCACTTGCTGACGGCATAAGGGCTGCGTGGGTAAAAAGGCGTGGATTCATTTTGCGGCGGCGATGCGGCGCCAAACATTTCCGACGAACCGGCCTGATACATGCGCACCGATTTTCCCTGCGCCCCGTAGTCGCGCACGGCTTCCAGAATGCGCAGCGTTCCCGTGGCGACCACGTCGGCGGTGTATTCGGCCTGATCGAAACTGACGCGCACGTGCGATTGCGCGGCCAGGTTGTAAATCTCCTCCGGCTGCGCCTTTTCGAGAATACGGCGGAAACCGGTGCCGTCGGCGACGTCGCCGTAGTGCAAAAACAGCTCCACTCCGGCTTCGTGCCGGTCGCGATAGATGCCCTCCAGGCGCTCCGTATTGAAGGTCGAGGCGCGGCGCACCACGCCGTGTACCTGGTAGCCCTTGGCCAGAAGCAATTCGGCGAGAAAGGAGCCGTCCTGGCCGCTGATTCCCGTGATGAGAGCTTTTTTCATAACTCAAATAAATTTGATTCGCCGCGTGGCCAGCGCGGCCATGCGCAGCAGCAGCCAGCCGTGGCTCCAGCGATGAATATTGGTTTCCCCATAAACGCGTTCCCGGTAACGCACCGGCAAATCGACGATTTTCAGATGATACTTCGCAGCGCCGAAGATCAGGTCGAAGTCGCCGAACGGGTCGATTTCGCCGAAATAGGCGCGATTTGCCGCGATCGTTTCGTATTGCGCGCGTCCTAAAACTTTGGTGCCGCACAGCGTGTCTTTGATGCTCTGGCTCAGCAGCCAGGTGAAGGTGAGGCTGAAAAATTTATTGCCGAGAAAATTCAGCGGACGCATCGCGCCGTCTTCCATCGGATAAACCAGGCGGACGCCGTTGATGAACTCGCCCTTCGCGGAGCGCCAAGCTTCGTAGAAACGCGGCAAATCCTCGGGCGGAACGCTCAGATCGGCGTCGAGGATCATCAGCACCTCGCCGGTTGCTTCGGCGAAGCCCAGCCGCACCGCATCGCCCTTGCCCTTGCCCGTCTGCCGGAAAAGTTTAACGCGAGGGTCGCCGCGGCGCGCGATTTCGCGTTCAATGGTCCCGTAGGTATCGTCCGTCGAATGGCCTTCGACGAAAATCAGCTCGGTCCGTGCGCCCATCTGCGGGACGCGATCGAAAATCGCCGGAATATTTCCCTCTTCATTGCGCGCGGGAACGATCACGCTGACCACCGGCTCGGGATCGCGCGGAAGCTGCGGCGCGGGTCGCGCGATCGCCAGATTGGTGATGCCGAACCAGCGGAACGGCCACAGGCGCACCAGATAACGGTTCAGAAATGTGTCGAGGAGCGGGATGCGCACCGGGCACATGATTTCGCAGGAGACGCGAATCGGCTCAAAATCCGCCAGCCGCAGCAGATTCGTGACATCCTCGGCGGTGAGCCAGTTCTGCGGAAGCTGCGGGCGCGCCAGTCCGATTCTTTCCGCGATTCGCCGCGGGATTTCCCACAAGCGGCTGTAGAAATTCAAGCCGACGCGCGTTCCCGGATGCGCGTGCCGCCGCAGCAATTCGAAGACGCGCTGCACGTCCCACAGGTCATTCACCAGGTCGGAAAGAAGGATGTAATCGAAGGGACCATCGAACGGGCAGGCGTCGTCCAGTTCGTGCGCGTCCTGCACGTAAAAATTCAGGTGCGGATATTTTTCACGGGCGCGCTCGATCATTTTCGGAGACATATCGACGCCGACGCCGTAGGCCGGATCGAGCGCGGCCAGAAGGTCGCCGGCGGCGCAGCCGATTTCGAGAACGCGCGAACCGGGCGGGACCAGGAAGCGGTACAGATCGATCAGCTTGCGATGATAGTAGGCGCGCGGGCCGTCCCAGCGCTCGAAGTTCGCGGCATAATCATCCCAATATTGGCGGCGGCGGTCGGCGTATTCGGCTTGTTTGGATTGGTTGGAGCCGGGGATTGCGGCGACAGCGGAGACGCGCTGTTCGAATTGCTTCATGGGGTGTGGTCGTTCACTGAAGTCATCATAGCGCGGCGGAGCCGGATTCAGTGCGCCGCGCAGGGAGCCGAAACGCCTGATCGGGAGCCTGAATTCGGTAGATAATGAGGTCAACATGATTAAGCAGTGGGAACACGCGCCGGTTTCCTATGATGCGGACTTTTACGAATGGCGTCTTCAAACGGCGGAGCTGATGCGGCAGGGGCGCTTTGACCAAGTCGATCTGCAGCACGTCGCTGAAGAGATCGAGGACATGGGAAAACGGGACGAACGCGAAGTGAGCTCGCGGCTTGTTCTAATGATGCACCTTCTAAAATGGCAGGCCCAGCCGAATCATCGCAGCAAAGGAAGAACCATCCGGGAGCAGCGGCTCCAACTCGAGTTGGTTCTGAACGACTCGCCGAGCCTGATTCGTATCGCAGGGAGTCAAATGCCGTCGCTTTACCGGAAAGCCGTCAAAGAAGCAAGCTGTGAAACCGCACTTGCAGCAGACCATTTTTCGAAAGAGTGTCCGTACCCACTGGAACAGATTCTCGATCCCGATTTTCTCCTCGCCGTGAGCGACGCGCAACACCAGTAGCGGATGATTCTTCTGGAGCCGTCGCTCGATCAGATCGTGCGCGAACTTCACGCGGCGGGCTTCCGTCCGCTGATCGTCGGAGGCGCCGTGCGCGACGCTCTTCTTGGCCTGGAAGCGAAGGACGTCGACCTCGAAGTTTACGGCATCACTTACGATCACCTGGCCGAAATGCTGGCACGGCACGGACGCGTCGACCTGGTGGGCCGGTCCTTCGGCGTGGTGAAGTTCAATGGCCACGATTTCAGCGTGCCGCGCCGCGACAACAAAATCGGCCGCAGCCATCGCGATTTTCTGACCACCTTCGATCCCGCGATCACGCCGCGCGAAGCCGCCAGCCGCCGCGATTTCACCATCAACGCGATCGCCTACAATCCGGTGACGCGCGAGGTGCTGGATTTTTTCAACGGCCGCGAGGATTTGCGAAATCGCATTCTGCGGGCGACGGGCCCCGCGTTTTCCGAAGACCCGCTGCGCGTGCTGCGCGGGATGCAGTTCGCCTGCCGCTTCGATCTGACCATCGATCCCGCGACCGCGGAGATGTCGCGCTCCATCGCCGATCAATACTCGACCATCGCGAAAGAACGAATCGCCGAAGAATTCATGAAGTGGGCGACCAAAGCCGCGCATCCCGGGCGCATTCTCGATTATCTCGAAGCGACCGGATGGCTGAAACATTTTCCGGAGATCGCGCGACTCAAAGGAGTGCCCCAGGACCCCGATTGGCATCCCGAAGGCGACGTCGCGATTCACACCATGCACGTGGTCGATTGCGCCACGCAGATCGCCGAGCGCGATCATTGCCGCAGCGACGATCGCGCCGTGCTGCTCTTCGCGGCGTTGACTCACGATTTCGCCAAAGCCGATACCACCGAGCTGCGGGAAAAAAACGGCCGCCTGCGCTGGACCGCGTATGGTCACGAAGCCGCGGCCGGTCCGCTGGCGCGGCGATTTCTCGAACGCATCGGGATCAAAGAAGCGATCGTCGCGCAGGTAGTTCCGCTGGTGGAGCATCATCTGGCGCATTCGAGCATCGGTCCGGAAGCGACGCCCCGCGCGGTTCGGCGCCTCGCGGTGCGCCTGGCGCCGGCGAGCATCACGCAACTCATCCGCCTGATCGAAGCCGATGCGTCGGGCCGGCCGCCGCGTCCGCCGGGATTACCCGATTCTGCCGCGCGACTCCGCGAAGTGGCCGCAGCGCAATCGGTGGAAGAAAAGCCGCAGGCTCCGCTGCTTCTCGGCCGGCACGTTCTGCCGTATTTTTCAAATCAACCGGGGAAACATATCGGCGAAGTGACGCGAGCCGCATACGAAGCTCAGGCCGACGGCGCATTTTCTAGCGAAGAAGAAGCGCTGGTCTGGCTCGAACGGTATTTAAGTAAGAAATAAACTACCAGCTTTTGCGCCACACGCGCACGATGGGATAGCGGCCCGCATCGCCCGGTTCGTATTTCGATTTTTCAAACCACCAGCGCAGACGGGCGCCCGGGTCGGCGGCGAATTGCGGATCGGATTTCAGGCGATCTTCAAATTCGCGGCGCAGCTCGGGCGAATCGGCCATCATCCGGCGGGCGATCGGTTCGGATAAATATTCGCCGACGTCCAGGCCGCGGCGTCCGCCGCCTTCGAAAACAACGTTCAAGAATCCCCATTTCACCAGCGAATCCGGCGCGGCCGGCTCGAGCATCGCTAGAATCAGACGCGCGCGTCGCTGCTTCATCGGCACCCAGAACGATCCCACGGGAATCGAGATTTTTTCGGTCACCAGTCGCGGGTTGAAATCGACCATCACGTGTCCTTCAAACGGCTGCGCCGCGAATTTGACGCCCGAAAATCGATAGGTCTCGAAATTGTCTTCGATCGCGCGCGAGGTCCGCTCCATTTCGACGCCGTGCAGCGCCAGTTCGTCCGCGATTTCCTTGAACGCCACCGGAATCAGATAGCCGAGCGGCATTTTCGCTTCCACCGTGGTATCGATCTGATCGTGAATCACGGTATCAATGTCGTCTTTTTCGGCGAGGAATCGATTCACCATCGCGCCCGTAATTTCGCTTTGGAACGGACCATTCTTGAGCGAATGATAAACCAGCGGCCTGCTCTTTTCGCTGACTTTTCCGGCGAGATAAACCGGCGCGGCATTGGGATCGCCGGCGCGCGCCATCATTTGTTGATCGGCTTCGCGAACCGCACGCCGCAGCGCTTCCGGATCGAGCAGGATCGTCTCAATCGCGTGACGCATGATGTCGTAATGTGCCCAGGCTCGCGTTTTGGCCGACTTCAAGCTGTGCGATTCGACCAATAAAGACGGCCGGTTCTGCACAGCCGAATAAAGATGCGAATAGCGCGGCGAAAAAACCTCCATGAAAAATTCGCGATGGCCGTTTACGTTTCGCAGCGCGCCATAGGGAGCCACCATGTGACCATCCGCTTCCATGCGCCGGTCTAATTCCGGAACGAATTTTTCGCGTACCCATGTCCCGGCCGGCTCGGCGAGGTCCTGATTTCGCGCCATGTCCCAGGTGACGTCATATTGAAAATCGGCCCCGTCGGTGACGTGATTATCGATGTGAAAATCGGGCATCCAGGAATTGAACACGCGCAGCCACGCGCGCATTTCCGGCGTATCGGCCTTGATGTAATCGCGATTCAGATTCAGCCGCTCGGCATTGGCGCGCAGCCCCGTCGATTTGGGACCATTCTGGCTGGGCCGGTGATACGGCGAAAAATCCTCGTGCCCGTCGACATTGAACACCGGAATGATCACGAAAATCGCATGATCGAGCCACGCGGCAAAACGTTTTGCCACCGTCATGTCGCGGACCAGCATCAGCGCCGTGTCCTTGCCTTCGATCTCGCCGGCGTGAATGCCACTCTGAATCAGAATGATCACCTTGCCGGTTCGGCGCGCCGCTTCCGGCGTAAACGCGCGGTCCTTTGAAACAATCAGCGCGATCATGTTCCGGCCTTCGGGCGTGGCGCCGATTTCGGTCACCTTGACGAAACGCGAAGCGCGCTCCAGCCGGTGCGAAATTTCCACCGCTTCGGCGTAGGGCGCGGTTTCGTTCCAATCGGTTTTTTCGCCAGTGGTGAGCAGATCGGGTGGAGAAGCTTTGGTGCTCGCAGCGAGCGACGCGGCGGCTTTGGCGGCCGGCGGCTCGAACATCGAATGCGGAACCACCGGGTCCTGCGCCAGCGCAAGCGCGGGTACGAGCAGCAGCAAACGGATCATCTGTCGATCGTAGCTTATTGAACGTCACCCAATGTTGCAGGCATCTCCAGCGCAAGGAGGGCGGGCTTTAGCCGGCGCAGGACTTCAGTCCTGCCTCTGGTTCAGGGCCTGAACCCCGCGGCCCTGAAGACCGCCCTCCACCTGCCCGGCGATCCTCAAGAGTTGCGCCTCGGCTGCGCGATTCCACGCAAATGTCGCGCAACCGGTTCAAGGCAAGCTTTTCGAATATTGGACCGCGCTTTGGAACCGCGGTTGCTCACAATCGGGAAGGCGGCCAAAATGTCAACGCTTACCATGGTCCGGACGCAATGCTGCGAAGGATATAAACAATGTGGTGAGAGATGCTCGATTTGTCCGAACCGGCCGGAGAATCGGGAAGCCGTGCTGCGTTACAAGCGCGAATCGGCGAGCGGGTTGGGATGCAACCTGCAATGCTCGCGAGAATGCATGTGCCACGACGCAGCCGCGCGCGTCACTGGCGCGATGGGTGATTAGAGAAGCTCACGCAGACCGGATTCCAGCCGGTCCAGATCGCCGGCATTGTTATAAAAATGCGGCGAAACCCGCAGGAATCCATGCCGCGCGGCGACCAGGATGCGGCGCGATTTTAGCTCCCGCGCCAGGTGCGAGGGATCCACGCCGGGAAATTTCGCCGAGACAATCTGCGAGCCGGTCTCGTTGACCTCGGCGCCGAGTTTCCGCAACCCCTCTCGCGTGGATCGCGCCAGATCGAGCACTCGCGTTTCAATTTCGGCAGGGCCGATCTCCAGCATCAGGTTCACCGACGCTTCCATCGCGTACAGCAACGCGAACGGCAACCCGCCGCCTTCGTATTTTTCCGCGGTTTCCTTGAGGATCGGCTTGCCGTGATGCAGATCGTCAACCTCCCGCCACGTCCGGTGACTGCGCCAGCCGACCTCGCTCGGCGGAAGAATTTCGCGCAGCCGCGGCGCCACGTACAAAAAACCCACGCCGGTGGGCGAGCACATCCATTTATATCCATGCACCGCGAGCGCGTCGGGATCGGATTGGCGAACGTCGAAGCGCAGCGCGCCGGTGCTCTGCGTGCCGTCGACGAAAAAAATCACGTTGCGCTTGCGCAGGAATCGCGACACCTCGGCCAGCGGCGGACGAAAACCGCTGGCGTAATTCACCTCGCTGATTGCCACCAGGCGCGTACGGGCATCGATGGCCTCGAGGAACTGCCCCCAGGCGGCCTCGCGCAGTTCGACGCCATAGCGTTCCACCAGCGCGGGCAGATAGAGATAATTCGGAAACTCATCGGCGAGCGTGACCACGTTATCGCCGGCCTGCCAATCGATGCCGCCGACCACCAAGCCCAGCGAAGCGGACGCGGTGGGCACAAAGGCGATATCGTCGGCTGCGGCGTTGATCAGCCGGCCAATCGCGACGCGCAGGCGATAGGCGTCGTCGTACCATTCGAGAAAATCCGTGCAGGCCAGTTCATCGCGATGCGTCCAGTGCCACGCGCAGGCTTCGACGGCGCGGCGCGGAATCTGGCCGAAGGTCGCGGAATTGAGGTAGGTCCAAGTTTCGAGCGCGGGAAATTCCGCGCGGATCGCGTTCCAGTCGGTCATTTCAATTGGCTTTGGAGAAAGGATACCGTTTCCGCGATGGCCACGTCTTGCGAGGTGCGCGCGCGCCGGTCGCGAATTTCGACCATCCCCTGCGCCAGTTTTTTTCCCACGGTGACGCGATAAGGAACCCCGATCAGGTCGGCGTCCTTAAATTTCACGCCGGGCCGTTCGTCGCGGTCGTCGAGTAGCGCGTCGATGCCGGCGCGGCGAAGCGAATCGTACTGCTCACGCCCAGAACATTGCTGAGCTTCATCGTTTGAAACAGGAGTGATCACCACCGTGAACGGCGCGACCGCCGGCGCAAGAGCGAGTCCGTCGGCGTCCTGCTGCTGCTCCACGGCCGTGAGGAACACGTTCTCGAGCAAAATGCGGCAGCTCGCGGCGTCCACGGGCGATTGCGCGCCGTTCACATCGGTCACAAAAATCGGTTTTCGCAAGCGTCGGAAGTGCGCGAGACGAAATCCCTTCTCGAAGGCGAGCGTCGTACCATCGACCGCCGCATCGCCCGGAGCGACGGCGCGCAGATCCAGAAACTCCGCAACAAAATCCTCGCCCGGAGTCACATTGCGCAGGTGGTAATCGTTGCGATTCGCGCCGCAAATCATATTGCGCCGGCCGCGCAGCGCGTGATCGGCGAGAATCGGCAAATTTTTTTCGCCGACCGGTCCCAGCGAACCGGCATCGGCTCCGAACCACTCGCGAATCTCGCCCGGATTGGCCGGCCGCAGCTCCGACGCATCGAGTTCGTCGCGCAGTTTCGCTTCGCTGAGCTGATGATCGCCGCGCAGCATAATCAGCACGGGTTTCTGATCGGCCACCATCACCACGCTCTTCATCTGCGAGCTTTCGGGAAGATGGGTGAACGCGGAAAGATCGGCGATGGTCTTCTGCCCAGGTGTGGGAAATTCCTCGGGCGCGAGGTCGCCCTCCGGATCAGGGAGCGCGGGCGGCTGCGGACAGCTTTCGGCCGTTTCGAAACTCGCAATGTCGCCTGCACCGCGAACGATAGGCTCGCCATTTTCGGAAAGGGCCACGATTTCGCGATGGCCCGCAAGGTACCGCAACGCGCAGCGATCGAAGACTCGCCGGAACGCATCTTGCGGGCGCGATTCCACGCCGCCGAACGACCAGCATTCAACCGTGAATTCGCGAAAAAAATACCAGATCTGCGGAAGCTGTTTGTAGCTGCGCAGCTCGCTCGCGATCGTCAGTGGTGAAGAGACGCACATTTCCTGCGCGCCGATCGCGTCCATCTCTTCGCGAATGATCGCCACCATTTTTCGCAGCACGCGGCGCCCGAGAAAAAGATAATCCTGCCGCCGCATATATCCGGCGCGAATCAGCAGGCGATGCGTGGCATTCTTCGCTTCGGCCGGCGCATCGCGCAGCGTGGGAATGAACAGCTTCGACCACAGCATGATCTATTTGAGCAGGTCCAAAAATTTCGCGCGCAGCGCTTCGGCGACCTTCGCGTCCGGCGCGATGATCAGAATGGTGTCGTCGCCGGCGATGGTACCCGTCACTTCCGGCCACTCCGCATTATCCAGCGCGACGGCGACCGCGTTCGCATGACCGGGCGGCGTGCGCAGCACCAATAAATTTTGCGCCGTGCGAACGTCCTGCACGAATTCGCGAACCAGCGGTTCCACTTCGGGCGCCGCCGCCGATTCCGGCACGCCTTCCGCATATCCTTCCGCCGTTTTCACCAATCCCAATTCTCGAATATCGCGCGAGAGCGTCACCTGGGTCGCGGGCACGCCGATCGAGCGCAGCGCGCGCGCCAGCTCATCCTGCGTGTGCAGGCGCTGCGAACGGATCAGCTTGAGGATCTGGCCCTGCCGGTAGGTTTTGTTCATCGCATTGCATTAAGGCGATTCTCCGCCTCTTTAATCGCCGCGGCCACTGCGTGCGGTCCCGTTCCGCCGGCGATCTCGCGCGTGCGGATTCCTTCCTCCGGTCGCAGATAGCGAGCCATTTCCGCAGTCAACGCCGGATCGAAGGCCGTTAATGCTTCCGGCGTCCAGTCCGCCGGTTTTTTCGCATCGCGCACGCTTTCAAGCACCAGCCGCCCGACAATTCTGTGCGCCTGATGAAATGCGACCCCGCTGCGCGCCAGCGCATCCGCCAGATCGGTCGCGACGGCCCAGCTTTCTTCAACGGCAGCCAGCGGCGGCGCGGGTTTCAAGCGCGTCGTCTCGATCACTACGCGCGCCATTTCGAGCGATCCGCGAAGCTGATCGGCGGCGTCGAACAGGCGCGGCTTGTCCTCCTGCATGTCGCGATTGTAAGTCATCGGCAGGCCCTTCATCAGCACAAACAGCGCCGAATAATCGCCGAACGCCGCGCCGCTTTTGCCGCGAATCAGCTCCAGCGAATCGGGATTTTTTTTCTGCGGCATCATGCTCGATCCGCTGGTGACGCCGTCGCCCAATTCCAGCCAGCCGTATTCTTCGCCGGAATAAAGAATCCAATCCTCCGCGAGCCGGCTCAGGTGCAGCATGGTCACCGCAGCGGCGTGCAGAAAATCGAGCGCGAAATCGCGGTCGCCCGAAACGTCCATCGAGTTGCGGGTGATCGCCTCGAACCCCAGATCGCGCGCGATGGCTTCGCGATCGAAGGGAAAGGCCGAGCCGGCCAGCGCTCCGCTGCCGATCGGTAAAACATTTACGCGTTTTCGCGTTTCGGCGAATCGTTCCTGGTCGCGCGCGAACATTTCGAAATACGCGAGCAGATAATGCGGCCACAGCACCGGCTGCGCGCGGCGCGTGTGCGTGTAGCCGGGAACGATCGCATCGGGATCGCGCCGGGCGCATTCGAGTAAAGAGGCTAAAAGATTGTGCAGCAGCGCACGCGAGGCGTCAATTTCATCGCGCAGCCACAAACGAATGTCGAGCGAAACCTGATCGTTGCGGCTGCGCCCGGTGTGAATTTTATCCGCGATCGCGCCGGCGCGTTCCTTCAATTTGCGAATGATCAGCGTGTGGACGTCTTCATCGTCGGCGCCTTCGAAAAATGACGGCGAACGGGCCTCTACACGCATTTTTTCGAACGCGTCAACGGCGGCTTCAGCCTCGGCCGCCGTCAGCACGCCAACTTTTTCGAGAGCGCGCGCATACGCCTGCGACCCGCGAATATCCGCGTCGGCCAGCCGTTTATCGAAATGTAAAGAGCCGGAAAATCGCTCGAACACTTCAGAGGGTCCGGCCTCGAACCGCCCGCCCCACAGTTTCATGGAATCCCCCAAATCGTGTAGCGCACACACTCATGCGTGCCGCATCGACACTCGTGTCGATGCCTGGCCGCGCGTCGAGACGAGTCTCGACGCGGCACGCACGAGTGCGCGCCACAAAAAGCTAAGCCTTCGCTTTCGAGGCGAGCGAGGCCCGCACCTG
>Ga0335073_10001284_pt1 | contig 33518 bp, 31 predicted proteins | sample Lox_Sample_22_FD_207093 | JGI IMG/M metagenome (GOLD analysis project Ga0335073, IMG submission 207093) | Soil microbial communities from Loxahatchee National Wildlife Refuge, Florida, United States - Lox_Sample_2.2 | ecosystem: Environmental > Terrestrial > Soil > Wetlands | place: USA... | reverse complement strand
CGATCTCTCCCTGTTCGGTGAGAAGCGTCTTGCGGCCTTGCTTCCGAAAGAGCGGAACTCCCACATCTTCCTGAAGTCGCTTCATCTGCAGGCTGATAGCCGAGGGTGTACGCAGGAGGCGCTCCGCAGCGCGACCAAAACCGCCGAGGTCTTGTGTCATCACCAACGTACGAAGGCTGTCGAGGCTGAGGTTATTCAGAAGCATAGTTTAGATATTCTCACCAATAACGTCAGAACTTCTCGCTTTTCGTGAGCTCCCGTCATCTCTATGCTTCATGGTAACGCAGTTCGCGGTTGTATTGCGATTTGGCCGCTGATTAGCGATGCATCTCGAGCGCCGATCTTTCAGCTGCCCAACAGTGGCTTACCACGTGCGTGTCAGATCGGCGAAAGGTGAATTATGAAAAAAATTCCTTCTAATGCAACGATCGTTCTAGTGCATGCAGCATGGGCGGACGCGTCCTCGTGGTCCGCCGTGATCGGCCCACTGCTCAAGGCTGACATCAAGGTGATCGCTGCCCAGATTCCAATGACTTCGCTATCCGATGATGTCGCTGCTTTGAAAGTGGCTTTAGAAAGAGCGGGCGCGGGGCCGATCCTCCTTGTCTCTCACTCTTACTCCGGCGCCGTGATCACCGCCCTCGAAAGTGACAGCCGGGTTCGAGGCCTGGCCTATATAGCAGCCATGCCCCCAGCCGAAGGAGAAACAGTGGGGGACTTGTTCTTTCGAGAACCTCCACATGAAAAAGCTCCCCATCTGGAACCCGACAGTCATGGTCTCTTGTGGATGTCGGAAGAAGGAATGAAGAATGCGGTTGGCCATAGAGCCACGGCGGAGCAAAGCGCAATCAGGACAGCAGGGCAACGCCCGATAGCGATGAAGTGCCTTGCCGAAGCGATACAGACGCCAGCATGGAGGACGATACCGTCGTGGTATCTGCTGGCTGAAGACGATCGTATGTTCAGCCCGAAAACACAACGTTTCGTGGCCGACCGCATGGGCGCACAGGTCCGTGCCCACCACGTTGATCATGCCCCTCAAATTTCGGAGCCAGCCACGGTCGTAGAGTTCGTGTTGGAAGCGGCCAGTGCGACGCTCTCGCATACAAATAATCGAATTGACAAAAGGAGAAAACACATGACTACGTATCAGCATGCCGCCATCCAGGGCCACAAGATCTTCTACCGCCAGGCCGGCTCGACCACGAATCCGACGATCGTTCTGCTTCATGGCTTTCCGTCCTCGTCGCACATGTTCCGGGAACTGATCCCGCAGCTCGCCAGCTACTTCCACGTCGTCGCGCCGGACTACCTCGGCTTCGGCTACAGCGATGCTCCCGCGGCGACCGACTTTCGATACACCTTCGACAACATCACGGCGCAGATCGAGGAGCTGCTCTTCACAAAGCTGGGTCTGAAGAAGTTCAGTCCTTACGTCTTCGATTACGGCGCGCCCGTCGGTTTCCGCATTGCCGCGCGTCATCCGGAAGCGATCGAAGGTATCGTCGTGCAGAACGGCAATGCCTACATGGAAGGCATCAGTCCCGCCTTTGAGCCGCTGCAAGCTTTCTGGGCGAATCGTAACGAGGAGACGGAGAAGGCGCCGCGCACGCTGCTGACCAAGCAGACGACGATCTTCCAGTACACGCATGGTGCGAAAAACGCGGCGGCGGTGAGCCCGGACGGCTACACCTTCGACCAGGCTCTGCTGGACCGACCCGGCAATGACGCCATTCAACTCGAACTCCTCCACAATTACACCTCGAACGTGGCGCTCTACGACGCGTGGCACGAGTACTTCCGCAAGTACCAGCCGCGCACGCTCATCGTGTGGGGGCAGAACGATCCTTTCTTCATCGTGCCGGGAGCGCAGGCGTTTCTGCGCGACCTGCCCAAGGCAGAATTGCACCTGATCGACGGTGGCCACTTCCTGCTGGAAGAGCACAGCGACCTCGTCGCAGGCAAAATTATCAGCTTTCTAGGAAAAGGTCAGAAGACGGAGGCGGGCAAATGACCACCTCTGCCCTGAACCAGACCCTCGGGAGGGGGTCGCAGCTGGCAGCGCGCACGTTGCCCGTCTCTCGCGCCATCCTTTATGCCACGCTGGTGGTTGGAGTGCTCGATGCAACCGATGGCGTCGTCTTCCTCGGCCTGCACGGCCGGAACCCGATTCAGGTGCTGCAGTACATCGCGAGCAGTCTGCTAGGCACACGATCCTTCTCGGGCGGTCTTGCAAGTGCGGGACTTGGCCTCGTCCTGCATTTCGCCGTCTCGCTGGTAGTCGCAACGATCTATATCCTTGCGAGCCGACGCGTCGCTGTATTGCGCACGCAGTGGGTGCTCCTGGGACTGCTGTTCGGCGCTGCCGTGTGGGTCGTGATGAACCTGATCGTGTTGCCACTGACCGCGGTCGCGCACGGGCCAATCCCGACTGCGGCGTTGATCAACGGCATCATCGGCCACGCTCTGTTCGTCGGCCTCCCCAGCGCGTTCTTCGCTAAGAACGTTGCGACGACATGAACGGCAGGACACACTATGGCTGGACGCGTGAATGCGGCAGAGCCCTCTATGGCGAGGAGATTGCAAACCGAGACGAAGCACGGATGATTGCATCCATTCTGGACGGAGATGTGCAGCTCTATCACCAACTCATCCGCCCGTACGAGCGGAGTGTCTATGTCATGTCCCTGTCCTACATGAAGAACAAGGCAGACGCGGAGGATGTCGCGCAGGAGGCCTTTTTAAAAGCCTACCGTCACCTCGCGAGTTTCCGTGGCGAGGCCAAGTTCAGCACATGGCTGGTGGGCATCGCACTGAACGAAGCTCGAGGACGCCTGCGGCGCGATGGAGGCGTTCGAATGGAATCGATCGATCAAATGTCTGAAGAAGGCGATCACGTTCTACCAGCTATTCTTCACGACTGGCGTGAGATTCCTTCCCAGACCCTAGAACGTAAAGAGGTTCGGCAGATGCTGCAGGCGGCAATTGCAGGCTTGCCGAACATTTACCGCGAGGTATTCCTTTTACGCGATGCTCGTGAATTGAGCATGATCGAAACGGCGGAGGCTCTTACAATCAGCATTTCAAATGTGAAGGTGCGACTGCATCGGGCGCGTATGTTGCTGCAAAAGACGTTGACACCGCAATTGAAGCAGATAAATCCAGAGAGAATGTCGGCTTGTCGGCAGCAATCCGTCAGGCCTTCTCAATTGGCGATAACAGATGGGGGTGTTGAAAAAGTCGTCGCCGTTTTTCGGTGTTTTGGGGATTGAGGCCCTGTAGTCGAGTCGTTGGTACTGCGTTAGCGGGAACCTATACAGTTGCAGAAACCAGTGGCGACGTTGGACGAAGTTATCGACCTGATCGTCGATCGATTCGCACAGCGACCGCCTGCCTGCGAAACGGCTTTTAATTTCGATCACTACATGCATGGACAAGTGTGCCGGGTCCCGGAAAATGCAACGGCATTCTCGCTGCGCAAGCCCGGCGCCGTACAGCTCGGCTTCTGGACCGGGTGGAAGAGTCCCACAGATGCTTCCAGGTGCATGCCCTGGGTAAACGAGACATTCAGGCTCCTGCAGCCCTACACCGGCGGGCGCATCTATGCCAATTACATGACCTCAAGCGGCCCGCAGGCTGCAAAAAGTGTTTTCGGACCGAACTACGAGCGACTCGTCCAGATCAAGAAGAGGTACGATCCAGCCAATTTCTTTCACCTCAATCAGAACATTGATCCCGGTTGAAAGCACTCCTGCCTACGACCGAACAGTTCAGCCCGCTGGGGCAATACCGTTTCTCCGGTAGTTTCTGGATGGTCGCCATCCCGTTCATTACTACTCAGTAATGTCCGGGTGGGGGCACTCACCCGGAATTCGGCGCGAGCGGGGGAATTCTTCACGCACTACTTGGAGGGTCGGGAAGCTCCAGCATTCGTGCCGGCTTTGGACGCTACTTCACCGCCATCGAAGGCGCCACGCTTTCGTTTGCGACGGGCGACTCTCCGTGGGGTCTCACCTATGTGAGCACCGAGCCGCCGTTGTTTGAAGCGCCTTTCATCGGCGCTCAAACCGGGACACAATATTCGCAGCCTTTTCCTGTAACCGTGCCCCCGTATAGCGCAAGCCCACAACAGCCGTACCACGTTAACTGGACGCAATATGAACCCATCAACGGTGTGGATACGTATTACTACAAGAACCGAACTCCATATTCCGAGAACTATTACCTGTCCCTGCAGCGCCAAGTGACTTCGAAGATGGTGCTTACTGCCACGTACACCGGCAGCGAGGGACATCACCTCATCACGCTGTTATCCGCTAATCCAGGAAACCCCTCACTCTGCTTGAGCGTGAGCCAAACCATCCAAGTGGCCCCCGGATCGCCAACATGCGGACCCTTTGGCGAAAACGAGATATATACAAAGACGGATGGAACGGTCATCAACGGCACTCGCGCGCCCTTCGGCAATGCGATTGGAAGCACCGCGTATTTCTATAACTATGGCAATTCCGCTTACAACTCGCTCCAGGTCAGTCTTAACTACTCCAGCAAGCGAGTAACTCTGCTTGGTGGATATACCTATGGCAAATCGATAGATGACGCATCGAGCTTCCAGGAACAGCTTTATCCTTATGACTACAACCTTCGCCGCTCCATCAGCTCTTTCGATCTGCGCCACAACTTTGTCGCCAGCTACAAGTATGAACTGCCATTCGATCAGATCTTCAATCCAAACCGCCTGACCAGCGGATGGTCGCTTACCGGGATTACGCGATTCAGCACCGGCGTTCCGGTCACACTATTCGATTTCAACGACAATAGTCTGATTGGCGCAGGCAACAATGGAGTGAATGGCGTGGGCGTAGATCTGCCAAACGTTGCTCCCGGCCCGCTGCAGATCAATCACAACCCGAGAAACGGGAATCCCTACTTCAACACATCCCTGTTTCAGGTCGCGCCGTTGGGATCACCGGGCGATGCAAAGCGCCGCTTCTTTTATGGGCCCGGAATTGACAATTGGGATATGGCTCTATTGAAAACTATCCCTTTCGCCGAAACCAGAGCTTTAGAGTTGCGGCTTGAAACCTTCAACACCTTCAACCATACGCAATTCGACGGAGCGAGCTCTGTGAACGGCAACTTCACCAGCTCGTCTTTCGGACAGGTCACCAGCGCTGCCTCGCCGCGCATTTGCCAAATTGCAGCAAAGTTCAACTTTTAGAGATCCTCCGTCAACGGTGAACTGCCCAACCTCAAAATTGATGGCATAGATCAAACGATCTGACTAAAGATATTAGGTGCAGACGGAGAATCTACTGCATCCTGAATAAAGGGTCGCAGAATTTCGTCCATCGCGATCTGCGCCACGCTCTGTATGGATCAGGAAATCAGAGTTTTGCTTATAGACGATCACGCCCTTTTCCGTGAGGGTGTCAGTCGATTGCTCCAAGCCGAGCTGGGCTTCCGGGTCGTTCAGACCTGTGGCCACGCCCGAGAGGCTTTACCGCTGCTTGAACACGAGGAGATTGACGTGGTGCTGTTGGACTACGACCTTGACGGAGAGTACGGAACGCTGTTTCTCTATGAGGCTAAGGTCAAAGGATTCAAGGGGCGCGTCTTGATGCTAACGGCCGGCATGCCTAATATGACAATCCTGAGGGTCTTGGAGCAAGGAGCATCGGGAGTTTTTCTAAAGCAAGCCCCGCCTGCGGAGCTTGTTGAGGCGATCCATAAGATCATGAGCGGCCAGATCTGGCTCGATCCGCATGCTGTCAAACCGCTGATCGACGATGTGAATCGCAGGGCGGAAGAAGAACGGATTCAGCCCTCTCTGAGCCTCCGCGAACTGGCAGTTGTGAAAGCAGTCTTCAAAGGCCTTTCGAATAAGCAGATAGCGGCGCAACTTCAGTTCTCGGAAAGCGGGGTGAAAGGAGCGCTCCAACAACTCTTTGCCAAAACAGGAGTCCGTACCCGGAGTCAGCTTGTCCGCTTCGCTCTGGAGCATCACTCTGACGACTGGCTGGATGATGATGTTGGCGTCACCAAGCCTTAAATAAAACTCCCCCGGTCTTTTTTCCGGGCAATCACTTCGACTAGTTGCTGCACTTGGACATACGCCGGGCGCGGGAGCAGCAGTGAGGAGATACTTTACCTTGCGCTTTGGAGATTCAATGCGTGTCATCAGCGAGAAGGAGCTGCGCGACGAACTCGGACACGCTGCCACTTGATTTCATAACAGTGTCTGATCTATCGAGGCGACCCACCAAGCCGCGCCCAAACTTTATCGACGGGAACATCGACAACAATGGACTCATTGACAACGACGTAGTGGGGGTTTCGGAATCTGGAGTGGAACCTCTGCGCCGGGCATCTCGGAGCCATTGCACGGCGCGACCTATCTAGCCGGTCTTCTTAGCGGTTGTCATCATCCTGATGGTCGAGTTGGTGTACCTGCTCCGCAGTAGACCATTTTAAAAGCTGCGTCAGCGTAGACTCCACCCGTGGAGACGGGAATGTTCAAAGGCCTTCCGCAAACGAAGGAGGTTCTCGCGCCTTAGACCGACATCGATCCGGAATAACTTCAAAACGTCAAACCCTCTGATGAACACTAGCTGCTGCCCTCTTCCAAAGGCTCAGTCGACGGGAGATTACGACCATTCTCACGATGAGGGCAATCGAGCCTCCCAATGCGGTGCATAAGGCTCGGCGCTGCGCAATCACAGGCCCCGGAAGATCCGCGAGTGAGAGCAGGAAGACGATGTATCCGGTGATAAAGACCGAATAGAGCGCGTAGTTCACATTGAGGGTGCCATAGGATAACCATGCGAACAGCAAGGTGAAAGATGCAAGCACAACAGGTGAGGGGTTCAGATGCATGATGCAGAAGCTTACAAAGATAGCCCCGGCGAGCGTGCCTAACAGACGAGCCACGGCACGGTTCACTGTGTCGGTGACTCCGGGCTTTAGTACCAACAACGCGGTCACCGGGATCCAATATCCGCTGGGAAATTGTAACTGCCGGTAGATTTCCGTGGTAGCGCCCAGAGTAATCGCCAACAGCAGCGAATAGGGCAACGCGGAGTTTAGCATTTTGCGCTGTTTCACCGATTGCGCCGTCTCCAGCACCGCCGCCTGCAAGGCCACCTCCTCTTTGCGAATATATCGGGCTAGGGAGGCCAGATGGGCGCCCAACTCTCCATAGGCGCGAAGCAGAATAGCGGAAGAGAGAATCTGAAGCGCTCCTCCTGCAAAGATAAGCAGGGCACGGTCCCCCGCAGCTTCAACGGAAGCTGGAAATGCTGAGGTTACAAGAAAAGTAATGACGCACTGCTGCCCGACCCAGCTATATCCAGCCTCCCTCCTCGTGAGCATTCCGTATCCAAATCCCCACAGTGCGGCCATCGCAACGAGTAAGAAGTTTGTATGGCCGATGAAAACGCCGACGAAAGCCGCGAGCGCCATTCCGAGTGTGACAAACAGCATGGGAAGCAGGCGGGATTCATCGATGCTCTGCTTAGCGCCGAAGCCTACCGTCATGGCGCCGCTGGCTGCGATCATTCCAGCAGCAGGATGATGGAGCCATAACCCTGTACCAAGACAGACGGCGATGGGCAGGATGAAGATGAGGTCTGCTCGGAATGTTTGATTTCTCCAATTGAAGACGTAACTGTCGGTAAAGTACTCGGCTTGAACCCCGTGCGGCTGCCCCGATGTAGGAGAAGAAGGCATATGCCATCTTAGAATGAGGTTCGCGATCAGGGGTGAGCACGAGTCAATCTAACTGTAAGGATCACATTGAATCCTGGCTGCGATATTCCGCGTCAAAGAAAGGAGCCTCGACGCTGGGTAACGATCGATCAAGAATGAGACGAACACCCGCGTATCAGAAATCGCGGTTGTCGAAGGCATTGATGTCCGATAGTCTTACTTCCCCCTGCAGCGGTAAACCCGGAGTGGCGGTGATTGAATGCCTGATCTCCTGACACAGGCCGTTTCGCTTCCTTTTCTCGAGAAGTGCGTTGCCGCTGTTATCGGAATCCTCGTTATTCACGGCACGTTTCGCGCTCTCGAACAAACACTGCCCCGGCGTTTTGGCCGCGGCGATGCGCGTTATAAGGTTCGCAAATTCCTCGCTTTTTCCGGTTACCTCACGATTCTCCTTTTCCTCGCCGTCCTCTTTGAAGATCGTTTGGGACGCCTCAGCTTTGCCCTTGGTGTCGCAGGCGCGGGAGTGGCAGTAGCGTTGCAGGACGTGCTGGCGAGCATTGCCGGCGCTTTCTCGATCGGCTTTTCAAAGCTGTACGCTGTGGGAGACAGAGTTCAGATCGGCGATACTCGAGGTGACGTGATCGACATCGGGCTCCTGCGAACGACCTTGATGGAAACGGGAAACTGGGTCAGCCGGGACTTATACAATGGCCGGATTGTTCGCATTCCTAACAGCACCGTTTTGAAAGGGTCTGTTTTCAACTACTCGCACGGATTCCGGTTTATATGGGACGAGATTAAGGTGCTGCTCACAGCCAATAGCGATTACAAGCTTGCCAGGGAGATGATGCTTCGAGTAGCCAAAGAGGCTATCGGCGAGTACTTGCTCGAGGCGCAGACGTCCTGGAAGGCGATAAGTGACAACTATCGAAGCGCAAATCCTCCGTTGGAACCTACCGTCGCACTTGTCGTAAACAACGGGTCGTTGGAATTCACCGTGAGCTACGTGGTCGACTACACGAAACGAACGGCCATGCAAGATCAGTTGTTCACGACAATTGTGGAGGAAATCGCGACTAGCAATGGCCGGCTCCAATGGGCATTACCGGTTAGTACAGTCGTAAATCGGCCGGGAACTCCGTACGCGATCGACGAACGACAATCCTCCTCGATCTGAATTGGACTATCGTGGCTCCCTTCGGTAAGCAAGGGTCGCCCCCGAGTCAGGCTCTTTTCTGGATAGTCGTCAATCCGTCCATTACTACTCAGTAATGTCAGGGTAGCCGGTTAACCGCTCTTAGCCTTTGGATTTGCGTTCGGCTCGGCCTACGCAGCGAGGATGCGATTGTGGCGTTGTTTGAGGACTCCTTCACTTCAGCATCGAGCGTCTTTTGCCACCCGACTCCCAGTCTGAGCCCTTGGCGAAACGGATAGTGCGCAGACATAAATCCATGCAGAAGACGAGCCAAAACTGTTGCGAGTGAGGCATGAGTCTTCGACCCACCCAAATGGATGAAAATCGTCGATTTTGACGCAGTCACCGAGGGATTGATTCAGAACCTTAGCTGAAGCGGAACACGACGCCATTCACCGGGATATCGATCTCGAACAACAGATCCTGCGAACCGATATTCAGCTTCGATCTCTTCGGTTTCCTGAAGTACACAAACCCCTCGGCAGAGCTTCGCTGGCGAAGAGTGCTCGGGCGCAGGTAAAGCTCCTCTGGCGTCAAAGTTGTGCCAGGCCCTGAATTGCGTTGCTTCTCCTCGCTCGCTTCCTCCTGCTCTCTCGTAGGCCCGTTCGGATCCTGGGCTCTTATTCGTTGCGCCATCGCACGCCGGTCCATGTCGGGCCCCGGCCCGTCGTCGGGAGGCAACCCTGGCATCCCAGGATCTCCCAGCGAACTCGCTGAAACAATCCCTGATCCCTGTGTCTCTTGGCGCACCTTGCGCTTATCTACCTCCGCTGCCTTGTCATAAAACCCGAACCGAGTGTGCGCCGAATCCGAATATAAGGCGGAGAATTCCTCCGGCTTCACCTGCACCCGACCAGGACCAATCTGTTGCACAACACCGAATACGCGAAAATCCTGATCGTCTGTCCTAACAGGCAATCCGACGGCAACGCTTGTTCCACCGTACACCGTCTGAAGCATCGGTCTGCCTTCGATCATCACAACTTTGCAATGTTCGGGATCGGCACGGTCAAAAGTGACCACCTTAACCCTGTTGGAGACTTGTCCAACCACAGAAATAGAGATCAGAAGCAGAAATACAAGCCCCTTCATCTCCGTCGACCTCCCTCGCGCCCGAGCTAATGGTGGCCCATGGCGTTGGCACAGGGGGCAACTCAATCCGAATGCAGGGTAGTGTACCGCAATTTGACGAACGATATCGCTTGCAAGTCCGCGCCGCGAAACGATTCTGCACGAGTGGTCGGCCACCCTTCCTTGTCTTTAGCAAGTGAAAATGTCCGCTTTTCAGAACAAATGAAATGTCCGGTTTCATAAGTAAGTAGCCGTAGAGGCGGTGGGAAAGTGCGAATCCCGCGTAGTGTGCGGGATTTGCAAGTTGAGAGGGAAAGTCTGCCAAAACGGGATCACCTCTGCGCCGGTCGGAATGTGAGACTGGACGTGCTAATTATCGAGCGATGCTCGCAGGTCATCATTGATCGATCGAACTGGCTCTCTGCTTGATGTATGGCTCGCATGCGTGAAAATCGTTCGCAAAAAGGTAGCCAACATAGCTCTAGGTCGGCTGTGCCGTAGGCTGTGCCATGCCACGCCTGCCCAAATGCGTCAAATCAGTATCTTAGGCGGCCAGATTAGGGTGCTTCCGTGCGGGCTCATTCTAAAGGTAAGTGCTTGATTCCAAAATGGAGGTCCCCGCCGGTCCGAGCTCCGATATGCTGATCCGGCATCAGCCAGCCCTGGCCGCCTGATTACGAGTTTCGCGATGACGTGCGCCGGTCGTGTGCAGGAAGCGTGCCGAGAAAATAATGCGTAGCTCAGAAGGAAAGCGATAGGGAAGTTCGCGCGTTCCCGTCCTGCCATGCCCGACAGAATTCACTAGACATACCGTTCGACTCAGGCACACATCTGGCACACGAAGTAGCGTCGGGCGACGAGCTGGCCCGGTGGTTTAGAGAATCTGCCGTTGATCTTGGCAAATCTGTGGCGTGTCCGCGGTGCCGAAACTCTCTCAGGGCCGACTGCTAAGATTCTGGCATGGGCGCAGGCGTGCTGGCTGTGAAGCAGAAGTTGACTTCCGGATTCGGGTACATTGAATTCCGTGAAATGCACGACCGGAATGCGGATTCGACCCTACTCGCTTTCGAATCGGAAGGAGAATTTTATTCTGTCCGTGTTTCACGGGAGTTCGATGACGATTTTCTTTCGGGAACGACAGCGAGCCTGTGGAACCTGGTGACTGTCTTAAGGGCGTCGCCGGCCAAGAAGGTCATTGTAAAAGCTACCGGAATTTCGGAAGTATAGCTCGAAGATCCGTGCCATGGCTCGCTCCGCATGGTGCGTGCGAACGTTTTTGGCCGACGGGCATACACCAGAGAACGATCGGCGACCATCACGCGCTGAAAATTGTTTTGTTACTACGTGCAACAGAGATCCGCAACCCCTCGCAGTTCATCTCGAGCGAAGATACGGAAATCTTCATCGCCGGCTGAATGAGCCGACGACGAAACATTCGGGTCGGCGATGCGATGGATAATTATCCTGACCCCGTGGATGGGCCATGTGGATCGCGGCCACGATGAAGCGATCGCGCAGGGTCAACTAGTGTCCCGCTTTGACTCGGCTCTGTGGGGAGCTGAAATTCCCAAATTCAAGCGATTGCGGTGCGCCCTTGATGCCGTTGGGCGTCGTCTCCGTCCACCGGACAGAGCGGGAAAAAGGTCGATTCTCACCAACGCGGTACTTGTCGACGACCGTCACGAAGATGCGATAACGCTGTTTGAGGCGGGCGCTCCACCGGGATTCAAGATCATGATAGCTACCACCAGCGCCGCGAAAGGTTTCCTGAAGCGCCTTAGGAGCAAAGGTGTTCATGTTGTGATTTTGAAGGCCGAGGTTGCGGGCATCCCCCGGCGCGCCGAATTGGATACCAATGAGATGACCTGCGTCTTCACCTGTGCCGTGAGAGACGGCGCTCTGGGCCGCGATGCTGCGATGGGTAATCACCTCCCCAGGCACACCCAGCTCGCCGGAGGCCTCCTTATAGGAATATGAGCCTTGGGTCCAGGCGCGGAAAACAAACCGGCCACTCACGTCAACAAGGGTCATAATTCGCTCCGTGAAGACGCAGTGAAGTGTAGCATAGCCAGCACCCGGTCGATTGCGCGAGCTCATGCAAAATAAGCCCTGAAGCAATCCACTAATCGGAGTAAGCGAAACATCCCGGAGTACCCCTGATCTTTTGAACCGTATACTCATCTATTACTCTGCATCCTTCCGACCGTGTTGATTCATCCTGGTCGTGCCCCCAGGGGCGAAACGGCAAGAGTATTCGCACTATAGTGGCAAAGGCCACCAGATCGCACCGGATCACGCGGAGCCGGACACCGGCATCGACTTTTCCGGCGGAGATACCCCGCGTCCCGCTCCCTGGAGGTTCCGGAGAATGTCCTTGCTCATACGGTGCTCTTGTCGAACATCGATAAACTGGCACAGATCTTTCGAGAACAGAAGATCGAGTGTCCAGTCGAGCGCCACGCGGAGTTTCTTCTCTAGCCGTGGCAACTTGCTCAGGTAAATGGTGCGCCACATCCACCAAGCAAGAAATCCGGAGACATTCACGCCGTACAGGCTGGCCACGCCCGTGCGATGTCCGATACTGGCCAGTTGCCCGATGGTTTTGAAGTTCAACTGTCGACATATTCCGCCTCCAGCGTGAGCGATGATGTTCTTCGCAGCCACCTTACCCTGCCGAACAGCGTGCTGCGCAGTGGGAGGGCAGAATGATCCGGTGCTGAGATCGGGGACCAGCGCGCAGTCTCCCAGGGCCCAGACGCCGGGCCAGTCTGGAACCGCCAGTTCGGCGGAAACCTTCAGCCGGCCGCGCTCCATGGCGCACGGCAAATTGGAGATTAGGGGATGGGGCATGGTCCCCGCGGTCCAGACGAGAGTCTTCGCCGCGAGCTGCCGTCCATCCGCAAGGTTGAGGGTGGACCCGTCATAGCCCGCAACACGTGCCCGCGATAAGACTTCGATTCCCCGATGCTGCAGTTTGCGCTGCGCGTAGGCGCCGAGCCGGTGGCTGAGTTCCGGCAGAATCACGTCGCCGGGATGGATGAGTGTGAGCTTTAGGTCTTCGCGCGAAAGATTCGGATAATAGCGGAGGGAATTCCGGAGGAAATCGTTGATGGACGCTACGGTCTCCACTCCCGCGAAACCGGCTCCCGCTACGGCGACGGAGAGCAACTGCCGTCTCTCTCCAACACAGCATTCGTTATCCGCCGCCTCCAGAATGGCAATGAGGCGACTCCGCAGCCTGATCGCATCGGAAAGAGACTTCATCGTCAGCGCGTTGTCTTCCACTCCCGGCAGGCTAAAAAACTGGGTCGTGGACCCGAGGGCAAAGACAACCTGCGTGAATTCGATCTCGTGGCAGTGACCGTCAAAGCCGTGCTCCACCACGACGCGGCGGTTCTGAAGATCGACCTGTTTCACGTGCCCCTCGAAGAAGCTCACATTCTTCAGCAGCTTCCGCACAGGATTGACGATGTTGGTTAGATCCAAATCCCCGGCTGCGACCTCATGCAGCATCGGTGTAAACAGGAAGAAGTTCTCGTGGTTGACCAGCGTGATCTCCACATTAGGCTTGCATGCGAAGCTTTTCTCCAACTCCAGGGCGGCGTACACGCCGCCGAAGCCTCCGCCGAGAATGAGAATCTTGTGCTTTTCCAGCATTTGCGACCTTTTACGATGCCTCCGCGACGGGGACCCCGGCGACCGAGGAACAGGACACCGATTCGCGCCACACGATTCACGCGTCACGGTCCAGCGAGCCACATATATGAGAGTCGAGCCAGGCGTTTTTGTTACAGGCAGACCGGTTCATTCAGTCCGCATGCGCAAATAAACCCAACGGATCAGGGGATTTCTCTGAATTCGCATAGAATGATGGTATTAGGGGAATAATCAGCGCTGGATTCTCTTTGCAGAATAGGCTCTCCCATGCTGACCAGATCGGTTCATGCTGTCCCGTCGCACGACGTTATCTCCAAACCGATTCGAACTCGCACAATGGAAGCTTCGAGATTGCTCGGCTGGTCCAGTTTGTTCTTCGCACTTCTTCAAAGTATCTGTACGTTTTTCATCGCGGTAAGCGGTCTCCGTCTGTTGATTGGAATAACCTCCCTGACTGTGAGCGCAGGTTTCGCCGCGGCCCTGGATCGATTCCACGTGAACTGGATTCGAATTCCCATGATCGCGCTCGCGCTCGCGGGCGCACTGCTGAATCTGGTCGTTCTTGCACAAATCCGATATCTTCGCAGCCGTCCGGCTTCGCAATGGCGTATAAAGCCACCCAGTCTCCACACACTGAGGATGGAACGCATACAGTTTGCTCTCTCCGTCGCGGCTCTGATCCTTATCGGTTTCGAAGAATATTTCCATTTCCTCCACGCTCACACGCTGTGACTACTAAGAGCATTGCTCTGAGAGTGACGCACTCGATTGAGGGTGCAGGGCCCCATGCAGCGGCCCCGCACACGAGCGAGCAGATTAAAAGGCAGCGAGTCCTTCGACGCCTGCGTTCTTCGGGAGCCCGGAAATGCCTGCTTCCTCCTGCAGGGCGCCGTTTGCTTGGATGGAGAAAACCCCGATCGCGCCGGTGCCTGAGTTGAGCGAGTAGAGGAATTTGCTGTCGGTACTCATCTCGAGTTCCAGATTGATACATCCCGACGGATTCGTGGCCGCGATCACGTCACCGATCGGGGTCAAGACTCCGTTACTGGCCACCTTGAACCCTGAGATTGAGCTGGAAGCCGGTTCTGCAAAGTTCCTGCCCCGGCAGCCTCTTTTCGGTTAACCCACGACTTATAGCGCGAGTTATCTGGATTCAGAACGGTTGCAGCGTTGCTGTTCCGAAAACGGCGTGGAATCGCTCACAGTAAATAACCACTATGCTGTAGCGTGCGAAGTCTGTGTTTGCCGGAAGCTTGTAATCCTGATCGCCTTCGTTACCTTAACTAATTAGGACAAGAGCGCAGCGCATTCCATCGAGTGTCTGGAGTCTACGACTCCATTAAGACCGGATACATTGGCGCAGACCATAACGCGATCGTCATTTGTCGCTTGCAACACGGCGGCGGACCATACATTCCGGATTGCCGGTGATTCTCCACCAACTCACGAAATGAGAGTCGCTCGCGCAAGGCCCGAAGTTCCGCAGGCATCCCCGCGCCAACGTACTCTTTGGGATATGAGCTTCGGGTAATGAACATGCGAAACGACGTGAAGAACCAGTGGCTTTTTCAACTCTCCACGCGGCCGAAATAATCTGCAATCCATCCGCCCGTGTAGCCAAGGAGTCCGCTGCCAACCAGTACTGTGACATGCCACGTCAGGACGTGGATGGCCTTGAGGTTGGGGCAATCCAACTCAAGCATGCCGAGACCGGTGAGCCCGGATAATGCACCGACCGCGAGGCCTGCCATGCTCCAGTCCATCACACACCCGCGGCGCAGGATGTAGATGATCACCAGACCCGCAGAGATCGACACACCTAGTCCGATAACCAGGCACCGGACACCTTCCGGCACAAAATTCTGAGTGCTATAACCGTGAAAAATGATCGAGAACAGGCCAGTGAAGACGGATGCTGAGAGGATAAGCGTCAGTGCACCGAGGCGGGAACCGGCAGCGGGACGCATCTCGCGGGTGCATCCGACTGCGGCGAACCCTGCGGCCGCCAAGAGCGTGGGGAAGATGAGAAAGCGCTGACCGGGAGTGAGCACGCGAATTCCGTGCATGCCCAGAATCGATGCAACGCCAACGCTGACGACCGCAAAGAGGGCCGCAAAAACAACCGCGAACACCCAGGCGGGGGCAAGCGGCCGAACCGGGTGCAAGTCATTCAGAATCGCGCGCTCAACGCGTTTCTTTGCGTCGCGGCCAGCACCTGGCGGGAGCGCGCGATCGGCAGGCTGAGCGAGGATTCTGTCGATCTCGTCGGGCTTCACTGTCCCCTCACTCCCCTGGTAAGAAGGATACGCAGCTTGCGGTACGCGCGATGTGCTTTTTGTTTGACCGAACCGGCACTCGATGAGGTGGCGCGTGCAATCTCCTCGATAGTCATTCCGGAAACCTTGAGCATCACGATAACTTCACGCTGGCTCGCGGGCAACTCAGCGAGGATTGCGTCCATGTCGGGGACATCTCGCGGGCCTCTGGAGCTGGAGACGGAGATCTCCGGGAGAACGTCCACTTGCGTCTCACGGATCTCCACACGACGCGCCCTGCGATAGTTGTCCTGGCCTGCGTGCCGTGCAATGGCAAAGATCCAAGGGAGGACGGGTTCACCTCTCCGATAGGTATGGCGAGCCTTGTGGACTCGCATCCATGTGTCCTGCAAAAGGTCGTCGGCGAATCTCCGGTGGGAGGCATGAGCCCAAAAATAGCGAAGCAGTAGCGGGCTGACCCTTTCGACGAGTGCCCTGGCCGCCTCCTCGTCCGCCTGCTGATAGCCGGACATCAGCGACTCCAGGACAAGCGACAACGACGCCCTGTCTTCACTGCCAACAATAACCAGGCCACAAGGAGGACTGCTGATCGTAGTAACAGCCTTCATCGCAGGCTTTCCGTCACCATCTAATTTCCGGCGCTCCCCCTGTGCTGAGAAAAGGGGAGGCGGTGAGCGCGCTCGAAGATGAAGTCTTGTGGATCAGTCGAGCCACTGAACAATCCGACAGTTGATCGAGAAAACCAGAGTTGCCGAAAGCCGTTCCAGCTGGAAAATCCGCTGATCAAGCCTCATCACTCTTTGAACAAATGAGTTGCGTGTGTAATGGCCGCTCCGGCCCGCATCGCAGCTGCGACCGCCGCAGTTTCCGCCATCATCTGTTCGGTCGCACCCGCTTGGCGCGCAGCTCTTACGTGCAATTCAATGCAGTATGGGCACTGAGTCGTGAGCGCGACCGCCACGGCCATCAATTGCTTGTGCAGGGCATTAATAGACCCCGCTTTGAACGCCTCCTTGTCGAAAGCCCAAAAGGCTTTCATCGTTTCAGGTGCGTTCTCATCCAGCTTCTTCAGCAGAGTGAGGTTTCTCATATCAAACATAGAGTGCCCTTTCAATGTCGAGGAGGGTGTTCCCAGCAAATGTGATGTTCCGGGGGCTGTTAGGTTACATCCTCGGCAGGCTGTTACACCTCTTAAGGGGCGACACTCAACGTACCTGGCACCAGGGTCTCACCTGATCCTGGCCTGCCCCTGCGCGGAACGATGAGAGGTCGCTCCAGCTTTGCATGCGCTGCGGCCTGACGCAGTGAGTTGGTCGCCTGCGGCGACGGTTTTTATTCGGGGACTGAAGTCCCCGGCTTCTAACTGGAGGCGCTTTCGCGCCTCTTTTGGTTTTGAGAATTTTCTGAATGATCGGAGATGTTACAGTCGATCGAACTACCACGCTCAAGCCGAAAGAGGGAGCACCCATGCTCTTGAAGAAAAGGCTGCGCTAGAATTTCTCGGCGCAGTCCCACGTTAATTCGCGGAAAGGTGATCCAGCGCATCCTGTGCGGACAGGCGATCACCGTGGCTATGGCTAATCTTCTCGAATACGATCCTGCCTTTTTTATCGAGTATGAACGTCGATGGGTAAGCCGTCTCTTGAGGCGCATCCCAACGCAGTCCGTAGAGATTGGTGACCTTATAGTCGGGATCGGTCACAAGAACAACATTGGACGGCAACCCAGCTTGCTTCTCGAGAAACTCTTTCGCATGTTGATCGAGATCTGCTGGTGGTCCCGGGTACACCAAAAGCACCCTCGTGTTCTTTGCCTTGAAGTCTGAGGCGTGCTCCGCGAAATCATGAACCTGCTTTACGCAGTAGGGGCACTGGTAGCCGGGAAAACCTCGCAGGATCACGAGCACAAGAAAGTGTCCGCTCTGCTCGGCCGACAGCGTGACAGTCTTTCCTGTTGGTGTCGAGAGCGTGAAGTCAGGCGCCTTTGCACCTACGGTAGGGGTCTGCGCGGAGGCGGACCCGCCGAGGAAGAAAGAGCAGCCGATAACGAGAAAGGCTCGCCAGGCTCGACTGAAGTGAAATCTGGCGGCCCTTTGGGCTGGATGGGCGTAATCGGACATGACGAGGCAACACTCCTATGGAATTCCGATCTGACAGCGGTTTGCAGAAAAGTTACCGGGCGTTGTTACTTTGATCGAACTTCTTAAGGGAGCAAGATGCCCCGCCTCATGGATCCTCGAAATGAAAAGGAGGGATTGTTCATACTCGACAATGTCATGTTTGAACAATCCCGCGTGGAACAGTCTTATTGATCAATCCAATCTTTGGACGATTGGGCAATTGATGGAGAAGCCAGCGCTGCCGAACGGCGCTGTAGCAGAAGCTCCGGTGATTAAGCCGTCTTGCGCGTAGGTGAGAATCTGGAATTCTTCACGCAGTTGCTGGCGATAGCCCTTGGAAATGGCCTCTTCAGTCCACGTGTACAAGTTCGCGTCCCAGGCCGGGCTGTAATCGAGAGCGAGTGTCGGAATCCCTCCCAATGTGTTGTTCGGCCTGTGTCCATCGTTCAGGTCAGCCGAGAGTCCTTGACGCTGAGGATTATCGCAACCTTCCGTGCCGTTGGTGGCGATGAAGATGCGCTCAATCGGGCTTCCGGCGCTGTCGTCATTGCCCAGCAGGAGCTTACCCATCAGTGGAGCGTACGTGTTGTGCTCGATCGCGGCCGCAAGGGGGATACTGGCGTCCATCGAGATGTACCACACCGGGCGGCCGAAGCTGAAGCCGTTGACGAGGGCCAAAGTGACGGTCATGTTATAGGGATCGATCGCCTGAACCGCGTCATGAACCTTCCTATAGTCGACGTTGCCGTTAGGGAAGTTGATCTCGCCCGCATCGACATCGTAGGCTATCATCGGTGCGTTGTAGACCACGCCTCCGCCATTGGCGATTCTAACGAAGGGGCTGTAGTTCGCATCCCCGACCTCGCCGGGCGTAAAAGACTTGGGGGGAAACTCGGCACCTTCCGGTCCGGAAACAATATTCCGTTCCGGAGCGAAATTGACAGTGCCCTTGTCGAATATGATGTTTCCATCGGGACCCAAGTTACCGGTCCTGGCGGCGGTGGTGATGTTATTCATCTTTGCCGAAAAGTTCAGCCCTAGCTCCGCGGCAATCCCCGGATCAGAAACATCAGTGAGGATGTACCAGGCCGTCTTGCCCGTGCTCTTGACCGTTCCTTTATACAGAGGAATGGTGATCGTGCCGGCAGTCGCATCGACTTGTCCGGTGTCGAGCAACTGCACAGGTCCAACCAGGCTTTGATTGACCGTGGATGGCGGGGGCCCGAAGTACGAAAGACCCACATTCGTGCCGATATTAGCAGGCGCAGGAAACAAGTCGCAGCCCGGTTCTCCCTGATCGCGCGCTAAGGCTCCGAACCCCTGCGCGGAATTGAAGCCAGAATCCGATGCACTGGAAACGTTGGGCTTTGCGGTGGCGAAGGAAAGCGGTCGCTTTGCCCGTAGGTTCAGAGCCATGGTTTCGGGGGTAAGTTGCGCTTTGGTGGGGGTGGCCACCTGGGCTGAGGCTGCGGCAACGGCCCCAAGCACGAGCGCGAGGGCATTGGCGTAATGCAACATCTTCATTTGTCTCTCCGGTTCCGAGGGGATTGCCACCGCGAGCCCGCAAGCCGTCTACTGTTAGAGGTCGTGCCATACAGTTGCAGTGGTTACCCGCTAGTTCGCGCTAAAGAGGGAAAGAGTTACGGTGTATAACCAGTTTTTCGTAATGTTGGCCACATCGACCATCTGCCATTTGCCTTTCCGGCTGGGTCTCCCTCTCATTGGACTGAGGAATCCCCGGGGATATGTCTGTGAACCGGCAGCTCCCGATGTCGCCTATTCGTACATTACCCGTCCAGCGACCGGTCCAGCGTCAGGGGCTTGTAGAGAGCCAGTGGAATGGGCTCGATGCCGATACGGTCATTGACCGCCGACCGAATTCGTTGCTTGCAGCCCACGTAGCGTTCCGTCGTTTGAATGGATATATGGCCCAGAAGGAATTGAATCTGCTCCAATTCTCCTCCCGCGGCGTGGCAGAGTCGGGCACAGGAACCGTGCGAACATGTCCAGCCTTACCCTTCAGGTCGACGATGGCCCAGTGTTCCTCTCGTTGTTCCAGGTGTTCGAGTTTCAGAGCGACGGCTTCGTGCCGGCACAGACCACAGGCAAGCAACAGCGCAAGCAGCGCGCGATCTCGTTTGCCTTTCAGGCCGGTACTGTCGGGAGCCTGCCAGAGTGCGACACTCTGCTCCGAACTTAGCCAGTTGCCGAGACGGACGCCAAGATTTCTTACGCCTTTTACCCGGCGAATTCCAGCGGCCAGATCGGAGCTCAAGAGGCCGGAGTCCGCTGCTTCATAGGCGAGGCGCCGGACCGCACCCAGTCGAAGGTTGATGGTTCCAGGCGCGAGTTGTCGTGCTTCAAGGTAGGTGCGATAGCGGAGAACTACGGTTCGATTTAAGGCGAGTCGCGGCTCTGAGCAGTACCAATCGACGAATTCGTCGATCGCGTGGCCATATCCACGTTGGCCGTCGACACTGCTCAAGCCATTCAGCACCGCCGTCTTGGAGTAATCGAGATCTGGCAATCGCAAATGGGTCTTGGGATGCCTGTGCTTCTGTAGGGAACGTGGTTGCTGCTTCATCGCCCGGTGGCCTCCTCGCCATCAGGCGATAATGCACCCTTTCCGGGGTTATTGACGGGTGGCCGGTCACTCACCCGGAACTCGGACAGTTCGGGTTACTCTGTCTGGATTGGTCAATGAGTGCCTCGGCGATTATGCGTCATTCCAGAATCATTTCTGATGACAAGCGGGTTTACATTACAGATAGGAAATTTAGACGAGGCTGCATCACTCATGAACAGGGAGACGCTAAAACGGCATGAACTCGTACGCGTTTTGGGGACAGCCGTTCCGGCGCCTGATCTGGATCATGCCCGCCGCCTTTATGCTCCACGTCGTCGAGGAATACCGAGGCGGCTTTCCAGCCTGGGTTACGCATGTACTCGGCGGCTCTTTCAACGACCTCGCCTTTGCGTTCAATAACGCTGCCTTTCTTGCGATTATGGTGGGTCTCGTCGTTTGGGTGAGCAACTCCGATTCACGGCTGGCCGCTTTTCTTCTCATCGCATGGTCGAGCGGAAATATCTTCTGGGACGCATTGTTCCACGTGCTGACAACCGCGTGGTTCAATCGCTATTCTCCCGGTCTAATAACCTCCTCCGTACTTTATCTGCCGATTTCACTCGTGATTGGCACCGCTGCTCTTCAAAGTCAGACTCTAAGCGCCAAGGCGTTTCTCGGTGCTCTAGTGTCGGGGTTGTGTCTTCTTGTGTTCGTGATCTGGTATGGGCTGTTCCATTTTGCGATTTGAAGGCGTTGCACAGACGGAGTTCGATTACTACCCAGGAGGGCGGCTTGTTTTTACTTGTGAATAGCGCTAGAGAATCTAGACCGGCGCGTACAGATGGTATGAGAAGGCCGGTCTCCGGCGGGATGCGATAAGCTCCCAGGTTATCGACGCGCTCAGGGCGCAGGAGATAAAGGAGACCGGCAGTGAAGAAGATTACCACCAGAACGATATGTGGGAGTAGCCGGCTGCAAGATCGGCAGCTGACGATTGGGCTCGACGTGGGAGATCGATCGAGTTTTTACTGTGTCATCGATGGAAAGGGCAAAGTAATTCTGGAAGCGAAAGTTGCGACCCGCCTGGAAGCGCTGAGAGAGACCTTCGGCAGGATGCCGCGGAGTCGCATCGCGCTGGAGACGGGAACGCACTCACCATGGATCAGCCGGTTGCTGTCGGAGCTGGGACATGAGGCGATCGTGGCGCATGCGCGCGATGTTCGTCTGATCGGTGAGAGCCGACGGAAGGACGACAAGATAGATGCGCAGGTTCTGGCCCGGCTGGCGCGCATCGATCCGCAGTTGCTCTCACCGATTCAGCACCGCAGTGCTGAGGCGCAAGCTGATCTGTCGGTGATCCGGGCACGCTACGCGTTGGTGCGCGCAAGGACGGGGCTGATCTGTGCAGCCAGAGGGCTGACGAAGTCGTTCGGAGAACGGATCCGCGGCCGGAATCCAAAGGTGTTCAGACCGGAAATGGGAGAGACGCTGAGTCCGCAACTGCGGGTCGCACTGACACCGCTGTTGCATGCGCTGGAGACGATTACGGAGCGGATCCGGGAATATGACGATCAGATCGAAAAGCTCGCCGAGGAGAAATATCCCGAGGTGGCGCTGCTCAAGCAGGTGAAGGGCATAGGAACGCTGATCGCACTGACCTACATCCTGACACTGGAAGATCCGCTCCGGTTCCGCAAGAGCCGCGACGCAGCCTGCTACGTGGGACTGCAACCAGGCAGACGGAACTCTGGACAGAGCGAGCCACAGCTGCATATCACGCGTGAGGGAGACTCGTATCTGCGCATGGTTCTGGTGCAGGGGGCGCAGCATATCCTGGGCCCGTTCGGAGAGGACTCCGATCTCCGGCGATGGGGACTGAAGCTGGCGGAGCGTGGAGGCAAAAACGCCAAGAAGCGCGCCATCGTCGCAGTGGCACGGAAACTGGCGGTCCTGCTGCACCATCTCTGGATCAGTTGTGAGGCATACGAGCCGCTGCACAATACACGGAAGCGCAGACCGGCAGCGGCATAGATCGGACAGAAGAACTTGAGAACACCACAACAAGAACACCGGGTTCCGGCGACTGCGCCCTTGCCCTGGCCCCTGCTCCATCCGTGGAGCGAGAGGGCGTACTTCAGATGGCAGCGCCGGTTGTATCGAGAACACCAATGTGCACCGAGCGCATGAGTCGCTCACGAAGAGTGCGGATGGAAGGGTGGACGACAGCTCAAACCTGGCTCGAGAGTGGTGAACACAGGTCGCGAAAGGAGCATACGTGTGTTTTCCTTCGCCCGGATCGACCAGCTAGGGCTGGCCGCGGCGCCCGTCAAGGCTCCAACTCGCTGCGCTCGGCCTTGACCGCCGCCTTGCCAGCCCAAAATCACCTAATATCCGGGCGAAAGAAAACATCAGATATGAACTTACCCAATCACAAAGGCTCTTGACATCGACCGGCCTTCTCATGGAAGGTCAATGCGCTCATCGAGCCGACAGAGGGCGATTTTCAAATTCCGGTCGGATGGTCGCCAATATGGACATTTGGGCAGCCCAGTCGTTCCCGCTTCGAAAGTTCCGGATTGCCGGTTATCCAACCGCGACTCCAACATCTGCTGCGACTGGCGGTCGGTGAGTGAGTTGGCGATTTCACATCAACCGAGGAACTGAAAAAGGGTTTCGAGCCTCTGTAACTTAACGAAATGTAGCAACTATTAGCACCGGCATCTCGTCTTTCTTTCAACTACACATATCACGAGCCAGCGTTCAAATCTCAGCGGATCGATACCGCTGTCGCTGCCTCGGTCACGGCGGAATATCCCTGTTCCACGATTTCGGCAGCGCGTGCTCTGTACATGTCCGGATCCCGCGGTGCCCATGTGCCAAGTCCGTCAACGTAGCGATTGCACATGCAGAACATCGCAGCGATCAGAACCGTGTCGTGAATCTCCCGGTCGGTAGCCCCCTGTGCCCGAGCCGCAGCTATGTCTTCCGCCTTTACTTGCTTTCCCCCCTCTTGAACCTTTCCTGCAATGTTCAATAGAGCCTTTAGCTTCGCGGAGATCTTCGCATTCGGCCAGTCTGTCTTGACAGTTTGAACGAGCTTCTCATCCTGACCGAGCTGAGCTGCGGCAACTGCGCCGTGAATAGTCTGGCAGAAGAAACAGTCATTCTTCCACGAGACGTGTGTCGCAATTAGCTCGCGCTCACCGCGGGTAAGTGTGCTCTCACCGCGCAAAAGCATATTCGCCAGTTCGTTGATGGGAGCAGCGGTCTCTGGGCGAAAGGTCATGGGACCGACGATACCGGGAAATTCACGGCCAAGCTCCGGCGCAATGGGCAGTTCGATATGGGCCATAGGTTCTTCCAGTCTCCAAAAGTCGGCGCATGTTGTGGCGTGTGGCGCGACCTTATGGATAGTAAGTCAACCGGTATGAACTTGCCTCAACCCAAAGAACGAGAAAACTACCAAACTCTGGATGCTTGTGACTGGCGCGGGTGCTCCTTCATCATCCGTAACGCCGTTCTTTCCATTTGGAAAAGCAAACGCTCATGGCACAGCCAATATCATCGAACAGAGCCGATTCTCGTCCTGAGAACAGCTTGCGCTATGAAGGTTGGCGCGTGGTTCTCGCCTCTCATCTCGGTGTGCTGGTCGGATTCGCCACGGTTTTCATTTACAGCTTCAGCCTGATGGTCAAGCCGCTTCAGCAGGAGTTCGGCTGGAATCGCCAGGAGATCGCCCAGGCGTTCAGCCTTGCGGCCATCTCTGTGGCATTTTGCTCGCCTTTTATGGGCAAGGTCTTCGACCGTTTCGAGCCGCGAAAGATCATCGCTCTCTTTATGGCATGCTTCGGTGCCGGAATCGCCTCGCTCGCTTGGCTTACACCGCATCTCGCGCAGTTCTACATCATCGCGATCTTTATCGGCGTTGCAGGCTCGGGAACATATCAACTCGGCTATGCGCGAGTTGTAGCTCGATGGTTTGAACAGCGCCTGGGCTTGGCGTTGTCAATTGTGGTCGCGGGGTCGGGTGTTGGATCCTTTGTTGTTCCTCCCCTTGTGCAGCACCTTATTGCGACCTACGGCTGGCGTCATACCTACTTAATACTCGCTGCATTGCCTTTGCTAATCGGTGTACCGCTCACGCTGCGATTCGCGCGCTCGTCTCGCCCTCGTCATGATCGCGGAGGCGAGAAGAAAGCAGCTGACGTCGAGGTTTCAGGAGCGACATGGCGCGAGGCGCTCGCGGCTCGCAGCTTCTGGCTGTTGGTGCTGGGAGTGTGCTGCATCTCGCTCAGCGAAAATGGCGCACTCGCTCACCTTGCGCCGATGTTGAATGACCGGGGCGTTAAACCAGCCGACTCCGCTCTCATCGTGTCCATACTCGGAGCATCGAGCCTGGGCGGCCGGTTGTTGCTCGGGTGGCTGCTGGATTACCTTGAAGGCTCCCATATCGCCGTGTTCTCCATGCTGGCAGCGGGCGGAGGGATTTTTCTGCTCGCGCACGCGCAATCGTTTCACACAGCTGCGCCCGGGGCTCTCGTCGCAGGGCTCGGAATGGGTTGCGAACTCGATCTCATCCCTTACATGCTCAGGCGTTATTTCGGAATGCGGTCGTTCTCGACGTTATATGGGCTGGTCTATAGCGGCTTCGCCGTTTCGGGCGCCGTCGCGCCACTACTTCTTGGATATCTGTACGACAGAACCGGGTCGTACACAGGAATCCTTTCTATCTTCTCGTCAATCACGGCGATAGCCGCTTTCGGCATGCTGCTTTTGCCGGCATATCGCTTGTCTGCGCATACATCCACCAGATCCATTGGACCGGAAGACGAGCCAAGAATCTCGTCTCCTCTTATCCCCGAAACAGGATCGTCCTTTGAAGGCAATTGAACAAACCCCGATTTACCTTCCCGATGTCGAAGCGAAGCCGCAGCCAGGCCCTTACGCAGATCTCATTCGAGTGGCAAAGGACTCCGGCCGCGAACATTGGCAGATCTGGCATCTCTTTGCGTTTCGGCCCGAAGTGACTTCTCACCTGGCCAGCTTTACCGAAGGCGTGATGCGCAGCCCTGCGCCTATCAGCGGCGGTTTACGCGAGCTCATTGCCGCCTACACTTCGTGGACCAACGAGTGCGAGTTCTGCTGGCGCTCGCACGCCGCTGTCGCAGCAGAAATGCTGGGAAGCGAAGAACTCGTGCGTTCTGTGCTGAATGATGTCGAGTCGTCGCCTCTTCCAGAGGCCGAGAAAGCGCTGATGCGTTTCGCGCGGAAGATGACAAAACACCTGCCCGAGATGGCAGAGGGTGATGTCACAGAGTTGCGTGGTCTCGGATGGAGTGATGAGGCCCTCTACTACACGATCATGGTTGTCGCGCTATTCAACTTCTACAACCGCTGGATCACCACGTCAGGAGTCCACCCCGTTTCGGATGAAGTTCATCGCATGCATGGCAAGCGGCTAGCGCTGAGTGGTTATGAGCCGAAGAACCGGCTCGCTGGGATACGTGCTGCAAGAGTGTAGGAACCCGGGATCCAATCAGCTGACAAAAAGAGACTGCTTATTGCAGCCCAATGCAGAAAGCACTTTGTGAGAGCCAGTTATGACACCCAATCTATTGCACAAGCTCCCCCTGTTGCTCGTATTGTTCGGAGCCTCAGTCCTTTCGGCGCAGCAGCTAGCAACACTGAACGCGACCGTCAAAGATCCGACTGGAAGAGTTGTCTCCAACGCGCAAATAACAGTTGATAGCCAGAGCACTGGTATCGTTCGCAGCCAGTCTACCGATCGTTCGGGGTTGGCGGTTATGACGGCCCTTTCTGCCGGTGAGTATCAACTAAAGGTACGGGCGGACGGTTTCAGCGACTACGAGCAGCCGGTGACATTGACCGTTGGCCAGGTTGCCTCTGTCTCGGTTCAACTGGGAGTAGCTACAGTCAAGCAGAGTGTCTCCGTCTCTGAATCCTCTTCGACTGTGGTCGACACACAGAAGACTGAGACCAGCCAGGTGATTCGACCGAGACAGATTGAGGACCTGCCGATAGCCGGCCGCGACTTCGTCGACTTCGTGTTGCTCACGCCTACGGCGAACGTCGGACGCAGCACCGCCACCGCTGCGCAATCTCCCTTTCTTGAGACGGTGCTGGAGCTCAGCTTCGGGGGTCTGCGCGAAACCCACAGCTCATTTTTTGGCCTTGATGGAACCGACTACACGGTCAGCCTGTCAGGCGTGCAGCGCGCGAGCCCATCTCTCGATTGGGTACAGGAATTTCGCGTAGTCGACGGCCCTTTTGCCGGAGACAACGGACGTAACCTTGGATCTGTAGTCAACACGATTACAAAATCGGGAACCAACAATCTGTACGGCTCGCTATACGAATACATCCGCAACAATGCCGTCGATGCCGACAATCCGCTTTCGGCGCCGGGATTCGATACGCTTCGCGTGAATCAGTTCGGTGCGAATGTGGGAGGGCCTATTCGACGCGACAAGACCTTCTACTTCGCTGGATACGAGGGTCAACGGCGCGCGGCTTCTCCCACGTACTCCACTTTCATCCTTGCCTGCCTCAATAGTCCGGGATGCATGGGGCCGGGCACGCCGAGTATCAACCAGGTCAAGGAACAGTTCGGCCTCACACCGGAAGCTTTGAATTCAATTTTAGAGATCGACAACTACGACAAGGCCATCGGTAAGATCACCCAAGTCTTCAACGAGAGAAACATTCTCAACGCTGGGTATCTCTTCAGCGATGATCGTAAAGAGAATGCTCCAACTGCTGCTCCCGGCCAAGGTCTGCCTTCGACCTATCGTAATAATCCGGTACGCGATCAAACGGTCTTCGGAAACTACCTGCACATCTTCAACCCAAGGTGGACTTCAGAGAGCATCGTCGCTTTCGGCGATCGGGTCTTTCATCTCATCCCCACCGGCGCAGGCTTTGAGCCAACGCTCGATGTTTCCGACACGCTAGTTAGCGGCGGCTTCACTGGCAGCGTCTCCTACTACCATGAGCCGAGTTTCGAGGCCCAGGAAAACATGACCTACGTTCGGGGCGCTCACTCCCTCAAGTTCGGTGGCGGATTCGAGCCGGTCTGGATCTCCGCCGACACCACTTTCTTTAGTCCTGGCGCAGCCATCTTCACGCCGCAAAGCTTTTTTGGAGCAGGCGAATTCGCCGGTCCTCCTTTTGGTCCCGGCACACCGGTGCAGTTTCTCTTTCTTCAGCCGCGTTCTTACTTCGGTGAGCAAATCCCTGCGCGGCCGCTGCCTTTTGCCGGATCGTTGTACGCTGGCCCCGCCGCCCCCACGTTCGTCAGTGCGACAAGCATGCATTTCTGGCACCGGCTGGTGAATTTTTACGGACAGGACCAGTGGAAGGTCACACCGAATCTCTCTCTCACGTTCGGCCTGCGCTACGACTTCGATGTATTCCCGTCTGCGACTGACCTACGCGTGATTGGCCCAATGAACGCGACTAACTACGGCAATGTTCAGCCTCGGATTGGGGTCGCCTACGCGCTCAATGGCGGCAAACAAGTAATCCGAGCCGGCTTCGGCTACTTCACCGGCCCTTGGGATTACAGCGACCTGATGGTCGGCTGGCAAGGCGCATCCGCCTTCACTCCAATGAACAACCCGCTCGTCCCCGACTTCAACACTCCCAATGGCGTCGTCGGCCTGGGAGCATCTGGAATCGTTGGTGTCTCGGGTCCGTTTCTTGCGTCGCAGGCGTTTCGCAGCTTTACTTCGAGCGGAGCTTATCCTGCACCCGCAGAGTTGCAGCAGTTCCCGCTCGGCTACATCGCTCGCAAATTTCCCAATCCATATGCCGAACAGGCAAGTCTGGAATTCGAAAGCCAACTTGGTGGCGGGTGGGTGCTCACCGCCGGATACCAGTATGTCCACGGTATTGATCTGCCCGTCTACTACAGCGTGAATGGACTACCTGATGGAAATCTTCCTGACGGACGCCAGGCCTTCACTCCTGCCGATCCCGCCTTTGGCTTCTCGCTGATTGCTACGCCTACAGGATTTTCCATCTACAACGGAGGAATCGTGAGCGTGCGAAAAAACTTTGGCCGCCACTACAGCGTGTTGGCCAACTATACCTATTCAAAATCCATCGACATCTCGACGGACGTACAACTCACGGACACGCCGCAGGATTATCTTGATCCAAACGGCGATCGCGCCGTCGGCGACAATGACATACGTCACCGCGCAGTGATTTCCTTCCTGGCAGAGAGTCCCGCCGAGTGGCCGGCGTTAGTTCGCAACTTTACTCTGTCCATGCTCAACACCTTGCAGACCCCGCGATATTATTCGATCCTTGCCGGATTCGATGTCAACGGCGACGGCTTTCCCTTCTCTGACCGCACGGGAACCGTAGGTCGCAACTCCTATCGCGGAGCTTCCTACTATGACAGCGACATCCGCCTCCAGAGGGTCTTCCATCTGAGCGAGCGCTTCACGACGGAAGCGAGCATGGAAGCCTTCAACCTTTTTAATCACATGAACGTGCAGAACATCGATCAGGTTTATGGAGCGGCCGACTTTCTCGGTCCCATTCCGCGTCAATACGGAGACCACATCGGAAGCCCCGCAAATCCGACGTTTGCGACTCCAAACTTCACCGGCCCTGCACGACAACTCCAGGCATCGATCCGCGTGAACTTCTAAAGCGATTCACTAACCGGCAGTTGCAGGCAGAGATTAAGCACAGCAGCTGACGGTGAAGAAGCGTAACAGCTCGCGGGCAATTATCGCGGGTTCGTTCAGGGGAAGGAAGTGTCCGCAGTCGAGGAAGACCAATTCGGATTTGGGGATAAGGCCCGCGGCCCGCGTTGCAAACGACAGCGGAACAGCCGGATCTCGCTTGCCGTGAAAAATGAGCGTAGGAGCGAGCAGTTCTGTAAGCCGTTTCGGCATGGAGGCAAGAACTTCTGACGGATCCCCCCACCGAAGCAGCGACATGAGACGCCACGCCCCTGCGAGTCCAAGGAATGGAGCACGGAAGTCGTGCACGATGTCGTCGCAGTCATGATCGATGTTGGGGTCTTCTTCAAGTGCCAGGCGCATCACGAACTTCCAGAACAGAAAATTGATCAACGGCGCCATCACCTCACCCACGATCGGTTTGCGCAGTACCTCAAAAAGGGAGAATGGCTTTAGGTCGGGGAAGATGGAGAGCGTAAGGCACGCGAGGCGTTCAACGCGATGTGGATAGCGATGCGCGTATTCCACGGCAATTGCGCAACCCGCGTCGTGGCCGACTATGAACCACTTCTCGATGCCGCGTTCGACGCGAAGGGCTTCGATTGCTGCGACCAGGCCATCGAGATCGCGGAATCCGCCAGGAAGGCGTGGGGTGCGGCCGAGGCCGGGCAGATCCACGGCGATGCAGGTGAAGTGCTCGCTCAGTTTGCGGATGACACGGTCCCATAGACGGCAGCTCGTAGGCATGCCGTGCAGAAAAAGTACTGGGTCACCCGAGCCTGCGCACTTCTGGTGCATACGTGCGGAGCCGGCCCCACTCATGCGAGGGATCACGATTCGGCCTCGCAGGGAGCCTGCTCGTATTTGCAGAAGCTGTACATTACCGAGGCAACCGCACGGAAAACGCCGAGGAGAAGACAAATAAACATAGAGGAGATCGCACCGCTGGGGCTGAAGCGGGCATAAACGTTATTGAGGCTCCAGGCAGGGATGGTGTAAACATCCCCTGCGGTCTTAACGCCTATACGGTTGCGGACGGGGCCGTCGTAAATGACTTTTTCGATGCCGCAATTGAAGAAGCGCGCTAGCGCCTGGACACGGCGACTGTACATCGCAGCGGCGATCCACGGGATGCGGCTGCGATGGCGACACTTGATGATGAGGGCCGCGGCTTCAGAGGCGTGGCGGAGGGCAGCAGTAACGCCGTTTGAGGTCATTGGATCGACCATTGCAGCGGCTTCTCCAGCGATGAGCCAGTTGGGCCCAAAGATATGACCGTGCACACGGCAGCGGTATGAAGTGACGCTGGTGGAAATGGCCGGCACGGAGCGCATCAGATCGCGGAAGCGTGGGAAGCGATCGAGCTGGGTACGGAAGATATTCTCGACCGATTGACCGGAAGAGCGTAGGGCCTTGATGGTCTCACCGGGCGCGACGAAGCCGATGCTGAGGGTGTCGGCGTGAATGGGGATCTCCCAGACCCAGTCCATGTAACAAGGGCAGTCGCCTTCGGCATGGAGCGTTGTGCCTTCGATCGACTCGGAGACGTTGAGGTAGGTCCAGATGGCGACCTTCGGTGGCCCATAATCAGACGCCGGCAGGTTGAAGGTGCGGGGAAAGAGGCGTGCTGAAGACCCGGAAGCGTCGATGAACCACGGTGACGCTATGCGCTCGCCCAGCGCAGTCGTGATGGAGACGACGGTGCGGCCGCGCGTTTCTACTTCAGTCACGCGATCATGCAGGATGCGGACACCTTCGCCGATGGCAATCTCGCGGATGGCTGCGTTGAGCTGGACGCGGTCGACGTGAAGTGTGCGCAGTTCGATATTGAATGGCGGTTTGCCGAGCCACTCTCCCGGAACGTAGTGCGCAACTGATCCGTTTGCCAGACGCAGGGTGACATGACGCTTCCATGTTCCGAAGCCTCCGTCTATTAGGCGTTGCATAGGAAGTCCCAGCCCAGCGAGTAGATCGGGAGCGGACCAGTCGAGCGATTCGCCGACAGGCGTTGTATCGGCAATGTCCGCTTCAATGCAGAGGACTCGAAGGCCCGCGCGCGCAAGATGGATCGAAGCGGCCACGCCGGCTAGTCCGCCTCCAATGATGGCGACGTCTATCTGGTCTGGATCGTTCTCGCTCGGCAAGCCTGTCTGATCTCCGCCGGGAGACATGCTAGCGAGATGAGATAGTGCCGCGCCTCGCCCAAAAGTTTGACCTGGGTGCCCAACCTATGATCGTCTGGAGGCTATGCTTAGGGGCGCCTGCCCTGAAAGGCTAGGGGTTCAACTGGCGCAAACAGACGTGGGTGTTGAAAACTCTATACGAGACAGCTGATTTCGATGAGATCCGTATGGCCATTGGAGTTGTTTGGCAGCATAGTGTGACCATGTTGCCGTGGATGGCCATTGCCGGAGGATGAGCGCACATGATGGGTCGACATGCCCGTTCGGAATCGCTGTTCTACTACTTCCGATTGGAAGATCAAGTTCCAGAGAATCATCTGTTGCGGCTGATCGATAAGCACATCGACTTCGGCTTTGTTCACCAGCGTGTGGAGGACAGCTACAGCGATACCGGTCGTCCGTCCATCGATCCAGAGCTGTTGTTGCGCATTCTGCTGATTGGTTATTTGTATGGCATCAGCAGTGAGCGCAAGCTGGTTGAAGAGTTACGCATGCACCTTGCGTGGCGTTGGTTCACAGGGCTTGGTTTCGACGAAGAAGTTCCGCATCACTCCACATTTTCCAAGAATCGCCACGGGCGCTTTCAGGAATCGAAGCTGTTCGAGCAGCTGTTTGAGCAAGTGGTAGCTCAGTGCATGGCGGTTGGACTGGTACGCGGAGACAAGCTATCGGTCGATGGAACTTTCGTTTGAAGACAATGCTTCCAAGGAGGGCCGGATTTCGCGAGAACAGCTGGCCGAAGCCGCGCAGGTCAATCGAACGGTGCGTGAGTACCTGGCTGAACTTGAAAGGCAGAACCCAATAGATGAGCCGACACACAATCAAGGCACGGTATCCACCACCGATCCAGATTCAACTTATGCGACCAAAGGTGGCACGCCAGCACGCATGGGGTACTACAACAATTATCTGGTCGATAATCACAGCTGCATCGTGGTGGGCGTGCAAGCCACGGGCGCCCGCCTGAGCGAAGAGTCTCGAGCCGCGCGGGATATGATCGCACGGTTCGCCGCATGGCAAGGACGAAAACCAGCATCGGTCGCTGCCGATGCCAGCTATGGCAACGGTGAGTTCTTGCAGTGGCTGGTAGACCGGGAGATTACTCCATACATGCCTACGAGAGACGCAGTCGGGCGAACAAGAAGCCCCTTCTACGGTCCTGAACGCTTTACCTACCTGCCGGAGAGCAACAGCTACATCTGTCCAGCAGGTCAGCAACTAAATTATGGCGGCCGCAACGAAAGGAATCGGACCTTCGGCTATATCGGAACGCGCAAGAAATGTGGCCCGTGTCCGCAAAAGTCTCAGTGCACCACCGGCCCCTTCCGATATCTTGCCATCCATATGAACGAAGCTGCTCGGCAACGAGCGCGTGATCTCTGGACAACACCAGAGTTCGAGTATGCACAGCGCCAGCGAAAGAAGGTCGAGGCGCTGTTCGCGGAACTGAAGTGCCGCATTGGCCTCCGTCGTCTGCGACTGCGTAGGTTGAAGTTCGTCCAGGAGCAGTTCTTCCTCGCCGCCACTGCTCAGAACATCAAACGACTCGTCAGATTCCTGACTGGACCGACAACATCCTCGGTTCATGCCACCGTTTGAATAGGGGCAATGACAATACCGCCTCGTCTAAGAACACAGTCAGCCCGGAGTCGCAGAAAACACGCCGACTTTTTCAACACCCACTCGCCAATGCACGCATTGAGCTTCAACAAGCTCAACCCTTCTCCGTTTTGCTCCCGTATCACCGCCATCTCGGACACTTGATTGCGCGGCCGGTTGACCCGTTGCCGATTCCCAATGAGGGATAGATCGAGGCACGAATCGAGTGCCTAAAGGGCGAATTCGGGTTCCGTCTGGTTTACCGCCCACCCCGACATTACGTAATGGACGGATGGCCGACAATCCGACCTGAACCGGCGATTTGACCTTCAACCCGTCTGGATGAGTGCGTTGTCCTTCCATGAGAAGGCCGGTCAGTGTCAAGGTATTTTGTGGTTGGCTAAGTTCATATCTAATGTTTTCCTTTG